>Ga0310810_10010757_pt1 | contig 10670 bp, 7 predicted proteins | sample NCmetagenome_FD_207641 | JGI IMG/M metagenome (GOLD analysis project Ga0310810, IMG submission 207641) | Soil microbial communities from experimental microcosm in Duke University, North Carolina, United States - NC | ecosystem: Engineered > Artificial ecosystem > Soil microcosm > Unclassified ... | reverse complement strand
ACCCCAGCATAGGCCTGACGCTCGGCGCCACCTGGGTCTTCAAGGGATTCACCGTCCCGTAGCAGCCGCTGCGCGGCCTTCGGCCGCGCGGTGCTCGATGCTCGCACCGAGCACCCGCACCGAGCACCAAGCACGGAGCACCGAGCACTGCGCGCGCGTGAGCGCGCGCAGTGATATATTTCGGCGCCATGAAACAATCGAAGTCCTGGCGCATAGTGTTTGCGCTCGCGTCGGCGGCAGCTCTATCGGCGGCCGTCGTCTCCGCGCAGCGTGGTGGGCAACCGACCGGTCCGCAACCGACGACAACTCCGGAACCGCTGAAGTTCCGTTACATGGGTCCCGCGCCCGCGGGTCGCATCGCGTCGGCGGCGGGTGTACCGGGCGATCCCAATACGTACTATCTCGGGTCGGCGTCAGGCGGTCTGTGGAAATCGACCGATGGCGCCCAGACCTTCGTCCCCATCTTCGACGACCAGCCGGTCGCCGCGATCGGCAGCATCGCCCTCGCCCCGTCCGACCCGAACATCGTCTGGGTCGGAACCGGCGAGCCGTGGGTGATCCGCTACAGCGACGTCTGGGGCGATGGCGTCTATGTTTCGAAAGACGCCGGCAAGACCTGGAAACACATGGGGCTCGTCGACACGGGCCGCATCGCCCGTGTTCTGGTTCACCCGACGGACCCGAACATCGTGTATGTCTGCGCGGAAGGGCGCCTCACCGGCCCTGAGCAGGAACACGGGGTCTTCAAGACGACCGACGGCGGCGAGACGTGGCAGAAGGTGCTGTTCGTCGACGAACACACCGGCTGCTCCGGCCTCGCGATGGACGTGAACGACCCCAACACGCTCCTCGCGGGCACGTGGCAGGTCGAAGTGCACACCTGGGTCGAGAACAGCGGTGGTCCCGGCAGCGGCGTGTACATCACCCATGACGGCGGCGCGAAGTGGACGAAGATCACCAGCGGCATGCCGAAGCCGCCGGTTGGCAAGATCGACGTCGCGATTGCGCCGTCAAACGGCAAACGGATGTACGCGCTGATTCAGACGGCCGATCAGGGATCGCTCTGGCGATCGGACGATGGCGGGACGACGTGGAACACGGTGAGCTGGGACCGATCGCTCATCGGACGTGCGGGCTACTACATCCGCCTTGGCGTCAATCCGCAGAACGCCGATGACGTCTTCATCTCGAGCAGCAGCTTTCACCGGTCACAGGACGGCGGCAAGACCTTCAGCGGCAACGGCGGCGCGCCGTTCGCGTACACGCAGGGGCAGGCGAGCTGCGGCGATTGTCACGACATCTGGATCGATCCGAAGGACCCGACCCGTTACGTCCTGACCGACGACGGCGGGGCGGCAATCAACACGAAGAACGGCCCGCTGAACGTGAATCTGCCGAACGGCCAGATGTATCACGTCCACGTCGACAATCGCGTCCCGTACTGGATTTACAGCAACCGCCAGGACGATGGCACGATGCGCGGCCCGTCGACTGTGTCCGAGCAGACCGGCCGCGGGGTGCTGCCCGAGGGGAGCACCATGCCGCAACCGCCGGCCGTCGGGCGCGGCCGCGGATTCGGCGGCGGTGGTTTCGGCCGCGGGCGCGGTCCGCAGCTCCAGTGGCAGCCGGGCATTGGCGGCTGCGAGTCGGGCTTCACGATTCCTGATCCGAGCAACGCCGAGATCGTCTACGCATCCTGCTACGGCAACAAGGTTACGCGGTGGGACGCCAAGACCGGCACGGCGCGATCGATCGAGCCGTGGATGATTTCACTCGACTCGCCTCCCAACGAAGCCAAGTACCGCTGTCACTGGACGGCGCCGATGGCGATCGATCCGTTCGACACGAAGAATGTTTTGTACGGCTGCCAGGTGATTCTGAAGACGAACAACGGCGGGCAGTCGTGGACGGAGTTCAGCCCGGATCTGTCCACGAAAGAACCGGGACGCGTCATGTCGAACGGCGGCCTCGTCGGCGACAACCTCGGACAGTACAACGGCGAGGTCGTCTGGGACATCGAGTACTCGAAGATTAAGCAGGGGCTGATCTGGGCGGGCACCAACGACGGCAAGCTCTGGTACACGCGCGACAACGGTCTCCACTGGAACGACGTCAGCAAGAACTTCAAGGGCCTGCCGCCGTGGGGGACGTTCACGCAGATCTGGCCCTCAACGTTCGACCCTGGCACGGCCTACGTGTCGGTGGACTTCCACCTGATGGACGACCGCAAGCCGTACCTGTTCAAGACGTCCGATTACGGCGTCACGTGGAAGAACGTCACCGGCAACATCCCGTCGGGCCATCCGCTGGATTACATCCTGTCGTTCTCCGGAAACCCGAACAAACAGGGAATGCTGTTCGCAGGCAGCGGCCACGGCTTCTACTATTCGATGGACGACGGCGCGACGTGGACGCAGTTCAAGGACGGGCTGCCGCCAGCGCCCGTGAGCTGGATCACGGTCGAGCCGCGGTTCCACGACGTCGCCGTGTCCACCTACGGGCGCGGGCTCTACATCATGCCGAACATCACCGTGCTGGAGCAGACGGGCAGCGCGTCCACGCCAACGGTGACCGCGCCGACGCTGTACGAGCCGGCGCCGATCATCCGGCAGGCGCGCGACGCGTTCCAGCAGTACGGACGTCCCCACTTCACGCTCGCGCTTCCCAGCGCGCCGTCGGCTCCGATCAAAGTGGAGATCCTCGACGCAGCGGGCAAGGAGTTGCGGAACATGCAGGTCGTCGGCCACCAGGGGATGAACGGCTTCGACTGGGATCTGCGTCTCGATCCGCCGACGCTCGTCGCGCTCCGGACGACCCCGCCCGAGAACCCGCACATCTGGGACGAGCCCCGGTTCCGGAACACGGACGTCCGCCGCATCACGCACTGGGGCATCACGCCGCAGACGGGGATTCCGATGGCCGCGCCCGGCAAGTATCAGGTGCGCGTGACCGTCGACGGGAAGCAGTTAACGAAGCCGTTGCAGGTCATCAAGGACCCGGCGGTCGAAACGTCCGATGCGGATCTGCAGCTCTCGACGGCCACGCAGATTCAGATTCGTGACGCGATCACGCAGACCTCGAAGATGGTCAACCAGATGGAGATCTGGCGGAAACAGATCGAGGACCAGAAGAAGGCGAACCAGGGCAAGCCGGACGTCATCAAGTCGCTGGACGAGATGAACAAGAAGATCCTCGACGTCGAGCTGCAGCTCGTCTCGCGCTCAGAGATGCTGAGCGACGACAAGTACTTCCCTGAAGCCTACAAGGCGTACATGAACCTGATCTGGCTGAGCGGCGGCGTCGGCCAGGGCGCGAGCGACGAGGCCGGCTCGATCGATTACAAGCCGACCGACACGCAGATGAAGGTGTTCTCGGTGATCCAGGGCGACGTCGAAAAAGCGGAAGGCGGATACCTGAGGCTGCTCAGGACGGAACTCCCCGCCTTCAACCAGCAGATGGCAGGGAAGATCCCCCCGATCACGGACGATCTGCCCGGGAAGAAGTAAGGCCGGGCGCCCTTCACGGGGCGCCTGATCCGCCCGATGCACGTGAGCGGGCTACACGGCGTAGAACGCGTTTACGTTCTGTATTTCGCGTTCTACCCGCATCGCGTCCCATTTCAGTTCCTCCGCCGCGACACCAGCAAGCCGTGTGGTAATGGCGTCCGGCGGCTTTCCTTCGGCGCCGAGCTCTGTGCGTCGGATGACGATGTCAGCGACCGTGCAGGCCATCTCCTCCCTGATCGCGTAAATCGCCTCGGCGCCCACCGTGAGGTGTCCCGGCACGAGGGGCATTCGCCACTCGGTGCGCTCGGCCATAAGCCGGATGATAGCCGCGCAGCGATCGCCGTAGATGGCGGTCAGGTGGCGGAGCATCGGCGGCGCGAGCTCGAGGCCGACGGCCCGCGCGGTTTCAATCGCCAGCGCTTCGTGATCGGCGATGCCGGCGCCCGGCAGCGGGGCGTCGCCGGTGCGCGACGGAGGAATCGAACGACCAAGCCGTCGCGCCGCGGCGCTGACCGCTTTGGCGGCCACGCCCCGTGCCGTCGTGTACTTCACGCCGACGACGGTCATCGAGCCGGGCGCGCCGCTCGTCGCATGGTCGAGGATCAATGGTGCGGCCAGAAGATCCGGCCGCCCTCCCGGCCCGCGCTGCGCCGGAACGACACCGCAATGGACGAGCGTGACGTGCTCTCGCTGTAAACCGAGCTTTGGAAAGACCTCGTTGACGTCGCGAATGAACGCATCGACCTCGTCGGCGGTTGGCGGGCAGTCGCCCGGCTGCCGGAACGTGGGCGATTGGGCTGTGCCGACCAGGGCGCGCCCGTGCCACGGTGTGAGCGTCAGCATGCGGCCGTCGCGGCCCGCGGCGGCCATCGCGATGTCGCTGGCCGGCAGCGACGTGACGAGGTTCATCGCCTGGACCAGCAGCAGTTCGTGCGACACGCCGAGCTGCCGCATCATCGCACCCGCGTGTGCGCCAGCGGCGTTGATCGTCAGCCGCGCCGCCACGTCGTGTGTGTCGCCGGTGAGGACGTCGCGCACGCGCATCCCGCGGATCGCGCCCGCAGCGCGGATCGGTTCGACGGCTTCAACGTAGTTGGCCAGACGCGCGCCGTGTGCGTCCGCCGCGGCCGCAACGGCAATCGCAAGCCGGTCGGTCTCGACGATCTGGTAGTCGTACCACATCGCGCCCCCGGTCAGGCCGTCCTGCCGGACGCCGGGGAACAGCTTCAGCGTCGCCGCTTTCGACACGAGCCGCGCGGGCGGCAGATGGAGTTCCGGCTCGACGCCCTCGTTGCGATCGCGGCCGAGCCACGCGTCGATTCTGAACGCGGCGCGAAGCGCCAGGCGATTCTTCGTCGCCGATCGGTACGTGCCGACGATGAACGGCAGCGGACGGAGCAGGCGTGGCGCCATCCGCGCCAGCGCGCGCCGCTCACGAATCGATTCGCGCGACTTGTCGAGGCGGCCCGTCTGCAGCGTGCGCAGGCCGCCGTGCGCGGTCTTCTGATGGTTGAAGGATGCGGCGGACGCGAAGTCCCCGCGCTCGACGAGCGCGACGCTCAAGCCGCGGCTCGCCGCGTCGTGCGCGATCGCGAGGCCGTAAATGCCGCCGCCGACGACGAGGATGTCGTGCTCGCGGTCGGAGAGCGCCGCGACGTCGCGAAACCGCATGCAAAGATCACAAGCATCGCGCAAAGATCGCAAAGATGCAAAGCTGGCAAAGATGGCAAAGATGGCAAAGATCGCAAAGATGCAAAGATCACGTCTTTGGCTCTTGATCTTTGGATCTTTGCTTAAGATCTTTGCTTAAGATCTTTGCGTGAGTGACAACGCCGCGGTGCGCCGCTACTGGGACGCCCATATTCACGATCTGGACGTCTCGACCGCCGATCCCGGGACGCCCCGGTTCTTTCAGGACCTGGACCAGTATCACTTCGAGAAACTGCACCATCTTCCGAGGCTGATTGACTTCGACGCCTATCGCGGACGACGGGTCCTCGACGTGGGCTGCGGGGCGGGGACGGATCTGATGCGCTTCGCGCGCGGCGGGGCGATCGTCAGCGGGGTCGATCTCTCCTCGTCTGCCATCGCGCTCGCAAAGGCAAATTTCGCGCAGCAGGGGCTCGCCGCGGACCTTCGCGAAGCCGACGGGGAGCGCCTGCCGTTTGCAGACGAGACATTCGATCTCGTCTACGCGCACGGGGTCGTGCAATACACGACAGACGACAGGGCGCTGGTCGCGCAGTGCCGGCGGGTGTTGAAGCCCGGCGGGACGGCCGTGTTTCAGGTCTACAACCGCATCTCGTGGCTCAACGCGCTGTCGAAGCTGATGAAGGTGGGGCTCGAGCACGAAGACGCACCGGTGCTGAAGAAGTACAGCCTTTCGGAATTCCGGGCGCTGCTCGAGGGTTTCAGCGACGTGCGGATCGTCGAAGAGCGGTTCCCGGTGAAATCACGCCTGCACGGCGGCTGGAAGGGGACCCTGTTCAACACGTGCTTCGTCGGAACGTTCAACGCGCTGCCGCGACCCTGGGTCCGCCGCTTCGGGTGGCATCTTCTGGCGTTCTGCCGCAAATGAGGATCGTCAAGGCGCACGCCTACGGAAACGATTTCCTGCTCGTCAACGCGGGCGACCTGCCGCGGGACGTGGACCGCGCGGCGCTCACGCGTGACCTGTGCGAACGCCATCGAGGCATTGGCGCCGACGGCGTCATCGTCCACCGGCCGACGGAGTCGGGCGCCGTGATGGATCTGCTGAACGCCGACGGCAGCTACTCGGAGGTGTCCGGCAACGGCGTCCGCTGCCTGGCGGCGCTCGTCGCAGGCGAACGCGAGCTGCCGGTCGGCGCCATCGTCATCATCGAAACGGACGCGGGCGCGAAGGTGCTGGAGTTGCTCGACGTCCACGGGAGACGCCTCACGTTTCGCGCCGCAATGGGCCAGCCGGAAGATGTCGCGCGACGTGTGATTGCGCTGGAGAGCGAACGCGTCGAGGCCATAACGATGCGCGTGGGCAACCCGCAGTGCGTGGTGCTCGGCGATCTCTCGAACGAGCGGCTCCACAACGTCGCCGGGCGGCTGGCGGTGCACCCGTCCTTTCCGGCAGGCACGAACGTGGAGTTGGCCGCCGTTGAAGCGGCGGACCGGGTGCGGATTCTCATCTGGGAACGCGGCGTGGGTCCGACCGAGGCGTCCGGCACCGGCGCATGCGCGGCGGCCGTGGCCGCGATCGCGTACGGGGGCGCCGTACGCGATGTGCAGGTCGTCTCCCCCGGCGGCACCCAGCGCGTCGAGTGGCGAGACGATGGGCTTTACCTCACCGGCTCGGCTGAAGTGTTGTTCGATTGCAGCTGGCCGTACTGACCCAGCACCCATCCGAGGTACCCAGCCCCAAGCACCCCGCGCGAAGCCGACTAACGTCGCCGTTTCGGCTTCGGCGGGTGCTGCATCACTGCATCAACCGCCGCGATGGCTTTGTCGAGATTTTCGCGTACTCCGTCCAGCGCGGTGACCGCTTCCTTGTAGTTTTTCGCGGTGACGGCTGTGCCTGCTTTTTGCAGACGCGCGCGCGTGTCGTCGAGCGTGGCATGTGCGCCGTGGAGTTCCCGCGCGGGGACGTGCGCGGCTTCCGCGGCGCTGAGACGCGTGTCGAGCTGCTGGGTGCGCGCGAGGAGAGCCGTGATGCGCGCTTCGGCATCGCTGCGGGCCTTGGCTTGTCCATCGGCAGCGGCGCTTGCGGCCGCCTTCGCGCGCTCGCGGGCATCGAGCGCGTAACTCAGCGCCTGGCGGTAGTCGCGCTGATCGACGGCTTCGTGCGCTTTCTGCAACGAGGCAGTCGCGGCACCGTAGTCGTCGGGCGCGTACTGGTCGGCGCCGGCTGCGCGCGCCGTGTCGACCGCGCCCTGCGCCTGATCGAGTTCCTTCTGCGGCGGCTCGGAACATGCGGTCAGGCACACGAGCGCGACACAGAGAGCGATCAACCGACGCACGCGAAAAGTATAGCAACGATTGATGTAGCATGAAGAGCATCGAGCCGCACGATCGGCCGCGCGAGAAGCTGCAGCGCGTCGGTGCGGGAGGCCTCGGCGACAATGAACTGCTCGCGCTCGTGCTCGGGCAGGGCCCGGCCAGGAGCGGCGCGCTCGAACTCGCGAACGCCGTGCTCGCGGTGGTGGGAGGACTGCACGGCCTCGCGCGCGCGTCCATGGACGAACTCCGGCGCATCCCCGGCATCGGCGACGCACGTGCGGCGCAGCTGCTTGCCGCGGTGGAAGCCGGCCGGAGAACGCTCGTTCGCAGCCGGCGTGAGCGGCCGCAGATTCTGCACCCGCGCAACGCCGCCGAGCTCCTCATCCCGCAGTTCGGCAGCCAGCCGGTCGAGCACTTTGGCGTGTTGTTGCTCGATACCAAGCATCGCGTGATGCGGACGTCGGTGGTCTCTGTCGGCTCGGTGGACACCAGCGTCGTCCACCCGCGCGAGGTATTCCGCGCGGCCGCGACGGTTGGAGCGGCGGCGATTGTGCTCTTCCACAATCATCCCTCCGGCGATCCCACACCGAGCACGGACGACGTGGTGCTGACGCAGCGGCTCGTGCGGGCGGGAGACCTGATGGGCATTCAGGTGCTCGATCACGTGATCGTCGCCGAGAGCCGCTATCACAGCATGCGCGAACAGAAAGACTTCTGATGCTCTATTTCGATTGTTTCTCGGGCGCCTCCGGCGACATGATTCTCGGCGCCTTCCTCGATCTCGGTCTGCCGCTCGACGGCCTGAAGTCGGCGCTCGGCAGCCTCGCGATCGAATACGGCGATGTCGCAGCCGAAACCGTGAAACGCGCGGGGGTGACAGCAACCAGGTTCCGCGTCTCCGAGAAGGCCGCCGACGTGTCCACCGACACGACGCGGCCCGCGCACGCCCACTACCACTTGAAGGCCATCGTCGCCGCGATCCGCCGATCCGCCCTCTCGCCGGAGAATCGCGATCGCGCCGTCCATCTCTTCGAGCGGCTTGCGGAGGCGGAGGCGGCGATTCACGGCACGCCGATCGAAAAGGTGCACCTCCATGAGGTGGGCGCGCTCGATTCGATCATCGACATCGTGGGCGCGGTCTACGCGTTCGACTGGTTCGGCACCGCTGATGTCGTCGTCTCGGCTCTGAACGTTGGCGGCGGCACCGTCGAGTGCGCACATGGGACCTTCCCGGTCCCCGCCCCTGCGACCGCGCGCCTGCTCTCCGGTGTCCCGATCTACGGCCGCGGCAACACGGAGATGGTGACGCCGACCGGCGCCCTGCTGCTCACCGGGTACGCCCGGGAGTGGGGGGCGTTGCCGGCGATGGCGATCGAACGGATTGGCTATGGCGCCGGCGATCGCGACCCGAAGGGCACTCCCAACGTGCTGCGGGTATTCAAGGGCGGCCGCGCGGAGGCGTCGCCCGGTGAGCGGATCGTGAAGCTCGAATGCGAGATCGACGACATGAACCCGCAGTTGTTCGGTCCGCTGATGAACGCGCTGCTCGCCGCCGGCGCGCACGATGTCTTCTACACGCCCGCGCAGATGAAGAAAAACCGTCCCGGCACGCTGATCACCGTGATCGCCGCTCCGGAGCGGCGGGAGACGCTGACCGACATTCTCTTCCGCGATTCGACGAGCATCGGCGTCCGCTACGAGGAGATGGCGCGCACGTGCCTCGAACGGACGGTCGAAACCGTCGAGACGCCGTATGGCGCCATCCGCGTGAAGGTCGCCCGCCGCGACGGGCGCGTGCTGAATGCAGCGCCCGAATTCGACGATTGTGTCGCCGCCGCGGACAGAAACGCCGTCTCTTTGAAAGATGTGCAGGCAGCAGCCATCGCCGCCGGCTTCGCTGCGCGGCGCGAATAACTACGCAACGCCGCAAGTACCAACTGCACAAGCCCACCAACTACTCGAGCGACAATTGCCAACCGCGGGCCTGGTGGAATTGGGAGTTGCGTAGTTGTGTAGTTAGAATCGTTCAGCATGGTTCGCTTCTATCTGACGACGGCGATCGACTACGTGAACAGCCGGCCGCACCTCGGGACCGCCTACGAGAAAATCACGGCGGACGCGATTGCGCGCTATCAGCGGCTGAAGGGCGTCGAGACGCACTTCGTCATGGGCAACGACGAGCACTCGCAGAACGTGTATCGCCGTGCGCGCGAGCTGGCAATGGATCCCCAGGCGTACTGCAACCAGATGGAGCAGGAGTTTCGATCCGTCTGGGACCTGCTCGACATCTCGTACGACGATTTCATCAGGACCACCGAGCCTCGACATCGCGAGGCGGTACGGGAGCTCGTGCGCCGCATCACGGCCCGGGGCGACGTGTACGAGGGCTTTTACGAAGGCTGGTACTGCAACGGGTGCGAGGCGTTCAAGCAGGAGAAGGATCTCGTCGACGGCAGATGCCCGCTTCACAGCACCGTCGAGTGGATCAAGGAGAAGAACCACTTTTTCCGCCTCTCGGCCTACAGAGACCGGCTTCTGGAGCATTTCCGCGAACACCCCGAGTTCCTGGAGCCGGAGATCCGTCGCAACGAGATCGTGCGGCTGCTCGAAGCCGGCCTCGACGACATTTCGATCAGCCGCGCCGGGCAGGCGTGGGGCATCCCGCTCCCTCAGGATCCGAACAGCGTTGTCTACGTCTGGTTCGACGCCCTGATCAACTACGCGTCCGCCGTGGGATTCGGAGCAGACGCGGCGCTTTTCGAGACGTGGTGGCCGGCGAACCTGCACATCATCGGGAAGGACATCACACGGTTCCACACGGTGATCTGGCCGGCAATGCTGATGAGCGCCGGCATTGCGCTGCCCAAGCAGGTGTTCGGCCATGGCTTCATCACCGTGGACGGCCAGCGCATGAGCAAGTCGCTTGGCAACGTCGTCGATCCCGTTGACGCGGCGCAGCGGCTCGGCGTCGATCCCTTGCGCCTTTACCTCGTGAAAGAGGTCACCTACGGCGGTGATCCCGACTTTTCCTGGGCGCGCTTTCAGGAGCGGTACAACGTCGACCTTGCGAACAACCTGGGCAATCTCGTGAGCCGCATCTCGGCGATGGCGGAGAAATATCGCGGGAACGTGCTGCTGCCAGCCGAAGGCCCCGGGCGGCTGGCGTCCGTGGCCGCAGCAGCGCTGACGGAATAC
>Ga0310810_10010756_pt1 | contig 10670 bp, 6 predicted proteins | sample NCmetagenome_FD_207641 | JGI IMG/M metagenome (GOLD analysis project Ga0310810, IMG submission 207641) | Soil microbial communities from experimental microcosm in Duke University, North Carolina, United States - NC | ecosystem: Engineered > Artificial ecosystem > Soil microcosm > Unclassified ... | reverse complement strand
GAGAACAGCAGACCGGAGCCGTCGGGCAGCCAGTCGCCCCAGGCATCGTAGCGGGAACTGGCGATGAGCGGCCTGGATTCGCCCGAACGCAGATCGACGTCGACGATGTCCCAGTTGAGCGGCGTTGTGCTGAACGCGAGCCGGTCACCCTCGGGCGCGGCAGCGGGCGCCGTCTCCCACTGTGCGGACGCGGTGACGCGTGTGACGGTGTGCCGCGCGACGTCGCCGAACCAGATGGACTCGTCCCCGCCGCGCTGATCACGCAAGGCAACGGCAAAACGGCGACCGTCGGGGAACCAGCTGAACTCGCTGGCGGAAATTCGGCCTCCATCAGAGGCCGTCAGGTGCACGGTCGTTTGATCGGTGCTGCCCTCGGTCAGTGGATTGCGAAGCAGCAGCAGTTCATCGTCCGATGTGAACAGGGCCAGCGCCTTGCCGTCCGGCGTGAAGCGCAGCGGGCCGCCAATCGCCACGATTCGTTTGCCGCTGGAGACCGCCAACCGCCGCAGCCGCGTGTCCTTTCCCGTATCGAGGTCGTGATCCCAGAGATCGACATCGCCTGCGGTCGTAAGGGATGTCCCGACCGGTTTCGCAGAGACGATCGCGTCACCCGACGGCGCGATCGCGAACGAGGCCGCGCCGCCGGTGACGAGCTGCGGCGCGCCGCCCGCGGCGCTGACGACCCACACATCCCCGACGGCAACGGGCGCATCTGTCGATTTTCCCTGGACTCGGAGGAAGAACACCCGCGTGCCCGTCTGGTCCCACTGCGGGCTGATGCAGTCCGCCTCGAGGCTTGTGAGCTGCGATGGCGTCGATTGATTGAGCGCTCGTGTGAACACCTGGTAATAGCCGTTCACTTCGCCGCTGTAGGCGAGCGTTTCCCCGTCCGGTGACCACGCCGGCATCGACTGCACCCCGGCATCGGTGGCAAACGGCGTGAAGTGGATGTTGTCGAGCGATACGGTGCTTTTCGCACCGAGCGTCCCCAGGACGAGCGCCGCGACTGCCAGGCCGGCCGCACCTGTTATTACAGCAGCGGGAACGCGCAGCCTGCGCCGGCGCGTGGAGGCCATACCGGCTGCGCCGGACTGTGAGAGCTCCGACAGACGGTCGCGTACCTGAAGCAGGTCACGCGCCAGATCCGCGGTGGATGCGTACCGATGCGCAGGATCTTTCGCAAGACACCGCTCGATGATCCAGCGCAGCGGAACCGGAAGCCCGGCGAGCGGCGCCAGATCAGGATCGGCTTCGATGATGGCCGTCAGCGTCTGCGCGGCGCTGTCGCGCACGAACGCCTGGCGACCCGTTGCGAGCTCGTACATCACAAGCCCCAACGAGAACTGATCCGACCGTTCGTCGGCGGCGCCGCCCCTCGCCTGCTCCGGGCTCATGTAGGCGACGGTCCCCAGCACCGTTCCCGGAGACGTGACCGCGCGGGTGAGGGTTGCCTGCGAGTCGAGCGCGGGAAGTTCGCGCGCCAGCCCGAAATCCAAAAGTTTGATGTGGTTGTCGCGGGTAATGAGGATGTTCGCCGGCTTCAAATCTCGGTGCACGACGCCTGCAGCGTGCGCCGCGGCGAGCCCGTCGGCAATTTGCGTGGCAACATCCACGAGGCGCTTCGCGGGCATCGGCCCCGACACGGGCCCGCCATCGACCAGCTCCATGATGAGGAACCTGACGCCGTTCTCCTGACCGACGTCGAAGAGCGCGAGCACGTTTGGATGACTGAGGCGGGCGATGACCCTGGCCTCGCGTTCGAACCTCGCTTCGTGATCGGCATCCTTCGCCAGGAGCGCGGGCAGAACCTTCAGCGCGACGATGCGGTCGAGCCGTGTGTCACGCGCGCGATACACCTCTCCCATGCCGCCGGCGCCGAGGGGCGCGACGATTTCATAGACACCGACCCGGGTGCCCACGGGGAGCGGCATGATGGTGTGGCGGCATTATAAGGGGGAGCCGGTCCGTACTAGTCTTGTTCTTTGAAGTGCATCAGTCACAAAGCGCCTGGGGCTGAGCCTCTTTGGCTGGCGCTGACGCCGAGGGCACTCCGGTCAACGGGGGAGAGATGAAGAGCGCGTAGAATGCGATTGTGTTATGAATTCAATCGGATATTTCGAAATCCAGTCTTCGCAGCCTTCTGCGGCAGCGAGGTTCTATGGAGGCGTGTTCGGCTGGACGTTCGAGCGCGATTCCACACTGCCGATCGAGTACTGGCGCGCGTCGACAGCTGGTATGAACGGCGCGATCCTGGAGCGCCTGACGCCGGCGCCGCCTGTTCAGAGCGGGACCAACGCGTTCGTCTGTTCGATTCAGGTCGCGAGCTTCGACGAAACGGCGGACGCAATTATTCGCCAGGGCGGGCAGGTAGCGCTGCCGAAGTTCGCGGTCCCGGGCAAGTGCTGGCAGGGCTACTTCATCGATCTCGACGGCAATACGTTCGGCCTGTTCGAAGTCGATTCGAGCGCTCGGTAGAGTCCGCGGCTGCGTCTGAGGAGAAAAGGGGACAGGCCATAGAGGGGGACAGCCGTCTCAAACTTATACGGCTGTCCCCTTTATTTGCGAAAAATGGCGGTTGTCCCCTTTTTTTGTATGTGCGTGCGCCGGCTCGCCTGTCGCGCCTGGACTCGCGCATCGGCGTCTGATCACGACTCGCCCCCCGGCAGCTCGAACATCTGAATCGCCGGCAGGCTGACGAGGCCTTCGAGATCCCCGTACATGCCCGAGATGTTGAACGTGACGGCCTCGATCTGCTTCGCGCGTTTCGCCCACTGCTTCTCGGCCGCGCGGCGCTCCTGATCCAGCTCGCGGCGCATGTTCGCGAACGCCTCTACGACGGCTTCGACGCGCTGCCGGAACTCGACTCCTGACAGGTAGCGATACAGCAGCTCGAGTTTTTCATCTTTCGTGGATGCGGCGGCGCGGGCCTGCGAGAGCTGCAGGAGTTGCGCGCGCACCAGCGAGGCGACCGCGGCGGCGCACGGCAATTCCGTCACGACGACCCCATCGAGGATCGCAAAACGGGCGCACCCTTTCGGAAGCGCTGCGCTGACGAGGATCGCGACGTCGGCGCGGCACGCGCGCTGGTCATCTTTCAGCTTCGCCAGCCAGCCATCGGACCAGTGCCTGGTGTTCTTGCATTCCCACAGAATCGTCGCCGAGCGGGCACCCCGCGCATCGCAGACCACCTGGCGGATGTCAGCTCCCCGGACGCCCTGCCCGATGCCGCTGATCGCATCGGTCGGAAAGCGCTCGCGCAGCATCGATTCCAGCTCCCCTTCCGCGGATTCTCCCTGCAGCTGCTGTGACCCGACGTCCGCGCGCCGGCGGAGGTCGTCGATCTGCTGGCGCAAATCGGAGAGCTGCCTGTCTTTTTCCGCGTCCTTCAGCCGGTGCTCCTCCACGAGCCGCTGCTGCGCGTCGGCGACGAGTGTCGCGCGTTCGGCATCCAGCGTGCGCGCCACCGTCAGCTCGAGGTCGCTTTTCTCCTTCTGGAGCGCCCGCTCCCGCTTGCGCAGCTCCCGCTCCTCCTGGCGCGCCGTGTCGAGCGCATCGGTCTGCTCTTTCAGCTGCTGCTTCAGGTCGGCCACGTCGGACGCGAGCCTGCGCTCGGCCCTTTTCGCCGCCTCCTGCTCCGCCGCTGTCCGCGCCTCCTCGATGTGTTGTTCGTACGTGCGGTGAAGCTCCCGTTCCCGGGCCGTCAGCGTCCGCTCGAACTCGCGTTTGAGCGACGACTCGATGTCCGCACGGAGCGTTTTCGTAAGCGGGATTGGTTCGCCGCACTTGGGGCAGGTGATCGTCTGATCCATGCGGCGAGGATAGGCGGCGACGGTGACAGGACAGGTCATTCTTAACCGGGGGGCTTCGCCCCGCCGGACCCCCCTGCACGCGCTCTCGCTCGCCGCTCCGCCGGCGCGCGCCGGTCGCGTGGGGCGCGTCGCTTCGCTCGCGCCTCTTTCCGCCCGAAGACTTCCCCCGCCGGACCCCCCAGCACGCGCACTCGCTCGCCGCTCCGCCGGGCTCGCTCCGATCGCGTGGGGCGCGTCGCTTCGCTCGCGCCTCTTTCCGCCCGAAGACTTCGCCCCGCCGGACCCCCCTGCACGCGTTCTGCGTGTGACGCCGCACGCCGCGCTTCCTGCCTCGCGCCTCCGCCTCGCACCCCGCACGCCCGACCCCGCTCGCCGCACTCCGCGCTCCCGCCTCGCGCCTCGCTATCGCAGGAGCAGCTTCAACGAGGTCACCGGCGCTTGTTTCGCCGCAGGACGCGTCACGAAGAGAAACCGGCCATCCGGGAGCACGTCCCATCCGGTGTGGCCCGAGCCCTGGGTGCTGTCATAGACGTCGGGTATCAGGACGCGCGGTTCGGAGGCGGTGAAGCGGTCGCCGGCATCGTAGCTCACGACCATCACCTTGCCGTTCGCCCGGTAGAACAACTCACGATCCTGTCGCGACCAGACGGGCTCCGTCCCGCCCGACACCGACACTTGCGTCCGCGCCGACATCGAGGGGTACGGCTGGACGTACACCTCTTCGCGGCCGCTCTCGTTCGACGTGTACGCGAGCCATCGCCCGTCTCTGGAGAGAGCCGGGTCCGCGTTGACAAACGGCGTCGACACGAGCGGCGTCAGCTGCTTGTCCGCGAGGTGCAGCGCCGCGATGACGTTGTGCTGTCCTTCGACAATGCTGATGATCAGCGTCGCGCCGTCAGGCGTCGCGCTGAACAGGTGCACGTGCGAATCAGCGGTCCAGAGCAGTTCTTCGGTGCCGCTGCCGTCCGCTGCCCTCCGATAGACGCCGCGCACGACGTTCGCTCGCGTCGCCGTCCAGTAGATCCACCGGCCGTCGGGGGACCAGATGGGCGTCTCGTCCTCCGCCGGATCGAACGTGAGTCGCGTCAACGTCCCCCGCCGGAGGTCGACGACCCAGTTGTCCCGCTCCCCCTCGAACCCGTGCACCACGACCCGGGTGCCGTCGGGCGAGCCGCGCGGGTCGGAATACCGATGCTGCGGCAGGTCGATCGTCTTTGCGACTCCCGTGCGGTCGACGATTGCCATCGGGCCGTCAATGTCGCCGCCGAATGCGGGCTGATAGACGAGCGTGCCGTTACGCGCGACGCTGACGAGCGGCGCCGTCGTGTAGAGCAACGGCTGGCGCTCGATCGTCGAGGCAGCGAGCAGCGGGCGCGCGGGGCCGGTCGCCCTCAGCGCCCGTGTGTCGAACGGGATCACGACGAGCGCGTCGGGCTGCGAGACGACGAGCTGATTGTCGCCGATCAGACCGACAACCATTCCCGGGAAGAGCTCCCGCCGTGGCCCACCGGCGAGCGGCTGCGCCATGATCGTCGTGCTGCCGGAGTTGGCGGATGCCGCGGCGCGCCGCACGTCGTAGAGGACGGTCTTGCCGTCGGGCATGATCAGTGGGTACTCGAGGCCGATCTCTCCCGCCTTCGCATCCGTCGCCGCGATCACGTGCGCCTCACCGCCGTTGGCGTTCACCATGGAGAGGCCCAGCGACGGATTCGAGAAGACAATGGTGTCGTCAGGTCCCCACGCGACGCCGGTGACGGTCGAGGATCCGGCCCGCGCGAGGACGGTCGTCGGTCCTCCTTCCACGGGCACCTTTTCGAGTACGCCGAAGCCGTTGAACGCGATCCATTTCCCGTCGGGTGAAAACCGCGGGTCGGACGCGTTGGATATTTCGGCACTCGCGACCACGGTGGCCATCTCGGAATCGAGGCGACGGATGTACAGCTTCCTCGTGCTGCCCGCCTGTCCCACGAAGGCAATCGTTCGCCCGTCCGGCGACACGCCGAACCGTCCTTCGAGGCGATCGGCTGGCGTGAGCGGCAGGTCGACATGCGCGGCGGGGGTCTGCGGAACGTCGCCTGTCCGGCCGATCACGAACCACATCGCGCCGGCGCCTGCCGCAAGCGCGGCGACAACCGCGACAATCAGCGCGGCGGCGGTTCGACTTCGTCCGGATGGCGCGGCGTTGCCGGCCGTGTCATCCGGTGCGCCGCTCAGCGCGATCCGCGCCTCGCCGATCGCCTGCAGGCGCTTGCGCGGATCTTTTTCCAGGCAGCGGCGCAGGAGGCGTTGCACGTGCGGCGGTGTCGAAGACGGCAGGTGCGTCCAGTCGGGGTCGCGCGAGACGATGGCGGAAATCGTGTCGGTCACGGTCTCACCCGCGAACGCCGTCTTCCCCGTAAGCATCTCGTAGAGCACCAGGCCGAAGGACCAGATGTCCGCGCGCCGATCGACCGGTTTGCCGCGCGCCTGCTCGGGCGCCATGTACGCGGCGGTGCCCATGATGACGCCGACCTCCGTACGGGCATCGCCGGCGCCCAGTCGAAGCGGCGGCGACGTGAAGGTTGGCGAGTTCGAGACGGAGCCGCGCACGACGGGATCGCCGGCAAACGCTTTCGCGAGGCCGAAGTCGAGCACCTTCAGCGTGCCGTCAGCTCGGACCTTGATATTCGCCGGTTTCAGATCGCGATGGACGATGCCCTGATCGTGCGCGGCTTCGAGCGCCTCCGCGATCTGCGCCGCGTTGGCGAGCGCATCCTCCATCGGCAGCGGCCCGCGCGCGATGCGGTCCGCGAGGTCCTCCCCCTCCACGAGCTCCATGACGAGCCCGCTCTCGTGCGACCCATCGGCCGCCGCGTCGACGACGCCGTAGATCTGCGCAATGTTCGGATGATTGAGTGACGCGAGCGTGCGTGCCTCGCGTTCGAAACGTGCGAGGCGATCGGGATCCGACGCGAAGAGCGACGGCAGGATCTTGATCGCGACATCGCGATTCAGCTTCAGATCACGCGCGCGATAGACCTCGCCCATGCCGCCTTCGCCGAGTTTCGAAATGACGTCGCAGGAGCCGAGGCGGGTCCCGGGGGAGAGCACGCGGCATTCTAATGCGGAATGCGAATGCGACGGCGGAATGCCGACGATCCTGCGCGATAATCGTTCGATGGCACTCACACCGGAGCGCCCGGACGGCGGCTTGAGCAAGACGACGCGTCCCTGGGTGCGGAAGGCACGCAAAGACGCCGAAGGCTACGTCGAGCGTCCCGAGCGGATCGGCAGCCTGCTCGATGCGGCGACTCGCAAACTGCGGAAGGGCGATTCGAAGTTCTTCAACCAGTTCTGGCAGCAGTTGCGCGCCGTGCTTCGGCTGCTGCGCGCCTGGTGGACAGGGGATTATCGACAGGTGTCGCGCGGCACGATTGTCACGCTGCTCGCCGCCGTGATCTACTTCGTGATGCCCATCGACGCGATCCCGGATTGGATCATCGGCGTGGGCTTCCTGGACGACGCGTACGTGCTGGGCTGGGCCGTGAATGCCGTGCGACAGGAGGTTGAAGCATTTCTGCAATGGGAAGCCGCGCGGGCCGTCTGACGTCTGCGTCTCGTGGGATTGACACGCCGTGTGCATCGTGGGATAACCAAGATACCGTGATCGTGATTCAGCAGTGCGCGTGTTGTTGGCTCGGAGCCGCCTCCGAGCGCTGCGCTGCGTACAGCTGGATCGTGACGGGATAGAACTTCACCACTTTCTCAATCGATTCGGCCGCAACCGGGCCCGGAGAGCGACTCGCTTTCCGGGCCTTTTTGTTTGTACGCCGCACGCACTGGAGAGCCTGGATGCCTGGGATACGTTTTCGCTTCGTTGTCGTCGTTGGATGGTTATTGGCGCTGCTCGTGCCGGGCGTGGCCGCTGCGGCTCCGCCCGACGCTTCCGAGTTCGCGCGCCGCTGGAACGCGACCGTGGTCGTGAACGGCGTCGAGGTGCCGTGTCGCTTCGAAATCACTCGTCACGGCGGCGTTCTCGTGGGCTCGTTTTTCAACGGCGAGCGGCGCATCGCGTCGACCCGATCGCGGGTCGACGACGAACACCTCGTCTTCACCTTCGCTCAATACGGGTCGACGCTCGACGTATCGGCACGCGACAACCGGCTGAGCGGCGAGTACCGGCGGGGCACGAAAACGATCTATCAATTCACCGCCGTTCCCGCGACCCACACAGAAGCGGCGGTGCTCGAAGGACCGTCGATTGCCGGCACGTGGATCGCCCAGGCCCACAGCTCGAAGGGCGAAACGGCCTGGCGGTTCATCGTACGCGAGCAGAATAGCCAGGTGAGCGCGACGATCCTTCGAGTCGACGGCGATACCGGCACGCTGACGGGGACGTTTGACGGCGAGCGATACGTGCTGAGTCATTTCTCGGGCGCACGTCCGCTGCTGCTCGAGGTGTTCCCGCGCGCCGACGGGACGCTGGAGCTTCGACAGAACGGCCGGCCGGAGCTGCTGCGAGCCGTGCGCGAGGGTGACCCCCGTGCCGCTGCGATCGGGACGCCGTCCGACCCGGAGTCGCATACGAGTGTCCGCGATGCCGCGGAGCCGTTCCGTTTCAGCTTTCCGGACCTGACGGGACGCATCGTGTCGAACACCGATCCGTCGTTTGCCGGGAAGGTGGTGCTGGTGAGCATCAGCGGGAGCTGGTGCCCGAACTGCCACGACGAGGCGCCGTTCCTCGCGCTTCTGTACAAAAAGTATCGCGATCGCGGGTTCGAGATAGTGACGCTCTCGTTCGAAGAGCAGGAGCAGCTCGCAAACCCTGAGCGGCTGCGTGCGTTCATCGCCGCGTACGGATTCCGCCACACGGTCCTGCTCGCGGGAGAGCCGGACCAGGTCGCCGACAGGATTCCGCAGGCCGTCAACTTGAACGCGTTCCCGACCAGCTTCATCCTTGGACGCGACGGCCGCGTGCGCGCCGTCCACGCCGGATTTCCGAGTCCGGGAAGCGGCGCATTCTACAGGAAGGCAGAACGAGACGTGTCGCGAGAGATCGAGCGGCTGCTGGCGGAGCCCGCGGAGGTGAGTCGATGAAACCTGTTCGATTCGGGTGCCTGGCGGTTGCGGTGCTCGTCGGATGGCCCGCGCACGCCAACGCGCAGGTGAAGCGGCCCACGCCGACGATCACGGCGGAAGGCGTTCCGGGTGGCGTCTCGCCTGGTTCGTCAGCGCGCCTGCGGCTGAAAATCGTGCTGCCGCCCGGACTCCACGTGCAGGCGGACAAACCGCGCGACCCCTCGCTCGTCCCGACGAAGCTGTCGCTGATGCCGCCGGCCGGCGTCTCGATCGGCCGCACCACGTATCCCAAGCCGAGCGATCTCGCGCAGCCGGGCGGAAACGAGCCGCTCTCCGTGTTCAGCGGCACGTTCACCATCGACGTCGATATCGCGATCGGCACATCCATGCAGGCCGGGACGATCACGATTCCTGGAGAGCTGCGGTATCAATCGTGTACGGACCAGGTCTGCTTCCCGCCTTCGCGCGCACCGGTGACCTGGCGTCTCACGGTGAGACCTCGGTAACTCCCAACTCCCGACTCCCAACTCCCAAATTGATCAATTTGAATTGGGAGGTGGGCATCGGGCGTTTTCATGGAAGGCGCATGAATTTCCGCCAGCAGCGCGACGTCTGGATCGAAGATCACCGACGCGGGCGCGGTATCGGACGGAATCGAGATCGTCGTTTCACGGCCGGTCACTTCGGCGTTCACGACGCGAGGCATCGAGCCTGCTGATTGCGTCACCCCGACACCCAGCTGAAAACGGAACGGGTCCGAGGTCTGCGTCTGACGAATGGTGACGATCACCTGTTTCGCGCCGGCGTCGTACCGCCAGCTGCCCTCGATGGCCGGCTCGCCCGTTCGCGTGAGCCACTCGGTGAAGAACCAGCCCAGGTCCTGCCCTGACGCCTGCTCCATCGCGCTGCGCAGATCGGCGCTCGAGGCGAGGCCGTTCACGTGGGCCTGATAGTACAGGCGGATGCCGCGCCAGAACGCGTCCGTGCCGATCTGGTGACGCAACATGTGCAGCGTCCACGATCCCTTCTGGTAGACGAGCTGGTTGTTCGGGCCGGTCTGTTTCGATTCGTCGAAGTCGACGTGGACGACGGGTGTGTTCGGGAGCGTCTTCTCGAGTTGCAGCACGCGATCGCGGCTGCGTCGCAGGCCGTCGACGAAGGCGTCGCGTCCCGCGGCGTGCTCGGTGTAGAGCAAGGTGAAGTACGTCGCGAAGCCTTCGCTCAGCCACACGTCGTTCCAGTCGCGTTCCGTCACGGCATCGCCGAACCACTGATGGGCGGTCTCGTGGACGACCGGTGCATTGCCCGCGGTGACGCCGCGCTCGCCGTAGAAGATGTTGGTCGCGTGTTCGGTGCCGCCGCCCATGCCCGCTGCCTCGACGTGCGCGAGCTTGTCGTATGGATAGGGACCGACGTTTTCGGAGAAGAACTCGAACGCCCCGCGCGCGTCGCGCTCCAGGGCGGTCAGCCCCTTGTCGGCATCCTGCGGAAACGCCCAGTACGACAACTGCACGCCTTTGACCGGCGGCTCGTAGTGGACGATGAAATGCGCAATGCCGAGGGACAGCAGCCAGGGAGAGACCGGCGCGTCCTGGGACCAGTGGGTGCGGCGGAGACCGCCCGGGAGATCGACCTGATCGATCAGCAGGCCGTTGCTGATCACTTGGTACTCCGCCCTCGTCGTGATGACGAATTCGGCGGTCGCCTTATCGGCGATGTGATCGATCGTCGGCAGCCACTGACGTGCGTTATGGAACCAGTTCTCGCTGAACGCCGTGCGTTCGCCGTGGATGTTGTTCAACA
>Ga0310810_10010753_pt1 | contig 10671 bp, 11 predicted proteins | sample NCmetagenome_FD_207641 | JGI IMG/M metagenome (GOLD analysis project Ga0310810, IMG submission 207641) | Soil microbial communities from experimental microcosm in Duke University, North Carolina, United States - NC | ecosystem: Engineered > Artificial ecosystem > Soil microcosm > Unclassified ... | reverse complement strand
CCGGTCGTCGCAAGCTCCGACCTTCGGTCGACGGTACGCGTCAGATCCGTGCGGCCAGCGCGTGGCGCTGGCGCTCGGTCATCGACCCGACGGTCTTCGTCTCCGGCATGTTGATCTCGGCCAGGAACTTGCGACAGCGCGTCGACCCCCAGCGGTGCTGGCTCTGCAGCAGCTCGCCGATCGTCATGCTCGCCGCCTCCCAGGGGCTGTTGAGGATGACCTCGCCGGCGGTGACGACCCCCTCGCCAACGCGCCGCTTGAGATCAGCCCGTGCGAGCCGGACCTCGTTCGCGCGCTGAAGAGCCTGCATATGTTGCGGCGCAGGGGCAATCGTCGCTGTGGCGTCGTGCATGGAGTCCTCCCCGGCTGCCTCGTCCGTGCGACGGCAGCCTTAAATGATGAGCTGTGACATTGGCGCGTGCGTCGGGCTCCCCCGGCCACTACGACCACTGGCTTCCGGTGCCCGTCTCTGGGTCTCGGTGGGTCTAGGGCCTTCCCGACGCGTCTGCTGAGCGCACCTCGAACGTATGGGAGGTGTGCGGATCGGTCAACGCAACCGGCCGCAAAGGCACCGCTCGGAGCGATGTTTTTCTTCCGTGTTTCCCTTGTGAAGATGTGGACAAGCGTGAGCGGGTGAGACTCAGGTCGCGAGCAGGCTCTCGTCGGCCTCGAAGAGATCCTGGACCGAGGCGAAGGCCTCGAGCGCGCGGTCGAGCGTCGCGCGGTCGTGCGTCGCCATGACGCTCGTGCGCAGCAGTGCGCCGCCCGGCGGCACCGCGGGGTGCAGGGCGACGTTGACGAAGACGCCGGCGTCGTAGAGCGCGCGCCAGAGCAGGACGGCCTTCCAGTCGTCGCCGACGATGACCGGCACGATCGGCGTCATGTGTCCGCCCTCGTGCTCGACGACGCGCAGGCCCTGCGCCTTGAGGCCGGCGTGCAGGTAGGCGGCGTTGTCGAGGACGCGCGCGAGCAGCTGCGGCCCCTCGTCGGAGCGGACGATCCGCAGCGCCGCGAGCGCGGCGCCGACGGCGGCCGGCACGCCGGCGGCCGTGAAGAGGAAGGCGCGGCTCTGGACGCGGAGGAAGTCGACGACCTCGTGGCTGCCGGCGATGAAGCCGCCGCAGCTCGCGAGGCTCTTGGAGAACGTGCCCATCCGCAGGTCGACGCGGTCCTCGACGCCGAGCAGCTCGGCGGCGCCCGCGCCGCGGGCGCCGAGGACGCCGGCCCCGTGCGCCTCGTCGACCATCAGCCGCGCGCCGAAGCGCTCGCAGAGCTCGGCGATCTGCGCGAGCGGCGCGACGTCGCCCTCCATCGAGAACACGCCGTCGACGACGACGAGGATGCCGCCGCCGTCGCCGGCCGCCTTCTCGAGCGTGCGCTCGAGCTTGTCGAGGCGGTTGTGGCGAAAGACGCGCAGCTTCGCGCGGCTCAGCAGGCAGCCGTCGAGGATCGAGGCGTGGTCGCCGCTGTCGGCGACGACGGTGTCGCCGGGTGCCAGCAGCGTGCCGAGCGCCGCGAGGTTCGCCTGGTGGCCGGTCGTGAAGACGAGCGCCTCCTCGGTGCCCATCCAGTCGGCGATCTCCTGCTCGAGCTCGAGGTGCAGGGCGATCGTCCCGTTGAGCAGCCGCGAGCCCGTCAGCCCGGTCCCGTACGTGTTCAGCGCGGCCTGGGCGCCGGCGATGACGCGCGCGTCGGCGGTGAGGCCGAGGTAGTTGTTGGAGCCGAGCATGATCCGCTCGGCGCCCTCCATCTCGACGACGGGTCCGGCGGGTCCCTCGAGCGTGCGGAAGTACGGCAGCAGATCGGCGGCGCGCGCGTCGGCGAGCTGCTGGGAGCGCTCATGGCCATGGGCCTTGGCGAAGACGTCTTTGGTCGTGGAAGCCATGTAGCGTGGTCGCGGTGAGCGTCGATGTGCGGGCCGTGAAGTCGCGGCGGGACTGGAAGGAGTTCATCGAGCTCCCGTACCGGCTGCATGCTACCTCCGACCGGTGGGTGCCTCCGGTCCGTCTGGAGCGCCGGCTCTTCCACAGCCGCCGGATGAACGCCTACTTCAAGCACGCCCGCGCGCAGGAGTTCGTCGCCCGGCGCGGCACGCGCGTCGTCGGTCGCATCAGCGCCCAGTGGGACAAGGCCTACGACGACGAGCACGGGGTGGGCGGGGTCTGTCACACCGGCATGTTCGGCTTCCTCGAGTTCGAGGACGACGCCGAGGTCGCCCGCGCGCTGCTCGACGCGGCCCGGTCGTGGCTCGCCGGCGAGGGCCGCAGCCACATGATCGGCCCGATGGACTACACGATGAACGACGAGTGCGGCGTGCTCATCGAGGGCTTCGACCGCGACCCGATGATCAAGCAGCCCTGGCACCCGCCGTACTACCAGCAGCGCATCGAGGAGGCGGGCGCCGAGAAGGCGATCGACCTCTACATGTGGGAGCTGGACATCTCCGACCGGGCGAAGATCCTGCCGGTCATCTTCGAGCTTGCCGAACAGGCGAAGTCCAAGCACGGCATCGAGATCCGCCACCTGCGCCGCCGCGACCTCTCCAAGAACATCAAGGGCGTCTTCGGCGAGGTCTACAACACCGCGTGGAAGCGCAACTGGGGCTTCGTGCCCTACTCCGACGAGGACCTCAAGCACTACGCCGAGGAGCTGCAGCTCGTCTACGACCGCAACTGGTTCATGGCAGCGCAGAAGGACGGCGAGACGATCGGCATGGCGATCACCGTGCCCGACGTCAACCAGCTGCTGAAGGTCATGGACGGCAAGGTCTTCCCGTTCGGCTGGTACACGTTCCTCTTTCGCCGCAAGAAGCACATCGACCGCGTGCGCGTGGGGTTTCTCGGCGTCAAGCCCGAGTACCAGCACACCGGCGCCGCCGCGGCGTTCTACGTCGAGCACTTCGACATGGCGACCGTCACGCCGCAGAAGTGGGGCGAGATGGGCTGGATCCTCGAGACCAACCGCGCCATGAACCGCGGCATGGAGGCCATGGGCGGGCGCATCGTCAAGCGATTCCGGGTATACGAATCCCGGTTCTGACGGCCAACGTCTGCCGTGCCCTTCAATATGTAGCGCGATGAGCGAGGAATCCCACGTGATCTCCGACGAAGAGCCCGAAGTGCTCAACGGCGTGCCGGTGCTCGCCGCGGAGGTGCGCGAGGTCGAGCCCCCGCCTGCGCCCGGCGGGCTGTCGCCGGCCGCCGTGCAGACGGTCGCCGTCGTCGGCGTGAGCGTCATGGCGGGCGCCGCCGCCGTCGCCGTCGTCCACCGCCGCAAGGCGCGCCGCGTCGCCAAGCGCCGCAAGCGCATGCTGGCCCCCGTGCTCGCGAGCCGCTCGTTCCTCGTGGACGTGCACATGCTCGGCGAGCGCAAGTAGCGGCCTTCCCGGCGCGCGGCGCCACCGCCGTCCTGGCGGCGGCGTAGGTTGCAGGCCGTGGTCGAGCTCCGCGTCGAGGTCGTGCCCCGCTGGGCGTTTCGCCTGCCGCGCCGCGGCGGGGGGGACGGCGTGCTGCGCTGTCGCGGCGGCGTCCTCGAGCGGCTGCTGCACGTCGACGGGCGCCCGGCGATCGTGCGCGTCGCCCAGCTCGCCGAGCGGCGCGTGCTGTTCGGCGCCTGGGCGGCGAGCCGCGAGGACGCGCGGACCGCGATCGCGCGGATGCGCTTCGCCCTCGGCGTCGACGACGACCTGCGCCCGTTCTACGACCGCTACCGCGACGACCCGCTGATCGGGCCGTCGCTGCGCCGCGCGCCGTGGCTGCGGATCCGGCGGCGCCCGGTCGCCTTCGAGGCGCTCGCCTGGGCCGTCTGCGAGCAGCTCATCGAGGCGCGCGTCGCCGTCGGGATCGAAGCGCGGATCGTGCGCGCGCTCGGGCCGCGCGACCCCGCCAGCGGGCTGCGCGACGTGCCCTCCGCGGCGGTGCTCGCCGGCTGCGCGCCCGCGCGCCTGGAGTCCTTCGGGCTCGCCGGGCGCCGGGCGATCGCGCTCGTCCGCGTCGCCCGCGAGGTCGCCGCCGGCCGCATCGACCTCGACGACCCCGACCACGAGCGCGCGTGGCGGCGGCTGCTGGCGATCCCGACGATCGGCCGCTGGACCGTCGAGATGCTCGCGACGCAGGGCCAGGGCCGCTACGACGTCGTCCCCGCCGGCGACCTCGGGTACCTCAAGCTCCTCGGCCACTGGCGGTCGGGCGGCAACCCCGCCGCGCGCGCCGACGAGGCCGAAGTCCGCGCGCTGTTCGCGCGCTTCGGCGAGTGGCGCGGCCTGGCGGCCGCGCACGCGCTGCGCGCCCCCGCGCCGGCGCGCGCCGCGGTCGCCTGACCTTCCGGGCAGGTGACGCTCAAGCGGATCGGCCCGTTGCCGATACGTGCGTATGAGCACGATCCTCACGGCAGCGGCGAAGCTCACTGGCGCGGTCGTCGTGGCGCTCGTCGTGGCCGCCGCCGCCCCGGCGGCGCCCGCCGACTCGCATGTGCGGGGCGTCGCAGGCGGGCCGGCCGCGCAGCAGTCCGCCCCGCGCTGATCGCGCCGCGCGACGTTCAGCCGGCCGGCATGCGCGCGGCGACGTCGACGCCGCTCACCCCGCGCCACGCCGCCAGCCGCTGCAGCGCCCGGTCGATCGCCCGCTCGAGCGCCGGGGTGCGGCGCACGCCGGGCTCGTCGTAGAGCGCGTTGACGCGCAGCAGGCCGGCGTCGCGGTCCAGGACGGCGTCGGCGCGCGCGACGAGCCGCTCGCGGTGGAGGATCGGCAGGACGTAGTAGCCCCAGCGCCGCTGGGCGGCGGGGACGTAGATCTCGAGGCGATGGTCGAAGCCGAACAGCTCGGCCGTCCGCGCGCGGTCGCAGAGGAGGTTGTCGAACGGCGACAGCACGGTCGTCCGCGCGCCGGGCGCGAGGCCGGGCAGCGCGTCGAGGTCCTGCGGCGCGGCGTACCAGTCGCCGCGCAGGCCGCCGACCGAGACGCACTCGAGCGCGCCGGCGGCCGTCAGCGCCGCGAGCGTCGCGGGCAGCCGCGGGTAGCGGCGGCGCAGGAAGTGCGCGCGGACGTGCGCGGGGCGGGCCACACCGAGCATCCGCACGGCCCGCAGCACCGCCGCGCGCTCGGCGGCGTCGTCGAGCGCGAGCACAGCCGCCGCCGCCCCGTCGGGCACGCAGCGCTCGAAGACGTCCCACAGGCGCTCTCCGGCGACGCGGCGCCCGACCCCGATGCGCCCCGTCACCCAGAGCACGTGCAGCAGGCGCGCGATCGTCTGGCGGGCTGAGACCTCGTCGGTCCACCAGCCGTGACGCCAGGGCTCGGCCGAGCGGTCCTCGAGGTCGCGGGCGCGCAGCGGGCCGCGCTCGCGCAGCTCCTCGACGAGCTCGTCGCAGAAGGCGGCGTTGGCGGCGAGAAACTCGCGCGCCCGCGCCGCGCGCGTCGTCGGCGCGTCGAGATACGTCCGCATCGCCCAGCGGTGCAGCGGCAGGTCGGCCGTCGCGACGAGCGACGCCTCGTGCGCCCAGGCGTCGAAGAGCGTCCGCCGCTCGTAGGCGGCGCGCTCGAGCGCCGCGTCGCGCACGCGCCCGAGGCGGGCGAACAGCACGAGCAGCGGGCTGCGGGCGACGGCGCTGACGGGGTCCAGCTGCAGGCAGCCGATCCGCTCGGCGACCGCCGCGACGGCGTCCGGTCCCGCGCCGCCGGGCGGGGGCGCCGCGGCGAGGCCCTGCGCGTGCAGCGCCAGCCGGCGCGCGTGTGCGGGCGAGACGACGCGCGGGCTCAAGCCGCCGGAGGGCCCACTAGATCCCCTGGCCGGGCAGGAACTCGTTCGTGAACGCCCGCTGCGCGATCGCCGGGGTTGAGATCAGCCCGTTCTCGCTCATCCAGGCCGCGTAGCGGTGCCATTCGGCGGGTTCCTGGAACCCGAACGGGCGCGACTTGGCGGTCGGGAAGAACACCGGCAGCGTCGCGTTGACCTGGGCCGTCTGGAGCTTGCGATCGAGTTCCGGGTTGGCCTTGACGAGCGGGTCGACGCCGGCGTCGATGTTCGTCCGCAGCAGCTGGTGGCCGCGGGCGACGGCGCGCATGAAGCGCCGCAGCAGCGGGCCGCGAGAGCGCACGTCCTGCTCGCGCGCGACGATGATCAGCTCGTTGTACGTCGGCACGCCGATCTGGTCCATGCGCAGGATCTTCGGCTTCTTGTCCTGGCGGTCGAGCTGGACGCCCTCGACGTTCCAGAACGCCCCGAGCACCGCGTCGACCCGGTGCGACAGCAGCGGCCCGACGAGGTTGAAGCCGAGGTTGATGGCGTGCACGCGCTGCTCGTCGATCCCGGCCTGCTTGATGATCGTCTTGAGGTACGCGTCCTGGTAGGGGATCCCGGCGGTGCCGAGCTTCTTGCCCTCGAGCTCGCCGGGCTCGCTGATCGGCTTGGGCTCGATCGAGATGATCGACGTGAGCGGCTTCTGCACGAGCGCGCCGATCGCGACGAGCTTGGCGCCCTTGGCGCGGGCGAGCAGCAGCTCGGGCTCGTAGGAGATCGCGAGGTCCGCGCGGCCCGCGGCGACGAGCTTCAGCGGCGCGGACGGATCCGACGGCGTGCGGAAGTTCACGTCGAGGCCCGCCTTCTTGAACTCGCCCGACCCGGCCGCCGCGTAGAGGCCGGCGTGGTCGGCGTTCGGGAAGAAGTCCAGGACGAGGTCGACGCGCTCGAGCGAGCGCGCGCCGGCGGCCGGCTCCTTGCGCTCGCCGCAGGCCGTGAGGCCCGCGACGACGAGGACGGCGAGCACGACGGGCAGGACGCGGCGGATCACGGGGCGGTTCCTCTCGGTTGGCGGGACCAGGGCAGCAGCCGGCGCTCGGCGAGCGCAAGCAGCCAGAACAGCAGCACGGCGAAGGAGGACAGCACGAACACCGCGGCGTAGGCGCGCGGGGTCTCGAACTGCGGCAGAGCCTGCAGGAACAGCCAGCCGAGCCCGTTCTCCGAGCCCGCCTGCTCGGCGAGCACCGCCGCGATCGTCGCGATCGCCACGCTGAGCTTCGCGCCGGTGAAGAGGCCCGGCAGCGCGGCCGGCGCCTCGACGATCCGGAACGTCTGCCAGCGCGTCGAGCCGAAGCTGCGCATGAGCTTGCGCAGGTCGGGGTCGACGCGGCCGAGCGCGTCGAGCGTCGGGACGACGATCGGGAAGAAGCAGACGAGCGCGATGATCGAGACCTTCGGGGCGAGGCCGAAGCCGAACCACACGACGAGCAGCGGGGCGATGATCGGGATCGGCACCGTCTGCGAGCCGACGAGCAGCGGGTACACGCCGCGGCGCAGGGCGGGGCAGAGGTGCAGGACGACGGCGAAGGCCAGGCCGAGGAGGAGCGCGGCGCCGATCCCGACGGCGATCTCGCCGGCCGTGATCGCGAAGTTGCTCCACAGCAGGCCGCGGTCGTCGACGAGCGAGGTCGCCACGGCGCTCGGCGGGGGCAGGATGAACTCCGCGATACCGCTGAGCCGGGCGTAGCCCTCCCACGCGCCGAGCGCGGCGAGCACGACGAGCAGCGCTGTCACGAGCGGCCGCCGAGCTCGGCGAGTGCCCGCGCGCGCAGGGCGACGACGGCGGGGTCCGTCCGGCGCCGCGGTCGCGGCGCCGTGACGGCGAGCGTCGCCACGACACGGCCCGGGCGCGGGGACAGCACGACGACGCGGTCGGCGAGCACGACCGCCTCCTCGACGTCGTGGGTGACCATGACGACCGTCCGCGGATCGGCGGCGAGCGCGCCGGCGAGCCACTCCTGCATCTCCGCGCGCGTCAGCGCGTCGAGCGCCGCGAACGGCTCGTCGAGGCAGAGCACCGGCCGGCCGGCGAGCAGCGTGCGCGCGAACGCGACGCGCTGGCGCATCCCGCCCGACAGCTCGTGCGGGCGCGCGCGCTCGAAGCCCGCAAGGCCGAAGTCGCGTAGCAGCGCGCTCGCGCGCTCACGCGCCGGCGCCCGCGGCCCGCCGCCGACGCGCAGCGCGAGCGCGGCGTTCTCGACGGCGCTCGCCCACGGCAGCAGGAGATCGCGCTGGGCCATGAGCGCCGCCGGCGCGGCGTCGACCGTCCCGGCGTCCGGCGCGGTGAGTCCGCAGACGAGCTCGAGCAGCGTCGTCTTGCCGCAGCCGCTGGGCCCGACGACGGCGACGAACTCACCCGGTGCGGCGTCGAGCGACAGGCCTTCCAGCGCGGTGACCGGCGACCCAGAGCTGCGCTGCGCGGCGAACGTCTTGCGGACGTCGCGCAGGCGCACGGCGCCGGTCGTGGCCCGCGCCGGCGGCGGGGCCTGCACCGGCACTGTCATCCGCGTCTGCATCTGCTCCCTCCGCGCGCATTACCGCACAGGTTCTAAGGGTCTTGCGGCAGCGGCCGCGAATCTCAGCCGGGCGGACGTCCCAGCACCCCTGGTGGTCGACGAGGACCACGGTATCAGCGCGGGAGCCCGTTCAGTCGCGAGTGATCGTGCCCAGCGGGCTGAGCCCGAGGACGTCCTCGCGGCGCCGCTCCTGCCACGTGAGCGGCACCTGCACGTCGATGCCCGCCGGCGCATCGGCCCCGCGCTGCGGCAGATGGACGGCGTTCTTGGCGACGAGATACGGGGAGAGGTACGTGCCGCCGACCTTCGTCGGCGTCCACCACAGCGACTCGCCGGTCACGACGCGGCCGGGCTCGCCCGGATCGCGCTGCAGGAGCCGGTCGCGCCCGCCGGTGAGCAGGCGGCCGCGGAGCACCTGCTGCAGCACCGGCACCTCGACGCGGGCACCGGCCGCCGCCGCGATGTGCGCCGCCGTCACGTCGGCCTGCTGGCAGGCCAGGCCGCCCTGCTTGATCGGCCGGTCGGTGGCATCGCCGACGGCGTAGACGCCCTCGAGGCCCTCAACGCGGCCCGTGTCGTCGACCGGGATGAACCCGTTCGCGCTCGACGGGATCCCCTCCAGGGCGGGGCCTTCGAGGCGCGGGAGCGCGACGACGCAGTCGACGGTGATCTCCCGGCCGGGGCCGAGCGCGACGACGCCGCGGCGCGGGATCGTCGCGGCGACGCCGCAGTGCACGGTGATGTTCGCGCCCGCGAGCAGCTCGGCTACGGCGGCGCTCGCCTCGGTGCCGAAGATCTGCAGCGGCTCGTGCTCGGGGGTGACGAAGTGCACCTCGGCGTCGTCGACGTTCATCGACCAGACGTCCTCGGCGGTCATGAGCGCGAGCTCGTACAGCGGCAGCGCCCAGGTGCAGCCGCGCGGGACGACGAACGCCACCGAGCGCGACCAGCCCTGCTCGAGATCGGCGAGGATGCCGTTCAGCGCCGTCGGGTGGGCCCCGAAGGTGAGGGCGTGCAGGAACGCGGGAACCCTGGCGGCGCCCGGCGCGAGCACGAGCGTGTCGTAGGCGATCTCGTCGCCGGTGGTCAGCGTGATCGTGCGCGCCTCGGCGTCGACGCTGCGCAGCGCGCCGCGGACGAACCGCCCGCGGTGCTCGGCCATCAGGCCGGCCAGCGGCAGCCGCGCGACGTGCCCGCGGCTGAACGGCACGGTGACCGCCATCGGGCGCAGCTGGAAGTCGGGCTCGGGCGCAACGAGCGTGACGTCGAGCCGCCCCTCGGCGAGGTGGTGCAGCGCCAGCACCAGCTCGAGTCCGGCGACGCCGCCACCGACGATGACGACCCGGGAATACGTGATTTGGGGGGAAGCGGTCATACGACGATCCTCGGCGCCGCGGGCCGCTGCGTCATCGGGGGGAGCTCCCCGGCCGCGTCAGTAGTTCGGCGCAGAGGCGCATCGGGGCGACCCGCGCCGCCTCGCCCACGCCCGTGGCCGGGGCGCTAGCGCGTCCGCCGCAGGGCGAGGAGCGCGACGTCGTCGCGCAGCGGGTGGTCGATGCGGTACAGCGCCTGCACGAGCCGATCCACGAGCGCCTTCGCGCCGGTGTCCGGCGGCCCCTCGAGCAGGCTCGCGACCCGCTGCTCGTCGACGCGGACGCCGCCGATCTCCGTGTCGAGGATGCCGTCGCTGTAGACGAAGATCGCGTCGCCCGGCTCGAGCTCGACCTTGCAGGACGTGAACCGGGGCTTGTCGGTGACACCGAGGATCGTGCCGAGTGCCGGCGCCGTCTCCGCGCTGCCGGCGGCCCGGACGATGATCGGCGGCGGGTGCCCGGCGGCGGCCAGCGTGACGGTCATCGAGGACCCGTGGGTGTCGATCTGCCCGTAGACGACCGTGCAGGTCTGCATCGTCGCGCCGCCCTCTGCAAGCAGCGCGGCGTTGAGGTCCACGAAGATCGCCTCGGGTCCGCCGCGCAGCATCGCGGCGGTGCGCATCGTGTAGCGGGCGAGCGACGTGAGCGTCGCGGCGGTCGGGCCCTTGCCGCAGACGTCGCCGAGGAAGAACCCCGTCCGCCCGCCGGCGAGCGGGAAGAGATCGTAGAAGTCTCCGCCGACCTCCTCGGGCGCGAATGGCTCGTAGTGCGCCGCGACGTCGAGCCCGGGGATGCGGGGAAGCCGGGGCGGCGACAGCGTGCGCTGCAGCGTCCGGGCGAGCTCCTCGGCGCTGTGCTGGTGGCGCGTCGCGCGGGCGCGGCGCCCGCCCTCGCGCCGGAGCTCCAGGACGAGCGCCTCGCGGTCCAGGAGCGCCAGCAGTCGCTCGCGCGCGGCGCGCTCGCGATCGCGCGCCGCGGCCTGCCGG
>Ga0310810_10010752_pt1 | contig 10671 bp, 7 predicted proteins | sample NCmetagenome_FD_207641 | JGI IMG/M metagenome (GOLD analysis project Ga0310810, IMG submission 207641) | Soil microbial communities from experimental microcosm in Duke University, North Carolina, United States - NC | ecosystem: Engineered > Artificial ecosystem > Soil microcosm > Unclassified ... | reverse complement strand
AACGCCGCCATCGCGCCGACCGAGCCGCACATCACCGACATCGGATGCGCGTCGCGCCGGAAGCCATGAAAGAACCGGCCCATCTGTTCGTGGACCATCGTGTGGCGCGTCACCCGATAATCGAAGTCCTGCTTCTGCGACTTGGTCGGCAGCTCGCCGTAGAGCAGGAGATAGCAGGTCTCGAGGAAGTCGCCGTTCTCGGCGAGCTGTTCGATCGGGTAGCCGCGATAGAGCAGGATGCCTTCGTCGCCGTCGATGTAGGTGATCTTGGACTCGCAGCTTCCCGTGGAGGTGAAGCCCGGATCGTAGGTGAAGACGCCGGCCTCGCCATAGAGCTTGGAAATGTCGATCACGTCCGGACCGACGGTGCCCTCGTAGACCGGGAACGCGTAGTTCTTCTCGCCGAGGGTCAGCTGGGCCGACTTGGTGTTCTGGCCGTGGGCAGCGGGCGTCTTGGCGTCCATGGGAGGCCTTTCTGGCCGCCTCCGCGCGGGCCGGAGGAAGCCGCAAAAGCTCACCGTTCGCGCGGTTTCCCGGGAGGCGTGCGGTGCAGCAAATCTGTCAGTCCACGTAGCTTATCCGCGGCCGCCTCGCAAGGCGCGGCTCGCATCACGAGGCCGTGCTTCGGCCTGCATCCACGGCTCCCACCGCCTGGTCCGCAATCCGCGCCAGGCTTTCGGCTTTCCCGAGCACCGCCAGCACGTCGAAGATGCCGGGCGAGGTGGTGCGGCCGGTGAGCGCGACGCGCAGTGGTTGGGCAATGGCACCAAGCTTTGCGCCGGAACGCTCTGCGAAGCCGCGCACCGCGGTTTCCGCGCCCTCGGCGCTCCACGGGTCGACCATCGCGAGATCGCGGGCGACGCGGCCGAGCACGGCGCGTGCCTCGGGTGTCATCTGCGCCTCCGCCTTCTCATCGAGAGGCAAGGGCCGGCCGGCATAGAGGTAACGTGCGCTGTCGATGAGCTCGACCAGCGTCTTGGCGCGCTCCTTCAGGCCCGGCATGGCGGCAATCAGCTTCTCGCGCAGCGCCGGTGTGAGCTTCGCGCCCAGTTCCGCGCCGTTCGGCACATAGGGCAGCACGCGCTCTATTTCGCCGACGAGGTCCGCATCTGCCATCTGGCGGATGTAGTGGCCGTTCAGGCTGTCGAGCTTTGCGAGATCGAGCCGGGCGGGGGCGCGGCCGATTGCCGGCAGGTCGAAGGCCGCCATCATCTCCTCGGTCGAGAAGATCTCCTGGTCGCCGTGCGCCCAGCCGAGCCGCACCAGATAGTTGCGCATCGCGGCGGGCAGGTAGCCCATGGCGCGGTAGGCCTCGATACCGAGCGCGCCGTGCCGCTTGGAGAGCTTGGCGCCGTCCGGTCCGTGGATCAGCGGGATGTGCGCCATCACCGGCACGCTCCAGCCGAGCGCCTGATAGATCTGCGTCTGCCGCGCGCCGTTGGTCAGGTGGTCGTCGCCGCGGATGATGTGGGTGACGCCCATGTCGTGGTCGTCGACCACGACCGCGAGCATGTAGGTCGGCGTGCCGTCGGAGCGTAAGAGCACCAGGTCGTCGAGGTTCTCGTTCTGCCAGACGACGCGGCCCTGCACCTGGTCCTCGATCACGGTCTCGCCGGTGAGCGGGGCCTTGAGGCGGATCACCGGCGCGACGTTCGGCCTTGGATGAGATGGATCGCGGTCGCGCCACAGCCCGTTGTAGAGCTTGGAGCGCCCCTCCGCGCGCGCCTTTTCGCGCATCTCGGCGAGCTCTTCGGGGCTGGCATAGCAGTGGTAAGCCTTGCCCTCGCGCAACAGCTGCTCGGCCACCTCGCGGTGACGCGCCGCGCGCGCAAACTGGTGCACCGGCTCGCCATCCCATTCGAGGCCGAGCCATGTGAGTCCATCGAAGATCGCCGCGATCGCGTCCTCGGTCGAGCGCGCGCGGTCGGTATCCTCGATGCGCAGCAGGAATCTGCCGCCGCGCCCGCGCGCGTAGAGCCAGTTGAATAGCGCGGTGCGTCCGCCGCCGATGTGCAGGAAGCCGGTGGGCGAGGGCGCAAAGCGGGTGACGATCTCAGTCATCGCAGGTCCTCATGGTGAGGAGCCGCCCAACGGGTCCGCGTGCAGCGCGGCCCGATGATGAACTCCGTCGGCGTCTCGAACCATGGCCATCCTTCGAGATGCCCTCGCTTCGCTCGGGCTCCTCAGGATGAGGGTTGGTGTTTCGGCCTGTATCACAGCTGCAGGTGATTCAACACATTTGGCAACAATGCCGAACTTGCCTATATCCCGCCGCAGCAAGGATGGGGCGCAGCGCGCATAGGATTTCCGAATGTCGGTTGCCGAGAAGATCGAGACGGAGGGCCGCGATTTCATCCGCGACATCGTGGCGGACGATCTCGCGTCGGGGCGCCACAGACACGTGGTCACGCGCTTTCCGCCGGAGCCGAACGGTTATCTGCATATCGGGCACGCCAAATCCATCTGTCTCAACTTCGGAGTGGCGCGGGAGTTCGGCGGACGCTGTCACTTGCGGTTCGACGACACCAACCCGACCAGGGAGGAGCAGGAGTATATCGACGCCATCGAGGAGGACGTGCGCTGGCTCGGCTTTGACTGGGGCGAGCACCTCCATCACGCGTCGGACTATTTCGAGCGCCTCTACGGCTGGGCCGAGGAGCTGGTCCGCGCCGGCAAGGCCTATGTGGACGACCAGACGCAGGAGGAGATGCGGCTCGCGCGCGGCACGCTGACCGAGGCCGGGCAGAACAGCCCCTATCGCGACCGCACGGTCGCGGAGAATCTCGACCTGTTGCGCCGCATGCGCGCCGGCGAGTTTCCGAACGGCGCGCGCGTTCTGCGCGCCAGGATCGACATGGGCTCGGGCAACATCAACCTGCGCGACCCGGTGCTCTACCGCATCCTGCACGCGACGCATCCGCGCACCGGCGACGCCTGGAAGATTTACCCCAGCTACGACTACGCCCACGGGCAGTCGGACGCGATCGAGGGGATCACCCATTCGATCTGCACCCTTGAGTTCGAGGACCATCGCCCGCTTTACGACTGGTTCATCGAGAACCTGCCGGTGCCGTCGCGACCGCGGCAGTACGAGTTTGCGCGGCTGAACCTGTCCTACACGGTGCTCTCCAAGCGCGTGCTCAATGCGCTGGTGAAAGGCGGCCACGTGTCGGGCTGGGACGACCCGCGCATGCCGACGCTCGCAGGCCTGCGCCGGCGCGGCGTGCCGGCGGAAGCGCTGCGCGATTTTGCCAGGCGCATCGGCGTCGCCAAGGCGAACAGCCTGGTCGATCTCGGCCTGCTCGAATTCTCGATCCGCGAGGTGCTCAACCGCTCGGCGCATCGGCGCATGGCGGTGTTGCGGCCGCTCAAGGTGGTGATCACCAACTACGAGAGCGCAGGCGACGAGCTCGATGCGGTCAACCATCCCGACGATCCGGGCGCGGGCACGCGGCGCGTGAAATTCGGGCGCGAGATCTTCATCGAGCGCGACGACTTCATGGAGAACCCGCCGAAGAAGTTCTTCCGGCTTTCGCCCGGGACGGAAGTGCGGCTGCGCTACGCCTATTTCATCACCTGCCGCGAGGTGGTGAAGGATGCGGCCGGCAACATCACCGAGCTGCGCTGCAGCTACGATCCGGCGACGCGCGGCGGCAATGCGCCGGACGGGCGCAAGGTGAAGGCGACGATCCATTGGGTCTCGGCCGCCGACAGCGTGCCGGCCGAAGTACGGCTCTACAATCCACTGTTCGTAAAGCCTGAGCCGGACGTCGCCAACTTCGCGAACGACCTCAATCCGAATTCGCTGGAAATAATCACCGATGCGCGCATCGAGCCGGCGCTTGCGGCGGACAACTCACCCGCGCCGGTGCAGTTCGAGCGGCTCGGCTATTTCGCGCGCGACAGGGGCTCTGCGCCGGGCAAGCCGGTGTTCAACCGCACCGTCGGTTTGCGCGACAGTTACGCGAAGGCGACCTGAAGAAAAACCCGGGTGTTCTGCACCCGTTCAGGGCGCAACCTCGTCCAACCGCCAGTAGCATGAAGCCTGTCGAGTTGCAGGCGTTAGGCCATGGCGGAGGGGAGGGGTCGCGTTCGCACGTGGGACGTCGCGCGTCCGCGCGGCGGCGCGTGGCTTCCGGATGCGCGCTTCCTCGGCGGCGCGCGCGAGGCGCTCGAGCGTGCCGTCGCAATCGACGCGGCGGCGGGGCGGCTCTTGCCCTGGCTGCCAGTCTGCTTCGGGCTGGGCATCGTCATCTATTTCACGGCGGAGCATGAGCCGGCGCTCTGGGCCGGCCTCACGCTGACCGGCATTCTCGCCGTCATCACCTTGGTCGCCCGCGCTCGCCCGCTGGCTTTTCCGCTGCTCCTCGGCGCAACGGCAGCCGCCGCGGGTTTTGCGATTGCCACCATCAAGACCGCACGGATCGCGCACCCGATCCTGCAGCACAGCGCCTGGAATATCCCGATCTCCGGGTTCATCGAAGTCCGCGAGGAGCGCGAAAAGACCGACCGGATCGTGGTGCGCGTCCATTCGATCGGGGGGCGGCTGCGGGATGCGCCTGAGCGCGTGCGGCTGTCGGTCAAGAAGCGCACGGCGCCGCCGGTCGGCACGTTCGTGCAGATAAACGCGCGGCTCAATCCGCCGCTGCGCCCGCTGCGGCCCGGCGGCTACGACTTCTCGCGCGATCTCTATTTCCAGAGCATCGGCGCAACCGGTTTCGTCACCGGCGCGATCAGGATCGCCGAGCCGCCGGTGCCGCCCAACACCTGGGTGCGCTACGCGACGGCCATTTCGAACATGCGCGCGGTCATCGACACGCGCATCCGCGCGGCGCTTTCGGGCGACAAGGCGGCGATCGCATCGGCGCTGCTCACCGGCACGCGCGACGCGATTTCGACGCCGGTGAACGATGCGCTTTTCATTTCAGGCCTGGGTCACGTGCTGTCGATCTCCGGCTATCACATGGCGGTCGTCGCCGGGATCGTGTTCTTCGCGGTTCGGGCGCTGCTTGCGCTCATACCTTTGCTCGCGACGCGCTACCCGGTCAAGAAATGGGCCGCGCTCGCGGCCTTGCTGGCCGCGCTCTTCTACCTGCTGCTGTCGGGCGCGGAGGTCGCGACGCAGCGCTCCTTCATCATGACGGCAATCGTGCTCGTCGGCGTGATGGCCGACCGCGCCGCGCTCACCGTGCGCAACCTCGCGCTCGCCGCACTCGCGGTGCTCGTCTTCCTGCCCGAAGCCGTGGTGCACCCGAGCTTTCAGATGTCGTTTGCGGCGACGCTTGCGCTGATTTCCGCCTATGAACGCCGCGCGGCGCGCGCATCGCGCTGTGGGGCGGCCGCGAGATCGCAGCGATGATCGTCGTGTCGCTCGCGGCGGGCTGCGCCACGATGCCTTACGTCGGCTACCACTTTCACCGTCTTGGCCCCTACGGGGTGATCGCCAACGTGCTGGCGATGCCGATCGTGTCGGCGCTGGTGATGCCGGCCGGGCTGCTGGCGATTGTTGCGATCCCGTTCGGCCTTGATGGACCGCTATGGCGGCTGATGGGGCTCGGCATCGACTGGATGATCTGGGTCTCGCAATTCGTTGCCGGACTGCCGGGCGCGGTCGGCCGCATCGTGGCGTTCGGGGCCGGGCCGCTTCTCCTGTGCACCGCCGGTCTGCTGCTGCTGTGCCTCTTGCGGTCGCGCCTGCGCTGGGCCGGCGCTGTCGTGATCGCGGCGGCGTCGATCTGGGCCTTCCGCGCGCCCGGTCCGGATATCTATGTCGGCAACCGGGGCGATGTCGTCGCCGTGCGCGGGGCGTCGGGTCGACTTTCGGTGATGCGCACCGCCAACGGCGACAGCTTCCCGGTACGCGAATGGCTCGCCGCCGATGCGGATGCGCGGACGCCGAAAGACGCCTCGCTCAAGGATGGGGTGAGTTGCGACACAATCGGCTGCGTCGCGCGGCTTGCCGACGGCGCGGTTGTGGCGCTGCCGTTCGCGGCGGAAGCTTTCGAGGAGGATTGCCGCCGCGCCATGATCGTGGTGAGCCAGCGCACCGCGCCTCCCTCATGCTCCGCCAGCGCCATCGATCGAACCGTCTGGCGGCAAACGGGAGCGGCCGCGCTGTATCGCACCGGGCAGGGATGGGAGAGGGTGGCGGCCTATCCGCCGGGGTATGACCGCCCGTGGTCGCGCGCAGTCTCACCGCACGGGGAAGGCGGCACCACGCCAACCGCGGCACCGCGCGATGCCACGCCGCGGACGGAAGATCTGAGCGCGGACGATTAAGCGTGTGTCCCGCACGCGGTTATTACTGCGTGCCGCAGCGCGCCCGGGACGCGCGCTCAATACTTCCGGAACAGCCCTACCAGCTTGCCCTGCACGCGCACGCGATTGGGCGGCAGGATGCGCACCTCATAGGCGGTGTTGGCCGGCTCAAGTGCGATCGAGGCGCCACGGCGGCGGAAGCGCTTCAAGGTCGCCTCCTCCTCGTCGATCAGCGCCACCACGATATCGCCCGTCTCCGCCGCGTCACCCTTGCGGATCAGCACGGTGTCGCCTTCCAGGATGCCGGCGTCGACCATCGAATCCCCGCGCACTTCGAGCGCGAAGTGGTCGCCGGTCGCCAGCAGGTCGGGCGGCACCTGGATGGTGTGACTCTTGGTCTGGATCGCCTCAATCGGGGTGCCGGCAGCGATGCGGCCCATCACCGGGATCGTGACCGGCCGGCCACCTTCGTCGTCGGCGCCGGCACGCACGCGCCCGAGATTGCCCTCGATGACCGCCGGCGTGAAGCCGCGGCGCGAGCCGGCCCCTTGTCCGAGCGGCTCAGGCATCTTGATGACCTCGATTGCGCGCGCCCGGTTGGGCAGGCGACGGATGAAGCCGCGCTCTTCCAGCGCGGTGATCAAGCGGTGGATGCCGGACTTGGAGCGCAGATCGAGCGCGTCCTTCATCTCGTCGAACGAAGGCGGGATACTGGTTTCCTTGAGCCGCTCATGGATGAAGCGCAGCAGCTCGAATTGCTTGCGGGTCAGCATCGAAGCCCCTCGTGTTGACGGCAGGTTAGCCTTGTCGAGACTCACTCGAAACAAATCATGAACGGACACTATATGTTCGATACTTGTTCCGCAACCCTTTAATTTGGGGTGAACAAGTCGAGAGATTGCAAAAGGCGGGGCTTAATCGTGCAGCTTAACGAATTCGCAGGGCGAGCCTGCGGCCGCCGCGGGCGCAAAGCGCGGCCGGACCACCAGGCAATCGGCGGCGGCCAGCGGAACCAGCATGGATGAGTCCTGGTTCGGGAACGGGGTCGCGACCCAGGCGCCGTTCCGTAGCGCGAGGGTCGCGCGCATGTACTCCTCCCGCTCGTCGTTCTCCGGCAGGTTCCGGCCAAGAACGCCTTGGCGGGTTGGCAATTCAAGATCGCCGCGGCCGGTGAGTTTGCGGACCAGCGGCGCGACGAAAAGCACCGAACAAACGTAGGCCGAGACCGGATTGCCGGGCAGGCCGAGGACCCGCATGCCGTTGAGCAGTCCGAACATCATCGGCTTTCCGGGACGCATCGCAATCCGCCAGAACGAGAGCGCGACACCTTCCGCGGCCAGCGCCGGCTGCACCAGATCGTATTCGCCGACCGAGGCGCCGCCGGCGGTGACGAGCACGTCCGCGCCGAGGTCGCGCGCGCGGCGCAGTCCGGCAATCGTCTCCTCCAGCCGATCCGGCAGGATGCCGAGATCAATGACCGTCGCGCCTTCGCGGCGTGCCACGGCCGCGAGCGTGAACGCATTCGAATGAACGATCTGACCGGGCCCGGGCTCGGTGCCGGGCGGCACGAGCTCATCGCCCGTTGCCACCACGGCGACTTTCGGCCGTCGGTGGACGGGCATTGTGGCGTGGTTCATCGCTGCGGCGAGCGCAACGTCGCGGCCGGTGAGGCGGCGGCCCTTCGCCAGGCGCACGTCACCTGTGCGGAAATCGAGCCCGGCCGCCCGCACATTGCGTCCGCGCACGGTCGGGAAGTTGACGACGACCGTCTCCCCTTCACGCGCGGTGTTTTCCTGGATCACCACGGTGTCGGTGCCGGGCGGCAACACGCCGCCAGTAAAGATGCGCGCGGTCTCGCCCTTGCTGACCGTACCGCCAAAAGGCCGCCCGGCGGCCACCTCGCCGATGAGTTTCAGGCGCACGGGCGCAGTGGCGACGTCCTCGCCGCGCACGGCGTATCCGTCCATAGCCGACACATCGTCCGGCGGCTGCGTGCGCCGTGCGCTCAGGTCTTCCGCAAGCACGCGGCCTTCGGCCTCGGCGAGCGGCACGCGCTCGGCCGGCAGGGGCTCCACCCCGTCGAGCACACGCGCGAGCGCGTCGGGCACCGGGAGCAACGCCATCTCACGCTCCCTTGGCGCGATAGACGCCCGATTTTCCGCCGCGCTTCTCGATGAGATGAATGCCCTCGATGCGCATGCCGCGTTCGACCGCCTTCACCATGTCGTAGATGGTGAGGCATGCGACCGACACTGCGGTGAGTGCCTCCATCTCGACGCCGGTCTGGCCCTTCAGCTTGGCCGTCGCGCGCACGATGAGGCCCGGAAGCTTGCGGTCCGGCGTGATGCCCACTTCGACCTTGGTCAATGCAAGCGGATGACAGAGCGGGATCAGCTCATGCGTTTTCTTCGCCGCCATGATGCCGGCGATGCGCGCGGCGCCAAGCACGTCGCCTTTTTTGGCGTCGCCCTCAAGCACCAGGTCGAGCGTTTTGCGCGTCATCACGACGCGGCCTTCGGCGACCGCGACGCGCTCCGTCGCGGCTTTGGCCGACACGTCGACCATGCGGGCTTCGCCGCGCTTCCCTAAATGAGTGAGTTTCGCCATCGCGTCATTCGGCCGCGGATATCCGTGCGGGAGGGCGCGCGAGCAGCGCTTGGGTCGCGGCTGAAACATCGTTCTGCCGCATCAGGCTTTCGCCGATCAGAAACGTCGTGACGCCGACCTTATCGAGGCGGGCGAGATCGACGGGCGTGAACAGCCCGCTCTCGCCGACCACGATGCGGTCCCGCGGGATCAGCGGCGCGAGGCGCTCGGTCGTCGCGAGCGTCGTCTCGAAGGTCTTCAGATTGCGGTTGTTGATGCCGATCAGGCGCGATTTCAGCCGTAGCGCGCGCTCGAGCTCGAGCTCATCATGCACCTCGACCAGCACGTCCATACCGTGGCCGAAAGCTGCGTCTTCCAGCGCACGCGCGGCTGCATCGTCGACGGAGGCCAGGACGATCAGGATGCAGTCGGCGCCCCAGGCGCGCGCTTCGGCCACCTGATACGGCTCGAACATGAAGTCCTTGCGCAGCACGGGGAGCGCGGTCGCGGCACGCGCGGCGGTGAGATATTCGGGCTTGCCCTGAAACGACGGCGCGTCGGTCAGCACGGAGAGGCAGGCGGCGCCGCCCGCCTCGTAGGCGCGCGCCAGCGCGGGCGGATCGAAATCGGCGCGGATCAGCCCCTTCGAGGGGCTCGCCTTCTTGATCTCGGCGATCAGCGCGAATTCGCCGGCAGCGTGCTTGCGCTCGATCGCGGCGCGAAAACCGCGCAGCGGCGGAGCGGCTGCCGCTGCCTTGTCAATTTCTGCCAATGGTCGGACGCGCTTCGCCGCAGCGATTTCCTCGCGCTTGTAGGCTTCGATCTTGGCGAGGATATCGGTCATGCGTTTTCTGGTTTGCACATGATCTTGTCAGAAAACCGGTTCCCACTTTTCGGGATCATGTGCTGTTCGAGACGGCAATCAGCCGATCGAGCCGCCCTTCGGCCTCGGCCGAATCGAGCGATTTGGCCGCAACCGCGAGGCCTTCTTTGATGTCCTTCGCTTTTCCGGCAACCACAATCGCTGCCGCGGCGTTCAGAAGCGCCACATCGCGGAACGGGCTCTTCTTGCCCTTGAGCACCTCCAGCAAGGCCGCGGCATTGGAGTCCGCGTCACCGCCGCGCAATTGCTCAGGCTTCGCCGGCGCAATTCCAAACTCGTCCGGCTTGATCTCGAACGTTGTCACCTTGCCGCCGTCGAGTGCGGCGACCGCCGTGGGGCCGGAGGTGGTGATCTCATCGAGGCCGTCCGAGCCGTGCACCACGTAGGCGCGCTCGCTGCCGAGGTTCTTGAGGACATTCGCGAGCGGCTCGACCCACTGGCGCGAGAACACGCCGACCATCTGCCGCTTCACCCCCGCCGGATTGGAGAGCGGCCCGAGCAGATTGAAAATCGTGCGCGTGCCGAGCTCGACCCGCGTCGGGCCGACATGCTTCATCGCGGGATGATGTGCGGGCGCGAACATGAAGCCGATCCCGGCTTCATAGATGCAGCGGGTGATCTCGTCGGGGCGCAGGTCGATCTTCACGCCGAGCGCGCCGAGCACGTCGGCAGCGCCGGAGCGCGAGGACAGCGCGCGGTTGCCGTGCTTGGCGACCGGAATGCCCGCGCCGGCGACGATGAAGGCCGCGCAAGTCGAGATGTTGTAGGAGCCGGACGCGTCGCCGCCGGTCCCGACCACATCGATCGCATCGGGGGGCGCCGCGACCTTCTGCATCTTGGCGCGCATTGTCGAAACAGCGCCGGTGATCTCGTCGACGGTCTCACCGCGCAGCCGCAGTCCCATCAGGAAGCCGCCCATCTGCGAGGGCGTCGCCTCGCCGGAC
>Ga0310810_10010750_pt1 | contig 10672 bp, 12 predicted proteins | sample NCmetagenome_FD_207641 | JGI IMG/M metagenome (GOLD analysis project Ga0310810, IMG submission 207641) | Soil microbial communities from experimental microcosm in Duke University, North Carolina, United States - NC | ecosystem: Engineered > Artificial ecosystem > Soil microcosm > Unclassified ... | reverse complement strand
CAATTTCGGCATCGATCGCTTCGGCGATCGCATCGGCAGCGCCGGCGGGCGGCACATAGATCACGCTCGCGGTCGCGCCGGTTTTCTTCTTCGCCTCGTCCACGGTGTCGAACACCGGCAGGCCGAGATGCGTCGAGCCGCCTTTGCCGGGCGCTGTGCCGCCGACCATTTTGGTGCCGTACTTGATCGCGGCTTCCGAATGGAACGTGCCGTTCTTGCCGGTGAAGCCTTGGCAGATGACCTTGGTGTTCTTGTCGATGAGGATGGACATCAGGACCCCTTCACCGCCTTCACGATTTTCTGCGCGGCGTCGTCGAGATCGTCGGCCGACGTCACGTTGAGGTTCGACGTGGCGATGATCTCCTTGCCCTTCTCGACGTTGGTGCCTTCGAGCCGCACCACCAGCGGCACGCGCAGGCCGACTTCCTTCACGGCCGTGACCACGCCTTCGGCGATGATGTCGCACTTCATGATGCCGCCGAAGATGTTGACCAGAATGCCCTTCACGTTCGGATCCGACGTGATGATCTTGAACGCAGCGGTGACCTTCTCGGTGGTGGCCGAGCCGCCGACATCGAGAAAGTTCGCCGGCGACATGCCGTAGAGCTTGATGATGTCCATCGTGGCCATCGCGAGGCCGGCACCGTTCACCATGCAGCCGATCTCGCCGTCGAGCGCGACGTAATTGAGATCGTACTTGCCGGCTTCGATTTCCTTCTCGTCTTCCTCGGTCTCGTCGCGCAGCGCCGCCACGTCGGGATGGCGGAATAGCGCGTTGTCGTCGAAGCCGACCTTGGCGTCGAGGCAGATGATCTTGCCGTCCTTGGTGACGACCAGCGGGTTTACTTCGAGCAGGCTCATGTCCTTAGCTGTGAACGCACGATAGAGGTCCGTGATCAGCGGGCTCATCTGCTTCGCAAGATCGCCGGTGAGCCCGAGTGCCTTGGAAAGCCGGCGCACATGATGCGGGCAGATGTTCGCGACCGGATCGACCGTGATGGTGACGATCTTGTCCGGCGTGTCATGCGCGACCTTCTCGATGTCCATGCCGCCTTCCGTCGAGGCGACGATCGCGACGCGCGAGCTTTCGCGGTCGACCAGCATCGAGAGATAGAACTCTTTTTCGATCGCGGAGCCCTGCTCGATGTAGATTCGGTTGACCTGCTTGCCTTTCGGACCGGTCTGATGCGTGACGAGGGTTGAGCCGAGCATCTGTTCGGCAAACTCCTTCACCTCGTCGACCGACTTGGCGATGCGCACGCCGCCTTTGTCACCAGCCTTCGCTTCCTCGAATTTGCCCTTGCCGCGGCCGCCGGCGTGAATCTGCGATTTGACGGCCCACACCGCGCCGCCGAGTTTTTTCGCGGCGTCAACCGCTTCGGCAACCGTAAAGGCGGGAAGCCCCTGTGCGACCGGCACGCCAAATTTCGCGAGGACCTGCTTGGCCTGGTACTCGTGGATGTTCACAATGGCCCTCCGCGAGTACGCGTGTGGTTATTTGCCGAGTTGCGGCGCGATCTTGTTGCAGGCGTCGATGAGCGTGCGCACCGCCGTCACCGATTTGTCGAACATCTCGCGCTCGGCGCCGTTGAACTCAAGCTCCATCACGCGCTCGACGCCTTTCGCGCCGATCACCGCCGGCACGCCCACATACATGTCCTTTACGCCGTACTCGCCATTGAGATAGGTGGCGCAAGGGAGCAGGCGCTTCTTGTCCTTCAGGTAGCTCTCCGCCATCGCGATCGCGGACGAAGCCGGCGCGTAGAACGCCGAGCCGGTCTTCAAGAGGTTCACGATCTCGCCGCCGCCCTTTCGGGTGCGCTCGACGATCGCATCGAGCCGCGCCTGCGTCGTCCAGCCGAGCCTCACGAGGTCCGGCAGCGGCACGCCGCCGACAGTCGAGTAGCGCACCATCGGCACCATGTCGTCGCCGTGGCCGCCGAGCGTCATGGCGCTGACGTCCTCGACCGAGACGTCGAACTCGTCGGCGAGGAAATAGCGGAAGCGCGCCGAGTCGAGCACGCCCGCCATGCCGACCACCATGTTCTTCGGCAGGCCGCAGCACTTCTGCAGCGCCCACACCATCGCATCGAGCGGATTGGTGATGCAGATGACGAACGCGTTCGGCGCGTATTTCTTGATGCCGGCGCCGACCTGATCCATCACCTTGAGATTGATGCCGAGCAGGTCGTCGCGGCTCATGCCCGGCTTGCGCGGCACGCCCGCGGTGACGATGCAGACGTCGGCACCCTCGATGCCGTCATACGAATTGGTGCCAGCGAGCTTCGCGTCGAAGCCCTCGACCGGAGAGGACTCCGCGATGTCGAGCGACTTGCCCTGCGGGATACCCTCCATGATGTCGAACATCACGACATCGCCGAGCTCTTTCAGGCCGACCAGATGGGCGAGCGTCCCGCCGATCTGGCCCGAGCCGATCAATGCAATCTTCTTTCGCGCCATGGGAGGGAAAACCTTGTTCTTGATGGTGCGCCGCGGAACCGCGGTCGCAGGGTGGTTAAACGCTCAGCGCGATGGCTTCAAGTCAACGGACTGATTACCTCCCACCGTTTTCCAGTCACGCCTGTTATACATTATGCCAGAGCGTCCGGGCGTGCCAAGGCGGATTCGTCGCTGCGGTGCAGCAGAGACCGTGGATACCCTACCGGCGTTGTCGAGTCCGACCGGGGTCGAACGTCGTGAAGCAGGGGGGCATTGAGAGGAGGAATGAATGATCAGGATCAGCGCGTTCCGCTCGGTGCCGCCGTTCGCTCAGGGTGCGGTTCGGGATTTCCGCGTGCGCTGGGCGCTCGAGGAGGCCGGGCTGCCTTATGAGGTGCGCCTGCTCGGGCCGGGCGAACAAAAGTCTGACGGCTATCGCGACCTGCAGCCGTTCGGACAGGTGCCTTCGTTCGAGGATGGTGAAATGACCCTCTTCGAGTCGGGCGCGATCGTGCTGCACATTGCCGAGAAGTCCAACGCGCTGCTGCCGACGGACGTGGAGGGACGCTCACGTGCGCGGACCTGGGTATTCGCGGCGCTGAACACCGTCGAGCCGCACATCCAGGAGCTCGCCGGGATCGATCTCTTCTGGCCGGGCCAGGCATGGACCAAAGAACGCCGCCCGATGGTCGAAGGGATGGTGCGCCAGCGGCTCGGCGAACTCGCCAACGCGATGGACGGTCGCGAGTATCTGGAGGATCGATTCACCGCAGGTGACCTGATGATGTCGGCGGTGCTGCGTATCCTGAGGCACACCAAAATTCTCGATGACTTTCCCTCACTCGCCGCCTACCGCGCGCGCTGCGAGGCGCGGCCCGCCTTCAGGCGCGCCATCGACGCGCAGATGAGGCAGTTCGATAAGGCCGCGTAAGAATCCGGCGCGGGAGCCGTGGATAAGCCGCCTTCGCTGCGCGCACGCGCAGCGCGCGGCCGCTTTTCCGGCCTAAGGTCCGGCGGGGCGCGAGTCGGCTGGGTCGGGCACATGACGGATGGCCTTCGGCGGTTCTGGTCGGCACTTGGGCCAGGTCTCGTCACTGGTGCGGCCGACGACGACCCAAGCGGCATTGCGACGTACAGTCAGGCTGGCGCGCAGTTCGGCTTTGCACTCACCTGGACGATGTTTCTCACGCTGCCGTTCATGGCGGCGATCCAGATCATCAGCGCGTGGGTCGGTTGGCAGACGCGGCAGGGACTTGCGCGCAATCTCGGGCGGCAACTCCCGGCTCCGGTGCTGCTGTTCCTGGTTTCGCTGCTGGTGGTGGCCAACACGATCAACATTGCAGCCGACCTTGCCGCAATGGGCGAAGCCCTCAAGCTCGTCGTCGGAGGGCCGCAGATTTTCTATGCGCTCGTGTTCGGTGGCATCTGCCTCGTGCTGGAGGTCGCCATCCCGTATCATCGCTACGCGGGCATCCTGAAATTCACCGCGCTGGTGTTGCTCGTCTACGTGGCGGCAGCGTTCAGCGTGAAGATTCCGTGGGGCGAGGTCGCCCGCTCGACATTGATCCCGCAGGTCTCCTTCGATCGTGATTTGATCCTGACCATCGTGGCGGTGTTCGGCACCACCATCAGCCCGTACCTTTTCTTCTGGCAGGCTTCGCAGGAAGCCGAGGAGTCGCGGCTCAGCCATCGTGCCAGGCACGCGAAAGCCCTGGCCGAGGAGGAGGTGGCCGCGAGGAAGCCACGCGCCACCAGGGCCGAAGCGAGCGCCGCCCGAAGCCTTCATTTTCGCCACGTCACGAACGATACCTGGGTTGGAATGTGCTTTTCCAACGCGGTGTCGTTCTTCATCATCGTCACCACGGCCGCCACCTTGCACGCGGCCGGCGTCACAAAGGTCGAGACCGCCGCCCAGGCCGCGGAGGCGCTGCGGCCGATCGCCGGCAACCTCGCCTTCTTCCTGTTCTCGCTCGGCATCATCGGCACCGGGTTTCTTGCCGTTCCAGTCCTTGCCGGATCGGCCGCCTACGCGGCCGCCGAGACGTTCGGCCTGCGCGGCAGCCTCGAATTGCCGGCGAGCCGCGCGCTTGGCTTCTACGCCATCGTGGGAGCCGCAACGCTGGGAGGCGCGGCTCTGACCGCAACCGAGATCGACCCGATCACGATGTTGTTCTGGTCGGCGGTCGTGAATGGTGTCGCGGCGGTCCCGATCATGGTCGCCATGATGTGGATTGTCTCGCGAGGGGCGCTCGCGCACACGCTTGCCTTGCCGCGCTGGCTGCAGATCCTCGGCTGGCTGGCGGCGGCGCTGATGATGGTCGCGGTGGCGTTGATGCTGTGGTCGAGTGTGCCCGGCAGCGCATAGCAATGTCTTCGCGGGGACGAGCGAAAATGGTGCTAGGTCTCGACAAGTCCCTCGGTCGACCCCGATCCGCGCGCACGATGGCCGTGCGGCAGGGCCAGGTACTCGGCCGAGCGCATCTCGATCAGGCGTGAGGCGGTGCGCTTGAACTCGTTCGCCTCGTAGCCTTCGGTGGCGAGATAAAGTGCGTTCGGCTCGGCCGCGGCGGACGCCACGAGCTTCACGGCATTGTCGTAGAACGTATCGATCAACGCGATGAAGCGTTTCGCCTCGTTGCGTTGCGGATAATCCATCACGGGGATGTTCTCGAGAATGAGCGTATGGAATTCGTGCGCGATGCGCAGGTAATCGCTTGCGCCGAGCGGCTGCTCGCACAATTGGCGGAACGAGAAACGCGCGACGCCCTTTGTGGCTTCCGGAACGCGAATGACACGGCCTTTGGCGGCGATGTTGCAAGGCTCGCCCGAGAGCGTGCCGGTCAACCGCTGCCACGATATGTCGAGCGCGACCTCGGCATCCTCGTCCGCCGGCACATACCAGACCGGCTGGGACGACAGTTTCTCCAGCCGGAAGTCCTTCGGTGCCGCGAGCCGCACCACATCCATGTACTGGTGGAGCAGCGCGATGAAAGGGAGAAACAGGGCGCGGTTGAGCCCGTCCTTGTAAAGTTCGTCGGGTTCGACATTCGAGGTCGCGACCACCACGACGCCCGCTTCGAAAAGGCGCGTGAACAGCCGGCCAAGGATCATCGCGTCAGCAATATCGGTGACGTGGAATTCGTCGAAGCAAAGCAGCCACGCCTCTTCGGCAAGCGCGGACGCGGTCAGGCCAATCGGATCGTCGTCGGTGATCTCGCCCGATTTGATCTTCTGACGGTACGCGTGCACGCGCTCGTGCACGTCGGCCATGAATTCATGAAAGTGCGCGCGGCGCTTCCGCTTTATCGCGCTTGCGGCAAAGAACAGGTCCATCAGCATGGTCTTGCCGCGCCCGACATCGCCGAAGATGTAGAGTCCCTTGATCGGCTCCGGCGGACTCTTCTTCGCGAACAGCCAGCCGAGGTGCGAGGATTTTCGCGACAGCCGATGCTGCGCCAGACGGTCCTCGAGGCGCGTGAGGCGCGCCGCAAGGGCTTCCTGCGCGGCGTCGCGCTCCATCTCGCCCTCCGACACGAGGGCGCGATATTGTTCGGAAACTGTCGAAGGCATCAGCTGGATTGCAAGACGGTGAGGTGCTGACGTCAGGTATGCCGTCGCCCGGCGCGGCATTCAAGTTTTTGTGTTTCGCGAAGCGGTTTTCGTGAGTGAACCGTGCCATCAGGGCTCGCAAGCCCCATGACGCTACCCATATCAAGCAAACTTTGCCCTGCGTGCAATACATACGATACACGCGCAATACAGAGCGAAGGTCTACGTCACACTGCGGAAACGTTTCACACGCGTCGATCACGGATGCTTCACGGATTTCGTGATTTCGGGCGCTCGCTCGTGATTTCCTATTGATCGGAGCGGCGCGTATCTCCCGGTGCATCAGTCGGGCGACAAAGTCTCCGACGATGGAGTCGAAGAAGAAGAAAATTCGGCTTCAAAACCAAAACTCAGACTCTCAGAGGAGATACGACAATGAAGAAGATTGCTCTCATCACCGCCCTGGTCATTGGAACCGCGTCGGCGGCGTTCGCCGAAGACGGCTTCGACCCGAACCTCGCCAACCGCTATCCGGCGTACGCGGCTCCGCACGGCCAGACCATGACCACGCGTAACGTCGGGCTTGGCGGCGGCAGCTGGACCGCGACGCAGTCGCCGACCTTCGACCGCGCGAGCAACCCCAACGCAGGCGGCGTCTAAGCGCTAACGAAGTCCCCCAGAACCGGCTCCCCCCCCGCGCCGGTTCGTCCCAAGAGCAGCCGGCCGTCCCCCCGCGCCGGCTGCTCCTTTTTTTGCACGCGTCGCGGCGCAATGCTCATTCGCCAACTTGAATTTGATTCGATCGTTTGATCGCGATGCATGGCGGGCATGCATCTTTCAGTCCAACCGGACGTCTTCCCTAGGGTCGCGCGAATCTTGATCGCTGCGGATAGATCGTTTCGCGTGCGCGGCCGTCGTTTTTGAATGAAATTACCTTGTCGTGCGGCAAATCAGTGCCGGAATCGTCAAGGTCTCTCGCCCATCACAACTCATTCACTTCCGCGCCCACTCTCGTGATTGGAAGTCCCGGCGACCGTCCATAGGTCCGGTGCATCGCCGGGGCGTCAATGTCCTCGACGAAGGAGTCGCGAAGAAAACACGGCTTCAAGAAACCAGACTTCCAACTTCGAGGAGTTAGCTAAATGACCAATACCAAGATCGCACTTGCTGCAGTGCTGTTCGCAGCGACCAGTTCCGCCGCTCTCGCGCAGGGCTACGATCCGAATCTGTCGAACCGCTATCCGGCGATGGCGCAGCCTGGCAACTACGGCTATTCGGCTTCTGGCAAGCTGGGCAGCCTGCAGTCGGCTCCGGTGAGCACGTTCCAGTCCGCACCGGTTCGCCTCCAGCAGCACGGCAATGCCTATCTGGAGTCGGCTCCGGTCTTCCAGCAGCGTGATGTCTCCCTCCCGACCGGCACCCCGGCTTCGGGCGACTGGTTCAACGTCGAACGCTCGGACCGCGCGTCGTCGCCTTATGCGGGCGGCAACTAACTGACCACACCGGACCGGCGCTCCCCCTCCGCCGGTTCACACGCGAAGCAGCCGGCCCGTCCCCGCGCCGGCTGCTTCCTCCCAAAACCAGACTTTCGAACTCTGAGGAGTTATTCAGATGACCAAGACCAAGATCGCACTCGCTGCAGCGCTGCTCGCGGCGGCTGCTTCTGCTTCCGGCACCCTTGCGCAAGCTGCGCAGGCCCGCACGCAAAAGCATGGCAACGCTCACCTGCAATCCGCTGCGGTGCTGCAGCAACGCAATGTATCGCTGCCGGCCGAGGGTCGGTTTGCCACCGGACCGATCTGGTACAACGGGAGCGGCCCGACCACGGGCGGCATGTAACGCTTGATTCTCGAGCCGGCGCCTCCCGCCTGCTCGCTCGAAAAGCAGCCGGCCTTGCGCCGGCTGCTCTGTTTGTGGTGCGAGCCGACAAACCGTCACATCAGCGTGATATCGCGCGGAACAGGTGCCGGATGGCGGCGCCGGCGATATGATGGCTTCAAGAGCCTCGCATCGCGGGCTCACAATCAAGGGGGTGACACATGACCAAGACGACGATTGCGCTCGCCGCGGCGCTGCTGATGGGCACCGCCACTGCCGCACTGGCGGACTCCGCCAAGCGCCATTCGACGTCCACCGCCAAAGGCGCGATGAAGTCGACACCGGTGCGTGGCGATCAGGACCGCAACATGTCGATGATGCCGAACAGCAATCTGATGATGAACGTGATGGATCGCGCCTCTTCACCGTTTGCGTGCGGCGGCTGACCATCACGCGTCGCGTTCGCCGCAAAATCCGGAAGCCAGGCAGCCGGCCGTGCGCCGGCTGCTTTCCTTTTGGTGGGCAGGATTGCGGCAAACAGTGCAAATTTTCAGCAGGAAATATGGCAATGCAGCATGGCTGCCATCCGGGAAAAAATTTATCATTCTTAATGCGTTCGCTACCGTAAGGTCGTGCTCTTGTCATATCATTATTGCATCGCAACATAGGCCGGGCGCTGGCGGGTTCGTTTTCGTCTTCCGATGCGGAAGGAATCCGCCGTGGAGGTAGCTGACAACAACGGAGGCCCGATGCACGAGCCCTTGATCGACGGTGCGATCCGCAAGCTATGGATCGACCGCGCCGGCCCTTATCGCGATCATCTGCTGCGGCTCGATCTGGAGAGCCGGCGCAGCCGCTTCGGCGGCGCCGTATCGGATGAATTCATCGCGAACTACGCGGAGCTCTCGCGCACGCTCGATGCAGTCATGCACGGCTTCTTCGTCGCCGGCACGCTGCGTGGCGTCGCCGAGCTTCGCCCACTCGGCAAAGGTTTCGCGCATGAGGCCGAAGCCGCATTCTCGATCGAGAAGCCGTGGCAGAGCCATGGCGTCGGCGGTGCGCTGCTCGAACGTACGCTGCTCGCCGCACGCAACCGCGGCATCAAGCTGCTGCACATGGCCTGCCTTGCCAACAACAAGCGCATGGTCGACCTCGCGAAGAAATTCGATGCGGAGCTCTCGTTCGATTTCGGCAGCGTGATCGGCGAGGTCGAGGCGGCGCATCCGACCCCCATGTCGATGTGGCGCGAGGTCGTTGCCGACACGCACGGCTTTGCGACCGCGATGCTGGATGTGCAGACGAAGCTCTTGAGAACGGCTTAGCTCCTACGCAGGAGCGTGGCACACCGCCTCGATGTTGTGGCCGTCCGGATCGAGCACGAAGGCACCGTAGTAGTTCGGGTGATAATGCGCCCGGATCCCGGGCGCGCCGTTGTCCCTCGCCCCGGCCGCGATGGCGGCCTGGTAGAACGCATCGACGCTCGCGCGGTCCTTCGCGGCAATCGCGATGTGCACCGGGTGATTGAGCCGCCCTTCGCCGCCGATCCAGAAGTCCGGCTTGCCGCCTGCACCGAAGCCGCAGGCCTTCGCGTCCTGCTCGTTCTGCTGCACCTCCTTGACCATCGTGTAGCCGAGCGGCGCGAGAGCCTTTTCATAAAAAGCCTTCGAACGCGCATAGTCCGATACCGGAAAGCCAATGTGATCGATCATGAATGCCTCATGCGTTGGTCGCTGCTGGACCCTAGCGCCCGATCGTCACGAACAAACACGAAAATTATTTGATGTGCCGCTGCGGGCGGCGCATATCCCGCAGGCCATGCAGCAGCACGGTGCGCGCCGCACGTGGCGCGAGACGCCGAAACGCGACAGGCTTGCTGACCTGAAAGCGCAGGCCGCCCGGTCGAACGCTACGGAGGATGAGGGCGCCCCGCCTATAGCTCCCGCTCGACCAGCGCAGCCTTGATCTCGGCGATCGCCTTGGCGGGGTTGAGGCTCTTCGGGCAGGCCTGCGTGCAGTTCATGATGGTGTGGCAGCGATAGAGCTTGAACGGATCATCGAGCGCATCGAGCCGCTCGCTGGTCTTCTCGTCGCGCGAATCGATGATCCAGCGGCGCGCCTGCAACAGCGCCGCGGGGCCCATGTATTTCTCGGGATTCCACCAGTAGCTCGGACATGAGGTCGAGCAGCAGGCGCACAGGATGCACTCGTAGAGCCCGTCGAGCTTGTCGCGGTCTTCCTTAGACTGGCGCCATTCCTTTCCCGGGGTCGGCGACTCGGTCCGCAGATAAGGCTGCACGGCCGCATGCTGGGCGTAGAAATTCGTGAGATCGGGGACGAGATCCTTCACCACCGGCTGATGCGGCAGCGGATAGATCGTGATCGTCTTGGCTTTGATCTCGTCCATGCCGCGCGTGCAGGCGAGCGTGTTTGCGCCGTCGATGTTCATTGCGCAAGAGCCGCACACGCCCTCGCGGCAGGAGCGGCGGAAGGTCAGCGTCGGGTCGATCTTGTTCTTGATCCAGATCAGCGCGTCCAGGATCATCGGCCCGCAGTCGTGCGTGTCGACCGTGTAGGTGTCGACGTGCGGGTTCTGCCCGTCATCAGGATTCCAGCGGTAGATGCGGTATTCGCGCGTCTCCTTCGCGCCCGCGGGCTTCGGCCATGCCTTGCCTTCGGTGATCCTGGAGTTCTTTGGCAGCGTGAATTCGACCATGAGGCTTTCTCGGTAATGCAGTTGCTTCGCGTCAGTACACGCGTGCCTTCGGCTCGATGTAGGCGATCTCGTTTGTCATCGTGTAGGTGTGGACCGGTCGGTAGTCGATCGTGACCTTGCCAGTTGCGTCATCGAACCAGGCGAGTGTGTGCT
>Ga0310810_10010749_pt1 | contig 10673 bp, 13 predicted proteins | sample NCmetagenome_FD_207641 | JGI IMG/M metagenome (GOLD analysis project Ga0310810, IMG submission 207641) | Soil microbial communities from experimental microcosm in Duke University, North Carolina, United States - NC | ecosystem: Engineered > Artificial ecosystem > Soil microcosm > Unclassified ... | reverse complement strand
GCGCATCCCCGAGACCCAGGAGGCCGATCGTCTGCACTGGGCCGTGGGCTTGCTGACCGCCAAGCTCGACCTGCCGATCTCGGCCGACACGAGCCGCTCCCTGGCCGCCCGGGCCGCCCTCGAGAGCGGCGCCCGGATGCTCAACGACGTGACCGGCCTGGCCGCCGACCCGGCGCTCGCACGCCTGGCCGCAGCCGCCGGGGCCGGTCTCGTGCTGATGGCGCATCCCGCCGCCGCCCCGGCCCCGGCCGAGCCCGTCCAGACGGTCCTGGCGTCGCTCGCGGGAAGTCTGGCCCGCGCGCGGGCGGCGGGCGTGCCCGACGAGCGAATCCTGGTGGACCCGGGCATCGGCTTCTTCCGGGGCGGGGATATCGCATGGCCCGAGTGGGACTGCCGGGTGCTGGCGGCCCTGCCGGCGCTTCGCTCTCTCGGGCGGGCGCTGTACGTCGGGGTCTCGCGGAAGTCCTTCATCGGCGCCCTCGCCGACCAGCCGGACCCGGCAGATCGCCTGCCCGGCACCCTGGCCGCGACCGCGGCGGCCGTCCTCGGGGGGGCCCACGTCATCCGGGCCCACGACGTGGCCGAGACCGCGCAGGCGGTCCGGATCGCCCAGGCCATCCGCCGCGCCGCGCCGGAGACGCGCGCGGTCCAGATGCTGCTGGGCCTGGCCGGTCTCATGGTGGCCTCGTTCCTGGCCCGTCATTTCGAGCTGTTCAGCACGAGCTGGCTCCTCGACAACTTCTGGTCCTTCTGGGTGCTGGCCCTGATCGTCCTCTTCCAGCCCGAGCTGCGCCGGGCCCTCACGCGGCTCGGCGAGAGCCGCCTCTTCCAGGGCATGACCCTGGGCGCGCGCGAGGAGCGGAGCCATCTGATCGACGAGGTGATCAAGGCGGCGGACGCCCTCGCGAGCAAGCGCATCGGGGCCCTCATCGTGCTGGAGCGTAGCACCGGCCTGCGCAACTACGCCGAGCTCGGGGTGCCGCTCGACGCGGTCGTCTCGGCCGATCTGCTCGTGAGCCTGTTCCTGCCGTACTCGCCGCTGCACGACGGGGCCGCCTTCATCCGGGGCGACCGCGTGGCCGCCGCGGGATGCTTCCTGCCGCTCTCGCGCAACACCCAGCTCGGCCGCAACATGGGCACGCGCCACCGCGCCGGGCTCGGGCTGGCCGAGGAGACCGACGCGGTGGTGCTGATCGTTTCCGAGGAGAGCGGCCACATCTCGCTCGCGGTCGACGGCCAGATGGAGTCGCCGCTCGATCAGGACTCGCTGCGGCGGCGCCTGGGCGATCTGTTCTCCCTGGAGGAAGCGCCGATGGCCCGCCGCGCCGCGTGGTGGGAGCCCGCCCGGGAGTGGCTGCGCAAGTGAGCGCGCTCACCCGGCACTGGGAGCTCAAGCTGCTCGCCCTCGTGGTCTCGATGGTGCTCTGGGCCTTCGTCATGACCTCCGAGCGGGCCGACGTGGTGATCGCGGCGCCGGTCGAGCTCGACGGCATCCCGGCCGGGCTCGAGGTCAAGGGCGAGCGGCCGGACAGCGTGGACGTGCAGCTGCACGGGCTGCGGGGCGCGCTCGAGCGCCTCGGCACCGACCGGGTGCGCGCCCGGCTGAGCCTCACCGGCGCGCGGGCCGGGGAGGTGACCCTTCGGGTGTCGCCCGAGCAGATCTCGGTGCCGCCCGGTGTCACCGTGGTGCGGATCAATCCCTCGCGCGTCCGTCTCGTGCTCGGATCCATTCGCTCGTGAGCCGGGTGCTGGGCATCGGCGTCGACCTCACCCAGATGCCTCGGATGCGCCGCGTGGTGGCGCGGTGGGACGAGCGCTTCCTCCAGCGCGTGTTCACCGAGCAGGAGATCGCCTACTGCCGGCGCCGCCGCGATCCCATTCCGCACTTCGCAGCGCGCTTCGCGGCAAAGGAAGCCACGCTGAAGGCCCTCGGCACCGGTCTGCGCATGGGGGTGAACTGGCGCGAGCTGGAGGTGCGGCGCGAGCGCGGCCAGGCCCCCACCATGGTGCTCTCCGGCCGCTCGCGCGACATCGCGCTCGCCAAGGGCGGCCGCCGCGTGCTCCTCTCCCTCACCCACGACGGCGAGTACGCGATGGCGCAGGCGATGCTGATCGGGGACGACGCCGATGACGAGGCGGGGCGCCGCTAGCCTGGTGCTCGGGCTCGCCCTCGTGGTCCAGGGCTGCGCCGGGCTGATCGCGGGCAAGGACTCGGCCGAGGCCCCGGCCGCCGGCCCGGCACGCGCGCCCGGCCCGACCGCGGGCGCGGTGCAGGTCGAGAAGGGCCGGCCCGGCGTGGTCATCGCGGCGCCGCACGGCACCTCCGACACCGCGACCGACCTCATGGGACGCGAGCTCGCGAAGCTCACCGGCTTCGGCCTGGTGGTGGTCACCGGCTACACACACGTCGACGCGACCGGCCGGCGCTACAACGTCAACCGGCCCACCGAGAGCCAGCCCGGCGCGGCGGCGCGTCAGGAGGTGGAGACCGAGCCGGCGCGCCAGGTCTACCAGGCGTACCGGCGGCAGGTGGCCGAGGCCGCGCAGGGGCCGCTCCGACTCTACGTGGAGGTGCACGGCAACGGTCGCCAGGAGAGCGCGGGCCGCATGGAGATCGCCACCGTGGGCCTGAGCCGCGACGACGCCTGGCGGCTCAAGACGCTGCTCGAGATGATCCGCGACGCGCGCCTGCCCGCGGAGGGCGAGGTCCCGCGGCTCGACGTCTGGATGGAGCCCCAGGACACGCTCTGGTACACGGCTTCCGCGACCAAGCAGTCGGGCATCCTCGCGCAGACGAAGCTGGCACTCCACATCGAGCTGCCCCACGCCGCCCGCACCACGTACCGGGAGGCCTACACCACGGTGCTCGCCGACTTCCTCATCCAGTCGGCGGCCCTGCTGCTGCCGCCGGCGCGCTGATCCCGTGCGGCCCATCTTCACCGCCGCCGAGATGCGCGCGCTGGACGCGCGCGCCATCCGGGAGCTGGGCATTCCCGGGACCCGGCTCATGGACGCGGCCGGCTCGGGCGCGGCCGCGCTGATCGTCCGCTGGCTCGCCCCGATCCGCGGCCGGCAGGTCGTGGTGGTGTGCGGCAAGGGCAACAACGGCGGCGACGGCTTCGTGGTGGCCCGCCGTCTCCGGGCCCGCGGAGCGGTGGTGCAGGTGTTCCTGACCGCCCGGCGCGACGAGGTGGAGGGAGACGCCGCGGAGGCCCTCGCCGGCTGGCGCGGTCGCATCGAGGCGATCGACGCGGGCCCGGATCCGGGCGCGCTCGTGCGGGCGCTCGAGCGGGCCGACGCGGTCGTGGACGCGCTGCTGGGCACCGGCCTGACCGGTCCGGCGCGGGGGCAGGTCGCGGTGGCCATCGAGGCGATCAACGAGGCCGGACGGCGCGGCGTGCCGGTCCTCGCGCTCGATCTGCCCTCGGGGCTCGGTTCCGATAGTGGCGCGCTGCTCGGGCCCACCGTGAAAGCCACGCGCACCATCACCTTCGCCGGGCTCAAGCGGAGCTTGCTGCTCCATCCCGCCGCCGCCCAGGCGGGGCCGGTGGACGTCGTCGACATCGGCGTGCCGGCCGCGGAGGTCGCGCGCGGCGTGACCACGTGGCGCCTCGAGGCCGCCGACGTGCGCCGGTACTTTCCTCCGCGCGAGGCGGACGCGCACAAGGGCCGCTTCGGCCATCTCCTGATCGTGGCCGGATCGCGCGGCAAGACCGGCGCGGCGGTGCTCGCCGGGCGCGCCTCGCTCCGGAGTGGGGTCGGGCTCTGCACGATCGCGGTGCCGGCGTCGCAGCAGCCGATCGTCGCCGCGCACGCTCCCGAGTACATGACCGAGGCGCTGCCCGAGACCGCCGACGGCACCCTCGCGCTCGGGGCGCGGGAGCGCATCCTGGATCTAGCCCGCCGCATGGACGCCGTTGCGCTCGGCCCCGGCCTCTCGCTGCACCCGGAGACGCAGGAGCTGGCCCGCGCCCTGGTCGTCGAGGTCGAGCGGCCTCTGGTGGCCGACGCGGACGCGCTCAGCGCGCTCGCCGGGCATCTCGATCTGCTGCGCCGCGCGCTCGGCCCACGCGCGCTCACCCCGCACCCGGGCGAGATGGCGCGCATGCTGGGCGTGGGCATCGACGCGGTGCAGGGGGACCGGCTCGAGGTGACCAGGAGCTTCGCCCGCGACCACCGGCTCGGCCTGGCGCTGAAGGGCGCGGGCACCGTGATCGGCGGCCCCGACGGGCGCGTGGCGGTCAATCCCACCGGCAGTCCCGGCATGGCGAAGGGTGGATCGGGCGACGTGCTCACCGGCATCGTGGGCGCGCTGCTGGCGCGGGGCCTCGATCCGGCCGGCGCGCTCGAGGCGGGCTGCTACCTCCACGGCCTGGCCGGTGATCTCACCGCGGCCGACCGGGGCGAGGTCGCGATGATCGCGGGCGACATCGTCGAGAAGCTGCCCGCGGCGCTCCAGGCGCTCGGCGGGCCGCCACCGTGAGCCCCCGGCGGACGCTCCGCTCGCACGCTCCCGCCGAGACGCAGGCGATCGGCGAGGCGCTCGGCGCGCGCCTCGGGTCGGGCGCGGTGGTCGCGTGCACCGGCGAGCTGGGAGCGGGCAAGACCTGCTTCCTGCAGGGCCTCGCGCGTGGCCTCGGCGTGACCGACGCGGTGACGAGCCCCACGTTCGTGCTGGTCAACCAGTATCGCGGCCGCCTCCCGATCTACCACCTCGACGCCTATCGCACCGGCAGCCTCACCGAGCTCGTCGACTTGGGCCTCGAGGAGATGCTGCACGGCGACGGGGTCACCGTGATCGAGTGGGCGGACAAGCTGCTGCCGCTCCTGCCCGCCGGGACGATCCACGTGCACCTCGCCGGCCTCGGCGACGAGTCGCGGGAGATCACGATCGAGGAGCCCGTATCCGATCCGCCTCATTGATCGCCGCCGCGCGCCCGTGCTACGGGATGCGCATGGACGCGGCGGGGGGCGGCATCGGGCGGTGGCCCGCGGAGGACCGGCCCCGCGAGCGCCTCTACCACAAGGGCGCGGAGTCGCTCGCCGACGCGGAGCTGCTGGCCATCCAGCTCGGTGCGGGTCTCGCCGGGCGCAGCGCGATGGACATGGCCCACGATCTGCTGAGCCGCTACGGATCGCTCTCGGGGCTCGCGGGGCGGGGGCTCGCCGAGCTGGCCGCGGTGCGGGGCGTGGGGCCGGTGAAGGCGGTCCGGCTGGCCGCGGTGTTCGAGATCACCCGCCGCCTCCGGTCGCGCAACGGGCCGGGGCGGGTGGTGCTGGGCAGCCCGGAGCAGGTGTTCGCGCGCTACGGGCCGCTGATGGAGGACCTCAAGAAGGAGATCTTCCGGGTGGCCCTGCTGGACGCCCAGAACGGGCTCCTGCGCGACGTGGTGATCTCGGAGGGCACGCTGTCGGCGAGCCTGGTCCACCCCCGCGAGGTCTTCAAGCCGGCGATCCTCGAATCGGCCGCCTCGATCATCCTGCTACACAACCACCCGAGCGGCGACCCGACGCCCAGCCGCGAAGACCTGCGGCTCACCCGGCAGCTCGTGGAGTGCTCGGAGCTGCTCGACCTGCGCATCCACGACCACGTCATCATCGGCCGGGAGCGCTTCGTCAGCCTGGCCCAGCGCGGCGCGCTCGCGGGAGGCGGCTAGCCCTTGGCCAGCTTCTCGACCTCCTTCTTGGACAGGGACTGGATGCGGGCCAGCAGGCCCTTCACCTTCCGCTCGGAGGCGTGATCGGCCAGGATCAGCTTCTTGGACTTCGTGCCGGTGACGATGTACGCCACCCAGTCGTCGAGACTCGGCGTGCCCCGCCACGCCACCGTGAGACCGTTGAGCCGCATCCGCTTCCTGCCCTCGATCTTCGCGAGTGGCTTCCGGCTGGCCTCCATACGCGATTGTCTCCTCCTCGGAAGATGCACACTGTGCTGCGCGACGCCACCTTATGAACCGGTCCCGGCCCTGTCAAGGCTTCGTTTGGCCGCAACAGAAGCGTCATTTGGCGCGCCCGCGCCCATGGGCCTGCGTGAATGCTGCGCGCGATGGGAGGGCTCGCGGCGGTGGACGATCAGAGCGTCACTTTTTGGGGTCCGCCCTCTCGGAGCGCGTCGTGGCGTGCATTTTCCGCGATTGTGGATGACTGTGGATAAGTGGATAACCTGTGGGTTACTTCTGGAGCGCGTCGAGGATGCGTCGCGGCAAGAGGGGGCCGCGGGTGATGAAGCCGGTGAAGATCCCGCACGCGGTGGCCCCCGCGTCGAGCGCCTGGCGCGCCTTCTCCGGGCTGTCGATGCCGCCGGTGGCGATCAGCTCGAGCCGGTCGCCGAACCGCTGGCGGACCCGGCGCACGTTCTCGAGCGTGGTCGCGAAGAGGGCCGGGCCCGAGAGACCACCGGTGCCCTGAGAGAGCCGGGGCTCCTCCACCCGCCGGGTGTTGCCGTAGTTGATGATGGTGATGCCCGCGTCGAGGGCGGCCGGGATCGTGATCTCCTCGTTGGTCTCCCGGAAGTCGGGCGAGATCTTCACGATCAGCGGCTTGCCGGTCGCGGCCCGCACGGCCCGGAAGACGTCCTTCAGCTCGGCCGGACGGGTGGACCACCCGTAGACCAGCTTGGTGTTGGGGGAGGAGATGTTGAGCTCGACCAGTTCGCCGAACTCCTGGAGACCCGCCACGACCCGCACGTAGTCCTCGGCCGATTCGCCCGCCGCGGCCACGATCAGCGGCACCCGGTGCGGCAGCGCGGCCAGGGCCGACCGGTAGGCGTCGAGACCGGGGTTCTGGAAGCCGTTACAGTTGACGAGGCCGGGGCCCTCCGCGGTCCGGATGCGCACCAGGTTCGGCTCGGGATGGCCGGGGCGCGGGCCGGGGGTGATGCTCTTGGCGGTGACCGCGCCCCAGCCGAGGCCCATGGCCCGGCGCAGGATCCGCGTGTCGTAGTACATGGAGGAGAGGATCAGCGGATTGCCGAGCCGCACGCCGCCCAGCGTGATCGCGAGGCGAGGATCCGAATTGCGGAAGATGCCGAGCCGATCGATCGGTAGGTGACGCAGGCCCCACTGGCCGATCGCGATCGCGGTGTGCTCGGGCATCCGCGCCAGCACGCCGCGATAGAACGCGTGGTAGAGAAGATCGAGGGCGCCGACCATGTCGTGGGCTCGGCGCATGATATCCTACAACCATGTCGCAAGACAGCACGCGCCGCCTGCTGAGGGAGTTCGGCATCGCCGTCACCGGCTTCGAGGATGCGGTCGAGGCCGGACAGGGCGAGGCCGCGCGGAAGGCCGAGGGCGCCCTCCGCGAGCACATGAAGGAGCTGATCGGGCTCGTCGAGCGCCTGTCCGAGCAGGCCGCCAAGCTCTAGCCGCGCCGGTGCCGGCCCGGCGCATCGTCTCCCTCATCCCCAGCATCACCGAGATCCTGTTCGCCATCGGCGCGGGAGACCGCGTGGTGGGCTGCACGATCTACTGCACCGAGCCGCCCGAGGGCGTGGCCACCAAGACCCGGGTCGGCGGCGAGAAGAATCCGCGGCTCGACGTGATCCGCGAGCTCGCCCCCGACCTCGTCATCGCCAATGTGGAGGAGAACGTCCGGGAGCACGTCGAGACCCTCCGCGGCTGGGGCATCCCGGTTCACGTCACCTATCCGCGCACCGTCGCGGACGGCATCCGGCTGGTGGGGGAGCTGGGCGCGCTGCTCGAGGTGGGGGAGAAGGCGCGCGAGATCGAGAGCGCGCTGCGGGTCCTCTACGACCAGGTGCGGGCCGGCGCCGCGGGGCGGGAGCCCCGCCGCGTGTTCTGCCCGATCTGGCGCCGGCCCTACATGACGATCAACCGTGACACCTACGTGCACGACATGCTGGCGGTCTCGGGCGGCGCCAACGTCTTCGGGAACGAGGCCCGGCGCTATCCCGAGATCACCCTCGAGCAGGTGGCGGCGGCGGACCCGCAGGTGATCCTGCTCCCGGACGAGCCCTACCGGTTCCGCCGCGTCCACGTGGCGGATTTCGACCCGTTCCCGACCCTGTCGGCGGTGCGGGACGGGCGCATCCACCTCGTGGACGGCAAGCTCCTGACCTGGTACGGCCCGCGGATCGCGGAGGCCCTGCGGGTGCTGCCGCCGCTCCTCGCCGCCTAGCGGCGGCGCTTCGGCTTCCGGGCCGCCGTCTTGGCGGCCCGCGCGGGCTTGCGGGCCCTCGGCGCCGCGGCCGCACTCACCTCGAGGATCATCTCGATCTCGACGGGGATGCCGGCGGGCAGCGAGCCCATGCCGACCGCGGAGCGCGCGTGGCGGCCGTTCTCGCCGAACACCTCGACCATGAGGTCCGAGAAGCCGTTGATGACCTTGGGCTGCTCGCCGAAGCTCTCGACCGCGTTCACCATGCCCAGCACCTTGACCACGCGCTTGACGCGGTCGAGGCTGCCCAGCAGGGCGCGCGCGGAGCCCAGCAGGTTGATGCCGACCTCGCGCGCCACCTTGTAGGCGTCCTCGGTGGAGAGGTCCCGGCCGACCTTGCCGCGGGCGCTCGGGTTGCCCTCGATGCGGATCGGGCCGTGGCCCGAGAGGAAGAGCAGGTTGCCGGTCCGGACGCCGGGCACGTAGTTGCCCATCGGCTTGGGCGGGTTGGGCAGCGTGATGCCGAGCTCCTTGATCCTGGCTTCTGCGCCCATCGCGATCTCCTCGTGGGAAGGGGGTGAGTCGACTACGCCCGCGGGCCGATGAAGAAGAACGCGGGACCGTCGTCGTCCGCGCGCCAGACGATCGCCTCGACCTCCACCGGCCGCTCGCCCGGCGGCTCGATGCGCAGGTGCGCGGGACGGCCGACCTCGAGCGGCTCGCGCAGGAGGGGCTCATCGAGCGAGACCTTGACCCCGAGCGGGCTGACGTTGATGGCGTGGAGATGCAGGATGCGGGTGCCGGTCTGGACCGTCACCGGCCACGAGGCGGCCACCCGGGCGTGCCGGCGATGCTCCGCCGGCAGCGTGCTGGTGGCGCTGTGCGGGCTCTGCACGGGCCGAGTCTCCCATCGGGCCGCCGCCTTCACAAGTGCCTTTTTTTGCCCGGCTCCGCGATGGCGGACCGTGTCAGAATGCGGACGGTTTCGAGGACCGATCGCCATGAGCCCACCTGCAATTCCTTCGCCCGCCGCCACCCTGGTCCTTATGCGTGACCGGCCCGGCGGCCCGACCGAGATCCTGCTCATCCAGCGTCACGGGCGCAGCAAGTTCGCGGCGGGGGACTACGTCTTCGCGGGCGGCAAGGTCGAGGCCGACGATATTCCGGACGACGTGGAACGGTTTTGCCGCGGGCTCACCCCGGCCGAGGCGAGCGCCCGGCTGGGCGGCGACCTGGACCCCCAGCGGGCCCTCGGCTACTGGGTGGGAGCCATCCGGGAGGCCTTCGAGGAGGTGGGGGTGCTGCTGGCGTACGACCGCCGGGGCGAGTTCGTGCGCTTCACCCCGGACAACCACGACCGCTTCGAGGCTCATCGCAGGGCCTGCCAGTCGGCCAACCCCGCCTTCTTCACCATGCTGCGCGAGGAGGGGCTGACCCTCGCCACCGAGGGCCTGACCTACTTCGCGCACTGGGTCACGCCGGAGGAGCAGCCGCTGCGCTTCGACACCCGGTTCTTCGCGGCCGCGGCGCCGCCGGGGCAGGCACCGGAGGTCGACGGGCACGAGATCGTCGCCCTCCGCTGGTCGACGCCGGCCGAGGCCTTCGAGGCGCTCGGGCGGAAGGAGATCACGCTCCGGCTGCCGACGATCAAGAACCTCGAGCTCCTGCAGGCCGCGGGCTCCCGCACCGATGAGATCCTCCACGCCCTGCGCGGCCGCGCGGTGCCGACCGTCCGTCCGCGGGTGCTCCAGGTGGACGGCAAGCCCCTCGCGGTGCTGCCCGGCGATCCTCGCTGGTACTAGCGCGCGAGCGCGCGGTCGAGCTCCACGGCGAGCGCGTCGGACACGCGCGTGAGCGGCAGCCGGCACTCGGGCGAGCCGATCAGCCCCTGGCGCCAGAGGCAGTGCTTGATCGGGACCGGGTTCGGCTCCTTGAAGAGCAGCGGCACCAGCGGCTCGAGCCGCGACCACGTCTTGCGGGCGCCCTGGTGGTCGTTGGCCGCCATGCGCTCGTACACCGTGAGGAACAGCGCGGTCTCGACGTGGGCCGAGGCGAGGATGCCGCCGTCGCCGCCGTGGGCCAGCATCGTGTAGAAGTACGCGTCCTCGCCGGTGAGCACCGCGAAGCCGTCCGGCCGCTGGCGCAGCAGCTCGAGCGACTGCGCGATGCTGCCCGAGGAGTCCTTCACCCCCGCGATGTTGGGAACCTCGGCGAGCCGCAGCAGGGTCTCGTTGGTCAGGTTCACCCCGGTGCGGTAGGGGATGTTGTAGATCAGGATCGGGCGGTCGGTGGCCTCCGCGATGCGTGTGAAGTGCTCCCGCATGCCGTCCTGGCTCGGCCGGTTGTAGTACGGGCAGACCGAGAGGATGCCCTGCACCGGGTGACGCTCGAGCCGCTTCACGGCCTTGACCGCCTTGCGCGTGTCGTTGCTGCCGACGCCGACCACGATCGGCACCCGGCCCGCCACCGTCGCCACGGTGCGCTCGACCAGGCGCTCGGCCTCGTCGTCGTCGATGGTCGGGCTCTCGCCGGTGGTGCCGAGGGGAATGACGCCG
>Ga0310810_10010748_pt1 | contig 10673 bp, 11 predicted proteins | sample NCmetagenome_FD_207641 | JGI IMG/M metagenome (GOLD analysis project Ga0310810, IMG submission 207641) | Soil microbial communities from experimental microcosm in Duke University, North Carolina, United States - NC | ecosystem: Engineered > Artificial ecosystem > Soil microcosm > Unclassified ... | reverse complement strand
CGCGCGGTCGCGCGAACGTCGAATACCGCCCGCTTCACCCGCGTCTCATCGTCGGTGACGCCGGCGACCGACGTGTACTCGCTCGCCGAGAGCGTCGTCGGCAGCGACACGTGGACGAGCGAGGTCGAGGGCGCTGACAGATCGGTCTCGCCACGCGCGGTCAGCGCGGCATGCAGCGCCACCTTCGTCATGTCGATCGGGCTGCCGCCGCCGAAGCTGACGAGACAATCGGCGTTGGTCGCGGCAATCACGTCGACGAGCGCGGCGACCGCCGATGCCGGCACATGCTGACGCGCGCCGGTGAAAACAGATGTGCAGCGCGAGCCCAGGGCATCGGTCACGCGCCGCGCCAGCGCCGAGCCGCCGAGCGTCTTGCCGGTGACCACCACGGCGCGCTGCCGCTGCAGCCGATCGAGTTCCGTACCGAGCGCGGCGGTCTTACCTGGACCGGAGAGCACACGTTCCAGGCGCGACAGCGTGAATTCACCAGCGTAGGCGGTCATCGTGTCGTGATACCTTCAACGGCTCTGCATCTTATGCCGGCCGTCGGATCGCTGCGCGACCCGACAAGCTAATGGTGGCCCGGCGGTCCGCGTCAGCGGACCGCTTCGGCCTACACGGGAGACAATCACCCGCATGCGAACTTACACGATCGACAAATCTCACTCCGAAGCCGTCTTCCAGGTGCGCCATCTGGTCACCAAGGTGCGCGGCCGCTTCACCGACTTCGAGGGCGCCATCGAGTACGAGGACGCCAACCCCGAGACGTCCAACGTGCACTTCACGATCAACACGACGAGCATCGATACCGCGGAACCCGATCGCGACAAACACCTGCGCAGCGCGGACTTCTTCGACATCGAAAACCACCCGCAGATCACCTTCCGCAGCAAACGCATCGTCAAGCGCGGGACGGAGACCTACGACGTCACCGGCGATCTCACGATGCACGGCGTGACCAGGGAAGTCGTGCTGCCGGTAGCGCATCTCGGCAAGGCGAAGGACCCCTGGGGCAACGAGCGTCTGGGCTTCGAGGCCGAGACGACGCTGAACCGGAAGGACTACGGGCTGACATGGAACGCCGCGCTCGAGACGGGCGGCTTTCTCGTGGGCGACGACGTGAAGATCAGCCTCCAGATCCAGGCGGTCGGGAAATAACACCTGTCGGGCCGGTCTTGCTTTGTAGACCGGCCGCGCGGGCGGGTCCTGGACGGCAAGACCCGCCCTGCAGGAACTTTTGATACACTCCGGCCGCTCGCTTCCGACAATCTGATCTCGCGGCGGCCTGAGAGTCCTATGGATCTGTCACCGACACACCTGCACCTTCTCCTCAACCACTTCCCCACGATCGGCTTCGTCATCGGTCTGACGCTGTATGTGGCGGCGCTGTACGCGAACAGTGATCACCTGAAGCAGGCGGCCCTCGTGATCTTCGTGGGCGTGGCCATCATCACGATCCCGACCTACGCCAGCGGTAACGCCGCGGAGACGGCCATCTGCGTCTCCGATCTCGATCGGCCCTGCGCGGATCCGGCCGTGTCGCGGCCGCTGATCGAGGAGCACGAAGGCGCGGCGTTCGCGTCGCTGGCGCTGATGTTCGTCACCGGCGGGTTCGCATGGCTCGGTCTCTATCAGTACCGCCGTCTGCTGCGGCTGCCGCGGTGGAACGCGGTGCTGATCCTGATCCTCGCGCTCGTGACGTTCGCGGCGGTGTCGCGCGCGGCCAATCTCGGAGGAGAAATCCGGCATCCGGAGATACGGGTGACGCAGGTGACGGCCGACGCCGGCCGGCCGCTCGCCCGCGTCGTCGGTAACTTCGTCCGCGACTGGCCCCCGGCGTGGATCATCGGCGAGACCTTGCACTTCGTGGGCCTGTCGCTCCTCATCGGCGTGCTGCTGGTGATCAACCTGCGGACGCTGGGGGTGATTCAGACGGTGCCGTTCGGCGCCCTCGATCGGTTACTGCCGTGGGCGGTGCTCGGGTTCGGCTTGAACGCCGTCACCGGCATGCTGTTCTTCGCGGCCGCCTACGGGCAGTACGTGAAGGGCTACGCCTGGTACTGCAAGCTCGCGTTCATCGTCATCGCCGGCTTCAACACGCTCTACTTCTTCTTCGACAAGGGGTGGGCGGTCGAGCCCGGACAGCCGGCGCGGCTGACGTCGCGGGTGGTGGCGTTTTCGGCGCTCTTCTTCTGGGTGGGCGTCATGTACTGGGGCAGCATGTTGCCGTTCCTCGGCAACGCCTTCTGAGGACGCGGCGGAATCATGCATCTGGCTCTGACAGTCGTCGCGATCGTCATCGCCGTCACGGTGGCCATGGGCATCGTCGGCGTGCTGATCGATCGCAGCACCGAACGGCACGTCAACACCCCCCGCAACAGCGGCGGGACGTCACAGGGTGATCGGCAGTGATCGAATTCCTGAAAGCGATCGAGGCGCTGTCCTACAGCACCTGGGTGCGTGAATCCAACAGCATCTGGGCGTTTCCGATGTATCTGTTCGCGCACACGCTCGGCATGTCGATCGTCGCCGGCGGGGCGGCGATGATCAGCATGGCGCTGCTCGGCCTGTGGCCGAAGACGCCGCTGCGGCCGTTGGAGCGGATGTTCCCGTGGATGATGTGGGGCTTCTACCTCAACGCGTTCACCGGCGTCTCGATCTTCATGAAGGACGCGAGCGTTTACGCGCGGAACTACGACTTCTGGGTGAAGCTCCTGTTCATCCTGTTCGGAATGATTCTGCTGGTGCGGATCCGCCGCGTGGTGTTCGGCGATCCGGATCTCGACAGCCGGCCGGTCACGCCAATCGCGAAGAAGCTGGCCTGGGCCTCGCTCATCTGCTGGTTCGGGGCGATCTGCGCGGGACGCTTGATCGCGTACGTCGGGCCGGTCGCGGGCCTGTAGACGGATCTCACGCCACGGGTACCTTGTAGGGCGCATCTTGCTTTATAGATGCGCCATGCGGCCGGTCTAAAAAAGCAAGACCGGCCCTACAGGTGTGGGTGTGCGTGAGCCTTCGCCGTCAGCTCCTGCAGCGCCCGTAACACGCTGAGTTCCTGCGCGGTCGGCGGTTCGGTCGTCGTCACGTTCGATGCGACCTTCAGCGGCCAGCCGGTCTCCGCAACCACCTTCTCCACCGTCACACCCGGATGCACGCTCGTCAGCGTCAGCTCCTTGGTGTCCGGGTCTGGCGTGAGAATCCCCAGGTCGGTGATGACCGCGGTCGGTCCCTTGCCGGGCAGCCGCAGCTTCTCGCGGGCGCGACCGCCGTCGATGTGTCCGGCCGATGTCACGAAATCCAGCTTCTCGACGAATGCGCGCGTGTTCTGCCGCAGCGTGATCAGCACCTCGCCACAGGACGCAGCGATTTCCGGTGCACCGCCGGCCCCCGGCAGACGGACTTTCGGCTTCGTGTAGGAGCCCACCACGGTCGTGTTGATGTTGGCGAAGCGGTCGATCTGCGCGGCACCGAGGAAGCCGAGGTCGATCTTTCCGCCCTGCAGCCAGTAGGCAAACATCTCGGGCACCGAGACGACGGCGTCCGCGGTTTCCGCGAGCTCGCCGTCGCCGATCGACAGCGGCAGCACGGCCGGCTTCGCGCCGATGCACCCCGATTCGTAAATCAGCACCGTGTCCGGCGCGTGCGTGCGCAGCGCGAGGTTGGCTGCGGCGCTCGGCAGGCCGATGCCGACGAAGAGCACGGCACCGTTCCGTACCATGCGGGCCGCCGCAATCGTCATCATCTCGTCGGAGCTGTAACGCGTCTCCGCCGCCGTGGCTTCAGACATTCGCCGCCTGCTCGAGGCTCCGCCTGAAGCCGTCGAAGTCCTTCGTCTCCATCACGTGTCGCTGCATCCACGCCGTGAACGTCTCGCGCTCGCGCGACACCGCATCCCACTGCTTGTAGAACGCATTGGCGCGCGCGTAGTAGCCGTGCGCGTACGACGGGAACGCGCCTCCCCTGACCTCGCACACCGCGCCGACCGCCCAGTGCGGAATGACGACCGCATTCGGTGGCGCATCGAGGCGATCGACGATCTCTTCAACCGTCACAATCGAATGCGTCGAGGCAAGCACCGTCTCCTTCTGGACGCCGATCAGTCCCCAGATCAGCACGTTGCCCTTCCTGTCGGCCTTCTGCGCGTGGATGATGCCGACGTCGGGGCGATTCGCCGGAATTGCGGCGAGGCGCTCGCCGGTGAACGGGCACTCGATGAACTTGATCCTGGTGTTGAATTTCGGCAAGTCGCTGCCAAGGTACCCGCGCAGCAGGCCGAACGGCAGCCCCGAGGCCCCGGCCGCGTACGCGGCCGCCATGCCGGCGTGCGCATGCTCCTCGATCGCCAGCGGGCGCGGCCAGCCGTTCTCGACCGCATCACGCAGCCGGTGCAACGATCCAACGCCGGGATTGCCGCCCCACGAGAAGATCAACTTCGCCACGCAGCCGGCGCCGATCATCTGGTCGTAGATGACGTCCGGCGTCATCCGCATGACCGTCAGATCGCGGCGCTGCTGGCGGATGATCTCGTGGCCGGCGGCGAACGGAATCAGGTGGGTGAACCCCTCGAGCGCGAGGCTGTGGCCGTCGCGGACGAATTCCTGCACGGCTTCCCGGAGCGAAACGATGTCTGCCAACGCCGTTGAATCGTACCAGATTTGGCGATGTGTCCCTGCCGAACCAGGGGCGGCCGCGCCGTTGTCGCGGCCAGCCGTGCGCCGTCGGAACGTACCCGCCGGTGGTACTCTTCCAGTGGATCCGGTCCACTAAGATGGCGGCAACTCCAGTGCGTCACCGCTTCATATACCTGTCATTGATAACAGCCTCGCTCGTGCTCGCGTGCGCGCGCGGCAGTACCGGCTCCGACGTCCAGCAGCCCGCCGTCGTGCCGTCACTCGATTACTCGATCGTGCACGTCTATCCACACGATCCCGACGCGTTCACCCAGGGACTGTTGTTTCACGACGGTGTGCTGTACGAGAGCACCGGCCGCAACGGCCATTCGAGCCTGCGCAAGGTGCGTCTCGAAACGGGTGAGGTCCTGCAGAAAGTGGACGTGCCGCTGATGTACTTCGCCGAGGGGCTCGCACTCACCGGCTCCCGGCTGGTGCAGCTCACGTGGCAGACGCAGGTCGGATTCGTCTACGACCTGGCCACGTTCGCGAAGCAGGGCACGTTCGACTACAAGGGCGAGGGCTGGGGCCTGACGACCGACGGCGGCCGGTTGATCATGAGCGACGGCACGGCTGAATTGCGGTTCCTGGATCCGCAAACGCTGAAGGAGACTGGACGCGTGACCGTGCGCGATGCAGGGATGCCACTGAAGGATCTCAACGAGCTGGAGGCGATCGGCAACGCCGTGTTCGCCAACGTCTGGCTCACCTCACGCATCGTCCGCATCGATCCGAAGAGCGGCGCCGTCACCGGCCATCTCGATCTCGATCGCATCAAACCCGCGGCGGCACCGGGCCAGCAGATCGACGTGCTGAACGGCATCGCGTGGGACGGCCAGGGCAAGCGCCTGTTCATCACCGGCAAGCTGTGGCCGTCGCTGTATGAGATCAAGGTCGAGGGTGTGAACTGATCGAGGCGCGGAAACGAAAGCCGCGACGGTCAGGGTTCTCCGCGATGTTTCATCGTGGTCGTCGTACTCGTCGTGTTCGTCGTGGCGCCTTTTGTGCCGGCTTTGCGCAGTTGAAGCAGCGCCGACGTTCCGCCCCTGTGTGAAATCACGGACGGCGTGGATTGACCACCGCCCGCAGATACCGTCTGAGTGTCTGGCGACCTGTGGGCTGGCGGGGAGGGTCGACGGGCCGCCGCATGAACGCGTCGATGTCCTCGCCACGCGCGCGCGCATCGCGCTCACCGAGCTCGATCAGTTTCGCAAGGTAGTCCTGCTGGAACATCAAGAGACTCGCCATGTCGTTCGAGCGAACCTCGCGGCTGCCAAGCCCGCGCAGCAGGAACCGGAATGTCCGCGGCAACTGCGCCTCGAACGAATTGGCCAGCTGGCCCAGATCCTGGGACGGCCTCAGGATCATCAGGTCGACATGGCGAAGGTCGGCCCGTGCGCCGCGCGGCAGGCGGTCGAGCAGCCCGTTGAGCTGCTCGAGCCGCAGTGCGTCGGCGTCGAGCAGGTCCAGAAAAACGGCATTCAACAGTACGCCGGCCACTTGCGCCGGCGGCGGGTAGCCGCCGTTCGCAGGCGCCTCCCCGTCCTCCTGGCTGCGCGCATACCGCGTCGAGATGGCGATGATCTTCCGCGCGCCGAGATGGATCGCCGGCGACAGCGGCGCGGTCAGCCGGATACCACCGTCGCCATACCACGCCCCGTCGATCTCCACCGCCGGGAAGAAAAACGGCAGGGCAGCCGACGCCATCACGTGGTTCACGCCGAGGCATCCCTCGACGCTCGTGCGCCGGGGCCGCTCCCACGTCATCACGCCGCACCCCTCCGCGCTCTGGACCCATGTGACGGACTGGCCGGTCGTATAGCTCGACGCCGTCAGCGCAACCGCCCGGAGTCTCCCGGCAGCCAGGTTCTGCGCGATGCCCGGGAATCGGCCGTCATCGTCCGGTCTCAAGGTCCGGGTCAGCAGTTCGCGCAACGGTGACGTGTCGAGCAGGCTGCGCGCGCGGGGGGTCCCCGGCGCGCCGCCCGAGACCAGACGAACGCCCCAGCGCGTCACGCGCGACGTCAGATCGCCGGGATCGACGCGGAAGACATCTTCGGTGCGCAGGCCGTGCCAGACCTCGTGCAGTTCGTCAACCGCTGCCGCAAACGACGCCTCGCGCGCCGCCAGCTTCGTGGCAATGATCCCCCCTGCCGAGACGCCGGTCAGGATGTCGGGCGCGAGGTTCGGGTATCGCGATGCGAGGACGCGCAGAAAACCCACTTGATAGGCGGCGCGTGCACCGCCGCCGCTCAGGACCAGCGCCAGGCTTGCGTCGGCGACCGCGCCTCCGCTGCTGCTCACGCGGCGTAAAGATCGAGAATGCCCGAGATCGCGCGGCGGCAGACGGCGCAGAACCAGCTCACGTTGCGCGAGAACATGATGCAGTCCACCTGCGGGCGGTAATAGCCCTTCGCCTCGTAGTTGGCGCCCTCGAACGCACCGACGTTCTTCGCATACGGCGACTTCGCCAGAATCTCGGTGGAGCGCTTCATCGCCTCACGGAACAGCGCATCCATCTCGGCTTCCGGCCGGTTGGCAGCGCGAATCGCCTGCCGGCGCATCTGGTAGTCCGCGTCGTACGCCTCCTGTTCCTCCTTCGGCCACGGCGTCGGGATCGGCGTGCCCGGCGTTACGAGATCCTTCCACTTCAATTTCGCAGGATCGAGCAGCGCGGTCACGTTCGGTTCCCACGGTTCGACCTTGTTCGTCGGCGGCAGGTAGGCCACCTGCGACGTGTAGTACTCGTCGGCAAGCCCTGCCAGGTGATGGCCGAATTCGTGAACGAAAATGTACGGCGCCCACTCGCTGTCGGCCGCGACGGTGCTGTAGAGACCGAAGATCCCGCCGCCGCCGTAGGTCTGCGTGTTGGTCAGGATCTCCATCACGTCGTACGGCGCGTTGGCCGCGATGTCACGCACCGTGCGGTTCTCGAACGTCAGGATGTAGCGCTCGGAATCGAACGCATCGTACGTCGTGCCTAGCGGGGTCCGCTTGTGGATGCCCTGCGACGGCCGGCTGATGCCGCTCTGGGCTGACGCGGGCACGAGGCCCCAGACGTTGATCTCGCTCTCGCGCTCCTTGAACGGGCTGGTCGAGAACAGGACCTTGAGCAGTCGCTGTGCATCGGCGATGAATTTCGGCCGCTGCGCCGCCGTATAGCCGTCACCGAGAATCAGCAGATCCAGCTTCGTCGATGGGTCACCGCGTTCGTGCAGCTTGATCAGCGCCCCCGCCCGCGCCGGCGACTGACCCTTCTCGACGAACTTGTCGGCCGGATCGAGGTCGAACGCCCAGATCTCCTTGAACGCGTTCTGCCCGTCACGCTTGCTGACGACGATGCGCGCGGGCTTCTCGACTGCGGGAAAGCGCAGCGACTCGGAATACGTCCGGTTCATCTTCTGCGCTTCCGCCGTCGTCTCCCACTCGCCATAAATCGAGCTGAAGCCACGCGAATAAACCGTCGTGTTCGATGCCTTGTCGATCACCGCGAAGAAATACTTGCCGGTATTCGTCGTGTCGAGCGGGCGCTTCGAATTGCCCGGCCACGGCAGCGGCTCGATGACGATGCGATCGAGCGCGAACGATTCCTGCTTGTCGTTGCCGGAGTGGTAGTAGTCCACGCGCATCGTCTGGACGGGAGCGGCATACGCCGAGGGCAAAGACGCCACGACGGACACGACGAAGACGACGCACACAACGCACTTCTTGAAAAGCATGGACAACGCCTCTGCATCGCATTGTAAGGCGCGCCGGCAGGTCCGCGGCGGGCGAGCCTGGCAAGGCTCGCCCCAAGGTTGGGAGTTGGATGAGGGAAGAAGGTTGGGCGGTGGGAGTTCTCGGCGAAGACCCGTCCTATTCGATCGGCACGTCGTAATTGCGATGGCAGTTCTCGCAGGCGTTGTTCAGCACTTCTCCCGCAGCCAGCAGCGCGTTTGCATCCTTCTTGTCAGCCGCGCGGTAGGCCTGCATCGCCGCCTTGGCCATCTCCTTCGACAGGCGCGGCCAGTCGCTGGCATCGCGCGGCCGGTTACCCATCTGGAGCAGGTTCGCGGCTTCAGCCAGGGCGGTCGCATGACTGCCGACGATCTGCCAGTCGCGATCGCTGCGTGGGACCGTCTCCGTGGTTCCGGCGCTCGTGACAACGGTGGAGACGGCGTCGTAGATCGCCTTGGATGACGGCGCGACGATGCCCTGCATCACCTGCTTGACTGACGCCACGGGTGCACCCGGTTCGGGCTGCCGGACGGTGCGGAGCGCCAGGATAAAGAACACGGCGCCGGCCACGAACAGCAGGAGGCTGACGACGAGGATCCCGTAGATCGTGCGCATCGTTGAGTGTTCTTGTACCTCCGATCTTCGTGCTTGCGTTAGTGACTACATATGTGGTTTAGTTGGCGACATTAGTAGACGCATCGATGCCCAGACGTCCAACCCTCAGCCGGCTCGAACTGCAGATCATGGAAATCCTCTGGACCAACGGCGCCTGTTCGGTCCGTGAAATTCACGAGGCACTGCCCGACAAGGGCCGGCCTGCGTTCACCACCGTGCAGACGATGATCTACCGCCTGGAGAAGAAGCGCACACTGCGCCGCGTGAAGCGGATCAGCAACGCCAACATCTTCGAGGCGGTCATCTCGCGCGAGGCCGCGCACACCAGCCTGGTCGAGGACCTGCTCGCGCTGTTCGACGGACGGGTCACGCCGATCATGGCGCGTCTGGTCGACTCCGGAAAACTCACGATCGACGACATCAAGGACGCCGAGCAGGCGCTCCGCCGCGCCAGGAAAGGAAGGCCGTCGTGATTCACCACTTATGGCAGTCGACGCTGTTTGCCGGCCTGGTGTGGATCGTAACGCTGGTGCTGCGGCGCCACGCGGCGCGAACGAGGTACTGGCTGTGGTGCGCCGCCTCGCTCAAGTTCCTCGTGCCGTTCGGCTGGCTGATGGAGCTCGGCTCGCGGTTTGCCTGGCGCGATGCTCCCGCCATCGTTCGGCCTGGCGCCACCTTCGTGGTCGATCAGGTGCTGGCGCCTTCAGTCCTGTCCATCGCCGCACCGACCACTACCGGTCAAGCCGCGGCGACCATGTTGCCCGAAGTCCTCGCGGCCATCTGGCTGCTTGGCGCGATGACCGTCGTCGCATGGTGGTGGCGGCAATGGAGCCATGTCCGCGGGGCGCTCGATGCGGCCATGCCGCTATCGCTTGAAGGCTGCGACACCGCTGGCCTGCGGGTGCGGTCATCGCCCTCTGCATTCGAGCCGGCGGTCATCGGCATTCGACGGCCGGTGCTCCTCGTTCCCGATGGACTGCTCGAGCGCCTGACGCCGGAACAGCTCGATGCGGTCGTCGCGCATGAACAGTGTCACGTGCGCTGTCATGACAACCTCGTCGCCGCGCTGCACATGGCGATCGAAGCCGTGTTCTGGTTTCATCCGCTGACCTGGTGGATCGGCACGCGGCTCGTGGACGAACGCGAACGCGCGTGCGATGAAGCGGTAATCGAGACAGGAGTCCTGGCGGTGGACTACGCCGAAGGCATCCTCACCGTGTGCCGCTGGTCGCTCGGCGCGCCGGTCATGTCGATGTCGGGCATCAGCGGGTCGGACCTGCGTTCACGGATCGACACCATCCTCGCGAATCGCATCGGGCGGCGCTTGAGCGCGGCAGGACGCTGGCTGCTGATCGTGGGGGCACTGCTCGCGTTGGCCGGTCCGATCGGCATCGGATCGCTGCACGCATCGGCGACGCGGGCGCAGGCGCCATCGGAACCACGTCCGCAATTCGAAGTGACGTCGATCAAGCGGACGCCGGAGACCACCGGATCCGGCGCCGACTTCTACACCCGGCCCGGCGGCGAATTCATTGCCAGAAACAACGAGGTGATGAATCTGATCGGTAACGCCTATCGGATCCCGCAGTACCGCATCGCCGGTGGACCGGACTGGCTGCGCAGCGATCGCTACGACGTACAGGCCAAAGCGGCTGGTGACCCACCGAACGC
>Ga0310810_10010747_pt1 | contig 10673 bp, 11 predicted proteins | sample NCmetagenome_FD_207641 | JGI IMG/M metagenome (GOLD analysis project Ga0310810, IMG submission 207641) | Soil microbial communities from experimental microcosm in Duke University, North Carolina, United States - NC | ecosystem: Engineered > Artificial ecosystem > Soil microcosm > Unclassified ... | reverse complement strand
GTGCCATGCTTCCGCTCGTCGTGCCGCGTGATCCCCGTCCGCGCGTCGCGCGGCCACTCCGGGCGCCAGCGACGGCATGAGCTGGTTGTCTCGGCGATCCCCGCGACCTCTGCGTTGAAAAGACCAGCGAGTGTCCTTCCCGTGATGCGCCAATCAACGACGTTGGGAGTTGTGTCCCGTCAGAAGCGAGTCGGGTTGTAGTGAATCGTCACTGTGATATTCGCTTCGATCGGCGCGCCGTTGAGGAGCGTCGGCGTGAACACCCATTTGCGCGCCGCGTCCAGTGCCGATGCCACGTAGACAGGCTGGGCGTCGGCGCTGACATCATGCAAGTCGGTGAAGAGACCGTCGATGCCGATTCGTCCGGCAAGCTGCACGACCGTCGACTCGGGCACGACTCCGGTTGGGCACGCGGGGTGAGTGTCAGAGACCTTCATGGGCGCCTTGATCTGCCCGCCGATGCCACCGGTGAAAGTGCTCGGGATCTTTGGTTCCGTACCGCTGAGGCTCGATCGCGTGCGACTTGCCGTGCCTGGAGTGGATGATGCGGAAGGCGCCGTCGGCCGCGAGGGCGAAACGTCCGAAGGCCCGCAGGTGACGACGATGGTCTCCCGGACGGTCCCGATTGGGAGCGTGATGTGCCGTCGCACGGTCGCGCCGGACTCTGCTCGAATCACGTTCTTCACCGACGTGAAGCCCGGCAGGTCCGTCACCAGTTCGTAGTCGCCGGTGGCGAGCCCCTTGAAGCTGAACGCACCGCCACGATCGGTAAACGCGTTCGTCGCTCCGCTTGTCCCGACGGCCGTGAGTTTGAGAGAGACGCCTGGAAGGAGACCCCCGAACGGATCGTAGAGCACCCCTTCGATGGTGCCGCCCGCAGATTGAGCCGCGGCCGCCTGTGCCGGGGCACGCTCGGTCCGCGACGCCGGCGCACGTTCCGGGATAGCGGGCAGCACCGGCAGTGTTCCGGGCCCAGTGAGATGAACGTCCTGCGCTGCTGGGGCATTCGTGCTTCCAGACACGCTCACGATGCCGATGAAGGCGGTGACAGTGGCGCTCACTGCGAGTGAAGCGGTGCGAGCAAACACCGTCAATGGCTGGCGATTGACGCGGGCGTTGAGCATGGCGCGAACCCTCCCTTCGAGCATCGAACGGTGAGCGATGGCGATTGCCGGGGACCATGGATGTTGCCGCTGCGCCGCTTCGCGCGCCACGTCGAGCAGATGCGTGGCGTACTCCGTACCACTCATCCCCGACGTCAGCACGAGGTCGTCGCAAGCGCGTTCACTTTCGTGCCGCAACCGGCGGCACGCGATCCAGAGCAGAGGATTGAACCAATAGAGCGCCCTGAGGACGTGACCGACGATGGCGGCGGCCCAATCGGCGCGCAGGATGTGGGCGAGCTCGTGATGGAGGACGGCGCGAATGCGATCGGCCGGCCATGACTCGGCACCCGATGGCAGCAGGATCGTCGGACGCCGCACGCCCCACGTCGCGAGCATCGTCGGATGGCGGCAGTAGAGCAAGCGAACGGGCCGACCGACGCCGTAGGCTCGCGCGATGTTCTCCGCACTCTCATGCCAGGTGCCGGATGACACCACCTCTGAGTTCGATGCGAGGCTGCGCAGGCGAAGCAGACCGAGGACGAGGACGCCGAGGCCCATCACGGTGCCTGCGAGCCAGATCGAGGCGAGCATGGCCGGCAGTGAGGGCTGGGCTGAAGTCGTCATCGGGTCGCGGTCTTCGCCGCGAGACACCTGTGTGACTGACGACGCCGCGGGCTCGCTGACCAATTGAAGTGTCGACGCTGTTGCCGGCGACCACCATGATGACGGCACCGGAATCGTCCAATACGGGGTCGCGAACTCCAACGCGGGAAGACAGACACAGCAGGCGAGCGAAGTGGCGATCAGCCAATGACGGACTGCGGCAGACTGCCGGCGCAGCGCCGCGGTGGTGACGAGCGTGACGAGCGTCAACAGCGCGATCTTGATCGTGACGCTGATCAGGGCAGTCATCGCGGACCGTCCTTCCGTGCCTTTTGCGCGAGATCCGCGATGCGCGCTCTGGCGATCAGATCGGCGATGCGGTCGAGCTCTTCGGCCGAGACGCGAGAGGCCTCGCCGCCGAGGAGTGCCGCGACCGCCTTCTCGGCAGACCCATCGAAGAAGGTGTCCACCAGATGTTTGAGGGCCGACTTCCTGGCGGCATGGCGCCGCACGGCCGGCATGTAAACGTAGCGGACGCCCTCTTCCTCGTGGCGGACGTGGCCCTTCTCTTCGAGCACGCGCAACTGCGTGCGGACCGTCGAGTAGCTGGGCGATTCGGGCAGGTCGTCCATGACTTCCGCCGCGGTCGCACGGCCGCGCCGGAAGAGCGCGTCCATGATCTGCCGCTCCCGCCGGGTGAGCACGGCATGCAGGCTGTCGGGCATGTTATGTACCTCGCACTAGTGTTATAAAAATAACATCAACAGGCGCGGGCGTGTCAAGCGCAATCGCGCAATCGGGTATGCTGTCGCCGTGCAGCTCGGCCTTCCATTCGGCGAGCCAGGAACGGGCACACAGGTCCCTGCCGGCCACGTCCCCCCCGCCGCCGCGAGCGCGATCGCTCCGATCTATTTCGTGCGTCATCGCCGCGCCCGCCGCTATCTGTTGCGCGTCGAGTTCGACGGCCGCGTGCGCGTGACCATTCCGCGCGGCGGGTCGAAACGCGAAGCCGATGCCTTCGCGCGGCGGCACGTTGACTGGGTCCTGCGTCAGCGGGCCTCGCTGACGCGGACGCGGTTCTCCGTGGAAGAGCGGCGGCAGTTGCGCGAGCAAGCCCGCGAAGCATTGCCGCGCCGGCTGCGCGCCCTTGCCGACGAGCACGGGCTGGGCGTCTCGCGAATCAGCATCCGGAACCAACGCACGCGATGGGGTTCGTGCGGACGGGACGGTCATATCTGCCTCAACTGGCGCCTGATGGCCATGCCCGAATGGGTTCGCGAGTACGTGATGATTCATGAGCTCATGCATCTCAAACGGCTCGATCATTCGCCGGCATACTGGCGCCTGGTGGCGGCCGCCTGCCCGAGATTTCGGCAAGCTCGCCAGTGGCTCCGTGCACATGGGCCGGAGTTACGCTAGAGAAGTGGCGCCGGGATGCCTGGATCTGTTTCGCGCGGAACGGAGTCCAAGCGAGTGGGGAGGTCGTCGATGACTGTTTCGAGACGGCAGGCCGTGGTCGTCCTGGCATCGGCAGGCGTGCTCGGTCCCTTGTCGCTCTGGCTGGCCAGCCACGACACCGGGACATCGGCGCACGACGAGACATTTCCCTTGCACAAGAGCGACGCGGAGTGGCGAGCGGCGTTGGCGCCGGCGCGCTATCGGATTCTGCGAGGCCACTCGACCGAACGGGCGTTCTCGAGCCCGCTCAACGAAGAGAAGAGGAGGGGAACGTTCCTCTGCGCTGCATGCGGCAAGAAGGTCTTCTCGTCGGCGACCAAGTTCGAGAGCGGAACCGGGTGGCCGAGCTTCTGGGAGCCGATCGAGGACGCGGTTGGCACGGAGATCGATCGCAGTTGGCTCATGGTACGGACCGAGGTGCACTGCGCGAACTGCGGGAGTCATCTGGGACACGTGTTCAGTGATGGACCGGCACCCACGGGACTGCGCTTCTGCATCAACGGGCTGGCGCTCGAGTTTGCGGCGGGGTAAGCGGCGGTCGAAACGGCCGCGTCGTGTCCAGGAGTGACGTATGCAATCGCAGCGCACCATCCTGATTGCCGGGATCCTGCTCGCGGTCGGCTATGTCTGGCTGCGCGGAGGCTTCGTCGGAGTGTACGCAGGTCCGCCGGCTGCGCCCGCACCACAGGCGGCAGAGGGACTCGAGAAGGCGACGTTTGCCGGCGGTTGCTTCTGGTGCGTCGAGGCTGATTTCGACAAGCTGCCGGGCGTGGTCTCAACCACGTCTGGCTACACTGGCGGCCACGTCGCGGGTCCCACCTACGAACAGGTCTCGCGCGGTGGAACGGGTCACGCGGAGTCGGTCGAGATCGTGTTCAATCCGGCGGTCGTGACCTACGACCAACTGCTCGATCATTTCTGGCACAACATCGATCCGTTCGTCGCGCATCGGCAGTTCTGCGACGTCGGCGATCAGTATCGTCCCGAGATCTTCGTGCACTCGGATGCGCAGCGGCGTGCGGCCGAAGCCTCTCGTCAGCGCGTGCAGTCGCGTTTCAAGCAGCAGATCGTGGTGAAGGTCACCGGCGCCGGCCCGTTTTACCCTGCCGAGTCCTTTCACCAGGACTACCACAACACCCACGCCGTCCAGTACCGCTTCTACCGATGGACGTGCGGAAGGGATGCCCGCCTGCGTCAAATCTGGGGCGACAGTTAGGGCTGGCGGGTCGTCCCTGCAAATCTGAGAAGAACCTCCCGCAGATGTGTCAGATCCGCCCGCCTGGCGGAGTGTGTCTCAAGTGTGCGCGGCAGTTTCCGATTCAGGGTCTGAGGCTCCCGGTGTGTGCCGGAGCCCACGGATCTATGCAGGCCCCGCGCCCACGGCTTCTGATCGTCGACGATGACCGCGCGATCCTGACGCTCATCGGCACCATCGCGTTGAAGGAAGGCTTCGACGTGGCGACCGCTGTCGACGGCGAGGACGCGCTGCGTCAACTGGCGACGCACCCAACCGACCTCGTCCTCCTCGACCTCCAGATGCCCGTCGTCACCGGGCTCGACGTACTTCGTGCGATCGGCGACGTTCGTCATGGTTGTCGCGTCGTGCTCATGTCAGGTTACGCCACGATCGACAGCGCCGTTGAAGCCGTGAAGCTCGGCGCGGAGGACTACTTCACGAAGCCATTCGATCTCCCGCGCCTGCGCCGCCTCCTCTCGTCGGTTCGCGACGACGCGGATCGGCGCCGCACACTACTCGATCTGGACGGGCAGATGGCAGAGCGGCTCGAGTTCTGCGGCATGATCGGCCGGGCTCCCGCGATGCAGGACGTTTTCACGCTCCTGCGCCGGTTGGCCCCTCACGCCAGGACCGCGCTCGTCACCGGCGAGACGGGCACGGGAAAAGAGCTTGCCGTTCGCGCTCTGCATCAGCTCGGACCTCGCGCTGGCAAGCGCTTCATCACCGTCAACTGCTCCGCCGTCGTCGAAACGCTGTCTGAGAGCGAGATGTTCGGGCACGTGCGTGGCGCCTTCACCGGCGCGGCCGAGACCAAGGCCGGACTCTTCGAGGCGGCCGATGGCGGCACGCTGTTCCTCGACGAAGTGGGTGAGCTGCCGTTTACTGTGCAGGCCAAGCTGCTTCGTGTCATTGAGAACGGAGAAGTCCAGCGTGTGGGCTCGGTCGAGACGCGCAAGGTCGATGTGCGCGTGGTGGCCGCCACCAATCGCGACTTGCGCGTCGAAGTGGAGGCCGGCCGCTTCCGCAGCGATCTCTTCTATCGATTGAACATCGCGCAGGTCAGCCTGCCGCCGCTTCGCGAGCGGCGCGAGGACATCCCGTACCTGACCTCGGCTTTCGTCCGGAGTTTCGCTCAGCGTTTCGCCAAGCGGCTGACCGGCGTCACGTCGGGTGCAGAGCGAATGCTGGTCGAGGCGCCGTGGGAGGGCAATGTCCGCCAATTGCGCAACGCGATCGAGCGTGCATGCATGCTGGCGGACGGAGAGTTCGTGAGCGAGCGTGATCTCGCCGGCTCGCTCCAGTCGGCTTCGCCACGGGAATCCACGCGTCCGCAGCCGCGGCGTGAGGGCACGCTGCCGCTCCAGGCGATCGAGCGTGACCACATCATCAAGACTCTCGACGAAGTGCACGGCAACAAAGCAGTGGCGGCCCGGCTGCTCGGGATCAGCCGGCGCGCGTTCTATCGCCAACTGGAGCGCCATGGGCTCCACCAACGCATCCCAAGCGGGCCGCGTACGACGGCCGCGCTCGATGCACCGCTGGAGCAGGCATCATGATCGAGGCTCTCCCGCGCCGCAGCCGAGTGCTCGTCGCCGACGACACCGAAAGCGTGCGCTCGCTGTTCGAACGGCTGCTGCGCAGCGATGGCCACGACGTAATCAGCGCGGCGGACGGGCACGCCGCGCTCGACGCGATTCAACGTGATCGGCCGGATGTCGTGCTCCTCGATGTCGAGATGCCCGGCATGGACGGCCTCGAGGTGTGCCGCCGGCTCAAGTCCGATCCTGCAACGCGGCTGACGCCGGTAGTCATGGTGACGGGGCAGACCGACCTCAGCGATCGCATCCGCGGTATCGAGGCCGGGGCGGACGAGTTTCTCTCGAAGCCGGTGCATCCCCAGGAACTGCGGGTGCGCGTGCGCTCGCTCTCGCGGGTCAAGCATTTGATCGACGCGCTCGATTCGGCTGAAGCCGCATTCGTGGCGCTCGCGCTCACGATCGAGGCGCGCGATCCCAGCACCAATGGTCACTGCGAGCGGCTGGCGCAACATGCCGTCCGGCTCGGCCGTGCGTTGTCACTCGGCGACGACGACCTGGACGCGCTGCACCGCGGCGGCTATTTGCACGACGTTGGAAAGATCGGTGTGCCTGATGCGATACTGCTGAAGCCGGGCCCCCTCACCCCTGATGAATTCGCGCTGATGAAACGCCACCCGCAGATCGGCGATTCGCTGTGCGCTCCATTGCAGTCGCTGCGGCGAGTCCGGCCCATCGTCATGTGCCACCATGAGCGGCTGGACGGCAGTGGATATCCGTCAGGGTTGAGCGGCAGCGAGGTGCCGCTGCTGGCGCAGATCGTCGGGATTGTCGATGTCTTCGATGCGCTCACGTCCGAAAGGCCGTACCGCGTCGCGCTGACTCCGCGCGAGGCGGGCCGATACCTCGAGCGACAGGCTCAGTCCGGCAAGTTCTCTCAGCATCACGTCGAGGCATTTCTCGACACTCTTGGTGCCGCCGAGACGCTCGCGTCTTAGAGTTGCCGATGACCGACAGTTCTTCTCGACCCAATCGCGATTCGCTGGAGTGGACGCCGGCACGGATGCTGTCGCGCCTCGACGGCGACGTGGAGCTGGCGCAGCAGTTGGCCGCGATCTTCGTCGACGAATACCCGCGGATGCTCGATCGACTGCGCGCCGCGCTGACGAGCGGCGTGGCCGATGATGTGCGCCGTGCGGCGCATGCGCTCAAGGGATCGGTCTCCAATTTCATCGACGGGGGTCCCACCACGACGGCGTTCGAGCTCGAGAACAGGGGGCGGAGCGGGCAACTCGAGGGAACGTCCGCTGTGCTCGATCGGCTGGAGCGCGAGCTGGCGGCGCTCTCGACCTCGCTGCGGCAGTTCCAGTCGAAAGGCGCACCTCCCGGGCGGGAGAGCTGATGACGCCGTCGCCGCGCGACCGGGCTGCGCGGATCCTCGAATCATTCGGACACGCGCTGATTCACGAAGGCGTCATCACCAGCGACGAGCTGGAGCGCGCCCTTGCGCACGCGCGCCAGTCTGGCGTCGCGCTTCAGGATTCACTGGTCACACTGGGGCTGCTGGATGAGCAGACAGCCTATCGCGTGCTCGCACGGGCGGTTGATCTTCCGTTCGCCGATCTGCACGTGGTGCAACCGAGCCCGTTGGCGCGCCACCTGGTGCCGGCCAGTGTCCTTCAACGGCACGAGGTGCTGCCGCTCGACGTTGACGACAGCCGGATCCGGTACCTGACCGCGACGCCCTTCGATGCCGACGCGGAGCGCGCCATCAGCATGACGACCGGCCGCGGCCGGACACAGGCGCTGATCACATGTCGATCCGATCTGCGAGCGGCGCTCGCGGCAGGGTGGCCGCATGACGACCACACGAACTCAGCCAGGCAGGGGCCGTCGCCACAGGAGACGAGCCCGGCGCGATCGTCGGTCCTCATCGTCGACGACGAAGCGACGACACGGACGCTTGTCCGATTGCTGCTCGAGCGCGACGGGTATCGCGTGATCGAGGCGACGAACGGGCGGCACGCGTTGGCGCTGGTGGCCGCGCAATCGGTCGATCTGGTTGTCATCGATCTGCTCATGCCCGAGCTCGATGGTTACGGGGTCATCGTCGAGTTGCGCCGCCAGCAGCGCCACGTCGCAACGCCCATTGTGGTCGTGACGACCGAGGAGGGGCCGGTCGTTGAGAAGCAGGTTCTCGACCTCGGGGCCGATGATTACATCCTCAAGCCGTTCGAGCCGACAGTTCTCATCAGCCGCATCAAGGCGGCTTTCCGGCGTCAACGACTGGGAGGAGCGGAGTAGCGCCGCATGAGGCAGCACCAGCCGGAGCAGAACTAGCTCCCCAAGGTACAATCAACGCATGCCTTATCCAGAGCCATTCATCGCCCCGATGCGGGCAGAACTGACTGATGCCGGTGTGCAAGAGCTTCGATCGGCATCTGCCGTCGAGAACGCTCTCGCCGCGCCGGGGACCGTGATGATCGTCGTGAATTCCGTGTGTGGATGCGCGGCAGGCAAGGCCCGGCCGGGCATTGTCATGGCCCTCCAGCACGAGCGGCGGCCGGACGTGGTGGCCAGTGTCTTTGCCGGCGCCGATCTCGAGGCGACCTCGCGCGCTCGCGAGGCCTTCCTGCCGTACCCGCCGTCGTCGCCATCAGTCGCGCTGCTGCGTGACGGCAAGCTTGTCTACATGCTGGAACGCCGTCAGATCGAGACGCGCGATGCGCTGTCGATCGCTAGCATGCTCAGGCAGGCGTTCGACGAGCACTGTCAGACGGCCGCGGTGTAGCGATCGTCACCTTCAACTCCCGGCACCAGCTCCCAACCGAGTTGGTGCTTATCCACCTCTGGTATGCATCTCCAAATGCGGATCGCGCCGTAGTCTGTCCACTGGGATGAGCGGCGATCGGTCGCGGGAGGCGAGGCGTTCTTCCGCGCCTCGATCGCTTCTCACTTCCCACGTTGCGCGAATGAGTTGTGCGAGGTGGTCGGCACCGACGCCTGCTCGCAGCGGACGCCGCAGGTCGGTGCCGTGCGCGGCGTAGAGACAGAGATACCAAAGGCCGTCAGCCGTCAGGCGGCTTCGATCGCAGCTCTCGCAGAACGGCTCGGTCGTTGACGAGATGATGCCGAACGTCGTGCCGTCGGGAAGCGTATAGCGGTCCGCCGGAGCCGATGACTCTTCGATAACCGGCGTGATGGGGCCGTAGTGTGCTGAGAGCAGCTCGAGGATCTCGCGCCGAGAGACGACTCGCGACGTTGACCAGTGCGTCGCGCCGCCAACGTCCATGTATTCGATGAAACGGACCTCGGCGCCGTAACGGCGGCCGAACTCCAGCAAGTCCACCATCTCGTCGTCGTTGACGCCGCGGATGACAACGGTATCGATCTTCAGTCCGGGGAAAAGCGGCGCCGCTGTCGCGATACCGTCGAGCACACGATCCAGTTCGTCGAAACGCGTCAGGCGCTGAAAGCGCTCGGGTCGAAGCGTGTCGAGGCTGACAGTGAGCCGATGGAGGCCAGCGTCGCGTATCGCGGTTGCCTGAGACGCGAGCAGCACACCATTGGTGGTCATCGCCAGATCACGAATCGCAGGGCGCGCCGAGAGCCGATGGACGAGGTCGGGCAGATCGCGACGCAGCAGCGGCTCGCCGCCTGTCAGGCGCACCTTGTCTACGCCAAGATCGGTGAACACGTTGATGAGCGTCTCGATTTCCTCGAAGTGCAGGATGTCCTCGCGCGGCAGCCAGACGTAGTCCGGCTCGGGCATGCAGTAGCTGCAGCGGAGATTGCACCTGTCAGTGACGGAAACCCGCAGGTTTCGAAGCGGACGCTGGTGGCGGTCGATGAGCACTGGATTAATTATGACTTGGGCCAGCGGCCTAAGCTAGAACGCCAACGATTCAACAATCAAGGACCTCAAATCAACAAATGCACTAGGCACCCTGCGGCCCAGGGTCTGGTGACTGCGGGCGTAACCTCTAGAGACTGGAGCTACTCAGCAAGCCCGGCCTCATGGACGTCAGAGCACCGACAAGCGCGTGCGGTCGTGCGGAAGGAACGGTGTCGCCGTGCGCTGCCCGCCGAACGCTCGTCCCCAACGACCTGGGAGGTGGCTTCCGCATGCGGGGCAGTGACCCTCGGGCGTCAGGGAGTACTTCCGAATCAGATACCCGAAGCGCGCGATCAAGACTTCGCCACACTGACGGCAGGCCGTGTGTTCCAGATCGCCCACGCGACCGGGAAGGTTGCCCGCATACACGTAGTTGAGCCCAGCCTCGTGACCGAGGGCCGCCGCCCGCTGCAGCATCGCCGCCGTCGTCGACGCGACGTCGCTCATTCTGTAGTCGGGATGAAACGCCGTCACGTGCCAGGGAATATCGACGGAGACTCCCGCCAAGAAAGACGCGAGGCCGCGCAATTCCGCATCGCTGTCGTTGAATCCGGGAATCAGCAGCGTGACGATCTCGAGCCAGACACCCGACCGATGAAGCCAGGCGATGGTCTCGAGAATGGGTTGCAGCCGTCCGCCCAGCTCACGATAGTGCCGGTCGTCGAAGCTTTTCAGATCGACTTTGTAGAGATCGATATGCGGGCGCAGATACTCGAGCACCCGTTCCGTGCCGTTGCCATTGGACACGAAGCCCGTCATCAAACCTCGACGACGTGCCTCCTTGAATACTTCGACGGCCCACTCGACTGTGATGAGCGGCTCGTTATACGTCGACACCA
>Ga0310810_10010746_pt1 | contig 10674 bp, 12 predicted proteins | sample NCmetagenome_FD_207641 | JGI IMG/M metagenome (GOLD analysis project Ga0310810, IMG submission 207641) | Soil microbial communities from experimental microcosm in Duke University, North Carolina, United States - NC | ecosystem: Engineered > Artificial ecosystem > Soil microcosm > Unclassified ... | reverse complement strand
AGACGAACTGCACCTGCCCGCCGAGCAGGTCGGCCATCGCCGGCGCGGTGCCCTTGTAGGGGACGTCCACCAGCTGCACGCCCGCGTGCGCGTTGAACATCGCGCCCGAGAGGTGCGGCGTCGTGCCCGCGCCCGAATGGCCGTAGAAATATTTCCTCGGATTCCTGCGCAGGAGCTCGATCAGCTCGGCGAGGTTGTTCGCCGGCACGCTCGGGTGGCCGACGAGGAAGTTCGGCAGCGAGTAGATCGTGGTGAAGAAGGTGAAGTCTTTCGACGGGTCGAAGCGCATCTTGCCCGCCTTGAGCGTCGGCGCGATGGCGTGCGAGGCGATGCCGCCCAGGCCGATCGTGTAGCCGTCGGGCTCGGAGCGCGCCACCTCCGACATGCCGATGTCGCCGCCGTCGCCGCCGCGGTTATCGACCACGAACTGCTGGCCGGTGATCTCGGTGAGCGTCGCGCACAGGATGCGCGAGAGCGTGTCGGTCGGGCCGCCCGCCGGGTACGGGTTGATGTAGCGCACGGCTTTGGTCGGCCAGGCCGCCTGCGCGCGCGCCTCGCTGCCGATGATCCAGGGAGCGACTGCGGCGCCGCCGATTCCTTTGAGGAGGGTGCGTCGTTTCATGTCAGGCGGCCTTGACGATGGCGCCGTCGTCCTCGACGGGCAACGGCTGCGTGTTCCTCGAGACCACCCAGTCGCCGCGCGACTGAGCGGTGATTTGCGGGGCGTTGGCGCACGCGTTGAAGGAGATGTAGATGTGCCAGCGGTCCTCGGCCGACAGATTGTGGCCCGAGGCGTGGAGCAGGTTGCAATGAAAGACCAACGCGGTTCCGGCGGGTCCTGTAATGGGAACCGGGGTCGGTGATTCCTTTAAAACAGAAATAATTTCATTCTTGGGAACGGCCCAAAACTTGTACGAAGTGTTGTCGTCGAAGTAGGGCTCGATGCGGCCGCGCTTGTGGCTGCCCGGGATCACGTAGAGCGCGCCGTTCATCTCGGAGGAATCGGTGAGCATGACGGCGAAAGTGCCCATGTCCGGGCGCGCGCAGCCGTCGCGCATCCACGAGCCGTAGTCCTGGTGCCACATCCACACCGTGCCCTCGATCGCGGGCTTGGTGTTGATCTTGGTGTGATAGACGTAGACCTCGTCGGTGCCAAGCGCCGCGCGCACGGGCTCGAGCACGCGCGGCGTTCGCACGAGCGCGCGGAACGCGGGCGAGCGTGTGTCGCCGTCCTCCTCGTGCACGCGGAAGATCGAGCGCACCGCGCCGGTGTGCTCGCGGATCACGGTCTCGGATTTGATCTGGGAAAGCCGCGCCGTTTCCTGGCGCAGCACCGCGACCTCGGCGCGCGAAAAGAGGCCCGGAAAGATCAGGAATCCGTCGCGCTCGAAGCGTGCCGCCTGCTCTGGGGTGAGCTTCATGCCGCCCTCCTCGCGGGAAGTCTACAGCGAGCGGCGCGCGGCGGCGACCTCGCCGGTGAGGAGCTTCTCCAGGTCCTGTCTGCCGCGCTGCGACAAAGTGATCAGCTTCTTGATGTCGTCCCGGTGCTCGGCCTGCTCGGCGAGGGTCTCCTCGTCGTGGCGGCGGAATTGGCCGACCGCGCGGCGCGCCAGGATCGGCCCGAAGTCGAGCGCGCGCAGGGCGGCCTCGGCGGCGATGAGCGCCGAGCCGAAGGTCTCGCGGACCGCCGGGACGCCCATCTCGTGGTATTCGAAGGCATCCGAGCGGCTGTGCGCGCGCACGATCACCTTGAGGCCCGGAAAGCGCCGGCGCACGCGCTTCACCATCTGCATCGATCTTTCGTAGTCGTCGAGCGCGATGACGAGGAGCCGGGCCCTCTCGGCGCCCGCCTGGGCGAGCAGCTGCAGGTTGGAGGCGTCGCCGTAGTAGGCCTTGGAGCCGAAGCGGCGCACGAGGTCGACCTGGTTCGGGTCGCGGTCGATGACCGTGGCGCCGATCTTGAGGCCGTTCAGCACGCGCGTGACGACCTGGCCGAAGCGGCCGAAGCCGGCGACGATGACCGGGTTCTGCTCCTCGATCGTGTCCGGCGCGCGCTCCCCGGCGCGCCCGAGGCGCGGGGCGAGCCACTTCTCGTAGGCCATCATGAGGAGCGGGGTGGAGAGCATCGAGGCGGCGACCGACGCGTTCAGCACGTCGATCGTTTCGCGCGGCACCACCTTGCCTGCCGCGCCGAAGAGGACGAAGGCGAACTCGCCCACCTGCGAGAGCGAGAGCGCGAAGACCGTCGCGTCCTGCCGGCCGCAATAGCCGAACGTTTGCGCAATGGGATAAAGCAGGAGTGTTTTGAGTATGACCACTGAACAAGCTATTCCTAGAACCAAAAGCGGAGAGCGCAAAAACAAACCCAAATCCACTGACATTCCTACCGCGATGAAAAACAACCCGAGCAGCAGTCCCTTGAACGGATCGATGTCGAGCTCGAGCGCGTGGCGGTACTCGGAATCGGCGAGCAGCACCCCCGCCAGGAAGGCGCCGAGCGCGGCCGACAGGCCGAACGCCTCCATGAGCGCCGCGATGCCCATGACGAGAAGGAGCGCGAAGCCGACGAAGATCTCGCGCAGGCCGGTGTTGGCGATGTAGCGCAGCAGCGGCCGCAGGAGGAGCCTGCCGCCGACGATGACGGCGGCGATGATGCCGATCGCCTTGGCGGGCGCAAGCCAGTCGAACTCGGTTTTGCCGTCGGTGGAAAGGAAATTCAGGATCAAAAGGAGCGGAATCACGGCGATGTCCTGAAAGAGGAGCACCGAGAACGACGCCTGTCCGCCGGCGGTCTGCAGCAGGCGCTTCTCCTGCAGCGTGGCGAGGCCGATCGCGGTCGAGGACATCGCGAAGCCCATGCCGGCGACCACCGCCACCGTCCACGGTAGCCCGAGCGCCCAGCCGGCGGCGCTGACCGCGAGCGCGGTGAGGGCGACCTGGGTCGCGCCCATGCCGAGGATCGGGCGGCGCATCTGCCAGAGCTGGCGCGGGTTGAGCTCCAGGCCGACGAGGAAGAGCAGCATCACCACGCCGATCTCGGCGAAGTGCAGGATCGCCTCGGGCGCCGAGACGAGGCGCATGCCCCACGGGCCGATGGCGACGCCCGCAGCGAGGTAGCCGAGCACCGAGCCCAGGCCCAGGCGCCTGAACACCGGCACCACGATCACGCCGGCGGCGAGGTAGATGAGCGATTGATGGAGAAACCCGACGTCCTGCATGGCGTACTCCCGGCGTTCGAGATACCCGATTGTAGAATCGCGGCGTGGAACGGACCGTCAGCGCCGAGCTCTACAAGCTCGGCATGCGCTCTTTCGCGGGCGCGGTGTGCATCCTCACGAGCGCGCACGAGGGGCGCCGCTACGGCATGACGGCGACCGCGGTGTGCTCGGCCGCGGCCGACCCGCCGACGGTGCTCGTCTGCGTCAACCGCAACACGACCACGCACGAGGCGATGTCGAAGTGCGGCGTTTTCTGCGTGAACGTGCTGCGCGCCGAGGATCGCGAGCTCTCGGGCCTTTTCAGCGGAATCCAGAAAGGCGAGAGCCGTTTTCGCGACAGCCAGTGGACCCGGCTTTCGACCGGCTCGCCGGTGCTGATCGAGTCGCTCGTCTCGTTCGACTGCAAGGTCGTCAACCGGCTCGTGCACGGCACGCACACGGTGTTCCTCGGCGAAGTCGAGGAGCTGCTCATCGGCAAGAAGGGCAAGCCGCTTCTCTACGCCGACGGCCAGTACGCGAAGCTCGCCTCGCTCGCGCACGGCGAGCCACTGCCCGAAGGCCTCGACTACTGGGGGGTATGAGATGAGCGGTCCGGTGTACGCGCTGAATCTCTTCAACGTCGCCGATCGCGACGAGTACATGGCCTATTCGCGGCGCTCGGCGAAGGAAGTCGCCGCGCACGGCGGGCGCGTGGTCGCGCTCGGCAAGTTCCGCGAATCGGCGGCGGGCGAGATCAAGCCGCGCACCGTGCTCATCCTGGTCGAGTGGGAATCGAAAGCGGCGTTCGAGGGCTACTGCAACGATCCGAGAATCGCCGACCTGCATCCGCACCGCGAGAAGGGCGCCACCGACTACATCTGGCACCTCTTCGACAAGCTCGAGGACCTGCGGCCTATTTTGAAATAGCCCTGCTCGCGCGCTCGATCTCGGCGCCGAGCGCCGCGTAGTCGCGCGTGACCGGGTACTGCGGAAACTCCTTCACCACGTTCTCCGGCGGGCAGAAGAGGATGCCGGCGTTGGCGGCGGCGAGCATCGACACGTCGTTGTACGAGTCGCCCGCGGCGATCGTCTGGAAGTTGAGCTCGCGGAACTTCGTCACCGCGGCGCGCTTCTGGTCCTTCATGCGCAGCTTGTAGTCGGTGACCCGGCCCGTGCCGTCGCAGACGAGCTTGTGGCAGAAAAGCGTCGGCCGGCCGAGCTGCGCCATGAGCGGCGCGGCGAACTCGTAATACGTGTCCGAGAGGATCACCACCTGGTGCTCGAGGCGCAGCGCGTCGAGGAATTCTTTGGCGCCCTCGAGCGGGCGCATCTGCGCGATCACCGCCTGGATCTCGGGCAGCCCGAGCCTGTGCTTCTCCAGGATCGCGATGCGCGCGCGCATCAGCTTGTCGTAGTCGGGCTCATCGCGCGTCGTGCGCGCGAGCTCGGGGATCCGCGTGGCCTTGGAGAACTCGATCCACACCTCGGGGATCAGCACGCCCTCCAGGTCGAGGCAGACGATCTGCATTACGGTGATACCCGGCGCCAGAACGCCCGCTCGCGCGAGGCGAGGAGCGGCACGGCCTCCGCGACGTAGGTCTTGAACGCGGCCTGCTGCTGGTGCACCTCGAACGCCTTCTCGTCCGCGTAGACCTCGTAGAGCATGACTTTGGTCCGGTCCTGGGGATCCACCAGCACCTCGAACTGCTTGCAGCCGGCCTCCTTGCGCGCCGAGGCCGCGTTCGCGGCGAGCTTCTGCATGAACGCATCCACGTTCTCGGGCTTGATGCGGATATTCACCTGCAGCACGAAACTCATCCGGGCTCCCTGATGTCTAAGTGACTGATATAATTCGTACCTCGCGCCCGTAGCTCAGTTGGATAGAGTACTTGGCTACGAACCAAGGGGTCGTGGGTTCAAATCCTGCCGGGCGCGCCAAATTCTACAAAGGCTCAGCGATCGCTGGGCCTTTTTCGTTCCGGTTCAATCGACGCGGGCACCGGAGCTTTTGACGACCCTGGCCCACTTCTGCACGTCGCTCTCGAGCATCTGGTGGAACTGCTCGGGCGTGGTCAGGAGGATCTCCGAACCCTGCTTCGCGAAGAAGGCCTTGCTCTCCTCGGTCATGAGCGCCTCGCGCACGTCCGCGTTGATCTTGTCGACGATCGCGCGGGGAATGGCGGCCGGGGCGAGGATGCCCCACCAGGGATCGACATCGAACCCGGGCAACCCCGATTCGGCGATGGAGGGGACCTCCGGCACGGCGGCATTGCGTTTGGCGCTTGAAACTGCGATGGCGCGCAGCTTTCCCGCCTTCACGCTCGAGATGACCGAAGGAACGCTCGTGAACGCCGCATCCACCTGGCCGCCCATCACGTCGCCGATTGCCGCGGCAATGCCCTTGTAAGGCACGTGCAGCAGGTCGATGCCGGCTTCCGTCTTCAGCATCTCGCCGAGCAGATGGTTGATCGAGCCGCTTCCCGAGGAGCCGTAGGTGATCGCGCCCGGCTTGGACTTCGCGAGCGCGATGAACGCCTTCAGGTCGTGCGCCGGCATCTTCGGGCCGACAACGAGGAGAAACGGCGTAGCGGCGAGCGTGGCCACGGTCTGGAAGTCCTTCACCGAGTCGAAGGGCAGGTTCTTGTAGAGCGATTGGTTCACCGCCTGCGAGCCGGCGTAGGTGACGAGAAGCGTGTAGCCGTCGGGCGGAGCCTTCGCGACCCCCTCGGTCCCGACGACGCCCGCGGCGCCGGCGCGGTTCTCGACCACGACCGGCTGGCCCCATTTCGCGGAAAGCTTCTGGCCGACGTAGCGCGCGAAGACATCGGTCGCGCCACCCGGCGCCTGGGGCACCACCACGCGAACGCTCTTCGCAGGGTAGGTCTGCGCGAGCGCGAGATTGAAAAAGGCAAGCGTGAGCAGGAACAGTCCGATCCGTTTCATTTCTTCTCTTCCTCCGGTCGCCAGGGGGCGTCTATTTCTTCGACTTCGAGCTTCGCATAGCCTTGCGCGGCGCCGTGAAGATCCCATGGCCGCCCGCCGGCGTCGATCTGCGCGCGCTGCTCTTCCTCCCGCTCCGTGCGCTGGCGCGCGCGCTGCACGACCGCGGCCGCCTGGAGCCGCGGGACGACAATGACCCCGTCGCCGTCCGCAGCCACGAGGTCGCCCGGCTCGACGCGCACGCCGCCGCAAACGATGGGCGCGTTGACGAGGCCGTGGCCGAACTTGGTGGGCGTGCTCGGGCCGATGAGCGTCGACCAGACCGCCGAGCCGATGCGGGCGAGCTCGTCGGTGTCGCGAATGTAGCCGTCCACCACGACGCCGGCGAGCTTCTTTTTCTTCGCGTAGTAGGCGGCGACATCGCCCCATTGCGCGCCCGACTCCTGCGCCTGGACGACGAGCACGTCGCCTTCCCGGGCGAGATCGAGCGCGCGATGCATCATCAGATTGTCGCCACGCGCGCAAAGCGCGGTGACGGCCGGGCCGGCAATGCGCACGCCCTTCAGCAGCGGCCGCATGTTCGGCGCCATGGTCGCGGCGAGCGCGGCTTTGCCGCCGACCGCCTCGTGCAGGTCCGACACGCTGATGCCCTGCGCCGCCTTGCAAACAGCTGCATCGACGCGCCGGACCTGAAGATAAACCTTCGAGCGCTGCATCAAGATCTCCCTACAAAAGCAGGCCTAATTTGTACACATTTTTTGCGAGCGCGCGACAGGAGGATAAACAAAGCCGTCGGGCTTCTCCTATTCTGCCCCGGTCGTTCGGGGGACGACGATGGGAAACAGACTCGATCCGCAGGAGGACCTGGTCGGCTACTTCGAGCGCTCGACCGGGCAGCGCATCCGCACGAGGGCCGACCTCGAGCGCTATCTCGATTGCGCGGAGGAGGTGCGCCCGCAGTGGCTGGAGGTCGACCGGATTCCGCGCGGCTCGGCGCTCTTCAAGCAGATCGTGCTCGCGCTGCTCTTCCTGATCGCGCTGGCGCAGTACGTCACGATGGATACGCTGCTCGAAATCGCCAGGCTTCCCTCCAACATCTACTTCGTGTCTTCGGGCCGAACTTCCTAGTCGAGCCGCAGAGCGATTACCGCCCTAGTGGTGGTGATGCCCCTCGAGGCCGTCCTTGATGAGGCGCACTTCGTAGTCGACGCCGCGCGTGCAGTCGGTGAACTGGCTGCTCGGCAGCAGGTTGCAGATTGCCTTGCTCTTCTTCGGATCGTGGCCCGAGGCGAACATCGCGCCGCCGCCGACCGCGCGCGCGCATTCGGGCAAGTGCTCGTCGTCCACGCCGTCGCAAAGCTTGGGCGCTAGCCGCGTATACGCCTCGGTGCCCTGGTGAATGTGGAAGTGCGCCCACTGCATCCACAGGCCGCCCAGGCACAGGTCCGCCTCGAGCCGCCCGCCGACCGTTTCGCAGGCATTTACCGCCGCCTTGACGTCGCGCCGATGCTGGTAGGCCACGCCGTGGCCAAGCCCGTGCAGGCACTGGCGCCACTTGATCTTGTCCTTGAGCGAGTCGCAGAAGACCCGCACGCGCGCCGGCGTCGTCTCGGCGGGCGGCCCGTCGATCATGAACGCCTCGACCGAGCCGTGCATGCAGCCCTGGATGCAGGCGTTGGTGCAGGCGCCGAAGGCGCGGCCGATGTCGTGCTCCTTGTCCCAGCTCGAGTGGCCGATGGCGTGGCCCATGATGTGGCAGTCGTTCACGTTCATCACGCCGCTCTTCACAAGGCCCTCGGCTGCCTCGAGCGCGACGGCGACGTTCTGGCGTTGCACGATGCCATCGAGCCACGGCGTCACGCACTGCGCGCGGGCGCCGCCGGGCGGAAACCGGTCGATGCATTGCTTCACCGCGGGATCCTGCGCGTGCGCCGAGCCGGCGACGATGAACAGGGCGAGCAACCAGCGCGCAGGCATGGCGAATCTTAGCCGAATCCGTGCCGCCGCCCGCGGCAGCGCCGGCTCAGAGGATCAGAGCGCTTCTTTCTCCAGGCACCGCGAGACGCGCCTGCAAATCGCGTCCAGTGCCTCCAGTTCTGGCGGCGAAGCGCGATGGGGGAATTCGTAGTGCGTGCTCAGCATCCCGATCACCTCGCCTTCGTCGTCGAGGAACGGCGTCGACTGGCACGCGATGGCCTTGGCCTCCACCATGATGCCGGCTGCCGCCGTGCCGGCGAAGATGGGATCGGTGCGCGCGTCCTCGACGATGACGGACCGTGCGTGGCGGTGCGCCTCGCTGCAGGCGGCGGGCGTGTCGGGCGTCACGATCGCGAAGAAGTCGAGAAACGGCTGCTCGAAGCCCGTTTGCGCGACGATACGCAGCCCTTCCGGGGTGGCGATCTGCACATTCCCGCGCGGCGCGCCGGTTTCGTCGAGCGCCGCGCTCAAGGCGCTCTCCAGCATCTCGCGCGCATCCTGGGCGGCGAACTCCGTGGCGAGGAAGTCGGCAGCGAAGAAGCCGTTGCGGCGCTTCGCGGTCGCCGGCAGCAGGGCGCCGGGCGCCGCAATGATCAGGCGCGAGCGAGCCGTGTCTTCCTGGGCGCTGATGATGTCGACCGCTGAAAGGAAGACGTAGTTGGGCGGTCGCTCCTCGCCGCTCAGCCAGCGATCAAGCTGGTGCATTGAAACTCGCAGACGATCCCGCAGCCGCGCTTTGCCGCCGAGAATGGACGCAGCCTTGATCAATACCTGATCGTGAAGCGACATGGCGCTTTCCCAGGGTCGGGATATTACGACGCCGCAAGCCGATTTTTCAAGAGTCGCCGGCTCGCGACGTCAGGCTTTCCCGCGAGCAATTACTTCCTTAAAAGAAAGCTGCCGCCGGCGAGCGGCGATCTAGCGACCTGAAAACCGGGGGGGCCGTCGCTCGGCGCTAGCCTTGACGCCTTCCTTGAAGTCCTCGGTCTGGCGCAGGCGGGTTTGCTCCTTCAGCTCGTGGTCGGTCGCGGCCTTGACGCGATCGGCCAGCCCCTGGCGCAGGGTCGCGCGCGTGGCGATCACCGCGAGCGGCGCGCAGGTCGCGATCTCGCGCGCGAGCGCGAAGGCGGCGCTGCGCACTTCGGCTTGCGGCACGAGCAGGTCGGCAAGGCCCATGGCGAGGGCTTCCTCGCCCTTGATGCGCCGGCTCGTATAGAACATGAGCGCGGCCTTGCTCTTGCCGACGAGCTCCGGGAGCGTGACGGTCAGGCCGAAGCCGGGATGAAAGCCGAGCACGGTGAAGTTGGCGGCAAAGCGCGTCTCGGCGCAGGCGACGCGGAAGTCGGGCACGAGCGCAAGGCCGAGGCCGCCGCCGATCGCCGGGCCCTGGATCGCGCCGACGACGGGCTTCCCGCAGCGAAAGAGGCGCACGGCCTCCAGATAGAGCTGGCCGCTTGCAGCCGGATCCCCGGGCCTGCTCAGGTTGGCGCCGGCGCAGAAGGATTTCCCCTGCGCGCAGAGCACGATCGCGCGGCAGGCGGGATCCCTGTCGAGCGCTTCGAAGGCGTCGGCGAGCTGCTGGATGAGCGCGAAATCGAAGAAGTTGTGCGGCGGGCGGCAGATCTCGACGGTTGCGACGAAATCGGAGAGCTCAACCGCAACGTCTTTGGTTGTTTCCATCAACGCAAACCCAGACCGCGCGCGATGATGCCGCGCAAAACCTCGGTCGTCCCGCCCTGGATCGTGAGCTTGGGCGCGATGGTGGCGGCGTGGCGCACCACCGCGTCGAATTCCTTGCGACTGCCCTCGACGAATGCCGCCAGCTCGCGCGCCCGGTGGGGCAGCGCCTGCTCCCAGATCGTGCCGACGTCCTTCACGATCGAGCCCTCGAGCACCGGCTCCTTGCCCGCCTGCAGCATGCCGTTCACCGAGACCGACATGCGGCGCAGCGTGTGCAGCTGCGCGACCAGGCGCCCGAGGCCCTCGGCGCCGCGCAGGTCGGGCTTCTCGCCCAGCACGCGCACGAGCGCGAAGAGCACCTGGATCGTCTCGAGGAAGCGCTCCGGGCCGCTGCGCTCGTAGGCCAGCTCGCTCGTCGCCTGCTTCCAGGCCATGTCGACATCGCCGAGCACATGATCATCCGGGATGAAGAGATCCTCGAATACGACCTCGTTGAAGTGCTTGCCGCCGCTCATGTCCTCGATCGGGTTCACCTTGATGCCCGGCCGCGACATGTCGACGAGAAATTGCGTCAGGCCGTGGCGCCGGTTTTCCTTGGTCGGCGCCGAGGTGCGGAAAAGGCCGATCATGTAGTTCGCGTGGTGCGCGCCGGAGGTCCAGATCTTGGTGCCGTTGATTTTCCAGCCGCTGCTTGCGCCGTTTTTTACACGTGTGGCCTTCGTCTTCGCCGCGAAAAGGTCGGACCCCGAGCCGGGCTCGCTCATGCCGATGCAAAAGCAGCATTCGCCGCGCGTGATGCGCGGCAGGATCGACTGCTTGAGCGGCTCGCCCGCGTACTTGAGCAGGATCGGTCCGCTCTGGCGATCGGCGGTGAAGTGCA
>Ga0310810_10010745_pt1 | contig 10674 bp, 6 predicted proteins | sample NCmetagenome_FD_207641 | JGI IMG/M metagenome (GOLD analysis project Ga0310810, IMG submission 207641) | Soil microbial communities from experimental microcosm in Duke University, North Carolina, United States - NC | ecosystem: Engineered > Artificial ecosystem > Soil microcosm > Unclassified ... | reverse complement strand
GCGGACGTTCCCGTCGTCTGCGCGGTGTCGGAGCACGCCAGCCCGAGCGCGGCGAGCGCCGTCGCGGCGAGCATCGACGCGGGTGCGCTTCGGGGCAGACTCCGTCCAGCACGAATGATCTTCGCCATACTCGCCTCCTCGGGAGGGTCGTTCGGCGGCCCGGCCGGCGTTGCACTCGAACTCGCGAATGCAGTAGCCCCGAAGCTTTGCGGCCCCGGCTTTCGCCGGGTGTGCCTTTGTCGCGGTCCCTCCCGGAGGGGAGGTGCGATCGTGCCGTTCAGTTGTGAAGGTTCCTTCGAATACAGACGAAAGCACGAACGGGCCCGTCACGCTGTGTCGGCGCTCACACCGGCAGGGCGGCGTGCGGCGCCTTCAGGGGGTGTCGACGCGAGCGTCGTCGCGCGTGAGCAGCGCCAGCAGCCGCGGATTGACGAACAGCTTCTCGCGCCCCGCGCGTACCTCGCGCAGCACGCCGGCGTCGACGAGGCCGTGCAGATGGCGCGACGCGGACTGGCGCGTGCCCAGCCCGCGCTGCACGACGTTCCGGATCCGGCAGTACGGCTGCTCGAAGATGACGTCGACGAGATCGCGGTCGTACAGCTTCGGGTGCGCGGACCGGAGCTGCTCCGTCACGCTCGCCGTGAGCTCGCGGATCGCCGCGATCCTCGAGACGGTCCACCGCGCCGTCTCCTCGATGCCGCCGAGCATGTAGAGGAGCCACGGCTCCCATGCGCCGTCGCGCGTGACCTCGAGCAGGAGGCGGTAGTAGTCCGCCTTGCGCGCGATGATGTACCGGCTGAGGTAGAGGATCGGGCGATCGAGGAGCCCGCGCTCGACGAGCAGCAGGCTGTTGATCACGCGCCCCGTTCGGCCGTTGCCGTCGGTGAAGGGATGGATCGCCTCGAACTGGTAGTGCGCGACCGCCATGCGGACGAGCGGATCGAGCGCCGCCGGTCCATCCGGCTCGTGAAGGAACACCTCCCAGTTGCCGAGCAGATCGCGCAGGCTCCCCTCGCGCTCGGGAGGGGTGTAGACGACCGCGCCGGTGCGCGCGCTGGCGATCCGCGTGCCCGGAACGCGGCGCACGGTCATGTCGATGCCCTTGATGCGGCTGCAGATCGCCTCCGCCGTCGCGACGGAGAGGGGTCGCTCCGCGAGCAGGCCGACGCCCTGCAGGAGGGCAGTCCGGTAGCGCAGCGCTTCCCGGGTCGCGGGGTCGGCTCCCTCGTCGGCGTCGAGATGCCGGAACAGCTCGTCGGCGGTGGTCACGACGTTCTCGATCTCGGAGCTCGCCTGCGCCTCGAGGAGGGGCAGGGTGTTGATGAGCACCGCCGGGTTCGGGATGAGGGCGGCGGCCGCCTTGAGCTCGGCCAGCGCGGCCCGAGCCGAGACACACTGCTTGAGGACGGCCCGCGACTCGACGTCGGCGGCCGGAGGGAGCCGCGGCAGATCCTCGTACGGCCGATCCGGGCTCCAGGTGGAGGACATGTTCTAAACGGCCAAGATTTCTAACACGTTTTCAGGATATGTGTCGCTGGAACCCACGTCAAGGAGACATGTTAAAAAATTGGCAAATACATAACATGACAGGTATCACATGTTCGCGCGGCGAACGAGACGGGCGACCTCCGGCCCGCCCAAGATCGGCCTAGACCGGGCCAGATCGGGCTAGATGCCCAGCGGGCTAGATGCCCAGCGGGCTAGATGCCCAGCGGGCTAGATGCCCAGCGGGCTAGATGCCCAGCGGGCTAGATGCCCAGCGGGCTAGATCGGCCGAGCGACGAGGATCCCAGTCCCGCGGCCGAGCGCGGCGACGTATTCGGGGAGCGTCGTCTTGCTGACCTCCACGGTGCCGCCCGAGAGGGGAGCGTGCAGCACCCGAAGCACGCCGCCGGCATCGCGATACGCCATGGCGGAGTGGCTCACGTCGAGGCCCGGGATCGACGTCGCGAAGGCGAGCACGTCACCCGTCTCGATCCGGTCCCCTACCTCGGCGATCCTCGCCGTCGGCACGACTCGGCGCGGGCGTCCATCCAGGCGACGCTCCATGGCGACGATCGCTCCGAGGACCTTATCGTCCTTCAGTGCCGGGTAACTGTTGCGATGCTGGCTCATGAATCGGAGCGGACGCGAGTCCTCCACCCCTCCGAGCGACCTGCCGAGGTCGCGGACGAGCCCTCGGCGCTCCCCATCGGCGATCCACTCGCTGAAGTAATGGAGGCGGGTCGTGTAGTCGCCGCGGGTGCCGTCGCGATAGCGCATCCGCTCGACTTCGCGGCCGAACCCGTCCCACGACGGTGCTCCGCCCGCTCGTGCGACCCGCGCCACGGCGAGACACGACTCCACGAGCGACACGCAGTCGAAGTGGGTGAGCGAGAGGGTGAGCGGCTCCGTCGTCCGCGGGTCGCCGCCCGCGCGCAGGTACGCCTCGAGGGCGAACGCCTCGTAGGGTGAGCCGACCGCGAGCTCCCCGACCCGCACCGCTCCGCGGCCGAGCGCCACCTTCGGCTCCGCCAACCGCTCCGACCGCAGCGCATTCACCCAGATCGTGAGCCGCTCGTGATCCGGGTCGGCGATTCCGCGTCGTCGGCCGCGATCGCGGGTATCAGCCGTGAAGGCTCGCGACTGGATCGCGCGCGCGACGTTCTCCGGCAACGCGAGTCCGACCGCGATGCCGGCGAGCTCGCCGATCACCCTCCGTCTCGAGCGCGGAGCATCCATATCGGGAACCACCTTCCAATGAGAGAAGCCTCGGGGACTGATATACCCTCGAACCGGCGCAACGTCCAACCGTCGCTCGGGGCTCCGTGAGCGGCTCATCAAGCTTCGTGCGCCGGAGCCGAACTGCCCCATGCGCCGGGGCCGAACTGCTCCACGCGCCGGAGCCGATCCGCATGGAGGCGGTTGAGCCCCGGCGCACGAATCCGTCCGCGTTCGCTACCCGCTACCGAGTACCCACTACTCGCTACCACCTACCGGCGGTGGTTGCTCTGAGCGCAACGGCCGCGCCCGCATTACCCAACCCTCTCTGACTCGTCTCCCGCACCCGACCGCGCACGGCGCACACCGTGCACTGTCGCTCGCCGAGTCTCCGCGTCACCAGGGATCCAGCAGCCATGTCTCTCGTTCGTCTCCCACTCGTCGGCGCTGCGCTGACGACCGTCGTGCTCGTCGCCTGCGTCGCCGACGCTCCACGCTCCGGCGTGAGCGGGGGCGACGTCGCCACTCCTCCCGCTCCCGCCGGCGCTGCGGCGAACGCAACGCCGAGCGCGGGCCCGTCGGCGGCATCCGCGTCGCCCGACGTCAGCGCGGCGAGCGCCGAGGCGAGCGCCTCGAGCGCCGAACCGGCCGCGGAGCGCACGAGCGGGGACACGAGTGTCGCACCGGTGCTCGCGGCCGGCCGGAGCAAGAAGGACATGTCGAGCTTCGCCGCGGCGGTGCGCGCGGGGCGCCGGAGCGAGGCGAGCTGGCCGTCGGGGCCGGCCCCCGCCGCCGGCGCGCTGCTGCCGAAGAACCGGATCGTCGCCTACTACGGCAACCCGCACTCGCGGAAGATGGGAGTCATCGGCGAGTACCCGGAGCAGCAGATGCTCGGGATGTGGGACCGCACCGTCGCCTCGTGGAAGGCCGCCGACCCGAAGACGCCGGTCGTGCCGGCGATCCACCTCGTCACCGTCGTCGCGCAGGGCGCGCCTGGTCCAGACGGGCTCTGGGTGCGGCGCGAGGACTCGACGATGATCGAGAAGACGTACAAGTGGGCGCAGAGCCGCCACGGGATCCTCTTCCTCGACATCCAGGCGGCGAACAGCACGGTTCAGAAGGAGCTGCCGCGGCTCCTCCCCTGGCTGGCGCGTCCCGACGTCCACCTCGGCGTCGACCCGGAGTTCTACATGCACTACGAGCGCGAGGGTGCGCGGCCGAGCTCGAAGATCGGGATGATGATGGCGTCGGACGTGAACTACGTCATCCGCACGCTCGACAAGCTCGTGACCGAGAAGAAGATCCCACCCAAGATCCTCGTCGTGCACCGCTTCACGAAGAAGATGGTCCCCGACGCGGAGAACATCCGTCCGACGAAGAACGTGCAGGTGGTGATGCACATGGACGGATGGGGGCCGCCCTGGCTCAAGTTCGATTCGTACCGCGACTACATCGTCGCGCACCCGGTGCAGTACACGGGGTTCAAGATCTTCTACCACAACGACACGAAGAAGGGCGACGCCCTGCTCACGCCGAAGGAGCTGCTGCAGCTGCGGCCACGGCTGAGCTACGTGCAATACCAGTGACTTGGTGACTTCGCTCGTTGGTGACTTGGCTCGTTGGTGACTTGGTGACTTGGAAACGGCCTCGGGACGCTTCGGCGTGCCGGGGCCGCTTTCCGCATCGCCACTGGCCGGCGGGGGGGTGGGCGCGCATGTTTGCTCGCGCGGCGCCCCTCCCCCGACGCTGGTGGACATGGATCTCAGACAGCGCGTCCAGGACTCGCTGAGCGGTACGCACACCATCGAGCGCGAGCTCGGGGGTGGCGGGATGTCGCGGGTCTTCGTCGCCAACGAGCACCGGCTCGGCCGCAAAGTCGTGGTGAAGGTGCTCGCTCCCGAACTCGCCGCGGCGATCTCCGCCGAGCGGTTCGAGCGAGAGATTCGCCTCGCGGCATCGCTGCAGCAGGCGAACATCCTCCCCGTGATCGCCGCCGGCGAGATGGACGGGCTTCCGTACTACACGATGCCCTTCGTCGAGGGCGAGAGCCTGCGGGCGCGGCTGGCGCACGGGCCCGTCCCCCTCGGCCAGGCGGTCGACATTCTGCGCGACGTCGCGAAGGCGCTCGCCTACGCGCACGAGCGCGGCGTGGTGCACCGCGACATCAAGCCGGACAACATCCTGCTCTCCGGGCGCTCGGCGGTCGTCGCCGACTTCGGGATCGCGAAGGCGATCGCGGCGGCGCAGGAGCGGCCGGTCGGCGCGACGTTGACCCAGCTCGGCACGGCGGTCGGGACGCCGGCGTACATGGCGCCCGAGCAGGCGGCCGGCGATCCGGCGACGGATCACCGGGCCGACATCTATGCGTTCGGCTGCATGGCGTACGAGCTGCTCGCGGGCCAGCCCCCCTTTCACGGGCTCGCGCCGCACAAGCTGATGGCGGCGCACATGAGCGAGACGCCGGCGCCGGTCGAGACGCTGCGCCCCGACTGTCCGCCGGCACTCGCGCGGCTGATCGCGCGCTGTCTCGCGAAGGACCCGACTCGTCGGCCCGCGAACGCGGAAGAGCTGCTGCAGGAGCTGTCGACGACGACCTCGTCGCCGGTCGCCGCGATGCCCTTCCACGGCCGCGGCCTGCTGTTGCGTGCGATGGCGATCTACGCGGGGGCGTTCATCGGCGTCGCCATCGTCGCGCGGCTGCTCGTCGACACGCAGGGGCTCCCCGAATGGGTGTTCGCCGGCGCGCTCGTCGTCATGGCGCTCGGCTTCCCGGCGATTCTGTTCACCGGGTACACGCAGTACGTCGCGCGACGAGTGGCGCAGGCGACGCCGACGCTGACGCCGCGCGGGACGCTGGTGCGCCCGAGCGCGCAGGGGACGCTGGCGCAGATGGCGGTGAAGGCGAGCCCGCACGTGTCGTGGGCGCGAACCGCGCGCGGCGGGATCGCCGCGCTGACGGCGTTCGCGTTGCTCGTCGCCGGTTATCTCGTGCTGCGCGTGCTCGGCATCGGTCCCTCCGGGTCGTTGCTCGCCGCGGGCAAGCTCTCGGCGCAGGACCGCGTGGTCGTGGCCGCGTTCGAGGCGGCGAGCAGGGACTCGGCGCTCGCCGACGTCGTGTCGGAGGCGGTGCGGACGAACCTCGCGCAGTCGCGCGCCGTCCAGGTGGTGCCGACGAGCAGCGTGGTGGCCGCGCTGCAGCGGATGCAGCGTCCGGCGACGACGCGGCTCGAGCTGCCGCTCGCGCGCGAGCTCGCCGTGCGCGAGGGGATCAAGGCGGTGGTGAGCGGCAGCGTCGCGTCGGCGGGGGAAGGGTTCATCATCACGGCGCGGCTCGTGAACGCCGAATCGGGGGACGAGCTCGCGGTGTATCGCGAATCGGCGGCGAACGCGGGAGAGATCATCCCGACGGTCGATCGGCTGACGCGGCAGTTGCGGGGGAAGATCGGCGAGTCGCTCAAGACGGTGCACGACGCGCCCGCGCTCGCCCAGGTGACGACGGGCTCGCTCGATGCACTTCGCGCCTTCGCCGCGGCACTCCGCGCGAACGACGTGGAGGGCGACTTTCCGAAGGCGATCCGGCTGTTCGAGGACGCGATCGCGCAGGACTCCGGGTTCGCCGCGGCCTACGTGCAGCTCGCGTACAGCCTCGGCAACGCCGGGTTGCAGCGCCAGCGTCGCGACTCGCTCTTCGCCACCGCGTACCGCCTGCGCGACCGGCTGCCGGAGCGCGAGCGCTACAACGTCGAGGGGGCGTACTGGTTCGCGAAGCACGACCGGGGGAAGGCGATCGACGCCTACGAGCGCCTCGTCGCGAACGACTCCTCCGACGTGGACGGCCTCAATTCTCTCGGGATTCTGTACGAGCAGACTCGCAACGAGCCTCGCGCGGAGCGGCTGTACCGCCGTGCGCTCGTGGCCGAGCCGGAGAACGGCATCATCTTCGGCAACCTCGCCTTCTCGCTCGCGAACCAGGGGAAGTTCGACGCGACGGATTCCGTGATCCGCGTCCTCAAGTCGCGGAAGGTGCCCTTTCCGACGGAGCGCGGCGAGGCGCAGGTGCTCTACATGCGCGGGGAGATCGATTCGGCCGAAGCACGGGCGCGCGCTGGCCTGCGCAGCCCGAACCCCGAGGTCGCGCGCGGCATGATCTCGCTGTTGCGTCTGATCGACCAGGCGCGCGGACGGCTTCACGAAGCGGACAGCCTCGGGCTCGAGCTCGTGGCGCGCAACACCGCTCGCGGCGCACGGGTGGACTCGCTGTCCGTGCCGGCGCGCACGGCGTTCGACGACGCGATGCTGCGCGGCGACAGCGCGCGCGCCCTCGCGAGGCTCGACGCGGCGGTGCGCGCGCACCCGCTCACGCCCGCGTCACCCCCGGGCGCGATGCTGGACATCGCGACGTACTACGCCGCCGCGGGTGTGCCCGAGCGGGGGCGGGCGATCCTCGCCCAGTACGACGCCGCGGCCCACGACTCCGTCGAGCGACAGGTATGGCGCGGCCAGCGCCTCTTCGCGGAGGCGGCGATCCTCCTTGCCGAGGGCCATCCGGATCAGGCGATCCGCACCTACCGGCGAATGGACGTCGACACGGACGGCTTGCCGATCAACTGCCCGTTCTGCCAGCCGTACGGCCTCGCGCTCGCGTACGACCGGGCGAATCAGACCGATTCCACGATCGCCAACATCGAGCGCTACCTCCGCACGAACAGCCAGTTCCGGATCAATTCGGACTCGTGGGTACTCGGGCCGTTCCACAAGCGGCTCGGCGAGCTGTACGAGGAGAAGGGCGACACGAAGCGCGCCGTCGCGAGCTACGCCGCGTTCGTCGATCTCTGGAAGAACGCGGACCCCGACCTGCAGCCGAAGGTGGCGGAAGTGCGGACACGTCTCGATCGGCTGCGGAAGACGCTGCCGCAGTGAGCGTGCGCCGCGCCATCTGCGCCACGCTGCTCGTTCTCACGAGCGCGGGCGCGCACCGAGCGGGCGCGCAGTCCGGCCCGCGCGTCGAGATCACGGTCCCGCGCGCAGCGCACGACGCGCCGATCACCGGACGCGTGTACGTCGCGATCAGCCGCACCTCGAGCGCGGAGTCGACGCCGATCTCGCAAGCCGAGGAGACGGGCGCTCCGCTGTTCGGCGTCGACGTCGACGCGCTCGCGCCTGGCACCGCCGCCGTGATCGACGCGTCCGCGTTCGGTCATCCGGTGCGCAGCCTGCGCAACATTCCCGCCGGCACGTACTGGGTGCAGCCGTTCGTGAACGTCTACACGAGGTTCGCGCGCGCCGACGGCCACACCGTGTGGCTGCACATGGACCAGTGGGAGGGCCAGGATTGGCGGCACTCGCCGGGCAACCTCTACGGCGAGCCGGTGCGGGTGACGATCGATCCGTACGCCACCGAGCCGATCCGGCTCGTCGCCGATCGGGTCATCCCGCCGGTCGTCGTACCGCCCGATTCGGGCAACGTGCGCCGGCTCAGGATCAGGAGCGAGATCCTCTCGCGCTGGTGGGGCCAGCCGATCTTCCTCGGCGCCGTCGTGGCGCTGCCGAAGGGCTACGACGCGCATCCGGACACGCGCTATCCGATCGTGTACGAGGAGGATCACTTCTCGCTCGGCGTGCCGCGGCTCGCCGCGACGCCGGCGTGGAACGCCGACACGACGCCGAGGGTGATCGTCGTGCGCCTGCTGCATCCGTCGCCCTACTACGACGATTCCTACGGCGTGAACTCGGCGAACAACGGCCCGTACGGCGACGCGATCATGCGCGAGCTCATCCCGGCGGTCGAGTCGCGGTTCCGGGTCATCGGCGAGCCGTGGGCGCGGTTGCTCACCGGCGGCTCGACGGGCGGGTGGATCTCGCTCGCGCACCAGATCTTCTACCCCGATTTCTACGGCGGCGTGTGGTCGACGTGTCCCGACGCGGTGGACTTCCGCTATCACCAGATCGTGAACGTCTACGCCGACACGAACGCGTACTTCATCGACCACGACTGGATGCGCGTCGAGCGGCCGACGCACCGCAAGCCGGACGGGAACATCGTCGCGATGATGAAGGACGAGAACTGGTTCGAGCTCGCGCAGGGCGAGCACTCGCGCTCGGGCGGGCAATGGGACATCTGGGAGGCGACGTACGGGCCCGTGGGCGACGACGGCTACCCGAAACGGATCTGGGACAAGCGCACCGGCGCGATCGATCACGCCGTCGCCGACTACTGGCGCACGCACTACGATCTGCGCTCCCTGCTCGAGACGAACTGGGCGACGCTGGGGCCGAAGCTCGCCGACAAGCTCAACGTGTACGTCGGCGACGCCGACTCGTATTACCTGAACATGGGCGTGCACCTGCTGGACGATTTTCTGTCGAAGGCCACGGCGCCGAAATGGACGGGCGAGATCGTGTTCCAGCCGATGGCGCCGCACTGCTGGGGTCCGCCGCCGGAATCGCTGCTCGCGAAGATGGCGGCGCAGATGGAGCGCCGCGCGCCGGCGGGGGCGGACCTGCGGCGCTGGCGGTATCGAGCGTGATGCGCTCGTTGCGGCGCACGCCGTGGTCGGTACCGCCGCGCCTGGCCGGTCTGCTGGTCATGGCCGCGTGCGCTCGCGCGGTCACGCCGCCTCGCGCCGAGCAGGCCGCCGCCGATCTGCGTGCCATCCCGAAAGTCGACGTGCACTCGCACTACCGCACGGACGCGCCCGGGCTCGTGCCGGCGCTCGAGGCGTGGAACGCGCGCGCGGTGCTCGTGGACGTGACCGGTGGCGATCGCGACATCGACGCGAAGTGGCGCGACTTCCTCGCCCTGCGCGCGGCGCACCCCGGGCGGTTCTCCCTCGTCGCGACGTTCGATCCCTTCCGGATCGCCGAGCCGGACTTCGCGACGACGACGATCGAGCGGCTGCGCGCCGAGATCGCGCAGGGGGCGAAGGCGGTGAAGGTGTGGAAGGACATCGGCATGGAGGTGAAGAACGCCGACGGGAGCTACGTGCAGATCGACGACCCGCGCTTCCAGCCGATCTGGGACTTCCTCGCCGAGCAGCACGTGCCGGTGATGGCGCACATCGCCGAGCCGCTCGCGGCGTGGCGGCCGCTGACGCCGGAGAGCCCGCACTACTGGTACTACAGCCACAACCCGCAGTATCACGCCTTCGCGCATCCGGAGATTCCGCAGCACGAGACGATCATCGCGGCGCGCGACCGCTGGCTCGCGCGCAATCCGCGGCTCGTCGTCGTCGGCATGCACCTGGCCAGCCTCGAGTACGACGTCGACGAGGTCGCGAAGCGGCTCGACGCGTACCCCAACCTCTCCGTCGAGACGGCGGCGCGCATCAACGACCTCGCGATGCAGCCGAGCGAGAAAGTGCGCGCCTTCTTCGTGCGCTACGCCGACCGGATCATGTGGGGCACCGACTTCGGCGAGGGCTCGGCGAGCCGCGCCGCGCTCGAGTCGGCATTCGACCAGCACTGGCGCTACTACGCTACCGCCGACACGGTCACGCTCGGCAGCGCGAACGGCTGGCATCGCACGGTGCGCGGGCTCGGGCTCCCCCGGGACGTGCTCGAGCGATTCGCGCACGGCAACGCGGAGCGGATCCTGGGGCTGCCGAAGGACTGACCGCTGACCGCGCTCTCGGATGCGCGCCCTGTCGCGCACCCTGCCGACGGCGCATATCGTATCGCGCAGGCTCGACGCTCCCCTTCTCGCCACTCCAGCCGTGACCACTCGCCGGAAATTCCTCGTCGACGCCCCGCTCGGCGTCGCCGCCACGCTCGCCGCCTGCCGCGGCGCGACGCCGACGGTCGAGACCACGCCGAGTCCGTCGGCTGCCGCCCGGCCGAGCGGGACGCCGGCCACGCCGGGCGCGCCGGGCGCGTTCAACACGGCGCCTCCCGTCGGCCCCGACGTCACCCCGACGACGTTCGCCGAGGCGGAGAAGCTCGTGCAGGTGACGATGACCCCCGCGCAGCGCGAGATGG
>Ga0310810_10010743_pt1 | contig 10674 bp, 8 predicted proteins | sample NCmetagenome_FD_207641 | JGI IMG/M metagenome (GOLD analysis project Ga0310810, IMG submission 207641) | Soil microbial communities from experimental microcosm in Duke University, North Carolina, United States - NC | ecosystem: Engineered > Artificial ecosystem > Soil microcosm > Unclassified ... | reverse complement strand
GCGGGGCGTCGGCGTCGGCCCGGCCGTAGGCGACTCCCAGGATCATGCGAGCCATGCCCACGAAGATGACGGCGAGGAGCGCGAGCACGACGACGGCCAGCCAGACGAGGCCCTCGTGGAACGCGGCGCCGAGGATCGTGAATTCGCTGACGAACAGGCCGAAGGGCGGGGAGCCGGTGACGGCGAACAGTCCCGCCACGAGCAGCGCGCCGGTGATCGGCGCGCGCCGGAGCAATCCGCGCGTGGCCGACGCCTCGGACGTGCCGGACAGCATCACGACGTTGCCGACGGCCAGGAACATCACGGTCTTGATCAGGCCGTTGTTCAGCAGGTGCAGGGCGGCGCCGTACGTCCCGGCGCCGCCGATGCCGAGGGCGATGGCCAGGAGCCCCATGTGCTCGACGCTCGAGTACGCGAGCAGGCGCTTAAGGTCGGCCTGGCCGATCATGAAACCGGCGCTGATGATCAGCGAGGCCAGCCCCAGGGCGAGGAGCGGCGGCTGGATGAACGCCGTCTGATGCGCCGCGGCCATCACCTCGGTGGTGCGCGCCAGGCCGAGGAACGCGCAACTCGTCAGCGCTCCTGCCATCAGTCCGGCGACCAGACTGGGCGCCTCGCCATACGTGTCGGGCTTCCACGAATGAAGCGGCGCGAGGCCCATCTTGGTGCCGTAGCCGACGAGCAGGAAGACGAAGGCGGCGTGCAGCAGTCCCGGTCGCAGGGTCGCGGCGCCCAGAATCAGGTCCTCGAGAATGAGCGGCCGTCCGTCGACCTGGGCGGCCGCGAGGAAGAAGGTCCCGAGCAGCGCGAGGGCGATGCCGACCGAGGACAGCACCAGGTACTTCCAGGCGGCCTCCAGCGAGCGTCGATCCCGCTTGAAGAACACGAGCGGCGCGAGCGCGAGCGTCGTCGCTTCCATGCCGATCCACACCAGGGCCAGGTGGTGCGCGAGCGACACCAGGCTGGCGGCGCTGAGAAACGCCAGCAGGCAGCGGATGAACAGACGGCGGCCCTTCGCCTGCTGGGCGGCCAGGAAGCCGATCGCGTACACGGCCACGGCCAGGAAGACCAGGCTGACGACGGACAGCACGATGCGTCCGAGCGCGTCGACCGCGAGCCAGCCGCCGAGCGCCGACACGTCGTGGGCCCACCACAACCATGCCGTTCCCACGACGTGCAGCGACGCGACGCCGACCAGCACGGCCACGCGCGAGCGCACGGATCTCAGGAACGTGGCAAGCAGGCCGGCGGCGGCCGGAAGCAGGATCAGGCCGAGGAGCAGCATCAGTCCTTCAACTCGGTCAGAAGCGCCGAGTCGAGCGAGTCGAACGCGCGGTTGATGTGGAACACGACGATTCCCATGATGAACACGCCCGCGAACACGTCGAGCAGGACGCCGAGCTCGACCAGGAACGGCACGCGTTCCGCCTGCGTCAGCCCGAAGATGTAGATCCCGTTCTCGAGGATCAGGTAGCCCACGACCTGGGTGAGGGCCTTGTTTCGCGTGGTCAGCACGATGAGGCCGATGATCACGGTGGCGAGCGCCACCGGGACCAGCATCGCGCTCGGAATGCTGCCCAGCTCGAGTCGGGGAGCGATCGCGAACGACAGCGCGACCGCCGCGGCGCCCAGCATGAGCGACGCGGTGAACCCGATGAGCGGTTCGATCTCGCGGCGCACCGCCGCCTCGCGAATGGCGCGCGTCAGGAAGTAGGGCAGCACGACCGCCTTCACCAGGAACGTTCCGAGCGCCAGCCCGATCAGGTGGACCGAGGGGTGCAGGTACAACGCGATCGGGAGCGCCGCCAGGAGCACGCCCTGAATGGCGGTCGCGCGAATGGTGGAGCTCAGCCGGGTGGTCCCGAGCACCCAGAAGTCGCTCAGCACCACGAGCAGCAGGATCAGTTCATGGAAGGAGTGCACGACGCTCGCTCACTTGAGAAGGAGGATGAGTCCGAAGCCGGCGATCGCCGAGGCGGCCACCAGGATCTGCGGCACTCGATTCATGCGGAGTCGCGCCATGCCGGATTCCACGGTCCCGACCAGCGCGCCGTAGAGCGCGAGGCCGCCCAGCAGCAGCACGAGGGCGACCGGCGCGGGCACCGCCACGCTCGCCACCAGCACGCGCACGATGAGACTTCCGAACAGCGTCATCTTGAGGGCGCCGGCGTAGAGGACGAGCGCCAGATCGGGACCCGAATGGTCGAGCACCATGACCTCGTGGATCATGGTCAGCTCGAGATGCGTGAGCGGGTCGTCGACCGGGACGCGGCACGCTTCCGCCAGCGACAGCACGAACAGGCTCGCGGCCCCCAGCAGGAGCGACGGCGCGGCGGCGAGCCAGGCCTGCGCCAGCGGCGGCCCGAGCATGTCTTGCAGCTGCAGCCGGCCGGTGGCCATGGCCAGCACGGTGAAGCACAGGATGAGCGCGGGCTCGGCGAACGCCGCGATCGTGACTTCGCGGCTCGCCCCCATGCCCTCGAAGCTGGAGCCCGTGTCCAGCGCGGCCAGCACGAGCATGAAACGACCGAGTGCGAGCAGTCCGGCGAAGGCCACGAGATCTCCGGTGAAACCCACCAGCGACGTCGCGCCGTCCAGGGGCAGGAGGCAGGTGGCGAGCACGGTCGTCGCGGCGAGCACGGCGGGCCCGAGGCGGAATACGATGCTCGTCGTCGGGCTGTACACGACGCCCTTCCGCCACAGCTTCCACAGGTCCGCGTACAGCTGCAGCACGGGAGCGCCGCGCCGGCCGGTGAGCGCGGACTTCACGCGGTTCGCGATTCCGGGGACGATCGGAGCCACGAGCAGAATCGCGAACAGACCGAGGATCGCGCGGAGCATCACGAGAGCGCCACGAACCGGAGGTAGAGGAGAAGTCCGAGCAGACACAGGATCGCGTACACCACGTACCACCTCATGCCTCCCGACTGCAACGGCCGAAGCCGCGCGGCCGCGCGCAACAGGCGATTCCAGAACGGACGGGCGAGGCGATCGAGCACGAGTTCCATCGGCTCGGTGTGGACCGATCCCGCCGCGCGCACCTTGCGCACGCCCGACAACGCGCCGAAGCCGACGAGCAACGGGTCGGCGTACGACGACGCCGTGTACTGCATGCGCGCGGTCGTGGCCGGATACGCGCAGTTCCACGTCGGGGAGGATCGGCGGGCCCTTCCGCGGAGCGCGAGACGACGAGCCCCCATCAGCGCGAGAACGACGGCGAGGAGGGCGACGGACAGCGCGGTGAGCCACGACGCTCCCGCGAGCGGAGCGCCGCCGACCGGCACGGCCGAAACGTCGGGAACGACGATGCGCGCCGTGCGCGCCGCCGCCGAGATCACGAACCAGGGAGCGACGGCGATCGCGACGCAGCACGCGGCCAGGAACACCTGCGGCGCGGCCAGGGCGGCGTCCGCCGTGCCCGCGCGCTCGAGGCTCGCATCGCGCTCGCGACCCAGGAAGACCACGCCATAGAGCTTGCTGAAGCACGCCAGCGCCAGGCCGCCCGTCAGGGCCAGTCCGACGGCCATCGCCGCGGCGACACGCAGCGAACCTCCGGCGCTTCCCGTGCCCAGCAGTGCGCGGAAGATCACCCACTCGCTCACGAAGCCGTTCAACGGAGGAAGGCCGACGATCGCGATCGAGCCGATCAGAAACGCCAGCGCGGTGCGGGGCATGCGCCGCGCCAACCCGCCCAGCCGGTCGATCTCGCGCGTCCCGGTCTCGCGCGCCACACTGCCGGCGCCCAGGAACAGCAGGCTCTTGAACAGCGCGTGGTTCAGCGCGTGGAGCAGGGCCCCGGTCACGCCGAGCCAGGCCACGGCCGGCTGATGGTACGCGACGCCGAGCGCCCCCAGTCCGACGCCGAGCAGGATGATCCCGATGTTCTCGACGCTGTGGTAGGCCAGAAGACGCTTGAGGTCGTGCTGCCCGAGCGCCCACAGCACGCCGAGCACGGACGACGCGAGCCCGATGAACAGAACCACCCAACCCCACCACACCGGCGGGGCGCCGAGCAGCGCGAGCATGCGCAGCAGACCGTAGATGCCGACCTTGAGCATGATGCCGGACAGCAACGCGGACACGTGCGAGGGCGCCGCCGCGTGGGCGCCCGGCAACCAGAAATGGAACGGGACGGCGCCGGCCTTGATGCCGAAGCCGATGAGCGCCAGGGTCAGCACGAGCCCGGTCGGGACCCATCCCGCGGCCGCCGCCTGTCGCAGATCCTCGAAGCGCGATCCGACGCCGCCGGGCGCGCACGCCGCGAACATTCCGATCAGCGCCAGGGTGGACACGTGGGTGAGCACCAGATAGACCATGCCGGCGCCCCACACCTCGCGCTTCTCGTAATCGAAGATGACGAGGAAGTACGCGGCCAGCGCCATGACCTCCCAGCAGGCCAGGAACGCGACGATGCTGCGAGCGGTGACGACTCCGGCCAGCGCCGCGAGCAAGACGCTCAACAGAAGATGGGCCACGCGCACGCGCCGCTGCCGGGAGTCGGAACCGAGATACGGAACGCCGAACGCGACGATGCCGGCGCCGGCGCCGAGGACCACGACCAGGAACCAGGCGGAGAGCGCATCGATGCCGAACGCCAGGCCTCCAGTCGCGGAGGCCGCGACGTCCGCGCCGGCGCTCGCGTCCGTGAGGCCTGCGAGGGCCGAGATCGCCGGCACGAGCGCCACGCCACATCCGGCAATCGCTCCCCACATGAAGACGCGGTCCGCGGCCGACGGGTGGCGGGCCAGCGCCCACCCGAGCGCGCCCGCCAGCAGCACGAGGCCAAGGCCCACCGCGAACAGGATCATCTCGGCATTCCGCTCGGGACGAACAGCAGGCTTGCGAGCAGCACGAGGACCGTCCAGATCATGTACTGAAGATAGGTCGTGACCCTTCCCTGCTGCAGCGGGCGCACCGCCAGAGCCAGGGCCTCAAGCCGATTCCACAGTGGCCGCGCCACGCCTCTCAACACGCGATCGCCCGGGCCCGCTCCGCGCAGCCGCGTGGAACGGGCGCTCCCACCGGCGGCCATGGGGAACGCCGCGAGCAATGGAGCGCCGAACGAAGCGGACGTGTACTGCATGCGCGCCGTGGGTTCGGGGAACGCGCAGCCCCAGGTCGGGCCCGCCCTGCGGCGCGAACTCGCGAAGAGACGGCGCAGGCTCCAGGCCGCGACGATCGAGGCCATCACGGTCAGCGGGAAGAAAGGCAGCCCGATGAGGGCCCCGCTCGCCGCGGCGAGCGGCGGGGCGCCGTCTGCGGGGCCCGAGATGGCGGCGGCCACCCGCGACGCGAAGCCCAGCGCGACGGCCGGCAACAGGCCGATGGTCGCGCAGGCGGCGGCCAGAATGGCCATCGGGACCGCCAGTCCGGCGCCGGCGTCGCGCGGCGTCGGGATGGACGGGTCGCGCGGACTCCCGAGGAAGATGGCGCCTGCGAGGCGCACGAAGCAGGCGAGGGCGAGCGCGCCGACCAGGGCCAGGGCGGCCGCTCCCAGGCAGGTCCAGCGAAGCGCTCCGGCGATGCCGCCCGCACCAAGGAACGCGCGCATCAGGGTCCACTCGCTCACGAATCCGTTCAGCGGCGGAAGGCCGATGATCGCGACCGCCCCGATGAAGAAGGCCGCCGCCGTGCGCGGCATGTAACGCGCGAGACCACCCAGTCGATCGATTTCGCGTGAGCCGGTGGCGCGAACGACCGATCCGGCGCCCAGAAACAGCAGGCTCTTGAACAGCGCGTGATTCAGGACGTGCAGCAGGGCGGCAGCGTAGCCCAGCAGTGCAATGGCCGGCCGATGATACGTCGTGCCCAGGGAGCCCACGCCCATGCCGAGAACGACGATGCCGATGTTCTCGACGCTGCTGTACGCGAGCGCGCGCTTGAGATCCGACTGGCCGAGCGCCCACAGCACCCCGAGCACGGCGGAGGCCGCCCCGAGCGAGAGCAGAGTCCAACCCCACCATGCGGGGGGCGGACCGAGCAGCGTGACGACGCGCAGCAGGCCGTAGATTCCGACCTTGAGCATCACGCCCGAGAGCAGCGCGGAGACGTGGGAGGGCGCCGCGGCGTGTGCCCCCGGCAGCCAGAAGTGAAACGGGAAGACCCCGGCCTTCATGCCGAAGCCGACGAGCGCGAGCGCCAGGATGCCGGCGGTCGCCGCCGGAACGAGGCTCGGCGTCGCGGCCAGGGCGGCGAACGTGTAGCCGCCCGCCGCATGTCCCCAGGCCACGAACATCGCGAGCAGCGCGAGCGTCCCGACATGGGTCGAGATCAGGTACACGAGCCCGGCGAGTCGCGCCTCGCTGCGATCGTCCTCGAAAACGATCAGCAGGTACGCGCTCACCGCCATCACTTCCCACGTCACGAGGAATGGCACCGCCGACCGCGCGACGAGCACGCCGACCATCGCCGCGAGGAGCAGTGCCCAGCCCGCATGGGCCGCGGCCACGGACCGATGTCCGCGCTCGGGGCGAAGGTAGGTCGCGCCGTACACGCTCGCCGCCCCACCCACGAAGGCCAGCACCAGGAGAAACCATGCGGACAGCACGTCCACCTCCAGGCGCCACGCGCCCCCGGGCAACGTGGGTTCGAACGACCAGGCGTCACCCGCTCGCGCGGACAGGCAGTTCAGGGCGGCCCAGCCGATGCCCAGGCAACCGGCGGCCGTCGACACGCGAAACACGACGTCGGAGACTCGCGGCCAGCGCTCGAGCCCGAGGGCGCCCGCCGCGGCCAGCAACAGGAGCGCGACCCCGACGGCGACGAGCGTCACGCCCGGACTCCCGGATCGGCGTGGCGCCGCGGGGCGCGCGATGATCCCGGGGCGCCGCGCGCCGGCTTCACTCGCCGGTCCGTCGCGAGCCGGAACGCGCGGCGCCGAGGCGATCCAGCTCCGCGACACGCGCGAGCAGGGCGTCGTTCGTGGCCCGGCGCTGCAGCAGTTCGCGGAGCTTGGGGTCGCGCAACGCGAAGCCCAGCTGCGCGAGGATGCGCAGGTGCGCCGGGATGCTCGAACTGATCACCATGAACACCGAATGCACGGGCTGCCGGTCGATCGAGTCGAAGTCCACCGGATCGCGCAACAGGAACAACGAAATCTGCGGACGATCGACGTGCAGCAGGATGGGGTTGCGGACGTGGGGGATGGCGATTCCGTCGCCGATGCCGGTGGAGCCCATCGCCTCGCGAGCCTCGAGGATCGCGAGCAGGTGCTCGCGATCGATCTCGGCGGGCAGCGTGAGATGCCGGACCATGTTGTCGAGCGTGCTGCGCTTGTCGTGTCCCTCCAGATCGCGGTGGATCCCGCCGGCGCGCAGCAGCTCGGCGAGGGGCGGCACCTCCTCGGGAGTGCGCCGAGCCTCGTCGAGCAGTTCGTGCGACACCGGGATGCCGCGTGCCACCGCCCACTCCCAGACCTCGATGGCGTTCAGGTGCAGACGCTCGGTGACTCGATGCACGGGCAGTTCGCGGTCGCTGATCCAGCGCCGCACGGTCGTCTCGTCGACCCCGAAATAGGCGGCGGCCTGGCGTACGGTGATTTGCATGGTTGCGGGTGCGTCCGCGGTCGTCGCCCCAGCCTCGGGCGTGGCGCCCTCAGGAAACCCGGGCCCCCTCTCCGACCGGCAACGGAAGCACACCGCGCTCGCGCAGCAACTCGCGGATCTTGGTCTTGACGAGGTCGATCGCGACCTTGTTGTGTCCGCCTTCGGGCACGATGACGTCGGCGTGGCGCTTCGAGGGGTCCACGAACTGCAGGTGCATCGGCCGCACGCTCTCCTCGTACTGGCGGATGATGCTGTCCACGGAGCGGCCGCGCTCCACGAGATCGCGGCGCAGTCGCCGGATGAAGCGCACGTCGGGATCGGCGTCGATGAACAGCTTGATGTCCATCAGGGCGCGCAGCTCGGGGTCCACGAAGATGAGGATGCCCTCGAGCACGATGACGAGGTGTTCGCCGACGTGGCGCGTCTCGGCGAGGCGGCGGTAATCCGTGTAGTCGTAGATCGGCTGCTCGATGGCCTGGCCGGCCAGCAGCTGGCGGACGTGCGCCTTCAGGAGATCGTGGTCGAACGCGTCGGGGTGATCGAAGTTGCGCGCGTCGCGATCGCGGAACGGGATGTCTTCGAGGTTCCGGTAGTAGGAGTCCTGGTCGATGATCACGACGCGGTCCGAGCCGAGTTCGCGCACGATGGTGCGCGCGACCAGTGTCTTACCCGATCCCGATCCGCCCGCAATGCCGATCAACAACCGCCGCGCCATGGGAATCGCAAAGTAGCATCCGTGCCGCGCAGGCCACAAGCGAAGGGCCGCGCCGGCGCACCCGCGCGTGTCGTGCGGCGCCCCCGCGTCCCACGCGCGCGATGCTATGGTCGCGGCGCGGCCTCGAGCGGCCGCAGAAACGGAGGGACGCATGGCCGGAGCCATTCGCAAGTTGACGGGGGCGGAGCTGGAGCAGGCCCTGCCCGGACTCGAAGGCTGGAGTGTCGCGGAAGGGAAGCTGCGCCGGACGTACCAGTTCATGGACTTCGTCGAAGCCTGGGGCTTCATGAGCTCGGCGGCGCTCGTCGTGCAGCAGATGGACCACCACCCCGAGTGGTTCAACGTCTATCACACGGTGCGCGTCGAGCTGACGACGCACGACGCCGGCGGCATCACGGCGCGCGACGTGGAGCTGGCGCGCAGGCTCGAGGAGATCGCGGCGCGCCGCAAGACGGCGTGAGCAGCCGAGGCCGCGAGTGGCGCGGCCCTTGCGGGCCCTAGGGCACGAGCATCATGCGCGACTGGGCGCGGGCGTCGCCGATCAGGGCCATCAGGCCGACGGCGTCGATCGACGTCTTCTCGAACTGGGCGCGGTACGGCGCCCACACCGCCTCGCCGCCCCACAGTTCGCGCGACGCGCCCGTGCTCGACAGCAGCGCGAGCAGCCCCGGGATCTGGCGGAAGCGCGACAGCATCTCGAGCGGCACCGGCGCGCCCAGCATCCATTCCACGCCGTTGCGCAACGACTCGAGCAGATCGTCGTCGGCGACCAGTTCGTAGAACGGCCGCAGCGCGCCGTTGAAGGATTCCGCGAGGGCGCCCGGCGTGCGATCGCGTTTGTCGAGCGCGGGGTAGAAGCGCACGAGCTCGGGGTCGTCCATGATCGAATACTGGAAGTGCGAGGTGAGCGGCGCTTCGGGCGGCCCCCACACCGTGTTCAGTTGCGTAGCCAGCACGAGCAGCGTCAGGTAGAACGTGGGCTGCATCTGCTGCTGGAGCGAGGGCGCGACGACGCCCACGCAGCCCACGGGGCCGTCCAGGCCCGGCTGGTGGATCAGGACCGTCCCGGCCTTGTACGGGCGGTGCGGCGGGTCTTCGACGCGCGTGCCGGCGGGGATCGACCCGAACTCGTGTTCGACCAGCGCGCGCAGGTTCACGCCGTCGAGATTGCCGGCGATGGACAGCACCGCGTTCGCCGGCACCATCACGTGACGCAGGCGGGCCTCGATGTCGGCGGCCGGCACGCCGGCCAGCGCGGAACACGTGGCGACGCGCTGCAGCGTGACGCTGTCGCCACCCGCCGCGAGCACGGCCACACCGTTGTAGAGCCGGCGCGCCGGCGCGTCGAGATAGGCGTCGCGCTGGAACGCGCGCAGGCTGGTGAGGGCGGTGGCGATCGAGGCCGGCGTCACGCGCACGCCGCGCATGCGTTCGGCCATCTGGTGGAACACGCCCGGGAACTGCTGGAGCGACGCCACCTCGGTGATCAGCGTCTGGCGCCGGTTGACTTTCAGCTCCGCCCCGAGCGGGCGCAGGCTCGCCATCTCGGCGCGGGAGCGCTCGGGTGTGGCGCCGGCCGCTCCGGTGTACAGGATCTCGCCCACGAGCTGGGCCAGGCCTTCCTTGCCGGCCGGATCGGAGTCGCTGCCGCCGTGACATCCGACCGTGATCGACACCGCGCCGGCTCCCGGCACGTGCTGGGCGATCACCGTGAGCCCGTTCGCCAGCGTCCACGAGGCCCGCGTCGCGCTGTCCGGCGAGGCGCCGAGGGCGAGGGCGGAGGCGGGGGCGGGCGCCAGGAGCGCGGCCAGGAACAACAGCGAGGCGAGGCGATGGGTCACGAGGGCTCCGGCGTTCGAGTCAGGGCGGCCCCTGGGGTGTCAGACGGCCATCCATTCTAGCGGAGCGCCTGCGCCGCCGCGAGCGGCGTTCTTGACCCCCTCTCGGGCGCTCCCTATCCTCGGCCGACTATGGCGGATGTGGATCCCTCGGAAGTGCGGCGCGTGGTGCGCGAAGTCGTGGAGAAGGCGCTCGGCGTCGAGCTTCCGACGGCCGCGCACGTGGTCAGCCCCAGGCGCGTCGCGATCGGCTCCGACCACGGCGGCTACGAGCTGAAAGAGACGCTCAAGCGCACGATCGTCGACGATCTCGGCCTCGAAGTGCACGACTGCGGCACCCACTCGACGGATCCGGTCGACTACCCGGACGTCGCGGCGGCCGTGGCGCGCGAGGTCGCGAGCGGGCGCGCCGCGCGCGGGATCATCGTGGACGCCGCCGGCATCGGTTCGACCATGGCGGCGAACAAGATCGCCGGGGTGCGCTGCGCGCTGTGCCACGACGACGTCACGGTGGTCAACAGTCGCGAGCACAACGACGCGAACGTCCTGGCGCTGGGCGCGCGCGTCGTGAATCGCG
>Ga0310810_10010742_pt1 | contig 10675 bp, 8 predicted proteins | sample NCmetagenome_FD_207641 | JGI IMG/M metagenome (GOLD analysis project Ga0310810, IMG submission 207641) | Soil microbial communities from experimental microcosm in Duke University, North Carolina, United States - NC | ecosystem: Engineered > Artificial ecosystem > Soil microcosm > Unclassified ... | reverse complement strand
TCGGAGCTTCGGCGCCCGGCGGGGTCGTCATGCGTGAATACGGATTCACCGTCGATGAAGTCTGCCGGCGCGCGCGCGCGCTTCGACGCTAGCCCGGCGGCTTCATCTTGCGCAAGGGTTCCATGGCGACCGTACGCGATACCGGCATGGAACAGTTGCAGCGCGTCGCGCGCGAGCTGATGCGCAAGCTCGGATTGCTGCCTGATTTTTCGCCTGCCGTCATGGCGGAGGCAAACCGCCTGGCACCCGCCACGACGCCGGCCGGCGGCGACGTTCGCGATCTGCGCAGCCTGCTGTGGGCATCCATCGACAACGATGATTCGCGCGACCTCGACCAGCTGTCGGTCGCGGAGCCGCTCGAAGGCGGCACGGTGAAGATCCTGGTCGCCATCGCCGATGTGGATGCACTCGTCAAGAAAGGCTCGGCCATCGACGGCCGTGCTGCGAACAACACGACGTCGGTGTACACGGCCGCAGGCATCTTTCCGATGCTGCCGGAGCGGCTTTCCACCGACCTCACCTCACTCGCGGAAGGTCAGGAACGGCTGGCCATCGTCGTCGAAATGGTCATCGCCACCGAAGGCACGGTAGGTGCATCCGCGCTCTATCGCGCGCTCGTCGTGAATCGTGCGAAGCTCGCCTACAACAGCGTGGCCGCGTGGCTCGACGGGAATGCGCCCGCTCCACCGAAGCTCGCCGCCGTTCCGGGCCTCGACGAGCAGCTGCGCATCCAGGACAAGGCGGCGCAGGCGCTGAAGCGCGTGCGGCATTCGCGCGGCGCACTTCAGCTCGATACGACGGAAGTCCGCGCCGTGTTCGACCAGGGCATGCTGTCCGATCTTCTCCCCGACGAGAGGAATCGCGCGAAGGACCTGATCGAAGACTTCATGATCGCCGCCAACATGGTCACCGCGCGATACCTCGAAGCGCAGGGTGTGCCCTCGCTGCGCCGGGTCCTGCGCACGCCCAAGCGCTGGGACCGCATCATGACGCTCGCTGCGCTGTCAGGCGAGCGCCTGCCAGGAACGCCGGACCCCGTTGCGCTGGATGCGTTTCTCACACGCCGCCGCGCAAGCGACCCCACGACGTTCGCGGATCTGTCGCTGGCAGTCGTGAAGCTGCTGGGCTCCGGCGAATACGCACTCAATGTTCCAGGCCAGCCCTCCGAAGGCCATTTCGGCCTTGCCGTGAAGGATTACGAACATTCGACCGCACCCAACCGCCGGTTTCCCGACCTCATCACGCAACGGCTGGTGAAAGCGGCGCTTGCTGGCCGTTCGTCGCCGTACGACAACGGTGAACTGGAGGCACTGGCGCGCCGTTGCACTGAGCAGGAAGACAACGCGGCGAAGGTCGAGCGACAGGTCGCGAAATCAGCGGCGGCGCTGCTGCTCGGATCGAGGATCGGTACGCAGTTCCAAGGTGTCGTGACGGGCGCCTCGGACAAGGGCACCTGGGTGCGCATCGCGGCGCCGGCGGTGGAAGGACGCGTCGTGCGCGGCGCTGAGGGCCTGGACGTCGGCGACCGCATCCGCGTCGAGCTCGTCCACACCGACGTCGAACGCGGCTTCATCGACTTTGCCCCAGTGGCAGCCACGCCATGACGCCGACGGATGCGCCGCACAGCGCGCTTGCCTACAAGAACGAGCGATTCCTGGACAGCGACGACGCGCGTCCGTTGCGCATCCTCGCCGAATACATGGAGCCGATGCAGGCCTTCCAGCGCCAAGGCATTCGCGACACCATCGTCTTCTTCGGGTCGGCCCGACTGGCGCCCGACGGTCCGCTTGGACGCTACTACGCGGCGGCACGCGAGCTCGCGCGGCTCGTTACACAATGGTCGGCGCAGCAGTCCTCGCACGGCCACCACTACGTCGTCTGCAGCGGCGGCGGCGGCGGCATCATGGAGGCGGCCAACCGCGGTGCTTCCGAGGCCGGCGGCAAGTCGATCGGCCTCAATATTGGGTTGCCGCACGAGCAGCACCCGAACGCGTACATCACGCGCGGCCTGACGTTCGAGTTTCACTACTTCTTCATGCGCAAGCTGTGGTTCGCGCACCTGGCGCGCGCCCTGGTCGTCTTCCCCGGGGGATTTGGAACTCTCGACGAGATGATGGAAATCCTGACGCTCATGCAAACGCGGAAGATCGACCGGCGGATCCCCGTGATTCTCTTCGGTTCGAGCTATTGGAAGGAGATCGTGGACTTCGAAGCATTAGCGCGCTACGGCATGATCGACGCGGCCGATCTCCAGCTCTTCCATTGGGCGGACGAGCCGTCCGAGGCGCTCGCGTTGCTGCAGAAGGGCATCGCGGCGGAATTCGACGACAGGATGCCGGCCGTCGCCCATTCGAAGACGCCGTCGCGCTGAGAAGGCCGCGCAATGACGATGCATGTGCTGGTGATCGATGTCGGCGGCACGCACGTCAAGATGCTCGCCACCGGACATGCCCGGCACCGCCAGTTCGACTCGGGACCGACGCTCACGCCCGCGGACATGGTGGCGAAGGTCCTGACGGTCGTGTCGGGCTGGACCTTCGATCGCGTGTCGATCGGCTATCCGGGTCCCGTCCTGCACGATCACCCCGTGGCCGAGCCGCACAACCTTGCGCGCGGCTGGATCGACTTCGATTATGTGAAGGCCTTCGGGTGTCCCGTGCGCATGGTCAACGACGCGGCCATGCAGGCGCTCGGCAGCTACCATGGAGGCAAGACGCTCTTTCTCGGCCTGGGCACGGGACTGGGATCGGCGCTCATCGTCGATCGAATGCTCGTGCCCATGGAGCTCGCCCACCTCCCGTATCGGAACGGCACGTTCGAAGACTACGTGGGATTGCGTGGCCTCGTGAAGCACGGCAAGACGAAATGGCGCGCGTACGTCGAGGACGTCGTGGATCGATTGATTCATGCGCTCCTGGCCGAAGACGTCGTTCTCGGGGGCGGCAATGCGAAGCTGCTGAAGTCGCTGCCGCCGGCGTGCCGCCTCGGGAGCAACGCGGACGCCTTCGTCGGCGGCTTTCGTCTGTGGGACAAAACGCATCGCCATGCAACGGCGGCGCGGCATCGCAAAGGAACCGCAGCATGAATCTGGGCATGATCGGGCTGGGGCGCATGGGCGCCAACATGGTGCGGCGCCTTGCGCGCGGCGGTCATCGATGCGTCGTGTTCGACCGGTCCGTGCAGGCGATGAAGGACGTCGCGGCGGACGACGTGATCCCTACAGCGTCGCTGGCCGATTGCGTGAGCAAGCTCGCGAGCCCGCGCGCGGTGTGGCTGATGGTGCCCGCCGGCGTGGTCGACGCGATGATCGCGGACCTCTCGCCGCTGCTCGAGCGGGGCGACACGATCATCGACGGCGGGAATTCGTATTACGTGGACGACCTTCGCCGCGCGCGCGAGCTCGCGCGACGAGGCATCGACTACGTCGACGTGGGAACGAGCGGCGGCGTCTGGGGTTTGGAGCGCGGCTACTGCATGATGATCGGCGGACCGCCGGAAGCCGTGGTGCGCCTCGATCCTATCTTCCGCACTCTCGCGCCCGGCGCCGGAACCGTCGAGCGCACGGGAGGACGCGAGCAGGCGTCGAGCACCGCCGAGCTCGGATACCTGCATTGCGGGACCAGCGGGGCCGGACATTTCGTGAAAATGGTCCACAACGGCATCGAGTACGGAATCATGGCCGCGTATGCCGAGGGCATGGGCATTCTGCGCGGCGCGAACGTGGGCGCGCGCAGCCACGACGTCGATGCGGAGACCACGCCGCTGCGCGATCCCGAGCTGTATCAATACGAGTTCGATCTTCCCCAAATCGCCGAGGTCTGGCGTCGAGGCAGCGTCATCGCGTCATGGCTGCTGGACCTCACAGCGGCGGCGCTGTCGAAGGATCCCGCGCTGGGTAACTTTGCCGGTCGGGTCTCCGACTCCGGTGAAGGGCGGTGGACGATCAAGGCCTCCATCGACGAGGCTGTGCCCGCGCCCGTGCTGGCGACGGCGCTCTACGCGCGGTTCAGCTCGCGCGGCGAAGCCGACTTCGCGAACCGGCTGCTCTCGGCCATGCGCTTTGAGTTCGGCGGCCACGTGGAGAAGCCGGGGTAGGCATGGCCGCATCGAATGACGTGGTGTTCCTGCTCGACGTGGACAATACGCTGCTCGACAACGACAGCGTGCAAGACGATCTCAAGAAGCACCTCGAGCACGAGTTTGGCGCGGCCAGCAGGGATCGTTACTGGGCGATTTTCGAAGCGCTGCGCAACGAGCTGGGTTATGCGGACTATCTGGGGGCACTGCAACGCTATCGGCTCGCAGACATGGGCGACCCGCGGCTGCTGCGGATGTCTTCGTTCCTCGTCGACTATCCGTTCGCAAGCCGCTTATACCCTCGCGCGCTGGACGCCATCCAGCGGCTTCGCGGACTCGGCCTGACCGTCATTCTTTCCGACGGCGATGTCGTCTTCCAGCCCCGCAAGGTCGAGCGCTCGGGCCTCTGGGCCGCAGTCGAGGGCCGGGTACTGATCTATATCCACAAGGAGCAGATGCTGGACGCCGTGGCCGCCCGCTATCCGGCCAGGCGTTACGTCATGATCGACGACAAGCTGCGCATCCTGACGGCAATGAAAACCGCATGGGGAGACCGGTTGAGAACGATCTTTCCGCGGCAAGGGCATTACGCGCTGGACGCGAGCGATGTCGCCCGCTATCCGCCCGCCGACATGACGGTCGAGCGAATTGGCGAGCTGGTCGATGCGGATGTGGGCGCGCTGCTAGGACAGGAAGCAGGGAAGCGCACGGGACGGACAGCGTGAAGCGCAGTCGACCGGCGGGCAGGCCGGCCGCGCCGCAGCTGATCGCCGACATTTCGAGGCTTGTCGCGGCGGGCTACCGCGAGGTGTCCGATTCTTTCGACGGCTCGACTACTTGTCCGGAATGCCGGCCTTGCGCAGGCCCGCGGCCAAATGCTTGTCCACGAGATCGAAGAATGCCGGTGTACCGGAATACCACGTCTGTCGATAGCGTTCGATCGTGTAGCCGGGCTGCAACTTGAGCAACTCGTCGCGCGCGATCTTCGCCTTGCTCAAATCGCCCTTTTGCGCGTATGCAGCGGTGAGATACACCTCGTCGATCCACGAATTGTTCAGCCCCGCCGACTTTTCGCAGGCCGTCACGGCCTCGTCGTAGCGGCCGAGGTAGAACAAGCTCTTGCAGGTCATGAGCTGACCCCATCCGGTCGCGGGCGGATCGACCGCCACAGCGCGTTGGACCACCGCCAGCGCTTCGGCAGGCCGGCCCGTTGAAATCATGATCCAGGAACGCCACAAGAGCGTTCCCTGGCCCCACGGGAGGATCGTCTCAGCCCGCTCGCTGGCGGACAATGCTTCATCCCACCGGCCAAGCCAGCTCAGCGCAGCCGAGCGCTGATACCAAGCTTCGGCGTCATTGGGGTCGATACCCACCGCGCGGCCCGTCAGCCTATCCATCTGCTGCTCGAACAGCTTGTGGTCCGGGCTGGGACCATATTCGAGCTCGCTCTCGTATCCGTCGCTCAAGGCGCTCAAGGCGCGAACGGAGTTCGGATCCAGGCGCAACGCCTCCTCGAATCGCTTGCGCGCTTCGCGAGGACCGTTGACGGTCGTGTCCGCGTACAACGCCGCGTATCCCCGCAACACCATGTTCAGCGAACCCGGGGCGGTCGGATCCGTCGCCGCGCGCCGAATTTCCGCATCGCGTACTTCCCTCGACAACCGTCTCGCAAGCTGCAGCGGTACAGTCTCCGGCGTCACGGCGAGCGTCGCCGGCTCGTATTCCAGGCGCGCGCTCCAGCTTTGCTTGAGCGTCTTGGTGTCCGTCAGACGTGCGGTGACGGCGAGCCTTTCCCCGAGATGACGCAGCTCGCCTTCGGCGATGTAGCGCACGTTCAGTTGCCGCGCGACCGACGGCAGATCGATCGTCTTGCCGGTGAACGCCGAAGCCAGGCTCGATGGCGCCACGGTCGTCCATCGGTCGCGGCTGATGCTCGTCGTCAGGTCGTTGGTGAGCTGTTCCGCGTATTGCCTGTCGGCCGCGCTATCCGAAGCCGGGACGAACGGAAGAACGGCGAGCGATAGCGGAGGCGGCACATCTGCAGACCCCAGGGGCGGTCTGAGGAGCGTCGGTATGAGCCAGACCGCGACGGCGACACCGGCAAGCGTGGACGCAACGCCGACGCCCCACCAGCCTCGACGGGATTTCGCGGGCGATCGCAACGAACGATCGACACCGACCGCCGGCGCCGCGGCGCCGCCGAGGAGAACCTGATAGACCCGCAGCGGGCGCATGATGTTCTTCACCTGCTGCTCGCCGATGTCGGCGAAGCCCACGTCGAGACTGCCGTGCACCTGCTCGCGCACCGCGGACGACACGCAGATGCCGCCCGGCTCGGCCAGCGCCTCCAGTCGCGACGCGACGTTCACACCGTCGCCCGCGATGTCGGTGCCGTCGACGATGATGTCGCCTATGTTGATGCCGATGCGGAACTCGATGCGCTGGTCGGATGGTTTCGACTGATTGTCCGCGTGCATTGCGCGCTGCACTTCGATGGCGCAGTGGAGCGCCGCATCCGCGCTGGAGAATTCGAGCAGCATCCCGTCGCCGGCGGTCTTGACCACGCGCCCGCCGTATTGGGCGATCTTCGGATCGACGATGCGTTCGCGGATCTCGTGGAGTCGCGCGAACGTACCCGCGTCATCGCGCTCCATGTGTCGGCTGAAGCCGACGACATCAGCGATGAGGATCGCCGCCAGCTTGCGCGTGACGGCGCTGCGAGTCACGGAATTCATGGATGAAGGCGGTGATGACGAACCGTAACACAGGCCACCGCGGGCTGCGAGCGGGACGCGCGGCTGAATTCACGCGCGTCATGGCCCCGAGACTCGGCGCCGCCCCGACCGTTGCCAACGGGCGGCGGCCACGGGCGACGCCGACCTACGGCGCCATATGGCGCCATGCGGCCGTCGCAAGGGGTTTCTGTGTCCTCTCTGCGCGCATTGAGCCTGCCTTTTGATGGCGAATGCCGCCCGATCCAACGTCGCCGGCGAGCCGTCGGCCGGACTTCTCATTTCGGCGCGGCTTGTGCAAGAATCCGCGCAAAAGCGGATCGGCACGTTTCTTTGGGAGGGGACATGCACGGACCAAAGCTCGCGCTTGCCATGGTGGCATGCGCCTGCGCATCGCTCGCAAACGCGCAGCAGCAGACCGCAAAGGATCACCCGCTGGTCTCGCGCTACCAAGGTTCGGAGGTCGCGAGCTACAAGACGACCGACTTCGACGCGTTCGAGATTCCGCTCGGGCCGATCGTCAAGGAGAATCAATACACGAGCACACAGCGGGTCGAGGGACGTGTGACGAAGTTCAAGTACACGGTTCCCGCCAATCGCTCGGGCCTCGAAGTCACGCGCAACTACAAGGACGCGTTGCAAAAGGCCGGCTTCCAGATCCTCTGGGATTGCGAAGGCGGCGCCTGCCTCGACCCCAAGTTTCCCTACGGTTACACCGACACCAACTCGGGCGTGTGGTGCAAGAACTGCGAGGAGCCGATGCACTACCTCGCGGCGAAGCTCGCGCGCCCCACGGGTGACGCCTACGTCGCGCTCGTCATCGAGAAGGACAAATTCGAGGGCGGCACGTGGCTCACCATTGTCGAGACGAAGGCCATGGCGGGCGGCATGGTGAACGTGAACGCGCAGGCCATGGCCAACGACATTGCGAGCTCCGGGCACGTGGCGCTTTACGGGATCTACTTCGACACCGGCAAATCGACGATCAAGCCCGAATCGAAGATGGCGCTCGACGAGATTGCCAAGCTCCTGAACGCGCAAACCTCGCTGCGGCTGCACGTTGTCGGTCACACCGACAACGTCGGGCAGCTGCCCGCCAACATGACGCTGTCCAAGCAGCGGGCCGAAGCGGTCGTGAACGCATTGGTGAATGATTACCACATCGCGCCGGCACGCCTGATTGGAAACGGCGTCGGGCCGCTGGCGCCAGTGGCGTCGAACCAATCGGAAGACGGACGCGCGAAGAACCGGCGCGTCGAGCTCGTCGCCCAATAGCCCGCGCCCGCCGGCCGCCGTGAATCCGATTGCGTTCGTTGCGCTCGCATGGGTGTGCGTCGCGTCCATCGCATTCGCGGCCGGTCCGACGAATGCCGGGAAGGACTGTGGCTGTCCCGCCTATCCGGCCCTGTCGACATCGAAGGATCCCGCGAAGGGTCGCGTCAACCTCGAGCTGCGCCTCGCGGACATCGAGAAGCTCTTCTCGAATCGTCATGCGATGTATCCCGGCGGGTGGGACGACGGCATGCTGGCGCTTGCGCACGACATCGATCCGTCCGGTCAGCTCGGTCTGTGGAGACGCGCGCCCACCGTGCGCAATCCTCGCATCAAACTGGAAGAGGGGCTTTTCACGGCGCTGCTCAACACGCTTGGCCGCATCAACAAGTACGGCGAGCCGGAGCAGGACCTGCGCAAGGCGACACTCGCCGTACTGCGATTCCTCGCGAGCGATCTCGCGAGCGTTCCGGCCGACATCGCCCAGCGCGATCCGCGCGCACTGTACTTGAGCGCCGTAGGGAGTCGCGCGCGCACGCAAGTGCTGAACGCGCTGGCCCTGGCGCGGCCTCGTGACGTGGATGCCCGCCTCGCGCGCGGAGGGGTCCCCGCGCTGAACGTGGCGCCATCGGACCGTGCCGAGCTCAAGCTCGACGTGTTCGATCTCGCCAACGCGGCGCTCGAAGTGATGTGGGCCTCCGACGACCCGCAGCGCATGCGGCTGATACGCCTGCAGGGCATGGATGTGGTGCGATATGCCACCGGCACGCTCGCAACCCTTGCCGCGGCTCGGCCCCAATTTGGCGGGCGATTGACCGCCGGCGCCGAGCAGGACGCCGTCGCGTGCCGGGCTTACTCGACGCTCGCGGCACTTACGGACACGCGGGTCGAGGGTTCGTCCACGGCACGATCGCTGCTGTTCGATCTGATGATCGACGGCATCTCGGCCGCACGTGTCGGCAAGGCCGACCAGGTGCCGATGCTCAACGCCACGCGAGCGGCGTTCCTGTGGGCAGGCGTCGCCGATAAACAAGAGGCGGACCACGCCGTCGACACACTGGTTTCCGTCGCGATGGCCGGCCACGACGACGACGTACCCGCGATGAACCTCGAGATCGCGACGACGCTGCGAGCACTGGTGCTCTACGCCGGAGCGCCGGACCGCGACACGCTGCGCGGCTACATGGGGGGCATCGTACAGGCGCGTATGGACGAGCTGCAGAAGCGCGTCGACGCCGGCTTCAACATCGCCGGTGCGCAGGACAGCAAAATCGTAGAGGCGTGGAAGGCTGCTGCGGGCCGCGTGACGCTGGCCAATCCGGCGCCCGGCTGCACGCCCGATCCCGGCGACGCGAAAGGCAACATCATCCTGTACGCGATCTGCGCCGACGGCCTGCAGGTCATCGATGAGCTTTACGTCGGCGTGCCCACGATCGTGGAAGTGCAGTTCGACACCGAAAGCGAGAAGAAGGAGGTGCCAATCGAGGTTTCGATCGGCGGCCAGTCGATGAAGCTCACCGCGCGTGTGTTCGATCGCCACGGCCGCATTTTTCGCGCGGATCCGATCCTGCCCGGAACTCCGACGGTTGGCGGACCGGCATTCGATCCCGGCGTAGCGCCCAAGCGAGGAGGCTCGTGATGAATGCCTGGGCGAAGGGTGGCGCCATCACCGGCGCGGTGGCCGCAATCGTCGTCGGCGCCTTCATCGGGCTGCGCGCCATGCAGAAGCCGCCTGCGCCGCGCGCTGGCGCGCAGGTGCCGGTCCAGCAAATGCCCGGCGCCGATCAAGGCGCAGGTGCCGCGCGATCCGGGCCGCGCTTCACGTTCACGAGCCGGTGGCGGGTGACGTATCACGACGCCGCGCTCGGTGATGTCCAGGGCGTGGCGTTCGTGAACTGGGAGAAGAGCCGGGCGCGCGTCGTTTTGCGGGATCCCGCGACGGCCGGCGAGCTGACCGCCTCGGCGGACGACGTGAATTACGACGATCGCCTGGCTCGCATCACGATGTCGCTGCGCGGCCGGTCGCCCGAAGCGCCCATCACGGCTCCGCGGCAAGTGAGCGGCCAGCAGGTCGCGGCCGCAAGCGGTCAGGCGGTGAAGGTCGAAAAGGCGTCGCCGGAGCTCGCCACGACGGTCAAGGACAAGGCGCTGCCGGATGGCGATCGCGTGCAGCTCGAGCTGCAGGTGCAACCATGGGGCGTGCTGGGAGGGGAATGGAGCTATCGGGCCGATGCTGTCACCAAGCGCAATGCGCGCGGCGGCGGCCGCAGCGGCTATTTCCGCATGCTCGACGATTCCGAGATCGGTTCGCCGCACGAGGGCTTTCTCGGCGTGACGACCGGCGAAGAGATCTGGTCGCCGCTCGCCGTCACCATCGATCATGTGCAGATCGTGGAGGATCAACTCGCGGCGACGACAGCGGGCCTCGCGTTTCCTTATCCGTTCAACGACCGGACAGGCGCCACGCCGTCCGACGACAGGACGCGCCGTACGCTCCTTCTCATCGGGCGCAATTTCCCGCTGGACCAGGAGCAGTTGCTGACGGCGATCGACAATCGCGACGACGAAATGCGCTACACGATCCTCGCACACTG
>Ga0310810_10010740_pt1 | contig 10677 bp, 1 predicted proteins | sample NCmetagenome_FD_207641 | JGI IMG/M metagenome (GOLD analysis project Ga0310810, IMG submission 207641) | Soil microbial communities from experimental microcosm in Duke University, North Carolina, United States - NC | ecosystem: Engineered > Artificial ecosystem > Soil microcosm > Unclassified ... | reverse complement strand
AGCCGCGCCCGCTGGACGCGTCCGAGCTGTCCGTGCGCGATCAGATTCTTGCCATCAGCCGATATTGGGCAGAAAAACTGGGCGTGTCGCTTTTCAGGCAGACCGACTACGACAAGGTCATCAACCGGGACACGCAAAAATTGAGCCGCGTGGCCCTGGCCGGGAACAAAGTGCTGGGATTTATTCTCGTGACGCCGCTCAAAGATGGGCCTTCGATCCATTGGGATGCGTCGGTGAGCGCGAGGCCCTTCGGAGGAACGGCGGTTTACGGATGGAATTTCATGAAACATCCGGCCAATGCCAACGCCCGTTTTGGAAGAGACATGTTCCACGAGCTTGCGAAAAATATCCTGGCCGACAACGCGGTCCTGGACAAGCGTTTCGTGGGAGACGTGGAAGACATCCCGTCCAACCAGCCGCTCCTGGCTTATTATCGAAGGCTCGGTCTTGAGCGCGTGGGGGAAATCGAAGAGGGCGGACGGCGGTTCATCCGCGTGGCCGTGGATGCGGACACGCTGCTTCGCAATACCGCGCCCGTGCGCGCGGAACTCCGGTCGGATTCGGCCGTGCCCGCTCAGGCGCCGGACGTGTCGCAGCGCCTCCCCGAGGCCTTGCGCGGCGTGCCGCTGGCCTTGGATCAGGGCTTCTGGAGCAACTTCCGCGGCGAATCGTGGCTGGCGCAGCTCTTCGAAGGGGATTTGTCATGGATGAAAAGCCCGGGCATCCAGAGGTTCCTCGGCGATCCTGCGCGCGCGACTTACGCGCTGCTGGACGACGGCGAGCGGGATGTTTTCCGGCAGCATGCGGGCGAACTTTATGAACGCATGCAGCGGCTCACGCTCGAGCATTTCGATAACGCCATGGGCTCCGGCGATGAAAATCTTTTTCTTATGCTTCTGGCCACGGGACGCGACACCTTTTTCCTGGAGAACGAACAGCGGGCCGAAGATCTGGACCGCGCCGCCGCGGCTGTAGGACGCGCCTTCCAGGCGGTGCAGGCGCGCCACCCGGGATCGGTCCTTGTCGGCATCGGCGCTTATCCGGCCTGGATCTTGAAGACGCTCGAACTGACCGAGCCGTCGCTCGGCTATGGGATCCGGGAGCTCGCGTTTTCCGGCAACGACGTCCCGTCGCCGGAAGCTTTGGAACAATACGCCTCTTACCTGGACAACGAAGTCCGGCTCGACCTCGAAGCGATCGTGAAGTCGAATGCGAAGATCGTGCTGGCCGACACGGTTCTCCAGGGCCGCGCGGCCAAAGTCATCATCAAAGACGTCTTTGCCAAGATTCTCGCTCGCCGTTCCGGAATGTCCGAGGCCGAGGCGCTGGCCGCACTCAACGGTAAGATCGAGCTGATCAACATCAGCGACGACAGTTTCACGCGACCCGAAGCGCTTCAGTATCTGGAAAGAGAAGGCATCCGCATTCCGTCCACCGTGGTCAATGTCGGGCGCCAGCTGCAGACTTATCTGGACCACAATCCATTTGCCGACCGCCTTGTCCCGTATTACGCCGCCGGCCAATGGCTGAAGCCTCCGGCGAAAGGCGTTTCGATCATGGGATCGGTCATGCAATTTCTCCTGATGGACGTCCTGATCGAAAGAGGACGCGCGGAACTGCGCTCGCAGCAGGCCTCCACGCCCGCGCCCGGCGCCTATTCCAAAGAGTGGTACGCCGCCCAGGGCATTGACTTCCATTCGATCGTGACCTCGCGCGCCAGCGGAAATTATCAGGACCGCCACGGCACGAGGGAAATCAAGGTGGAAGGCATTCCGCACGGCAAAGGCCGCCTGCTGTTCGTGGCCGACGGCTTCGGCGGCAGCGAAAAAGTTTCCGAATGGGTCCGCGACCGTCTCATGAATACCGATATTTTCGAGGAAATGCTGAAGCGCAATCATGGAGATCTGCAGAGGGCGCTCCTGGAACTGATTCTGAATCTGGGGCAGGAAGCCGCCGATGTCGTGGCGCAGCTGGGCATTCCTGACGGAGACAAGGCCCCGGGGTCCACGCTTTCGATCCTCTACCTGCCTTCGGATGAAGCCGCGGCCTATACCGCGGTGCTGGGGGATTCGCCGATCGTGATTCTCGACCAGAACCGCGACCGCATTTTCAGTTCCGTGAAGCAGTCGATGCGGAACGTGCTGACTCACTTCCTGGGCGGCAGCTCGGCCTCGAACCCCAAGCATCATTCGGCCGCCATCGACCGCATCGACATTCCGGACGCGGCCTCTTTCTTCCTGCTGGCAAGCGACGGTATTTATAACCGGGACGAGACATCCTACACCGTCAATCCCGGCACGCCGTCCGAAGCGTCTTATCATGACCTGCTGCAGGCCTCGGGCATGCATTTCGAGACCCAGGATGCTTCCCAGGTTTCCGCGCAGGCCGTGGCCGAGTTCGCGCGCAATACCATCGGAAGCATCGACGATATCTCCGTGCTGATCCACGAAGCGAAATTGCCGGAAGGCCTTGCGCCGCAGGCCCCGGTGCCGGGCGCTCCGACCGCCCGCGAGATTTTCCTGAAATTCGAGGCCCTTAAAAACGAAGCCATGAGCAAGAAGATTTCAAACCTCAAAGCCGAGGCCGAAGAATTGCGGCGCCTCGCCGGCCAGATCCGGGCGCTTGGAGATGAGACCCGGTATAAGGATGCGGCGCGTCTGGTGGAAGTCCGCGCGGCGCTTTTCGAGGCCGGAGAAAAGGACGATCCCGAGGCGGAGGTCCAGGCGCTCTTCCGCGAAGCCCAGATGCTCGGTTCTCCTCTAAGTTTCCTAGAAGAATTCGAAAAAGTCCAGGCGAGCGTTGTCGGCCAGGGAAAGGCCGCAAAAATCGTGAAAGGAATTGAGGACAAAAACGCGGCCATCACCGCGGACACGACCCTCGCGCAGCTCGTCGAGCAGACGGCGGGCTGGATCGTGACGGGAAGTGTCAGCTTCAGCAAGGACCAGCTGGTGCGTCTCCATCAGATCTGGGAGGAGGCTTTCCGGCCCCGGATCAATCTTCCGGAAATGACGCGCCAGCCCGTGGGCGCGGCCGAGGCCGGATACCTTGTCGCGGGGCAGGTCCTGGAAGATGCAGACGGAAACATTTACGTGGTCCGTTCCGTTGTCCCTCGGGCTGACAACACAAAAGCCTATGTCCTCCAAGATTCCCCGATATCAACGAAGAACATCAGCGAGGCCATCGCGGCGACGCAGGGATTTACCGTCATTGTTCCTCCCGGCCAGAAAGTCGACTTGACCGAGTTCGGCAAGCTCGCGCGTGATCTTCTCGGCGGAAAGCAAGCGGAGTCCCAGCGCAATGAGACTTTGGCCGAAGCTCTGGCCCGCGTACAGGCCCGGGACTACTCCGATTTCAAGCTCGGAAAAGGGGCATCGATGGCAAGTGAAACCCAGATCCTGGATCAGTTCGTCGGGCTGATGCAAAAGGCGGGGGAAGTCTTCGTTCAGGGGGACGACGCGAAGTCCGCGGCGGAATTCGAGAAAGTCCTGAGTTTCTTTGAATTCGCCGTCCACCTGTCGGGCATCGAAAATGCCGTCATTCTCGGCAAGCTCCTTACCGCAGTCAAAAAGGTGCCGCCCGCGGAAAAATTCAAGGGGACGTGGAGCCAGCGCCTTTTTGCCGCCATTGCCAACGGCCGTGAGGGGGAGCCGGTCGACTCGCGCGTCGAAAGCTGGCACGAATATCTGGATACCTCCAAGGTCAGGATCATGTTCGAAGGCGCAACCTTTAAAGCCAAGCCCGAGCTCCGGACTTCGAGTCCTGAAGGACAGAAGCAAGCTCGTGCCGAGCTCAGGGCGGAAGAGCCGCACCGGGAAGTGGAAGTGGAGCTCGATTCGGCGGCCTTTATCCAAGAGATGCGCGCGGCCTGGCGCGCGGAAGCGGTCCCTGTGGCGGAGCGTAAACGGCTGACCAGCCTGGCCGAAAGGCTGCGCATCACGGTGAGCGTGCCGCAGAGCCAGACCCAGAATCCCACGCCGGAAGACCTGAAGAAAATGCCCGCGTACATCATCCTGCGGGATCTTTTCAGCCCCATCCTGCCGGAACAACGCGAGGAGGGGAAACCGGTTTCGCGCCTGCTGAACCTGTTGTCCAATGCGCGGAACGAGCCCGGCCTGCCCGAACCGCAGTCGCTGCATTACCGCGTGCGCGAATTCGGGATGGAATATCTCGGCGAGGGCATGCACCGCGTCGTGGACCAGATCGCAGTCACGGAAACCAACGGAAAAACAACGGCCTTTACCGCCAGCTATTATCACGAGGTGAACGGCGACGAAGTCCAGCGCGCGGAAAGCGAACAGGACGACCTCAAGCTGATCTTCAACGAGCCGGCGCTGCAGGGTCTGCGCCCCCACTTCCAGAGGCCGCTGGGCGTTTCGCTCATCATGGGTGAAGAGGAAAACCGCCTGGTCGCCTACAAGCTTTACAAAGAAGGCCGCGCTTACGTGGATCTCTTCGGCCAGTATTTGAGCCCGGCGCAATTCGGCGAAGCGGAAAATGCCGAGGCGCGGCTGCTGCGCGATCTTTTCAGGCAGCTTGGGACGCTGGCCGCTCGGGTTGCCGTGGATTCCCAGGGCGGCTATCTGCCGGACAACCATCTGGGCAACACGGTCGCGAAGGTGAGCGATTTCAAGGCTTCGGGTGTCGCGGTCGTCGACTTCGAAGGCGGGCTGATACGCACGAAAAAATTGGCCCAGCGCGCGGATCTGGTCCTGGAGCCGGTGCTGTCGCTGCGGCGCCGCATGATCATGGCCAAAGCACCCGAATCAGACCGGCAAAAAACGCAGCCGCTCGCGGTCGCTTATATCACCGCGTTCCTGGCGTCGTTCTATGAGGTGAAAGCCGCGGACGTGCAGCCGCTCGTCGAGTCGGCCTATGCCGCCGCGCGCGTGGCTCAAGCCGAAAGCTCCCAGGATTTCGACAAGGCCCTGAAACAGGCCTTCAACACCGTGGACGTCAGGCTTGCCGGGACCCAGCGGCTCAATCAACTGACAGGCCAAAAATCCGAATTGCGCGCGGAGCCTCCCAAGGATACGGGCGTATTCGTAGGCAAAAGCAGGCTCCGCTATGCTCCGGACCGCGCCGCAAAAAACAGCGAGATTCAAACCCCGCAGGAAATCGAGGACGCGCTGCAGGCTTTGCAGGACAGTCTGATCGATCAGGAATACCCGCGGGATTCCGACCTCTCGCGCAACCGGGAGATCCGCGATTACCTGAACCGCCATCAGGGAGGCGTGGCTGAAGTAGCCATTTTCCTCGCGGATATCTACGGCCTTGATGCCGAGGAGACTCAGCTGCTCGGTGTGGCCGCGCTCTTTCACGACATCGGCAAAGTCTTCATGCCTTACAGCACCGTGTTCAGCGAACGGCCGTTCAACACGCTGACGGAAAAAGAAAAAGTCAACCTGGCCGGGGAAATGAGCAATCACGTTCTCGAAGGCGTGCTGATGCTCAACGAGTTCCGCGCGACTCTCGCGAATAAGATCGGACAGGACCGGATGGCGCAAATCATCGACGCCGTGAACGACCACCACGAAAACTGGAACGGCACCGGCTATTTCGAACGTTCCGGCGAGAAAGGCGAGATCAGCCGCTGGGGATCGCTGCTCAGGATCGCGGATACCGTCCAGGCCATGCGCGAGGAGCGCCTGTACCAGACCGAGCAGGACCGCAGCGCCAACCAATATGGGGACGGCCGGTATTATCCGGAATTCATTTTCAAAGTGCTGCTGGGGCCCGCCTACGAAAGGCCGCGTGTCGAGGCGTTTCTCCGGAAAATCGCGCGCGGCGACGACGCGGCCCGCCAGCTTGCCTACGCCCTGCATTTCGAAGGAAAAGAAATCGACCGCTTCATCAAGGCCGCCGCGGCCGCCCTGAACCCCGCCCCTAAGTCCGAATTGCGGCAGGTGGAAGCGGAATCTCCCGCGGGTAAAGTCATGCTTACGCTCGACAACGGCGGCATTCTCGAAAATATCCACCAATTGGGAGTGCAGTACAACGTCGCCGTGGCGTTCGCGGGCGGCACGGCGCGCCGCATGCTGCTCGGCAAAGATCCCCTGACGCGCCATTCGGATGTCGACCTCATGATCATGCCGTCTCCCGGCGATCCTCACGAAGTGGACGACCGTATCAAGCTTTTTCAAAAGGCGTTGTCCGAAAAGTATCCGGACTTGAGTTTCGATATCCTGAATTTTACGAAGGAGCAAAGGTTTTCGCCGCCGTTCAATCGTTTCGTGCAGGAAAGACCCGCGACGCTCGACCGGTTTTATGCGGTCAAAGGGACCCGCGGCTGGTCCGCCGGCGATGAAGCTCGCGGCGCCTACTTTTCCGACCTCCGGGAGGGCCGGCTTCGCTTTGTCGGCGCCACCCCCCGCAACCACTTGAATAATGACACGCTGCTGCGGTTCATGCGCCTCGCGGCGGAATATCCCGAGATGAAGATTGATCCGGATTCGTGGCAGGAAGTGCTGCAATTTGTCGCGGAAACGCATCCGGACAACAAATTTCAGAAGCTGTCTGCATCTCTGGACCAGTTCTTCGGGCGTCTTGACATGGACTTTGTTTCACGCAAAGGCTCTCCGGAATTCAAGACGCTCGTCAAAATCTTCAAGCACGCGCGTTCCCCGCAGGATGCCCTGGATGTTCTCAAGCGGGCGGGAACGCCGGAAAGAAATCTTGCCACCATTTTCGGCCAGTACGTGGACTTGGAGGCTCTGGCCGCCCTGTACCAGAAGGGGATGCCGGACCCGGAGCCGGCGGCCTTCGACCGGATTTTCAAAGGAGATTTCCTGCAGCATCCCTACGCGCGGCCGGGAATAACGTCCAAGGAGTTTGCCGTCTTCAAGAGCGGCGACTTGTTTTCGGGCAAGACAGACGAGAAGTCGCTCCGCGTGAGGCAGGCCCTCGCCGTTTTCCTGGAAAGGGAAACGGGCGCCTGGCTGAAGAAGAGCGACGACCTCCGCGCGGATGAAAGGGCTTTTTACCGGTTTGAATTGACTCTGATCATCAGCGGCCTTCGGGATATGTGGTCAGGGCGCGAAACCCGGTGGCTGCTCAATCTGAAGCCGTATGTTTCCGAGGCCTTCTACCGGCATCTTGAAACTCACACCGGCCAGATCGCGGAAGCCATCGACAAGGAAGTTTATGAAAATCTTCTTGATTATTACATGCGCTCGGGATGGGAAGGCGCGGCGGCGCAGCCGGGACAGCGGCAGGAATTGCGCGCGGGCACGCAGGATTCGCGGCCGCAAAACCTCAAGCAGGCGCAGGCGCTTTTCACCGAGGCCGAGGGAATCGATTTGATGTCGGAGGAAGCCGGAGGACGCGTGGGGCGGCTGAAGGAGATCGTCGCGGAAATGAAGAAGCTCGCGCAGTCGGGCCGGATTCTTGAAATGGGCCGCATCCTCGAAATCCGCGTGGAAGCTTATGACGCGATCGCGGCCCTCGATCTCAACAAGATCGCACGCCTCTATGGAGAAGCCATTCAGCTAGGCGCCAAACAAAGAGTCCTGGATGAGATTTCCTATCAAAACCGGCGGGCTCTGGCCGGCATCAATAAGAAAGAAAGGGCCGAGGAGGCGGCCCAGCCCGCGGTCAAAGCCAAGCCCGCGATCGAAGATCCCGCCGTTTTCCTCGAGGAATGGAATGGCATCCGGGGGCATGCCGCCGAACCCGCGGTGAGTCTTGCGGACCTGGTCGCGGAAATGGACGCCTGGCAGAAAAAAGTGCTCCAGCATCCTCATTTCAAGGACGGCGAAGTGCGCGGCCGCATCGAGACAGAATGGCAGGAAGCGCTGGCCGCCAAAATCAGCCAGCCCGGTTACACGCGTCAGCCGGTGGACGAGACGATTCTGCCGGCGATCCAGCCCCGGGACGTGCTCGTCAATCCGAGCGGCAGGATTTTAATCGTGATGAGCGTGGAAACCCGCAAGAGCGGGCTCATCTTCTTCCTTCGCGACAGCCAGTACAATTTTGACATGACGCAGGCCGCGAAGCTGGCGAGCGGGTACGACCGCATCATTCCGGAGCCGCGCGGCGAATTGCGCGCGCAGGAAGCTCAGAAAGAACCGGCCGAAGGGAAAGCCCCGCAGCCCGCGGCCGTTCCCCGGCAGCAGCAAGCGCCCCGGAACGAATTGAGGCCGGCGGCGCAGGAACAGGACCTGCTGCCGCTTTTCCTGCCGGGGACCGATGTGGCCCAGGTGGTGGGGGAAAAACTGAGGCAGCATTCCGGCATCAAGCAGATCGAAGAGGAATTGTCGGCCAAGGCAGGCCTGGAACGAGACAAGGCGCAGGAACTCGTCGCGGCATTCCTGGCGGAAGTCAATCAGGCCATGACGGTCACGCCCACGCTGGACGAACTGGTGGAAAAAGTTTTCGAAGGCCGCTTCACCAATCGCCTCGAAGCCCTGCTGCGCGAGAAGCGCGACGAAATGGCAAAGACGAGTCCCGCGCGGGCCCTGGACGCGTCCGCGGCGCGCGCCTTGTCCGCGCAGATCGTGCCTCAGCTCGTGGAACGGCTGCGGGGCGTGATCAGCTCCGGGCTCATGGCCGGCGAAGTGCTGGCCGGAGGACGTCCCGGAATTTCGCTTACGGCCGCGACGCCGGAAGTGCGGTTCCTTTTGAACGCGCGAGATCCGGCCTTTTACAACGCGGCTTATCAGGAACTCCGGCGGAAGAATCCGTCGCTGCCCGCGGGCAACCTGGTTTCGGAAACCTTCGGCGCGAACGAGGCGTGGTACCTGTCCGCGGATTATCTCAAGGCGGGCACGGCTGCGGAAGAGGCTTTGGTCAAGCGCGACCTGCAGGAACAGTTCGACGCGCGCGGCGTTCCGCTCACCATTGGCTACACGATCGGCACGCCGCAGGAAAAGATCGCGATCCAGCTCGCCAAGATTTTGTCCAAGGCGCTCGCGGTCGGGCGCCGGTTCGGCGAGACCATGCAGTCGCGCAAGCTGGGTTACGACCTGAAGACCGCGGAAAATCCGCGGCTGCTCATGACCATGGACGAGCATCTGCAGCTGTCGACCCGCGACAATCTGGAAAAGGCCAAGGCCATGGTGGGAAGCGAGGGCTATATCAGCGCCGAGACGCTTTCGCGGAAAGAGTACCTCATGCTCGCGGAGCTGGTCTTCAATTCCGCGTACCTCTACAAGCAGCTGAAAGAAAAGGACGGCTACGCCTTCGGCGTCATGGACGAGGAAGTCTTCAACGGCTTCATGGCCTTCCTCCGGGACCTCGGCAATACCGAAATTGCCCGCGAGCGCGTGAAGGCCGCGGCGTAACCGACGGCGGCTTCCTTGCCGCCGCGAGTTACGTACTCAGCCAACCAGGCTGAGTGCCCAACCCTACGATTACGACATCATCCCCTGAAAAAAATCCACCCAATCACGGCAAGGATCGGCAGCAGGATGGGCAGGCTGAAATTCAAAACGTACGCGAAGAAGCTCGGCGTTTTGACCTTGGCCTGATCGGCCATGGATTTAACCAGGAAATTGGGTCCGTTTCCAATGTACGTCATGGCCCCGAAGAAAACTGAGGCTACGCTGATGGCCTCTATATAGATAGGATGCTGTGCCAGGAGATAAGCCACTTCATGGCCCGCTGTCCCATGAACGGCCGCGCCGCCTTCCGCGGCGAATATCCCGAGCGCCGCGCTGAGAAAATTCAAGTAGGTGGGCGCGTTGTCGAGGACGCTCGAAAGAATGCCGCTTCCCCAATAGAATTGCCCGGGGCTGTGGATGCCGAGCTGGTCCGCGTAGCGTTCCAGCCATTCCAGCGCCGGAATCATGGTGGCAAAAATACCGACGAAAAGAAAGCCGACTTCTTTGATCGGCCCGAAACTGAAATCGTTGCTTTCGTGAATTTGTTTGGAAGTCATCTTGTAGGACAGCGCGGCCGCGGCGAGCATGATCGTCTCGCGCAGGAAAACCGGATGGTTCACGAAAACCGACCCGAGAATCATCAGGAGAAAAAAGACGTTTTGCCCGCCTTCGAATTTCCATTCTTCACCACGGCCCGTTTCCTTCGCCTGGACGTCCCGCGGGGCGCGGGCGAAATTGACGGCATCGAAGACAAAGAACACGGCCAGGAGAATGCCAAGTGCCAGCAGCCAGATCGGCCAGATTGCATTCATGACCCAGAAAAAAGGAACCCCTTTGAGATACCCGAGGAAGAGCGGGGGATCGCCAATGGGGGTGAGCCCGCCGCCCACGTTGCTCACGATAAAAATAAAGAATACGACGTGAAACGCGGTGAGGCGGTATTTATTCATGCGCAGCCAGGGGCGGATCAGCACCATGGAGGCGCCTGTCGTGCCGAGAACGTTCGCCAGGACCGCGCCCACCATCAAAAAAAGCGTGTTGGCCAGCGGGGTGGCTTCGCCTTTGACCCGGATGTGGATGCCTCCGGACACGACAAAGAGCGATCCGATCAGGGAAATGAAACTGAAATATTCATGCGCCGTGTGGAGAAGCGGCGACGGGTTGCGGAGCTGGAAAAGGTAATGCAGCACGACGATCAGACCGAGGCCGCACGAAAGAAAAACAAAGTTCTTTTCCCACCAGTGTTTCTGCGCCAGGGGAAGAATGGCGATGCAGCCGAGAAGGGTAACAAACGGAAGAGCCCAGAGAAGTTCGATAAGCACGAGAACACCTTAGTCGACGAGTTGATGAAAACAGGTGC
>Ga0310810_10010739_pt1 | contig 10677 bp, 7 predicted proteins | sample NCmetagenome_FD_207641 | JGI IMG/M metagenome (GOLD analysis project Ga0310810, IMG submission 207641) | Soil microbial communities from experimental microcosm in Duke University, North Carolina, United States - NC | ecosystem: Engineered > Artificial ecosystem > Soil microcosm > Unclassified ... | reverse complement strand
TGGCGACCGCGTGCGGGCGCTCGCCGGTCAACATGTAGAGAAAGTTCGCGGCGTGGGACATGACCGGGTCGGGCGCGATTGGCCCCCCTCCGGCCCGCAGGCGGCCCCATGTCGCCACGACCGTGCCGGTCTGCGCCGTTAGTCGCACGGCTTTCCGATACTGCGCCTGCGGCGACGGATCGTCGGCCTCCGCGTCATAGTGCGCGAGCGCCGAAGTCATGGTTCGCAGGGCGTCCATGCCGTCCACGGGCGGCAGCGACCGCATCAGTCGAAGGACTGGTTCCGGCAGCGCGCGCGCGGCGGCGAGTTGTGACTGCAGATCGCCGAGTTCCGCCCGCGTCGGAAGGCGGCGATGCCACAGCAGGTAACAGACCTCCTCGAAGGTCGCAGCGCGGGCCAGGTCATGAATGTCGTAGCCGCAATAGGCCAGCACCCCGCGATCGCCATCGAGATAGCAGATCGCCGACGAGGTCGCGACGACGTCTTCGAGGCCGCCCTTAGCCACGGAGGTCATAGTCTTCTTCGGTTCGCGGAAGCGCGACGCGGCTTGGATGGTAAATCAATCCCACGATCGCTCCGCAGATGCCGAACTGCCCGACGATCCCGAACACCTGCAGGACGCCAAGGCGCGTCGCAATCGGTTCGGACACGTAGTTCCAGACCACCGCGAACCCGTCCACGATGATCGCGATGATCAGGCCGAAGCGGATGCCCTGCCCGATGCCGGAGGCTTCGCGGTTGGGCTCGTATCCCCTGGCATACGCAAACGCGAACGCCAGCGATCCGAGCAGATGGGCGGCGAGGCCGATCGGGAGCAGCGCGCGGATGTCTTCGGCGTGCCTGTACGCCCAGGCATTTGCCTGATACAGGCGAGCAAGCCAGATGTCGTGAATCACGTATCCGAGCGCCATCGAGGCCAACCAGGCGGCGAGGCCGGCGAGGGCGATTCGCGGATAGTTCATGGGGAGACTGTAGTCGATTTGCGATCTGCGATTTGTGATTTGTGATTGGTGATTTCTAGGTTGTGGTTCTTCGGTTCAATCGCAAATCGCAATTCACAAATCGCAAATGGACTAGGCCTCCTCCTCCGTCGCCGGCTCCAGTACCACGCTGTCGCCCGCGTATTGCTGGAAGATGGAGAGAAGGCCCGTGTAGAGGAATCCGATCTGGAACAGGACCAGGAACGGAAGCGTCCCGTAAATGCCGTTTGCCAGCGCGTAGAACACGGTGGCCGTGAAGTAGAGGCCGAGCGCCAGCTCGATCAGTGGCTGCACCAGCACGCTCTGGCGGTACTTCTTGCCAATCCACTCGTCGGCACTCGCTTCGATGCGGTACTTCGGCGTGCGCGCGAACTCGGTCTGTTTGTTGAGCAGCGCTTCGAACACGGCCTTCGTGTTGTTCACCGTCAGACCGATGCCGATGGACATCAGGAACGGCAGATACTTGGCGCGGGTGATCCAGTCGTCGTGCAGCTCACGCTGGCACACCATGTAGAAGTTCGCCACCGACGCGGTCGCCGCGAAGAACAGCGGCACGTCGATGAGCAGCATCTCGTACCAGCCCATGTTGTAGCGGATGACCATCGATGGCGCCATCAGCACGGACAGCACGCACATGAGCGGGTAATTGAAATTCGCCGACAGGTGGAAGAAGGCTTCAGCCTTGACGCGCGCCGGCAGCTTCGACGAGAGAATCAGCGGCAGGACCTTGCGGCACGTCTGAATCGACCCCTTCGCCCAGCGGTGCTGCTGCGATTTGAACGCGTTCATCTCGACCGGCACTTCCGCGGGCGCGATCAGTCCGGGGAGGAACACGAATTTCCAACCGCGCAGCTGCGCCCGGTAACTGAGGTCGAGATCCTCGGTCAGCGTGTCGTGCTGCCAGCCGCCCGCATCGGCGATGGCTTCGCGCCGCCAGATGCCAGCGGTCCCGTTGAAATTGAAGAACAGGCCGGACCGGTTTCGGCCGCCATGTTCGAGCACGAAATGCGCATCGAGCAGAATCGACTGCACCTTCGTCAACAGCGAGTAGTCCTGGTTGATGTGGCCCCACCGGGCCTGCACCATCGCGATGCCGGGGTCGCCGAAAAAGGGGACCGTCCGCCGCAGGAAATCGACGGTCGGAATGAAGTCGGCGTCGAAAATCGCGATGAAATGCCCCTTGGCGACCTGCAGCCCCGCCTCCAGCGCCCCCGCCTTGTAGCCGGTGCGGTCGGTCCGGTGCAGGTACTTGATGTCGATCCCCTGTGCCGCGTTGCGGCGCACCGCTCGTTCGGCGACGATCGTCGTTTCGTCCGTGGAATCGTCCAGGACCTGGATCTCGAGCAGCTCGCGCGGATAATCAATCTGGCACACCGCGTCGATGAGACGATCCGCCACGTACATTTCGTTGTAGATCGGCAGCTGGATGGTCACCGGCGGCAGTTCGGCGAGCGGACTCGCGGGCACCGGCACCTTGTCTTTGTTCTTCATGTACAGATAGACGAGGTAATACCGATGCCACCCGTACACAGCGAGAATGACGAGAACGAAGAAGTAGGTGCCCAGAATCAGGATTTCGTTGAGCGTCATAAGAAGGCGGGGCCGTCGAGTGTGAGCACGATCTCAAATTATACGGGGATGACTGGATCCGAGGAAGCTACGAAAACGTATTCATGACGAGCTTGGAGTTACAAAAACTGCTGGAGGCCGTTCGCCTCGGCACGGTTGACGCAGCTGACGCCGCCGAACAGATCGCCGCGGTGATGCAGCGCGCGCCATTCGAGGACCTCGGCTTTGCGCGCGTCGATACACACCGCGAATTACGACAAGGTTTTCCAGAAGTCATCCTCGGCCTTGGCAAGACGCCGGCGCAAATTGCCGCCATTGCGGCACGTATCGTCGAACGCGGCCAATCGTTGCTCGTCACCCGCGCGGGACTGGACGCGTTTGAAGCGGTCCGCGAGCGGGTCCCTTCAGCGACCTACCACGACCAGGCGCGCGCGATCACGCTGCGCCAGGGTGAGATCTGCCGTGGAACGGGGACGCTCGTCATTGCGTGCGCGGGCACGTCCGACCTGCAGGTCGCGGAAGAGGCGGCGGTCACCGCCGAGATGATGGGCAACACGATCGATCGGCTGTATGACGTCGGCGTCGCCGGCATCCATCGCATTCTCAGCGAACACGGGCGGCTCCAGACCGCGCGCGTGATCATCGTCGTCGCCGGCATGGAAGGCGCCCTGCCGAGTGTGGTCGCCGGTCTCGTCAGCGTGCCGGTGATTGCGGTGCCAACCAGCGTCGGATACGGTGCAAGCTTTGGCGGCATCGCGGCACTGCTCGGCATGCTCAACAGCTGTGCGAACGGAGTCGCGGTGGTCAACATCGACAATGGCTTCGGCGCCGCCGCGATCGCCAGTTTGATCAACCACGTGTGATTGAACCCCATGAACCCCAGCACGCTAAGGGCGCTCGAGTTCGATCGCATCGTCGAGGCGGTGGCGGATCTGGCCGTCACGCCCACCGGACACGTTCGACTCCTCGACCTGGAGCCGCTGACCGACGTGACGCGTGTCCTCGCGGCGCAGAAAGCCACCAGCGAGGGAACGAAGTTCCTGGCCGATCATCCGGGCTTTCCGCTTCGCGCCCCTTCGGACCTTGAATCGATCATCAATGCTCTAAGCGTCGAGGGGCGGGCGCTTGAGGCGACCCGGCTCGTGGCGTTGGCGGATTACCTCGAGTCGATCGAGCATTCGCGAACGGCCGTCCGTGCCGCAACGACGATGTTCCCGATACTGCGGGAGCTGGTCGAACGGGTGGCATCGTTCAAAGCGGAAATCGCCGACGTCCGCAAGAAGATCGATCCATCCGGCGAGGTCAACGACCACGCCAGCCCGGCGCTCGCCGGCATCCGCGAACGGCTGCGGCGTCAGCGCGCGAAGCTGCGGACCACGCTCGACGGGTTTCTCCGAGGGCGGGACACCGCCAAGTACCTGCAGGAGCAGGTCGTCACGGATCGCAACGGCCGATACGTCCTGGTCGTGCGTTCGGAACATCGATCCGCGATTCCCGGCATCGTGCACGGCGCGTCGGCAAGCGGCGCAAGTCTGTTCATGGAGCCGCTGGCGACGGTCGAAATCAACAACGACATCGTCGCGCTCGAAGAGCAGGAAGCGGAGGAAGTTCGCCGGATCCTGCTCGCCCTCACCGATGAATTCCGCGGCAGGCCCGACGATCTTGATCGCACCATCGAGGTGGCAACCGAGCTCGACGTCATCCAGGCGCGGGCGCGCCTTTCTCTGAGGGTTGGCGGCATCGAGCCCGCGATTGCCACTGACGGCACGTTCGAGCTCCGCGGCGCGCGACATCCGCTGCTGATTCCGGGATTCGGGCGGGATTCGGGATTCGGGGAATCAACCGCCGAACGACGTACCCCGAACCCCGAACCCCGAACCCCGACAGCGCCGGTCCCCAACGATGTCCTCCTGATCCCGCCGACACGCGTGATCGTCATCACGGGACCGAACACGGGCGGCAAGACGGTCGCGTTGAAAACAGCCGGCCTCCTCGCGTTGATGGCGCAAGCGGGGCTGCACATCCCGGCGGAGCACGGCTCACGCGTTCCGGTGTTCCGGTGCGTGTTCGCCGATATCGGCGACGAGCAGTCGATCTCCGCCAATCTGAGCACCTTCTCTGGCCACGTTGCCAACATCGTCTCGATGGACCGAACCCTCGTGCTTCCAGCGCTGGTGCTGCTCGACGAGGTGGGCGCAGGGACGGACCCCGTCGAGGGCGGAGCACTCGGGATTGCCGTCATCGATCACTTTCGGAAGCGTGGCGCTCACCTGATCGCGACTACCCATTACGACGTGTTGAAGTCGTACGCATCGACCACGGAAGGCGTGACCGGCGCCGGGTTCGGCTTCGATGCCGATTCGTTCGCGCCAACCTATCGGCTCGTCTACGGTTCGCCGGGCCGCAGCCTGGCCATCGAAATCGCGGCGCGACTCGGACTGCCTTCGCCCGTCATCGCCGCCGCTCGAGAAAACCTGACCGAGGAGCAGAAGCAGCTGGCCGATCATCTGGCGCGCGTCGACAAAGAACTGCGCGCCATCGAGCAGCAGCGCCGCGAACTGTCGAATCAACGCGCGGCGGTCGCCGAAGCGGAACGGAAACTCCGCGGACGCGAGGAATCGATTCGCGAACGCGAGGAGACCTTCCGGCGACGTCTCGACACCAAGATCGACGATCAGGTTCGGGAGGCACGGCGCCAGATCGACAAGGTGATCGACGAGCTGAAGACGCGCGCTCCGCGCCTCGTGAATACCGGCGAAACGGGGGCCGTCCGCTCAGAAGCACGCGCTGCCGTCGATCAGATCGTCGGACGGATTGGCGGAACGCTGGAAGCGCCGCCTAAAGCCGGCCCCTACACTTCACCCACCTCACCCGCCCTCATTGAGCCGGGCGTGCGGGTCAGAGTCGCCGGACTCGGCCTCGAAGGGACCGTCATCGAGATCCGTGGGAAAGAGGCGGAGATCGATGTGCGTGGAAAACGCATGCGCGCAGCGCTGCGTGACCTGCAGGGGATTGGGGAAACACCCGCACCTGGCAGGGTGAGTGTCAACGTCGATCTTCAGACCCGCGAGGGCTCCCTTTCCGAGGTGAACGTGATTGGACAGACGGTCGACGAGGCCATCGCTCGTGTCGAGAAGTTTCTCGACGAAACGACGGTCACGGATCAGCATACGATCCGTATCGTTCACGGGCACGGCACGGGGCAACTGCGTCGGGCCATCGCAGCCTTTCTCAAGAATCATCCGCTTGTCGCCAGCTACAAGCTCGCGCCGCAAAACGAAGGCGGAGGCGGGGCTACGATCGTCGAGTTGAAGGATTGATACGAATTCGAACAGCAAGTTCAGATGCAAGTGCAACATCGACAAGCCTCAGAGACGCAGAGACTCAGAGGAAAACTTTTGTTCTCTGTGTCTCTGAACCTGTGTGGCTCGTGCTCGTGAATTGAATTTTGAAATTTTCGCGAATGCCCCTTTTTCCCCAGCAGTTCATCGACGACCTCAAACAGCAAGCCGACATCGTCGTGGTGATTCAGGATTACGTATCGCTGAAGAAGAGCGGTGCCAATTACAAGGGCCTCTGTCCGTTTCACGGCGAGAAAACGCCGTCGTTTCAGGTCAATCGCGACAAGGGTTTCTTCCACTGTTTCGGCTGCAACGTCGGCGGCGACGTGTTCAAGTTTCTCGAGTTGCACGAGAAAATCGGGTTCGCCGACGCCGTCAAGCTTCTTGCCCAGCGCTTCGGGATGTCGATGCCCGAAATGGAGCAAAGCGACGAGCAGCGCGCGAACACCGCGGAGCGCGAGACGCTGCTCAAGGTGCACGAAGTGGCTGCGGCATGGTTCCGGCAGCAGCTCGGCTCGAATGCGGGCGCCCGGATTCGAAGGCTGATCGAGGGTCGCGGCGTGAGCGAGGCAACCAGCGCGGCGCTGGGGCTCGGATATGCGCCGAGCGGAAGGGACCCGTTGAAAACGGCGCTCCTCCAGCAGGGGTTCTCCCAGGCGGTGCTGCTGCGCGCCGGTCTGCTCGTCCAGCGCGACGATGGAACCGTGGTCGACCGGTTTCGCAACCGTCTGATGATTCCGATCTGCCGCGATACCGGATCCGTGATCGCATTTGGCGGCCGCGCCGTTGATACAGATCAACAGCCGAAGTACCTCAATTCGCCGGAGACGCCGATCTATTCGAAGGGCCGGACCTTGTACGGGTTGAATCTGAGCAAGAACGCGATCAGACAGCGCAAGTTCGCGATTCTGGTCGAGGGGTACTTCGACTTCGCCCAGGTCTACCAGGCCGGTTTCCAGGGAGTGGTCGCCTCCTGCGGGACGGCGCTGACACCACAACAGGCGCAGCAGCTTCGGCGGTTCACGGACAAGGTCGTCCTCAGCTTCGACCCGGACGCGGCGGGGCAGGGCGCCGCAGCCAAATCGTGCGAGATGCTTGTGGCCGAAGGGTTTGCGGTAAACGTGGCCGTGTTGCCGGGGGGGGACGACCCGGACACGTTCGTCAGAAAACGCGGGGCGCTGGGGTATGCCGAACGGCTCGAACACTCCACGCCATATCTCGAATACCTCCTCGATCGCGCCGCCGCCAGCCACAACCTGAACACCGACGAGGGTCGGGTCAAGTTCCTGGGCGACATGCTACCCGTCGCGGGCCGGATACCGGACGCGGCGATGCGGGACCGCTTTGCGGACCGGCTCGCGTTCAAGGCGCGCGTCACCGACGACGTGGTTCGCGCTGAAATTAGAAAGGCGGTCGTCCAGAAGCAGGACACACTCACCCCACGTCAAGTGCCGAGCTTCGGGCAGGTCACCAAGGCAGAGAAAGGGCTCATTTGGCTACTTGTCCACCGGCAGGAAGACTCTTTGGAAGCACTGACCACGCTGGACGACGAAGATTTTGGGGGTCTTGCGGGGGGTCGGATACTAGATCTCGCAAAAAAACTGAACGAAGATAAGGGGTTCTCGCCAGCCGCGCTCCTCGAGCGTCTCAGCATGCTGGACGCCCAGCTCGTGACGGCCATTGCGAGCGAGGGTGAAGCGCACGTGCACGACGCGCTCGACTGCGTGCGGATTCTCAAGCGGCTTCGGTGGGAACGCGAGCGGGCGGCCATTCAGCGTGAGATCGATCGGCTGCAGGAAATCGGCGCGCTCGACGGCGAGAAACTCCAGGAACTCCTCGTTCGTAAGTACGACGTGATACAGCGGATTGAAGCACTTATCTGAGCCGGTCCGGAAGGATCTGATGGCGGGTCGCGGGAGGATGTGAATGGCCTTGTCGATTGAGGAACGTTACGACGAAGTACGCCAGCTGATTCAGGTCGGCAAGGAAAAAGGGTACCTGCTCTACGACGAGGTCAACGAGATGCTTCCGTCGGAGATCACTTCGTCGGAAGACCTCGACGACCTGTTCAACGCGTTCGGCAGCGCCGGTATCGAAGTCGTCGATTCCGACAAAGCCTATCGCGGCGAAAAGGACTTCGATCGTGACGGTTCGGAGGAAGGTCCGGAGCTCGATCTCACGCCGGGCGCTCTCGACAAGACCAACGATCCGGTCCGCATGTATCTGCGCGAGATGGGTACCGTGCCCCTGCTCACGCGCGAGGGCGAGGTGGCGATCGCCAAGCGCATCGAGCGCGGCAAGCTGGCGGTCATCAAGTCCATCTCCCGAACGCCCACCATTGCCAAGCGCATTCTCGTCATCGGCGATCAGCTTCGCGCCGGTGAGCGCACCATCCGCGAGCTCGTGATTTTCAGCGACGAAGAGATCACCGACGAGGTCATCGAGGATCGCAAGACCGAAGTCCTCGAGCAGATCGAAGAAGTCCGCAAGACGCGCGTCAACTACGTCAAGCTTGCGGAGAAGCTCGACGACGTTCCGCGCAAGGACAAGCGGAAGTATCGCCGCGCGCGTGTCAAGACGCTCCGCGCCCGCATCGAGGTCAGCCGGGCCATCCGCCGCATCGAGTTCACCGAAACGATGAAGCGGCGCCTCATCGACGAGGTGAAGGATGCCGTCGACGCCGTGCAGAAAGTCCAGCGCGAGGTCGATGCGCTCGATCGCCAGATCAATCCCAGGGTCAAGGCGAAGGGCGTCCCGAAGCTGAAGGAAGAGGAAAAGAAGAATCTTCTCAAGAAGCAGAAGGACATCAAGACGCAGGTCAAGGGAATGATCGACGACCTGGAGGAGACGCCGGAGCGCCTCCGCCGCACGATCGAGGTCATCCAGCGCGGGGAAGCGCAGGCGGAGCAGGCCAAGAAAGAGCTGGTCGAAGCCAACCTTCGTCTCGTCGTGTCGATCGCCAAGAAGTACACGAACCGCGGTCTGCAGTTCCTCGATCTGATCCAGGAAGGCAACATCGGCCTGATGAAGGCGGTCGACAAGTTCGAGTACCGCCGCGGCTACAAGTTCTCGACGTATGCGACGTGGTGGATCCGCCAGGCCATTACGCGGGCCATCGCGGACCAGGCGCGCACGATCCGCATCCCGGTGCACATGATCGAGACCATCAACAAGCTGATTCGCACCTCGCGCGCGCTGGTGCAGGAACTCGGCCGCGAGCCGACCTCCGAGGAAATCGCCAAGCGGATGGACATCCCGGTGTCCAAGGTGCGCAAGGTCCTCAAGATTGCGCAGGAGCCGATCTCCCTCGAGACGCCGATTGGCGAAGAGGAAGATTCACATCTTGGCGATTTCATCGAAGATCGCAACATCGTCTCGCCCGCCGAAGCGGTCATCAATTTGAATCTCAAGGAGCAGACCGAGTCGGTGCTCAAGACGCTCACGCCGCGTGAGGAAAAGGTGATCAAGATGCGGTTCGGCGTCGGCGACGGCAGCGAGCACACCCTTGAGGAAGTGGGACAGAACTTCGCGGTGACACGCGAGCGCATCCGCCAGATCGAGGCGAAGGCGCTCCGCAAGCTGCGGCATCCGTCACGCTCGCGTAAGCTGAAGGCGTTTCTCGAAGGGCGGACCTAACGTGGGCGGACCTGAAGGTCCGCCCCCTGCGGGCCCGTAGCTCAGCGGTTAGAGCGGCCGGCTCATAATCGGTTGGTCCCAGGTTCGAATCCTGGCGGGCCCACTCATTGGAACTCATGTCTCCTGATCTGCAGCACCTGCTCGACCTCCAGAATCTAGAGACCGCCATCGACGAGGCACGGCGGCGCATCGCCGCGCATCCCCAGCGCATCGCCGACGCGGAGACGCGCCTCGCCCATGCCAGAGACGCGGTCGAAACCGCCCGCCAGCGTCTCAAGGCAAGCCAGGAGGCGCGGCGGGAGCAGGAAAAGGAAGCCGCCACCTATCAGTCCCGCCTGTCGAAGTTCAAGGATCAACTCTCCGCCGTCAAAACCAACCGCGAATACCAGGCCATGCAGCTCGAAATCGAAACCGCGCAGAAGGAGCTCGGGGTCGCTGAAGAGCGTGTGCTCGAGCGGATGATGGAAGGCGACGCGGTCACCGCGGAGATCAAGAAGGCGGAGCAGGCGCTTGCCGCGCACCAGCGGGAAGTGGACGCGGAGAAAAAAACGCTCGCCGAGGAGCTGACGACGGTGGAAGCGGCGCTCAAGGATGCGACCGCCAAACGCGCGGCGCTCGTCGCCTCGCTGTCGCCGCAACTGGTCGGGTTGTTCGAACAGGTCGCCCGTGCGCGTAAAGGCCTCGCCATTGTCATGGCCACGCGCGACGGGCTGTGCTCCGCGTGCCATGTCCGCCTGCGGCCGCAGGTGTTTCAGGAAGTCCGCCGCAACGACCAGATCATTCAGTGTGCCAGCTGCAATCGCATCCTCTACTACATTCCACCTCCGCCGGCCGTCGAACCCGCGGTCACGCACGCGTCGTGAATTCCCAACTTCCAACTTCCTCCTGCCAATACCCGTGTGTCGGTCGGAGTGTCGTGGCGACTGGTCGCTGGATGTTGGAGGTTGCTGGAGCATGAATCAGCCCTCTTTGTTCGGCGCGGCCGGCGGCCGCTCTGCACGCGCGTACGTGGACGGCGGTTCTCGCGGCAATCCGGGACCGGCCGGCTACGGCGTGCACATCGAAGGCGAGGACGGGTCCGTAATCGAGCTCAAGGCGTCGCTGGGTCTTGCAACGAACAACGTGGCCGAGTACAGCGGTCTGATCGCCGC
>Ga0310810_10010738_pt1 | contig 10677 bp, 3 predicted proteins | sample NCmetagenome_FD_207641 | JGI IMG/M metagenome (GOLD analysis project Ga0310810, IMG submission 207641) | Soil microbial communities from experimental microcosm in Duke University, North Carolina, United States - NC | ecosystem: Engineered > Artificial ecosystem > Soil microcosm > Unclassified ... | reverse complement strand
ATGGGTGCCCCGGACGCAGTTACCGTCGATGCCTGACCCAGGAGAACCTGGCAGAACCCAGATCGACCAGTTCAGAACTCGTATTTGAGCGACGCCTGCATGCAGCGGCCGGCGCGGCCGTCGCACGTGCCAAGCACGCTGTTGTAGCGCCCGAACGTACTGGTTGTATCGGGCGTCATGGACACATCGGCGGTGTTGAACCGCTGCGTGTTGGTGAGGTTGAAGATCTCCCAACGGAACCGGATCCGCTGGCTCGCCGTTACCGCGAAGGCCTTCGAGATGCCGATGTCGGCGCCGATGTAACCGTCGCCGCGCAACTGGTTACGGAAGCCGACTTCACCCGGCAGCGCAAACCGGATCTGCTTCAGCACCGCCGACGGGTCCGCGAACGGGCTCGGGCGGCCGAAGTTGCCATCGGCGTCCTTGCCGACGACGTTGCGCGCGGCCGGGCTGACGGTCTCGGGATATTGGCCGGCATTCACGAGTTCGGCGTTACCCTGATAATTCCAGTTCGTCGGCCAGCAGCACCGCGAGTTGATGATGTTGAACGGCAGGCCGCTTGTCCAGCGGAACAAGCCGGAGAACTGCCAGTTACCGATCACCTGGTCCAGCCATCCGGGTGTGTTGCTGCCAAGCGCGCGGCCGTGACCGAACGGCAGATCCGAGATCCAATTCAGGTTGATCTGGTGGCGGACATCGAAGTCCGAGTACGAATACTGGAGCTCCGGCTGCCACGAGTTGAGCAGGAACCCTGAGTAGCCGCCGTACCCCTGGAAATCGCGCTCGACCGCGGATCCAAGGTCGGTGGACTTGCCGAGTGTGTAATTGAAGTCGAACTGGTACCCCTCAGTGAACCGCTTCCGCAGCGTGAGCTGCAGCGAGTTGTAGTCGGCGTCAGCCATGGAGCTTTGCGCGCGCAGCTGCGAGAACTGGCTGTTCCAGAAGGCATACTTTCCCAAAACACTGCACGCGGGACTGCACGCCGTGTCGGCGTTGAAAAGCGCGGTCGTCCAGTCGAGATCGTTCTGGTAGAACGCCCGCGCCATGCGCTGCGTGGCCGTCATCTGCACGCCTGACACGACGCCGGCTGCGCCCGGAAACAGGTTCTCCCAGTACGGGATCGCGCCGATGCCGGTGAAGTTGCTCGGCGTCGCACTGGTGACGCCCGCTTGCCGGTACGCCCCGATCAGCTGTTGCGCCGCGGTGAAGTAGTTCACGCCCGATTTCGGATCGACGATGTCCATCGGCATCGCGAGATCGCGGCGGATCAGGAGGTTGCGGCCGCGACGGCCGACGTACGCGCCCTCGATCGCGAAGCCCTTGGGCAGCTCGCGGCCGATGACTGCGTTGAACACGTGGGTAGACGGCGTCGTGATCCCATCGTCGATACTCTGGTAGATCGCGACATTGCCGATCGGCGGCGTTGACGGAAATCCTCCGGGGGGCGCAGCCGGAAGCGTCGGTGGCAGCGTTTTCAGATCCTTGAATCGGGCGGAGGGCACGGTCTCGTCCGAGGTTCCGAACGTCGATGAGATGCTCGTGGACATACCGAACGATCCGCCTTCGTCGAAAATGTTCGCGAGCGCGAAGCCGACGCGGTCGTAGAGCAGCGAGTAGCCACCGCGGAGGACCATCCGATCCCCGCCGGTCAACCAGCCGAAGAACCCGCCCTTGGCGTGCGGCGTCCAGGCTGCCGACACGCGAGGACCGAAGTTGTTGAGATCCCAGTCGTAGAAGCCTTTCTTCCCGTTGGCCGGGCCTGCGAGGTCGAGCGTCAGCGGCGGCAAGGCGTTGTCACCGATACCACGGAGCATGTTCGAGCGTCGCTGGTCGAACCACTCGCCGAGCGGAACCGACGGGGCCAGCTGGAGTCCGTCGACCTCCCAGGGCGGCGAGTACAGGTTGTAGCGCAGCCCTCCAGTGATCGTCAGGTTCGGCTTGACTCTCCAGCTGTCCTGCACGTAGAACTCGTATTCGTCGGTCGCGTAGGTCCGGCGAACGGGGTCACCGTTGGGGAGCGGCGTGCCGGTCTTGTCGTAGTTGTAGTTTGCCGTCGGCTGCGAGATGACACCGAGGATGGTCAGCCACGGATCGCCGTAACCTGACTGGAAGCTCGAGGCCACGGCGGGGAGTTGCGAGCAGAGCGGGTTGGCGCATCCCGTACTGCCGGGCATGTAGTTCCTGCCGGTGCCGGCCACCCACGACGGATTGAGATTTCCCGTGTGGAATGAGTTCGCGTTCGAGTACTTCGGCGATCGAGTGAACCTGATGTTCGTGCCCGCCTTGACTGTGTGGTTACCCTTCAGCCACGAGATGTCATCGACGAAGTTGCGTGTGGGCACTTCCCGGCCGCTCGTTGACGTCAGCGCGTCGAAGTCGGTGATGAAGCGGAACGTGACCGCATCGGCGGTCCGAAGCCCCACGGTCGCGTCGTCGATCTTCGACAGCCCGTACCTGAACGTGTTGACGATCGTCGAGGACAGGACGCTGTCGTAGCCGATCGCGTAGCCGTAGTTCTTCCCCTGGCGTTGCGTGTTCGGCGCCTGTCCTTCGAACTGCGGCACCGAGTTGATCGTGTCATCCTGATTTCCGCTGCGGAAGAACAGCTTGTGCTTCCCGTTGCGGTCCACCATGTAGTCGAAGCGCGTGATCAGCGTGTTGTACTCGTTCTCGATTGGGGCCGAGAAGCGGTAGCCCACGTAGTTGATGCCGTCGCGGCCGGGATCGTTCGGCATCGGGTACTTCTTGAAATGATCGGAGACGGCGCGGCTGGGGCCAATGCCGAGCGGATCGAGCCCGGCGATTTCCGAGGGCACCAGACCGTAACGGCCGGCGGGAATCGAGTGCGCTTGCGAAAAACCCTGAACGGTGCCGCCCGGACACGCTGACGGTACCGCGCAGACGTAGACGAGCACTCCGTCGCGCAGGGTGTCCGACGGTACGTTCCGCAGCACTGGATCTTCACTCGACTCGCGCAGGCGCTCGTAGTTGCCGAAGAAGAAGAGGCGATCGTGCAGGATCGGGCCGCCGAGCGCCGCGCCGCCGTTGCGTTTATCGAGCTTGGGCGCTTTGCTCGGCTGGCCAGCCGCGAGTTGTGTCAACTTCAGGAAGTACTCGTTGCTCGACCATGCCGTGTCGCGCTGCGACCAGTAGCCGGAGCCACTGTAGCGGTTGGTGCCGCTCCTGGTCACGAGCGACACCTGGGCGGCGCTCGAGCGCCCCATGTCGGCGCTGTAGTTGCTCGTGCTGACACGGAATTCCTGCAGCGATTCGAGCGTGACGCGCAGCACGGAGTTGTACGCATAGCCAAACTGCGGATCGTTGACGTCGACGCCGTCCAGCGTCACGTTGGACTGGTCGCTGCGAGCCCCGCTGACCGACCCGCTGCGCTGATCGTTGCTCGGCAGATACACGGCTCCGGCCTGAAGGCTGAGCAGACCGACGGGATTGCGGGCCTCTAGCGGAAGCATCTGGATCTGCTGGCCGGAGATGACGTTGCCGAGGCTCGCGTCGGTCGTGTTGATGATTGGCGATCGGCCGGTGACCTCCACAGTCTCCGACAACGACCCGATTTCCATTTTCATCTCGAGGCTGGTCTGGGTATCGACAGCGACCTGCAGCTTCTCGTGCACCGCCGTCCGAAAGCCGTTCAACTCGACTTTCACCGAATACAGTCCCGGCGGGATGGCCACGAACCGGTACCTGCCGGACTCGCTCGTCGCCGTCGTCCGCACCGCGCCCGTATCCATGCTGGTGAGTGTGACGGTCGCGCCGGGCAAGGTTGCGCCTTGCTGATCTTTCACATCACCGAAAACCGTGGCGGTTCCGGCCTGGGCGAGCGCGACGCGAGGAATAGAAAGGATAGCTAACAGGAGAACGAGGGGTACGGATCGAAGTCGGCGCACATCCCACCTCCTCATGCAACGGTGACCGAATGGCGTGGGAGTATAGGACAGTTGGGACGAAATGTGGGACTAATAATGCGGCCAACCGTGTGCCGATTGTCGTTTCTGTGCCTCGTTCGTCTTTGGTGCGAGGCGACCGGCTCACTCCGGTCGCCATGCTGTGCCGGTTATTCGGGTGAAGCGGTCGGATAGGCAGCGTATAGTGTGCGTCCAGACACCCAAAACGCCAGGAGGTTGTGTGGGTCCGAAACTGCTCGGGGCGGCGCTTGCCGCCATCTTTCTGGTTGGGCCGGTTGTCGCCACGGCGGACGCGCAAGTCACCAGCGCTGCCGTCGTCGGAACGATTACCGATACCAGCGGCGCGGCGCTGCCCGGTGCGACCGTCACGGCTCGCAACGTCGAAACCGGCTTTGTCCGCGCGGTGCCGACCAACGAATCCGGCGCCTACCGTCTCGACTTCCTGCCGACCGGCACCTACGTCGTCGAGATCAGCCTCTCGGGATTCAAGACCGAGCGCCGTAGCAATATCGTTCTGAACGTCAACGACACGGCGCGTATCGACGCGTCGCTCGCGGTCGGCGGCGTCACCGAGGCGGTTACGGTCGAAGGACGGAGCGGCGACGTCAACACCGCGACGGCCGATCTCTCGAAGACGGTCGACGCAGCGGCGATCCAGAGCTTGCCGCTCGTCGATCGCAACGTTTACACGCTGCTGGATCTCACACCAGGCGTGCAATCGAATAACAACGGCGTCGCCTCTGCCTCGTCGGGGACCAGTTCACTCGTCCTCGGATTTCCTGAGCAGCGCACGCTGATCAACGGCGGCGCCGACGGCGGCACCGGATCGGTGAACTATTACCTCGACGGCGGCATCAACATGACGGCGCTTCGCAATACGGGCAACATCCTGCCGAATCCCGACGCGATCCAGGAATTCAAGGTCCAGACGAACAGCTACAACGCCGAATACGGCCGTTTCTCGAGCGGCGTCATCAACGTCATCACCAAGGCGGGCACGAACGCCATCAAAGGGTCGGCGTTCGAGTACTTTCGCGACGGAAAGATGAACGCGAAGGACTGGGGCGCGGTGCTGGGAACGCCACCGCTGAAGCGCAACCAGTTCGGCGCGACGATCGGAGGTCCACTCCGGCGTGACAGGACGTTTTTCTTCGGTACTTACTCTGGCCTGCGGCAGACGACGAGCACCTTCTTGAACACGGCGATCGTGCCGACCCCACTTGAGCGGACGGGTGACTTCAGCCAGTCGCGCACGCTGCCGACCGATCCAGCAACGGGCCAGACCTTCGTGTGCAACGGCGTTGCCGGCGTGATCTGCCCGAACCGGCTCGACCCGGTGGCGATGAAGATCATCAACGACTACATCCCGCTCTCAAACGTGCCCGGCAGCATCTGGCAGGGCTACGTGCCGAGCCCGTACGACTCGGATGAAGGGCTGATCAAGATCGACCATCAGATTAACGCCGCGCACCGGCTCAGCGGCAATTATTTCCTGACGACAGGTACGAACACGGTGCGCGCGGGCTCGGGAAACCTGCCGTGGGCGAACCAGAATTTCAACTGGCGTCAGCACAATTTCAATCTCAGCGACACCTGGGTCATGAGCTCCAACCGCATCAACCAGGGCTGGTTCTCGTTCAGCCGCAACTTCGGTGGGCGTCTGAACGTGCCGGCGGTGTCGCTGATGGATCTCGGGTCGGCCGCCGTGATCCAGGGCGCGCCATCGCTACCGCAGATCACGGTGAGTGGATTCTTCACGCTCACGAATGCGATCGGCGGACCGAAGGCGGGCGGAGACTTCTATTCGGTGCGCGACGTCTACAGCTGGACGACCGGTGCCCATGCCCTCAAGATGGGCGGGGAGCTTTCGTACAACAAGACCATTCAGGACACCCTCCTCAACAACTACGGCGTGCTCACATTCAACAACAGCGTGACGCGCAACGCGCTCGCCGATTTCCTGATCGGTATTCCCAGCGCGATGACGCAAGACGCACCGGTGACCGCGCTCTGGAACAGCTGGTACGGCGCGGCGTTTCTGCAGGACGACTACCGTCTCAATTCGCGCATGACGCTGAACCTTGGGCTGCGCTGGGACGTGCAGACACCCGGCACCGATCCTCAGAACCGGTTTACGACCTACGTGCCGGGCCAGAAGTCCACGGTCATGCCGGCGGCACCGACCGGACAGCTTTTCTACGGTGATCCGGGCGTCGAGCGCGGCGTGATTCCGACGCCGCTCGATCACTTCTCGCCACGTGCCGGCTTCGCGTGGGATCCCTTCGGCGACGGCAAGACGTCAATCCGCGCGGCCGGCGGCATTTTCTACGGCAGCATCTCGGGCAACGAGTGGAACGCGATGACCAACTTCCAGCCGTGGAGCACGCGTCTCACGTTCACGAACATCAGTCCGACGACGAATGCGGCTGGCGTGCCGAACGGCGCCTCGCTGCGCAATCCGTACAACAACTTCGTGGGCGGAGCACCGTTCCCCTATAACGGCTCGTACGCGAGCGGCGGCGGTATCCTCGGCGTTTCGCTCGACTTCGACTGGGCGCGCGCCTATCAGACGAATATCGGCGTGCAGCGCCAGCTGACGAAGACGCTCGCGGTCGGCGCCAGCTACGTCGGGACGTTCACCCGCAATCTGCCGTTCCAGCGCGACGTCAACTATCCAGTCGTCACGTCGACCGCAACGGCCGCGGGCGCAAACATCCTGTCGCGGCGGCCGAACCCCGCGTTCGGCGCGGTCCTCCTGCTCGACTCGGATCAGTACTCGAACTACAACGGCCTCCAGGTGACGTTCAACCTGCGCGAGACCCACCGCGTTAGTGTCAACGGCTTCTACACGCTGAGCAAGACGATGACGAGTGCGCAGCTGATGAACAACACGACAAACGGCGGCGCGCAGAACTACAGCAACCTGGCGCAGGATTACGGCCGCGCAGACACGGATCAGCGCCATGTCTTCAGCACGAGCGTCAACTGGTCGCTGGACTACTACACCGGCACGAACGACGCGCTGGGTCACGTGCTCAATGGCTGGCGGCTTTCACCGATCATCAAAATTCGCAGCGGGCTGCCGTTTACGGTGACGAATGGCAATGTCGACGCGAACCTCGATGGCAATACGAACGACCGCGCGCAGCTCATCGGCGATCCGCACATCGACAACCCGACGATAACCCAGTGGTTCAATACGGCGGCGTTCGTTCAAAACAGGTCGTCACCGGTGTCGCCACTGACGGCAACTCGCCGCGCAACTTGCTCGATGGCCCTGGCTTCCGCGTCGTCGACCTCGCCCTGTCGCGCGACTTCCAGATGCCACGGGGGTCGAAGCTGACGTTCCGCCTCGAGGGGACCAACATCTTCAACATCGTCAATTACGGTCAGCCGGGAAGCGCTGTGCCGTCGGGCGCGACCTCCACCACGTTCGGCGTCATCCGCACCGCCAACGCCATGCGACGGCTGCAAGTGGGTCTACGGCTGACGTTTTAAGACCCAAGGTTCTGCAGGGTTCTACGAGGTTCTACAGGGTTCTGCGAGGGTCGTTCGATCGACTAGTTAAGCGCTGACACGGGAGAAAAGAATGAAGGAGTTGAAGACCTCTTTGCTGGCGGTGGCACTGATCCTTGCGTCCGGGCGCATTGCCGCGGCGCAGACGGCTGACGACGTCGTGGAGAAGTATCTGGCCGCCATTGGCGGACGCGCGGCGCTCGCGAAGGTCACCTCTCGCTCGACAACCGGGACGATAACCCTGTCGCTGCCCAACGGTCCGGTATCGGGCACGATCGAGATTCTGAATCAGCAGCCAAACAAAGTCCGGTCGGTGACGAAGCTGGACTTGACCTCGCTGGGGGCAGGGCAGCTGACTCGTGAGCAGCGATTCGACGGCACTGGGGGCTACGTCCTCGACAGCATGCAAGGAAATCGCGAGATCACCGGCAGTCAGCTCGACAACTTGAAGAACGCCGTGTTTCCCACTCCGCTCCTGACCTACAAAGAACGGGGCGCAACCGTGGAGCTCGCCGGAAAAGAAAAAATCAATGGACGCGACGCCTACGTGCTCGTGCTCAAACCAAAGACCGGCCCCGTCGTGCGTCATTTCTTCGATGCCGAGACTTACCTTCCCGCCGAAATCGTGGTGAAGGTCGACGTTCCTGAGGCTGGCGGCGAAGTGGAGCAGACGAGCGACCTTTCCGACTATCGAGTGGTCGATGGGATCAAGATTCCCTTCGCAATCAAGGTGTCATCTGCGATTCAGAGCTTCACGATTGCCGTGACCAAGGTCGAACACAACCTGAAAATTGATCCGGCGTTGTTCGCCAAACCTGACAAGTGATCGCTACGGCCCAGCAGAACCTCTCACTCCAACCGCAGTGCGGTCATCGGATCGACTCGCGATGCGCGAATCGCCGGGACGACGCACGACGCGAAGGCGACGAGCGCGAGAAGCATCGCGACGGCGACGTACGTTGATGCGTCACGAACAGAGACGCCGAACACCAGGGCGCCAATCAGGCGGCTGGCGGCGACCGAGGCGGCGACGCCGATGGCGATTCCGGTAAGACCAGCGCTCATTCCCTCGCGGACCACGAGGCGCCTTACGGCTCCACGTTCTGCGCCAAGGGCCATGCGCAGCCCAATCTCTTTCGTTCGCAGGGACACTGTATATGCCAGCACGCCGTAGGTGCCGATCGCCGCGAGCAGGAGCGCGACGGCAGCAAACACCCCGAACAGCGTCGCGTTGAACCGCGGTTGCGCCGCGTTGCCTGATACCCACTCGGTCATCGGACGAAGATTCGTGATCGGAACGTCCGGATCCATGGCGTGCACGTGCCGCCGAACCGCCTCGATCACAGGTGCCGGATCGCCTGCCGGCCGGACGACGATGTCCATCAGCGGCCAGATGCGGGTGCCGCTCGAGTAGTACAGGGTGGGCGATTCGATGTTGAGCGATGTGCTGCGCACGTCGCCAACGATGCCGACGACGGTGAAATCCCTGGCGTCGGCGACGCGCCGAACGGTCTTGCCGATTGGATCCTCGTCGCCCCAGAATGCCCGCGCCGTCGCTCGACTGAGGATCATCACTTCGGGCGCAGTCACTGTATCGCTATCGCTGAAGTCTCGACCATGCAGCAACGGAATTCTCATCGTCTCGAAATATCCCGGACTGACCGTCCGCCAATCGATTGGGACCGACTCGCCTGGCGCCAAGAGCGATCGCCCTGGCGCAGAAACAGGAGAGGTCGTGTAATTGCCGGCACCGAACGGAACACCACTCGAGACACCGACACGGAGCACACCGGGAATTGTCTGAAGCGCTTCTCGCAAATCGCGGAAGAATGTCACACGTTTCGGCATCGGGTACTTCGTTGGCGGCAGCGACACCTGCAGTGAGATGACCCCTTCGGGATCGAAACCAAGCGGAACGTGTTGCAGCTGGATGAGGCTTCTGATGAGCAATGTCGCACCGACGAGTAGAACGGTGGCGAGCGCGAGCTCGCCGCTTGCCAGGACGCGACGGAACCGCGCACGGCTGCTTCCGCTCGACGAACGTCCGGTGTGGCGCAACGCTGTGCTGACGTCAGTCGTTGCGGCCTGCCACGCAGGTGCGAACCCGAACAGCAGTCCCGTCACGCACGTGACTCCCGCGGCGAAAATGAGCACCGTCGGATCGACACCGATGTCAGGAATTGGCAGGACGTTCGGCGGCAGCGACGACTCGAGAAAGCTGACGGCCCAGAAGGCGATCGCGACACCGAGGATGCCGCCCGCAGTCGACAACACCAGGCTTTCGATCAGCAGCTGACGCATCAGCCGGCCCATTCCCGCTCCTAGCGCCACACGCACAACCATCTCCGGGCGGCGCGCGGTCGCGCGGGCGAGCAGCAAATTTGCGATATTGGCGCTGACGATTAGCAACACGAACCCAACCGCGCCGAGGAGCACGAGAAGCGCGAGGCGAAGCTGGTTACTCACAAATGCGTCGGTAAAGGTGATCAGATTGATTCCCCAGTCGCGGACCTCTGGATGTTCCTGACCGACTCGCGCGGCGACCGTATCCATCTCCGTCTGCGCGGCCTCTCTGGTCACACCAGGTTTCAAGCGACCGACGACCAACAGGACGTGGTTGAGTCGCATCTCTTTTGGCGGATCGATCGCCAGCGGGATCCACACGTCGCCGTTGGTGAGCACGGGAAGCGCGGGCGGCGCAATCCCAACAATCGTGTAGGCCACACCGTTGAGGATCGCCGGCTTTCCCACCACCGACGCGTCGCCGCCAAATCGCCGCCGCCATAACGATTCGCTGATCATGGCAATCGCTGCAGCGCCCGGCTTGTCGTCACCCTCGACGAACGAGCGTCCGACAACGGGTCGCAATCCGAGCAGCCTCATCAGCGATGGCGTGATCGCGTTCCCGGTGTAGGTCTCCGGGTCGCCGTGGCCCAGCAGCGTGAACGTCGAGAACTGGATCGCGCCGAGGTCCTCGAACGTGTGGGTCAGCTCTTTCCACGACAGATAGTTGAGCGCGGAGGCCCCGAACGTGGGCAGATGCAGCTTGTCGTTCTTCTCGGCGACCTGCATCAATCTCTCGGGATCGGCGAACGGCAGCGGCCGTACCAGCACCGCGTTGACGACGCTGAAGATCGTCGTGGTGGTGCCGATACCGAGCGCGCTGGTGAGCACAATGGCGATGGTGAACAGCGGCGACTTCAGCAGCAGCCGGAGAGCGTAGCGAAGATCCATCATG
>Ga0310810_10010737_pt1 | contig 10678 bp, 5 predicted proteins | sample NCmetagenome_FD_207641 | JGI IMG/M metagenome (GOLD analysis project Ga0310810, IMG submission 207641) | Soil microbial communities from experimental microcosm in Duke University, North Carolina, United States - NC | ecosystem: Engineered > Artificial ecosystem > Soil microcosm > Unclassified ... | reverse complement strand
CGTCGGGTGGCGCGCCGGTCGCCGGCAGTGGCGCCGGCGCCGCTGGGCGGCGATGTTCGATGCCGCGATCGTGGGCGCGCAGACGCCGGCCGCGCAGGTCGCGGCCATGTCGGAACTGCTGCGCCGGGCCGCGCGCCGGGTCGATGCCGCGGCGGGCACGCTCGAGGGCGACGCGTGGTTGCGGTTCCTGGATCGCGGCACGCCGCGGCCGGCGTTCGACGGCCGCGTTGGCGCGTTGCTGCACGATGGCGGATTCCGGCGCGAGGTTGCCGTCGCCGATGTCGAGGCCCTGCGCACCGCGGCGCGCGCGCGTTTCCTGGACTGGATGTCGGCGCGATGAGCGCGCTGGCATCGCTTGTGTCATTCGATGGCTTTGCATGGCCGTGGCTGCTGCTTGCATTGCCGCTTCCGTGGCTCGCGCGGCGCGTGTTGCGACCGGCGCGCAGCCGCACGCCGGCGCTCAAGGCGCCATATGGCGCGCGCCTGGACGCGATTGCCGGCAGTGGCGGCCACGCGACGGCACGCGGGATCAATGCCCTGGCGTGGATCGCGTGGGCGCTGCTGTGCGTTGCCGCCGCGCGTCCGCAACAACTCGGCGCACTCGTGCGGCCGCCGCAGTCGGGGCGGGACCTGATGCTGGCCGTCGACCTGTCCGGCAGCATGGGCGAGGAAGACATGGCGCTGGGCGGGCAAGCCGTCGACCGGCTCACCGCGGCCAAGGCGGTGCTCGCCGATTTCCTCGATCGCCGCGCCGGCGATCGCGTCGGCCTGCTCGTGTTCGGCGACAAGGCCTACGTGCTCACGCCGCTCACCGCCGACCTGGATTCGGTGCGCGCGCAACTCGATGACAGCGTCGTCGGCCTCGCCGGGCGCGCCACCGCGATCGGCGATGCGATCGGGCTTGCGGTCAAGCGCCTGCGCGCGCAGCCGGCGCAGCAGGGGTCGAAGCAGCACGTGCTGGTATTGCTGACCGATGGCGTCAGCAACGCCGGCATGCTCGACCCGCTCAAGGCGGCGCAACTCGCGCGCGACGAGGGCGTGCGCATCCACACCATCGCCTTCGGCGGCGAGGGCGGAGGCATGTCGGTCTTCGGCATTCCGCTGCACATGCCGGGCGGCGATGACGATGTCGACTTCGCCACCCTGCAGCGGATCGCCACCCTGACCGGTGGCAAGGCGTTCCGCGCGCGCGACACCGAGCAGCTCGCCGGGATCTACGCCGAGATCGACCGCCTCGAACCGGTGCAGCGCGCCGGCCAGGCGGTGCGACCGCGCCTGGAACGCTATCCCTGGCCGCTGGCGGCGTCGCTGGCCTGCGGCCTGCTCGCGTTCGCGTGGCCGAGGCGTCGCGCATGAACGCATGGCACGTTGATTTCGCGCAGCTGCTGTCGGTGCACTGGTTGCGTCCGCACTGGCTGTGGTTGTTGCTTGCGCTGCCACTGCTGGTGGTCGCAACGCGCGCGCTGCAACGGCAACGCAACATCTGGCGCGATGTCGTCGATCCGCACCTGCTGCCGCACCTGCTGGAAACGCCGCCGCGGCTGCGCGCACGCGGTGGTCCGTGGCTGGCGCTGCTGGGCGCGACGCTGGCGATCTGCGCGCTCGCCGGGCCGTCGTGGCAGAAAGCCAGGCAACCGCTGTGGCAGGACCGGGCGCCGCTGGTGATCGCACTCGACCTGTCGAGCGCGACGCTTGCGACCGACCTGCCGCCGTCGCGCCTGCTGCAGGCACGCGCGGCGATCGCGCAGCTGCTGCGCGATCGCGCGGGCGGCCAGGTCGCGCTGGTCGCCTTCGCCGACGACGCCTACACGGTGGCACCGCTGACGGCGGATGCGGCCAACGTCGCGTTGTTCCTTGACGCCTTGTCGCCCGACGTCATGCCGGTCGACGGCAGCCGCGCCGATCGCGCGATCGCGTGGTCGGCCAGACTGCTCAAGCAGGCAGGCTTCGAGCAGGGCGACATCCTCGTGCTGAGCGACCACGCCGACGCGACGGCGCGCAGCGCGGCAGGCGTCGCGCATCGCGCGGGCTATCGCGTGTCCGTGCTCGGCCTGGGCACCGCAACCGGTGCCGCGTATCGCGACGGCGACGGAAGGATCGACGAGGCGCGCCTGGACGCCGATGCGTTGCGCGCGCTCGCATCCGTGGGCGGGGGCGAGTACGCGTCCCTGCAGGAGCGCGGCACGGCGACGCCTGGCCTGCTGCAACCGCGCGACGCGGCCGCCGGTGGAGGCGGCGAGACGACCAGCGTCTGGCGCGACCAGGGCTACTGGCTGCTGCTGCCGCTGTTGCTGCTCGCGTTGTTCGCGTTCCGCCGCGGCGGCGCGTTCGCGGTGCTGCTGCTGTGCGCGTGGCTGCCGTGGCAGCCGGCGCGCGCCGCGGGGGGGTGGTGGCAACGCCCCGATCAGCAGGCGCACGCGCAACTGCTGCAGGGCGCGCAGGCGTATCGCAGGAACGACTACGCCGGCGCCACGCAACGATGGCGCGCGTTGCCCGGCGCCGATGCGGCCTACAACCTGGGCAATGCACTGGCCGAACAGGGCGACTACGACGCGGCGATCGCGGCCTACGACCGCGCGTTGCGCATGCGTCCGGGAATGACCGACGCGATCGAGAACCGACGCAAGGTCGAAGACGCAAAGAAGCGCCAGCCGCCAAAGCCGCAGCAGCAAAGCGGCCAACGCTCCCGGCAACCGCAGTCCGGACGGCAGTCGGGGCAACAGCCTTCGGGCCAACGACAACCCGGCCAACAACAGTCCGGCCAACAACAATCCGAACAGCAGCAATCACCGCAACAGTCGCCATCGAACGGCCCTCGACCGCCGGAGCAGGCGTCCGGCCAGCGCAGACAGCACGCGCAACCGCAACCGTCCCAGGGCGCCGCGGAAACGCCGCCACAGGCTGGTGACGCCGCGCAGCGCAAGGCGCAGCAGCAGGCGGATGCCGCCCAGCGCCGCCAGATGGAGCAGGCGTTGAAAAAAACCGCGGGCGACCAACCGCGCGCGACGTCCGCGCCAGGTGCTCGCGCGGAAACGCCTGCCGCACGCGAACGCCGCCTGGCCAATGAGGCCTGGTTGCGACGCGTGCCCGATGATCCCGGCGGCCTGCTGCGTGAGAAGTTCAGGCTCGAGTACGAACGCCGCCAACAGGAGGGTCGATGATGCAACGCGTGCCGGTGCGCCTGTCGATCGCGCTGCTGCTTTTGGCGTGCACGTGGCCGGCCGCGGCAGCGACGCGTGCGTGGCTGGACCGCGACCACATCGCGATGGGCGAAACCACGACACTCAACATCCAGACCGACCAGGCGTCGGTGGATTCGCCGGACTACGCGCCGCTGCTCGCCGAGTTCGGCGTGAGCGGCAACAGCAGCAGCCGCCAGTTCGAGCTCGTCAACGGCGCCGGCAGCACCAGGCTGCTGTTCGCGGTCGCGTTGCAGCCGCGGCGCGAGGGCGTGCTGCAGGTGCCCGCGTTGCGCGTGGGCAGCGAGCGCACGCCGCCACTGACGTTGACGGTGTCGGCGCAGGCCGCGGCGCCATCGCAGGACGGAAGCGTATTCATCGAGACCGAGGTGGACGCGCAGCAGCCCTTCGTGCAGCAGGCCGTCGGTTACACGGTGCGCCTGTATTCGGCGACGCCGCTGCTGTCCGGGCAACTCGACCAGGATCCGCCACCGGGCGCCTCGCTGCAGCGCATCGGCGATGACACCCAATACCAGCGCGACGTCGGCAACCGCCGCTACAAGGTCATCGAACGCCATTACCTGCTGATTCCCGAACGCAGCGGGCCGATGACGATTCCCGGCGCGCGGTTCCAGGGCAACGCCGCGTCGGGTTTCTTCGACGACCTGATGGGCGAGGGCGAACGCGACCTGCATGCCGCGAGCGCGCCACGCCAGGTCAGCGTGCGGCCTGCACCCGCGGACGCACCGCAACCGTGGTTGCCGCTGCGCGCGCTCGACCTGCGCTACCTCGAGACGCCGCAACATCCGCGCGCCGGCGAAGCGGCGACGGTGACCGTCGAAGCGGTCGCCGACGGCGCGACCGCGGCGCAGCTGCCCGAACTGCAGCTGTCCGCCGACAACGGCGCGCAGGTGTTCACCGATCCCGCGCAGAGCGACGACAGCTTCGCCGGCGGACGCCCGCACGTACGCGAAGTGCGCCGGTTCTCGATCGTGCCGTCGCGGGCGGGGACGCTGCGCATCCACGGTCCGCGGCTGGCGTGGTGGGACGTGCAGGCTGGCGTGGCGCGTACCGCGTCGCTGCCGGATCTCGTCGTCCAGGTCGCCCCGGGCGCGCAGGCAGCGACGGGCGCGCCGCCGGTCACGCACCAACAGTCCGGCGATGGTGCGATGCCCGACGACAGCATCGTGGTGCCGGGCGTGCAGGGTCGCGTGCGTCCGTGGGCGCTGGCGACGGTGGCGTTCGCGCTGCTGTGGCTGCTGACGCTGGCGTGGGGCTTGCAGCGGCGGAGCGTTGCGGCGTTGCCGACGGTCGACGATGCCGGTGCGACGCCGACGGCCGCGACGCGCGCCGACCTGCGCCGCGCGCTCGACCGCGGCACCCTGGCCGACGTCGCTGACACTCTCTGCGCGATGGCGAGCCCGCCAGCGGCCGATGTCGACGGACTGCGTGCAGGGCTGGCGGATCCACGCCAGGCCGCGGCACTCGACGCGTTGCAGCGCGCGCGCTGGGCCGATGGCGACGGAAGCGCTGCCCGCGATGCGTTGCGCATCGCATTCAAGGAGGGCCCCACCTGGCGCGTCGCCGCCGCACCACCTCACGACGAAGCACTGCCGCCGCTGTATCCGCGCGGCTGAGCGCGCGTCCGCTCAGCCCGGCGCGGCCAGCGGCAACTCGCAACGCAGGTGCAGCAGTCCGCCGTCGGCGACCGCGTCGAGGCTGCCGTGGTGTGCCTGGGCGATCGCGCGGGCGATGAGCATCTGCAGGCCCAGGCCCTCGTCGTGCGCCGCTGGGTGCGGCTGCTCGAACAAGGCCGCAAGCTCCTCGGCATCCGGCGCGGCGCCGGCGCTGCACACGTCGATCCGCAGGCGTGCATCGACGGCGCGCAGGACGACCGTGGCCGGCGCGCGCCCGTGCGCCGATGCGTACTCGATCAGGATGCGCAGCAGTTGCGTCAGCCGCACCGGATCGCCGTCGAGCATGACGCCGTCGGCGTGGTTCTCGACGATCGCCTCGGCGCCGGCCGTGCCGCTGTTGGCGCGCGCGTAGTCGAGCAGCAGCGCCGGGTCGCAGGCTTCCGGCGTGCTGACCAGGCGTTGCTGGCTGGCGCGCGTCCAGTCGCCGAGCTCGTCGATCATGCGCACCAGTTGCCGGGTCTGTCGCTCGATCAGGGCGAAGAGTTCCTGCTGGCGCTCGGGCGTGACCTGGCCGCTGCGCAACAGGTAAGCCGCGGTCTGCAATGGCGTCAACGGCCCGCGCAGGTCGTGGGCAAGCCGGTCGATCCAGGGGACCGACGCGATCACGCCGGCTCGTCGGCAGCGTCGAGCAGGCTGCAGATCGCCTGGATCGCCGGCAGTTCGGGCGGCTTGACCAGGTGGTGGTCGAAACCGGCGGCCTGGGTGCGGCGCCGGTCTTCCGGCTGGCCCCATCCGGTCACCGCGACCAGCAGCACGCCGTCGCCCTTCGGCCGCGCACGCAATGCCTGGGCGACGTCGTAGCCGCTGCGCCCGGGCATGCCGACATCCAGGAACACAACGCCCGGCGCGAACGCATCAAAGCAGGCCTCGAAGCCGGCCGGCTCGTACAGGCAATGCACTTCCAGCCCCAGCAGCTCCAGCATCATCGCCAGGGTGTCGGCGGCATCGCGGTTGTCGTCGACGATCAGCGCGCGATGGCGCACCGTCGCCGTCTTGCGTGCCGGCAACGCGGGCGTGGGCGGTCGCTGCGGCGCCGGCGACACCGCCGCGGGCACCGCCTCGCGCGGCAGCCGCACCAGGAACTCGCTGCCGCGGCCGAGGCCCTCGCTGCGCACGCTGACTTCGCCGCCATGCATCTCGGCCAGGCGCCGCACCAGGGTCAGGCCGATGCCGAGGCCGCCCCGCGCGCGCTCGACCGCGGTGTCGGCCTGCGAGAACAGCTCGAAGATGTCCTGGGCCTGCTCCGGGCTCAGGCCGATGCCGCGATCGCGCACGCGCACCTGGATCGCGCGGTCGTCGACCTCGGCGAGCAGTTCGATCGAACCGGCCGCATCGGAGTATTTCGCGGCGTTGTTGAGCAGGTTCGCGAACACCTGCGACAGCCGCATGCTGTCGGCATGCATCGGCACGCGTTCGGACGGCATCTGCACGCGCAGCTGGTGGCCGCCCTGTTCGATCAGCGGCATCGCGGTTTCGATCGCCGACTCGAGCACGTCCCGCAGCGTGGTCGCGCCCTTGCGCAACTCGAGCTTTCCGCGGGTGATGCGGGCGATGTCGAGCAGGTCGTCGATCAGCCGCACCAGCAGCGCCAGCTGGCGCTCCATCAGGTCCTGTAGCGGGCCGGTCGCATCGGGTGTGGCCAGCCGGCGGATGTTGAGTGCATTGAGCAGTGGCGCAAGCGGGTTGCGCAGTTCGTGCGCGAGCGTCGCCAGGAACTCATCCTTGCGTTGGTCGGCCTGGCGCAGGCGGTCCATCAGCTGCTTCATCTCGTCGACGCTGGTCGAAATGCCGAACCACGACGCGACCTCGCCCGACTCGTTGCGCCACGGCACCGCGCGGGTCATGAACCAGGAGTACTTGCCCTCGATGTTCCGGTGCCGCGCCTCGAACTCGAACTTCTCGCCGGCCGCCAGCGACGCCACGACGAGGTCGTGCACGCCGGCGCTGTCGTCCGGATGCAGCACCAGCCGCGTCAGCGCCGACGGACCTTCGCCTTCGGCCGGACGGCCGTAGTAGTCGAACCAGTTGCGGTTGGCGTAGGTGATCGTGCCATCCGGCGCGCAGGTCCAGACGATCGACGGGATCGTGTCGGCCAGGAAACGCAGCCGCTCCTGCGCGCTGCTGCGCTCGACCACTTCCTCGCGCAGTTCGCGGTTGCGCGTGCTCAGGTCCTCGTTGGCCTTGCGCAGCGATTCGTTGAGGCGGTGCAGTTCGCGCGCCTTCTCCGCCTGCAGGGCGAGGTTGGCTTGCTGCAGTTCGCGCCGCTTGCGGAACAGTTCCGCCAGCACCACGACCTTGCTGCGCAGGATCTCCGGGATCACCGGCACCATCACGTAGTCGACCGCGCCGAGCTTGTAGCCGCGCAGGCGGTCCATGTCGGTCACGTTGACGGCGGTGACGAAGATGATCGGCGTGTTCTCGAAGCGCGGATGCTGGTGGATCAGGCTCGCGGTCTCGAACCCGTCCATGCCCGGCATGTTCACGTCGAGCAGGATCACCGCGTACTCGTCGTCCATCAGCCGCTTGAGCGCCTCCATGCCGGAGGACGCTTCCACCAGGTTCTCGCCCAGCGGCTCGAGGATGGCGCGGTACGTCAGCAGCCGTCCCGGCTGGTCGTCGACCAGCAGGATGTTGACCGGGCCCTGGCCATCCTCGGGAAGCGGCGGCGCGGCGGTGCTGCCGGGTTCGATCAACGATGCAGCCACTGTCGCAACACTCCCAGCAACTGGTCGGTGACGACGGGTTTGGCGAGGTAATCCGAGGCGCCCGCCTCCAGGCACTTCTCGCGATCGCCCTTCATCGCCTTGGCGGTGAGCGCGACGATCGGCAGCGCCCGCGATTCGGGATCCGAGCGGATCGCGCGCATCGTATCGTAGCCGTCCATGCCAGGCATCATGATGTCCATCAGCACCAGGTCGATGTCGGCATCCTCGGCGACCTTCTCGATCGCTTCCTGGCCGGTGCCGGCGGTGACGACGTCCATGCCGTGGCGCTCGAGCACGCTGGACAGCGCGAAGATGTTGCGCACGTCGTCGTCGACCACCAGCACGCGCTTGTCGCGCAGCGCCTCGTCGGACTCGTGCAGGCGCTGCACCATGCGCCGCTTGGCCGGCGGCAGTTCGGCGACGATCCGGTGCAGGAACAACGCGGTCTCATCGAGCAGCCGCTCCGGCGACTCGACGCCCTTGATCACCACCGACTTCGCCGCCTTCTTCAGCCGCTCGCTTTCATCGGCGGTCAGGTCCTTGCCGGTGAACACGACGATCGGCAGCTCGCGCAGCGCCTCGACCTGCTGGATGCGGTCGAGCAGGTCGAAGCCGCTCATGTCCGGCAGGCGCAGGTCGAGCACGACGCAGTCGAACTGTTCGCTGGCCAGCGCCGCCATCGCGTCCTCGCCGGAGCCGACGGTCTTGATGTCGACGTCGTCGTGGTGGATGAGTTCCTCGATGCTCATCCGCTCGGCGGCATCGTCCTCCACCACCAGCAGCCGCTTCACGCGCGGCAGCGTGTACTGCTTGATGCGATCGAGCGCGGCGGAAATCGTTTCCGTCGTCGCCGGCTTGGCGAGGTAGGAGAACGCGCCGCGCTCGATGCTGTGGTGGCGTTCTTCCTCGATCGTGACGATCTGCACCGGGATGTGGCGCGTCGACGAGTCCTGCTTCAATCGCGCGAGCACGGTCCAGCCGAGCATGTCCGGCAGGAAGATGTCGAGCGAGATCGCGCTGGGCTTGTATTCGCGCACCAGCCGCAGCGCTTCGCTGCCGCGGTTGGCGACCAGCACCTTGAAGCCCTGCGAACGCGCATGGTCGCGCAGCACGGTCGCATAGCGCGGATCGTCCTCGACCACCAGCAGCGAGGGGTCCCCCGGCGCCAGTTCGAGGCGGTCGTCGGGGACTTCCTCCAGCAGCTGCTGCGGGATTTCAGCGGCGACGGCCTGCGCGAGCTGCGCGGCGATGTGGCGGGGCTTCTCGTGGCTGCTGTCGGCGCCGACGTAGTTCAGCGGCAGGTACAGCGTGAACGTGCTGCCCTTGCCGGGCGCGCTCACCAGGCGCAGCTCGCCGCCGAGGAGGCCGGCGATCTCGCGCGAGATCGCCAGGCCCAGGCCGGTGCCGCCGTACTTGCGCGACGTGCCCGCGTCGGCCTGCTGGAACGCTTCGAAGACGATCTTCTGCTTCTCCGGCGAGATGCCGATGCCGGTGTCGGTCACCTCGAACGCGATCACGGTCGGGGCCGCATCCAGGATCGGGTGATCCATCGTCCAGCCGGCGCGGGCGACGCGCGCGGACAGGCGCACGCTGCCCTGCTCGGTGAATTTCAGCGCGTTGGAGAGCAGGTTCTTGAGGATCTGCTGCAGGCGCTTGGGATCGGTGTTGAGCGCGCGGCCGAGGTCGGGGGAGAAGTCCACCGAGAAATCCAGGTGCCGGCGCTCCGCCTCGTGCCGGAAGCCGCGTTCGATGTTCTCGCGCAGGTGTGAGAACGGGATTTCCTCGCTGTCGACCGTGACCGTGCCCGACTCGATCTTCGACAGGTCGAGGATGTCGCTGATCAGGTGCAGCAGGTCGGTGCCCGCCGCGTGGATGGTCTTGGCGAATTCCACCTGGCGCGGCGAGAGGTTGGTGTCCGGATTCTCCGCCAGTTGCTGGCCCAGGATCAGGATCGAATTCAGCGGCGTACGCAACTCGTGCGACATGTTGGCGAGGAACTCGGACTTGTAGCGCGAGGTGAGCGCGAGCTCGGCCGCCTTGTCCTCGAGCGCGCGGCGGGCGTGCTCGATCTGCTGGTTCTTGTGTTCGACCTCGGCTTTCTGCTCGGCCAACAGCGCCGCCTTCTGCGCGATCTCCTCGTTGGTTTCCTGCAGTTCGTTCTGCTGCGTCTGCAGTTCCACCGCCAGCTGCTGCGACTGCGCGAGCAGGTGTTCGGTGCGCATCGTCGCCTCGATCGTGTTGAGCACGATGCCGATGCTTCGGCTCAGCTGCTCCAGGAAGGTGCGCTCGGTGGTGCTGAACTCGGACAGCGAGGCCAGCTCGATCACCGCCTTGACCTGGTCCTCGAACAGCACCGGCAGCACGATCACGCTGCGCGGCACGGCATTCAGCAGTCCCGATTCGATCTGCGCCGTGCCCGGCGGCACGTCCTTGACCAGGATCAGCTGCGCCTGCGCCGCGCACTGGCCGACCAGGCCTTCGCCGAAGCGCAGGGTGCGCGTCATCGGCGAGCGGTTGGCGTCGGCATAGCCGGCGAGCTGGCGCAGGCGGCGGTCGTCGGCTTCGTCGCCGACGGTCTCGACCATGTACATCAGGCCCTGCTGCGCGTTGACCAGCGGCGCCAGTTCGGTCAGCAGCATGTGGCCGAGCGTGATCAGGTCGCGCTGGCCCTGCATCATTCCCGAGAACTTCGCCAGGTTCGTCTTCAGCCAGTCCTGCTCGCGGTTGGATTCGGTGGTCGCGCGCAGCGTGCCGATCATCGCGTTGATGTTGTCCTTGAGGTCGGACACCTCGCCGCGCACGTCGACCTGGATCGAACGCGTCAGGTCGCCCTGCGTCACCGCGGTCGCGACCTCGGCAATCGCGCGCACCTGGGTGGTGAGGTTGGCCGCGAGCTGGTTCACGTTCGCGGTCAGGTCTTCCCAGATGCCGGCGGTGCCGGGCACGTTCGCCTGGCCGCCGAGGCGGCCTTCGACGCCGACCTCGCGCGCCACCGTCGTCACCTGGTCGGCGAAGATCGCCAGCGTCTCGGTCATGTTGTTGATGGTGTCGGCCAGCTCGGCGATTTCGCCCTTGGCTTCCACCGTCAGCTTCTTCT
>Ga0310810_10010735_pt1 | contig 10679 bp, 10 predicted proteins | sample NCmetagenome_FD_207641 | JGI IMG/M metagenome (GOLD analysis project Ga0310810, IMG submission 207641) | Soil microbial communities from experimental microcosm in Duke University, North Carolina, United States - NC | ecosystem: Engineered > Artificial ecosystem > Soil microcosm > Unclassified ... | reverse complement strand
ACTCACCCGTCTTCGGATCCTTGTACGATTCCGGCGACCCCTGGGCGTAGCACACCTTCATCACGCCTTCCTTCTTGACCTTGGTGAGCGTCGACGTGTCCGACTGCGCATGCGCCGCCGCCGACGTGAACATCAGAACGGCTGCAATGGAGAGCAATTGCCTGGGCTTCATGGTTCAATCTCCTGGGGTGGATGGGTCGTTGGATCGGCAATCCTTTTTCGGCATTTGTCGCCGGCCGACTACCGTGGCGGTGGCACGGGGTAAAGCGCACGCGGGACCGCCGCCGGCATGCGCTGCGAGATCAGTGCGCTCAGCTTCTCCACGGAGCGCGCATCCGGGCGGAAAGCAAGCGTGATGATCGGGATTTGCGAATCGGCGGCCCGCATCCTTTCCGCGGCCGACGGCGTGACGAGCAGCACGTCGCTCGATCCGAGCAGCTTGCGGATTCCGGCACGCTCCCGGGTGAGGCAGCCGGCGACACGCAAGCCGGGGTTATAGCCGTCGACCATCCCGGTCAGTGACAACAGCGTCTGTTTCAGATCGCAGACGATGCCGACGCGCGTGCCCGCACGCAACCGCGCCACTTGCATCAGGCTGTCGGGGTCGATCGGGATGTGCATGCCGAGCACCTCGGCCTGGCTCGCGTCGCCACCGTGCGGTCCGAGCGCCGCCTCGACGGCGGCAAGATGCGTGATGTTGACGGCGAGAATGCTGTAGTCGTTCAGGAATCGCTTCGGGTCCTCGACGACTGCGTCGATCAGCAGCGGTTCGATCGAATGCGAGACCGCGAGTTGAAGGTCGCGGCTCAGCACGGTCGCATCGCGGCGATTGCATTCGATGAATCCGATCCGCGGCCCCGCGCTGCCATAGGCCTGTGCGATGACGTCGTCGATGAACTTGCGGAACTGCGGCTCGCGCAGCCCCGACAGTTTCGCCTCCTGAGCGGCGAGCGCGAGAAGTCCCGTGATGCCGTCGAGGGCCCGGTCGGGCGATGCGCGCAGCGATCGCTTGCCGATGAAGGTGCCGAATCCGGCCCGGGTCAGCAAATAGCCGCGCTGCGCAAGCGATCGGTAGGCCTTGCTCACGGTGTTCTTGTTCGCGCCGAGTTCCGCCGCCAACGCTTCGCAGGTGGGAATCCTCTGGCCGGGAACATATTCCTTGCGCGCGATGCGCAGCAGGATCGCACGCTCGATCTCCATCCACGACACCGCACGTTTGCCTTCACCACGCAATCGCGCACCCGTCCTGCCGCGGCTCCGAGCCGGCGACGAAAACGCGATCGGGCAGCACGCCGATGATCTGCGCGCCACCCATGCCGCGATGCTCGCGGCGAACGATCTCGTGACCCCATTGTGCGAGCGTTCGGCACGTCGCCTCCGGCACGCCGTCCTCGATCACGACCCGCGCGCCCTCCTCCCACCAGAAACGCGGTTCGTCGACGGCGCTTTGGACATCGAGCCCGTAGTCCAGCAGGTTCACGACGAGCTGCACATGGCCCTGCGGCTGCATGAGGCCGCCGGTAACGCCGAACGCGGCGTGCAACGCGTCACCGTTCAGGATCATTCCCGGGATGATCGTGTGAAACGGCCGCTTGCCGGGCGCGAGGCAATTAGGGTGCGTCGGGTCCAGCGAGAAGCCGGCACCGCGATTCTGCATCGCGAAGCCGAGGCCTTTCGCGACGTGTCCGCTGCCGAAATCGTCGAACACGCTGTTGATGAATGAAACGGCGTTGCCTTCGGCATCCGTCGTCGCCAGATAGACGGTATCCGAGCGGCCCCAAGCTGCCGCTTTCGGCGTGGACGCATGCCCGCCGATGATGCCGCCGGAATTGGCGAGCATCGCGTCGACGGGCACTGTGGCGAACCGCGGATCGGCTACGTGCTGCGCGGCATCGACCATGCCATGCTTGGTGGCCTCGATCAACAGATGCAAGCACTGCGCCGAGTCGCGCGGATGGCGAGGCAGGTCGGTTTCCGACAGGATGCGCAGCGCAAGGAGCGCGGCCAGCCCCTGCCCGTTCGGCGGACATTCGAGCACGCGAAAGCCGTAATAGTCGACGCCGATCGGTTCCTGCCACTCCGCCCGGTACGAGGACAGATCGCGTGCGGCGAGCAGCCCGCCGCTGCGTTGCGCATATGCGACGAGGTGCTCGGCGATCTCGCCTTCATAAAAAGCGTCGCGGCCGCCTTCGGCCAGCAGGCGAAGCGTACGCGCGAGATCGGGTTGCACCAGAACGTCGCCGGCTCGCGGCGCGCATCCATCGATCAGCAACGTACGCGCGGCTTCGACGTCGGCGCGTAGCCGCTCTTCGCTCTGACTCCAGCTTCGCGCATCACATGGCGCAACCGCAAAGCCGTCTTTCGCGTACTCGATCGCCGGCTCGAGTACCTTGGCGAGCGTGAATCGGCCGGCAACCTCCAGCATCTGGGCCCAGCCGTCGACACAGCCAGGTACCGTCCAGGCGAGAGGACTGTGGCGCGGCACGCTTTCGAGCCCCCGCCCCCGATACGCGTCGAGCGTGGCGGCCGCCGGCGCCGGGCCGCTTGCATTGAGCGCGCGCACGCGGCGATCACGGGCGCCGTAAAGCAATGCAAATGCATCGCCACCGAGGCCGGTCTGGTAGGGCTCGACGACGCCAAGGACAGCGGCCGCTGCGACCGCCGCGTCCGCCGCGGTTCCGCCGTCGAGCAGCATTCGCATGCCGGCGAGGCTCGCCAGCGGATGTGCCGACGCCACCATGCCGCGCCGCCCGAACACCGGTGAACGCCGGGAATTGAACTGCGCCGTGTTGTAAGGGGGACGATTCATGCCTTGACGAAGTGCCTTGCCATGCCCATGTACGGCAATCGCTAAGCGACCGGCAGGGGCTTCGCGCCGATCGCGTAGCGCGCCAGTATCTCGGGATCGAGCTCGATGCCGAGTCCCGGCTTGTTCGGAACGTCGACGAATCCATCCACCACCGGCATTCGTTCGCGCGTCAGCAACCGATTGATCGGTGTCTCGGCAACGCAATACTCCTGGAAGTACGCGGTCTGCAGCACCGCGTTGAGGTGCAGCGATGCTGCCTTGATGACACCGCTCTTCCACGCGTGCGGGACGACCGGCACGCCGTCGCGCTCGGCGGCGCGGGCGATCTTCATTGCCTCCGACAACCCTCCGCAGCGCGTCACGTCCGGCTGGATGACATCGACGCGCCCGCGCTCGATCAGCTCGCGAAAACCCCACCGGGTCGCCTCCTCTTCACCGGCCGCGACACGAATGCCGACAGCATCGGCAAGCTCCGCATACGCGTCGAACTCATCCGGCTCGAAGGGCTCCTCGAGCCAGTAGATGCCGAGTTCCTCGAGCTTGCGCGCCACGCGGATGGCGCGCTGCGCATCGGCTCCGTAGCCGAAACCCGCATCGATCAGGATTTCGGCATCGCCCGCCGCGCGCTTTGCGGCGCTCGCGAGGCGCACGTCGTTCGCCTCGTCCTTGCCGATCGGTCCCCAGCCGAACTTGATGGCCGTGAAGCCCATTTCGAGCAGCCGCTCGACGCTCGCTGCGACCGCTTTTTCGGTTTCGGGCATCAGCAGCGACGCATACGGGCGTATCCGGTCGCGCTTGCGCTCGCCGAGCAGGTTGCATACGGGCTTGCCGAGTTTCTTGCCCTTGATGTCCCAGAGCGCGATGTCGACGCCGCTGATCGCATGCATCGCCGCGCCGCGCCGTCCGTAATACACCGATCCCATGTACATGCGCCGCCAGAGACCCTCGATGTCGAGCGGATCCTGGCCGATCAGCACGTGACGCAGGCCGGTCGCGATGAAATGCGAATGCGGCGCATCGAACACCGCCTTCACGACCTCGGGCGCCGAATCCACTTCGCCGATGCCGGTGATCCCTTCGTCGGTATGAATGCGGACGATCAGGTCGTCCTGGCTGCCGTCGGCGATTGCGCCGTCGACGACCGGCTGGCGCAGGATGATAGCCTCGACTTCCGTAATTTTCACTGCGAATGCTCCCTGGTCAAGTGCGGTTATTAGGGCCTGTTCACACTATGTTCGCGAATGCGTTGCAACCCGGAGGGAACGGGCGGCAAGATCAACTGAAGATGTCGGCGACGAGGTCGCCGGTGGCAACCGCCTGGTTGCCGACCCAGCTTTGCGGCGGAAACGTCATGACGTAGCCGTCGGCGGGCATGCGGATCGCTTCGACTTCGCGTCCGTGCAAGTCGCGCGTGCGTGCGATCACCGTGCCTGCGGTCAGGAACGTGCCGCACTCCACTTCGAAACGGATGAAGCCGCCCCGGTTGGCGCGGATCGTCGGCATCGCCGCGTGCACGCCCGGTACGACGCGCATCCCTCGCTGTGCCTCGATCGCTCCCTCCACGATGCCGAGATGGACGAGGACATTGCGAAGGCCCGTGAGCGCCGCCGCGACCGTCGCGTCGTCCAGCATGCGCGACTTCGTCATTTCGATCATCAGCGCCGGCTTGCCGGCGTCGAGGCACGCGCCGGCGAGCGTCAGCGGATTGCGAGCCGTTGTCACCATCGTCACGCCGAAAGCCTGCGCCATGGCAAGCGTCTTGTCCCACGCCGGCGTCCCCAGCGCATCGCGCTTCCCACCTCGGTACATGAACGTGAACGGAATGCCGGGCTCGCCCACCGCATGCAGGTCGATCGCACAGTCGGCCTGTTGCACGATCTCGTTCCACAGGACGTGTACGATCCTCTGCGTCAAGCTGCCATTGGCATCCCCGGGCCAGAGCTTGTGAATGTCGCCGGCGAATGGCACGCCCTCGCGAGCCGCGTAGTGCGGTGCGACGCGTGTCGCCGCCTGATGCGCGAGGAGATTGGCGAGCGGAACCGCGATGATCGCGCCTGCGAGACGTTCGGGATCGAGGTCGTCCGCCAACCGACGCAACGTCTCCACCGAGTAAATGGTCTCCTGGCCGTGCGAGCCCGCATGCAGATAGACGATCGGGCCGTCATTGCGCCCATTGATGATCACGATCGGGACGCTCACGAGCGTGACGCCGTCGGCCAGCTCGCCCACGGGGATGTACCCGCGAGCGACTGCGGCACTGGGCGCAACGACCGATCCGACGTTCAGGCTGCCACGCATGAGCGCCTCCGTGCCGGGCAAGTAGTGGTGTTGCGGTTACGCATGGTGCGGAAGGTCGCCGTGCCGCGCACGCCTGTTGCCCACCTCCGGGTTGACTGCGGACTTTGGCCGCTCGTTGCGCAGAATGCGGACGACTTCGAGCGCCGCGTGGACGGTGACATGTTCGCGCGATTCCTCCGAATACCAGGCGGCATGCGGCGTGAGGATGACGTTGTCGAGCGCCAGTAACGGATCGTCCGGCGCCGGCGGCTCGGGATCCGTCACATCGAGCCCGGCGCCGGCGATGCGTTGCTCCCGTAGCGCCGCCACGAGCGACGCCTGGTCGACGACGCGACCACGCGACGTGTTGATCAAAAATGCGCTGCGCTTCATCAGGCCAAGCTCGCGTTCGCCGATGAGGTGCGTCGTCGCCGCCGTCAGCGGCAGGTGCAGCGACACGTAGTCCGCGCAACGAAGAAGCGCGTCCAGTTCGACGAACGTGACGTGCTCGGTTGGCGTCGGATGGCGCGCCGACGCGAGCACCTTCAATCCCAGCGCGTTGGCCTTCGCCGCAAGCGTGCGGCCGATGTCGCCGAAGCCGACGATCCCGAGGGCTTGTCCCGCAAGCCGATGGCGGGGCACCGCCAACCGGTACGACCATTCGCCGGCGCGCACGCCGCGGTCGAACGCCGGCACGCCCCGGGCCCACGCGAGCAGCAATGCGAGCACGTGGTTGGACACCTCGTCCCAGTTCGCATCGCACACGTTCGCGACCCAGATGCCTCGCTCGGTGGCGGCGTCTACATCGATGTTGTCGACGCCCTTGCCGAAATGCACGACACCCCGGCAGCGTGGCCAGGCATCGAGCGCGCGCGCGGTGATCGGTACATGCTGGTTGATCACCGCATCGGCGTCGCGTCCCGCCTCCAGCGCCTCGTCCTCGTCGCGGCAGGCGCACACGACGACCTCGATGCCGGCGTCCGACAGCACGCGCTTCGCCGAGGAGATGTCGGTGTAATGATGATCGGTGATGACGGCTTTCAAGGGGACGACGTCCGTACGGCACCGGCCGCGACAGCGTCGGACGATCTCGGTCGGGTGCCTGTTCAGCCGGTTTCGGGACCGGGGTTGCGGGGTTGCTTTCAATCCTAAGATTTAGGATGATGGGTTGTCAACCCGCTTTTCCGTACCCGCTCGCATCGATGAGGAAATCCCATGCCGAAGAGAACTGACGATGACTTCCTGCCCCAGGTGCGCGCCCGCCTCTATGCGGCCGTGCTGTCCGACGTGCTCGATGAGATCGGCCTGCGCCACCAGGCGATGAGCCCGCGCATCCGTCCGCTCGACGACGAACGCGTCCTCGTCGGATTTGCGCGGACCGGACTTTTCCGCGAGGTGTATCACGTCAGCAAGGGCGAGAACCCGTACGAGCTGGAGATCCGCATCCTCGACGATCTGCGCCCGAACGACGTCGTCGTCTTCGGTTGCGGCGGATCGAGCCGCATCGCCCCCTGGGGTGAGCTGCTGACGACGGCGGCGCGCGCGCGCGGCGCCGCCGGTGCGGTCACCGACGGGTTCGTCCGCGACGTCCGCGGGATTCGCGCTGCGAAGTTCCCGGTGTTTCACGGCGGCATCGCGCCGCTCGACTCGAAGGGTCGCGGCAAGGTCGCCGACATCGACGTGCCGATCGAATGCGCCGGCGTGCGCATCGAGCCCGGTGATCTCGTGTTCGGCGATGTCGACGGCGTGGTCGTCGTGCCGCGGCACGCCGAGGAAGAGGTGTTGTCCCGGGCCTTCGAGAAGGTCTCGAGCGAGAACCGCACGCGCGACGAGCTTTTGCAGGGCGCGAAGCTCGGCGAGGTGTTCGACCGCTACGGCGTCCTTTAGCGCCGATTCGCCTCGGGCAGCGCGCCGCACGCCGCGATCCACGACCTCGAAGGATTCCCGATGATCAAACGCGTCACGCTGATGACACGCAAGCCCGGAATGACGCGCGAAGCGTTCGCGGACTACTGGACCCGCGTTCACGCGCCGTTGCTCGCCTCGCACCCTGCCGTCAAGCGGTTGACGATCAACGTGACCGAGGAGTTCGTGCGCTTCTCCGTGCGTAACGAAGATACCGCCGACCCGTTGCGCTCGACGATCGTCACGCAGACGCCGGATGGTATCGTCGAGCTATGGTTCGAGGATCGCGAGTCCATGAGCGCGATGTACGCGTCGGATTTCTCCCGCCGGCTCGTCGCGGATGCCGAGCACTTCGTCGGCGCCATCGCGACCTTCATCGTCGACGAGCGCGAGATCAAGACGCCCCCTGCGTGAGCGGCGAACGCGCCCGGACGCGGGCGCCCGGTTGACTGCGCCGGGGGAGCACGGGACCCGAACCCCTGCCCTTCTGTTGTGGCTCGCCGGCAACGGACTGCGGCTGACGATTCTCGCGGTACCACCGGTCCTCGCGACGATTCGCGACGATCTCGCGCTCACCGCGACGCAGGTCGGGCTGCTGTCGAGCATTCCGCCGGCGATGTTCGCGATCGCCGCGCTCGCAGGCTCGCTGCTGGTCGCTCACCTCGGCTTGAAGAGCGCGCTCGTCGGCGGGCTCGCGCTCGTCGCCGTTGGATCGGCGCTGCGCGGCGCAAGCTCGAATTTCGCGATCCTGCTGTCAACGACGATCGTCATGTCGGCTGGCGTCGCGATCATGCAACCGATCATGCCGACCGCGGTGCGGCAATGGATGCCGCGGCGGATCGGACTCGGCACCTCGCCGTGCTCCTGACGGCGCCGCTCGTGCTTCCGCTCGTCGGGGGCGGCTGGCGGGCGTCGCTCGTCGCCTGGTCGGCGCCGATTGCGCTGATCGCCGTCCTGGTGTATGCCTATGCGCCAACATCACCGCCGCCAAGCCACGCGAGCGCCGCGCTGCGTAAATGGTTGCCCGACTGGCATGCCGGTCTCGTGTGGCGGCTCGGGGCTCTGTTCGGTTGCATCAACGGCATCTACTTCAGCGCGAATGCATTCCTGCCGATCTTCCTCGCGAGCCGTGGCCATTCGGAACTGATCAGCCACGCGCTGCTCGCGCTCAACCTCGGCCAACTCCCCGCATCGCTGCTGCTGCTCGCCGTCGCGGGACGACTCGAGCGACGCGCGTGGCCCTATGTCGCGTCCGGCGTGGTGTCGCTCGCATGCATCGCCGGCATTGCCTTCACGCCGGGACCGGCGACGATCGCATGGGCCGCGCTGCTGGGCTTTTGCGTCGCGACAGGACTTATCCTCGCACTCACGTTGCCGCCGCTTCTGTGCCGCGCCGACGACGTCGCGCGCACGTCGGCGGGAACGTTCACGCTGAGCTACGGCGGCGCCGTCGTCATGGCGCTCGCCAGCGGCGCTGCATGGGACCTGAGCGGCATGCCCGCATTCGCCTTCGTGCCGCTTGCGATCGGCGCCGTGGGGCTTGCCGTCGTCGGCGTGACGATGTTGCGGATCGGCGAATTGCGTTAGCGACGCGGAACGACCGAGCGCACACGGACGCAGCCTAAGGCACCGCTTCGGACGCCGGCGCCGGCGGCAGGTTTGCGCGCAGGATCGCAAGCAGCGCCTGCGCGTCGATCGGTTTCGACAGCAGCGCGCGAACGTCTGCGCGATCGAGGTCGGCGCGCGCTACGGCATCGGCACGTCCGGTGTAGAGCACGACCGGCACATGCGGCTGGCGGGCGTGCATTGCCTGCGCGAGCGCAATGCCCGTCATCCCCGGCATCGTCTGGTCGGTGATGACGATGTCGAACGCCACCCCGCTCTCCAGTGCCCGCAGCGCGGCCGCGCCGTCCGCGAATGCAGTCACCGCGAGTCCCCACCCGGCGAGCAACTCCTGCATGAACCGCGCGACCGCAGGCTCGTCGTCGACGACCGCGACGCGTCCGGCCAGCGTCACGGACTTGACGCTCTCGCGCACGTTCTCGCCGGATGCGATCGCCTTGCGCTCCGCAACGGGAAACAGCATGCGAAACGCGGCGCCGCGGCCAGGCGCGGTATCGACGATGACGTGGCCCTCGTGCCGGTGCACGATGCCATGCACGGTGGAGAGTCCCATGCCGCTGCCGTGGCCGGCGTCTTTCGTCGTGAAGAACGGCTCGAACATCCGTTCCTGCACGTCGGGCGGGATGCCAGGGCCCGTGTCGGCGACGGCCAGCTCGACCCACTCGCCGCTGAACGGCGTGCGGCAACTCGTGCACACGGCCGCGGCCGCGGCTTTGTGCAGCGTCACGCGGAGCTCCCCGCTCGATCGCATGGCGTCGCGGGCGTTGATCACCAGATTCATCAGCACCTGTTCGAGCTGCACCGGGTCGAGCAGCACCGGCGGCGCATCGTCATCGAGCTCCATCCGCATCGCGACAGTGGCGGGCAGCGAGGCGCGCAGCAGCCGGAGCGCCTCGCCGATGCGCGGCGCGAGCGCGATCACCTGCGGATCGCCGCGACCGCCGCGGCTGAACGTGAGCATCTGCTGGATCAGGTCGCGGGCACGAAGACACGAGGCGGTCGCCTGGTCCAGATAGGTGGCGAGCTTCGGATCCGCGCCTGTCACGCGCTCCGCCGCGAGCGCCACGTACCCCATGATGCTGGTGAGCAGATTGTTGAAGTCGTGCGCGATGCCGCCGGTCAAGTGCCCGATCGCCTCCATCTTCTGCGACTGACGCAGTTGCGCCTCGCCGAGCGTCCGCTCGATTTCGGCGGCCGCGCGCACGGCGAAGATCTTGAGCATCGCCTCCGCGAGCGCTGCATCGCGCATCGGCTGCCGGTCCATCGCCGCGATGAGACCGAGCGGGCGCCCGTTGGCGCCGGTGAGCTCCCGGTTCACGCCGCTGCCGACGTAGCGGAACTCGCGCCCGACGACGTCGCGGCACGGCGAGCCGGCGAGCGGATACTCGAAATTGCGCAGCGTGTTGCCGTCGAGCCGTGCGGCGAGCGTGCGCATCCTCGTCGAGTCGCCGTCGACGAACACGGCGATCATTGCCGCATCGACGCGCAGGATCGTCGCGAGCGAGCGCACGAGCTCGCCGAACACGCTCGCGCCTTCGACGGCGGACACGGCGAGCGCCGCTGCGCGCAGCGCCTCCTCGACACGCTTGCGCTCGGTGATGTCGGTCGCGATTCCGCACACGGCGCAGACCGCGCCCGATTCGTCGAACAATGGAAACTTGTGCGACAGATACGTGCGCAAGCCGTCCACCGTCGCGATCGTCTCCTCGAAGTCCATCGCCTGTCCGGTCTCCACGACGCGCCGGTCGTTGCCATGCAACTCCGCGGCGGTGGATGGGAAGACGTCGCGATCGAGGCGACCGACGATTGCGTCGAGCGGCAGGCCGGTGATCGACTCGAACGCCGGATTCGCGAAGATCAGCCGGCCGGCGAGATCCTTGACGAAAACCGCGGCCGCCGTCTGGTCCACGATCTGCGCGAGCTGGGCGTGCGTGTTGCCGAAAACGAGGTCGGCAGGCGTTGCGGCGATTCGAGCCATGACGCGAACCCGGGGGGAAATCGCAGCAGTCTACCGGCCCGCGGGGTGACCGCGCGACTGTAGCTGAGGGCTACACGCGAAATCCGC
>Ga0310810_10010733_pt1 | contig 10680 bp, 9 predicted proteins | sample NCmetagenome_FD_207641 | JGI IMG/M metagenome (GOLD analysis project Ga0310810, IMG submission 207641) | Soil microbial communities from experimental microcosm in Duke University, North Carolina, United States - NC | ecosystem: Engineered > Artificial ecosystem > Soil microcosm > Unclassified ... | reverse complement strand
AATTGCCGGCCACTTCAACGTGCCGGTCGTCATGGTCTCCGGAGACGATGCCGCGGTCGCCGAGGTGCGGAAGGTGATCGGCCCGATCGAGGGGGCCGAGGTCAAGACGTCGCTCGGCTTCCACTCGGCACAGACGATGACGCCGCAGGCGGCGCTGACGCTGATTGCCGATCACGTCAAGAAAGGACTGGCGCGCCGCGGCGAGCTCAAGCCCTACAAGCCGTCGGGTCCGATCGTCGTCGACGTCTCGTTCAAGCACTATCTCCCGGCTGAAGTTCTCTCCTACCTGCCGCTCTTCGAGCGCAACGGATCGCACGCGGTGCGCTACCGCGCGAAGGACATGGTCGAGGCGACCTCGATCATGGAGTTCATCGACGAGTATCGTTCGGATCTCAGTCCCTAGGACAAGCAGGAAGTGAGAAGTGAGAAGTGAGAGGTAAGAAGTGAGAGGTGGGAAGTGAAGGGCTCTTCCAGGTTGGCGACGCGCCTGATCCTCTCGACGGGCCTCATCTGCGGGCTGGTCGGCGCCGGCGTCGGTGCGGGTCTGGCGACGTCGGGTCAATACACGCGCGTCGTTGGCTGGGCGCCGCCGCCTGGCGGCACCGAGTGGGGGCAGGTGCCCGGAATGACGATCGACGCGGCCGGCCGCCTGTTCGTGTTCCGTCGCGCCGAGCCGCCCATCGTCGAGCTCGACGCCGACGGTAAGGTGCTCAAGACGTGGGGTGACGGCACGTTCGTGTGGCCGCACGGCATCCGCGTCGATCGCGACGGCTTTCTCTGGATCACCGACGGCAGGAATCGCGATGGGCGGGGTCAGCAGGTCTTCAAATACACGCGTGACGGACGGCTGCTGATGACGCTCGGCACGAAGGGCGTAGCCGGGGAAGGGCCCGGTGTTTTCAACGGACCGTGCGACGTCGCGGTTGCCGAGAACGGCGACATCTTCGTCGCCGACGGGCACTGGAACGCACGCATCGTCAAGTTCTCGAAGGACGGCGCGTTCATCAAGACCTGGGGCCGGAAGGGCAGCGGCCCGGGAGAATTCGACGTGCCGCACACGCTGGTGATCGACAAGCGAGGACGGCTGCTCGTAGGCGACCGCTCGAACAAGCGCATCGAGATCTTCGACCAGGACGGCCGCTATCTCAGCGAGTGGACGCACCTGGGCTCGCCGAGCGGCATGTTCATCTCGGCCGACGACACGCTTTACGTCGTGGACTACAACGACCGCAAGGGGATCTTCATCGCCAGCGCCGAGACCGGCGCGGTCAGGCAGAAACTCGACGACGCCGTGGCCGAGTCGGTAGCCGTCGATTCGGCGGGCAACATCTACGTCGGCGAGACCGTTCCTGGTGAAACGCTGACCGGGCTTCCCGGTGGCAACATCGTCCGCAAGTTCGCGAAAGGAAAATAGCGTGACTGAGCTGCGGGTGCGGCGGTGGTTAATCCTGGCAGCGGCGATCGCGGCCGCGTGGACGAGCGCGGTTGCCGGCCAGGAACCTCCAGATCGTTATGCGGCAGGCATCGAGGCGGTGCAATCCGGATCCACTCGAGAGCTTGGCGCGCTGACGATGACGCAATTGCTCGAACGAGTGAAAGTGCCGGGCCTGAGCGTGGCGGTAATCAAGGACGGCCGGATCCACTTCGCGAAGGGGTACGGCCTCGCCGACGTCGCGGCGAATCGCCCGGTGCGGCCCGACACGATGTTCCAGGCCGCGTCGATCAGCAAACCGGTGACCGCGATGGCCACCGTCCGACTCGCGCAGGAGGGCCGCTTCTCGCTCGACGCCGACGTCAACACACTGCTGAAGTCGTGGAAGGTGCCGGCCTCGCCGCATTCGTCGGATCAGCCGGTGACGCCGCGCGGCCTCTCCAGTCACACAGCCGGCGCCGATGACGGCTTCGGGTTCCCCGGCTACGATCCGTCGGCGCCGCGGCCGACCCTGGTCCAGATCCTCAACGGACAGGCCCCGTCGAACGTCGGTCCGGTGCTGTTCACGCGCCCGCCGTTCCAGGCCTACAAGTACTCAGGGGGCAGCGTGACGCTGATGCAACTGCTGCTCACCGACGTCACCGGCAGGGCGTTTCCGACGCTGATGCAGGAGATGGTCCTCACGCCGCTGCAAATGACCGACAGCACCTTCGAGCAGCCGCTGCCTGCGGCGCGCGCGTCGCAAGCGGCGCATGCCTCCGATCGCGACGGCAAACCACAAGAAGCGCCGTGGCATGTCTATCCAGAGCAGGCCGCGGCAGGGCTGTGGACGACGCCGACGGACCTGGCGAAGTTCGCGATCGAAGTGCAGCGCGCGCTTGGCGGCCCGCGCGGCGAGGTCCTCACCCAGGCCTCGGCGCGCGAGATGACGACGCCTGTCGGAGTCGGGCCGTACGGTGTCGGCCTCTCGCTCGAGAAGCGCGGCGAGGGCTGGTACTTCTCGCACGGCGGCTCGAACTGGGGGTTCCGCTGCCTGCTGTTCGCGCACCTGCGCAAGGGCTATGGCGTCGCCATCATGACGAACGGAGACAGCGGCGGGCAGGCTATCAACGAAGTGCTCGAGCGCGTCGCCTCCGCCTATCGCTGGGACATGCTCGATAAGCCGCTCGTGCGGTGACGCTGCCCATTGGTGATTGGGGGATTGAGGATTGCCGATTTATTGACGATCCGAGGATTGGGTCAATGCGCCATTCGATTGGCGATTGCAGCATCGGCGCATCCGGTGATTGTCGGAATCACGATTCAATCGCCATTGCACCAACCATCAATGACCCGATGCCGCAGTCATCAATCAAATGCGCAATCCCCAATCGCCAATCGTCAATAAATCGTCAATCGCCAATCATCAATCGTCAATGGACAAGCGTCATTGCCGCCGGCGGCTCAAGTCAGGGCGGTGACGCAGTACGTGAGCTTCGGTGTCGATGAGCGTCTGCCGCCACTGGTTGACGAGCCGATCGGCTTCCGGCTGGCCGTAGGCCTTGGCGAGCTCGTCCTGCCACGTGTCGCGCTCGGCGTAGGTCTTGAAATAGCGCGAGGTGACGAAGACGAAGCCTTCACCGAGCGCCACCTGGAAGCGCACTTCGGGAGCAGTGCCGGCGTTGGCTCGCACCGCGCGGATCCGCTCCTGGAACTCGTCGTGCTGCGCGACGCGGTCGGGTTTGACCCGGGTCCGCCGCACTTCGATATACGGCCAGGCCTGCCCGTTGTTGTCGCGCCACGTGCTGCGGCCGGGAATGACCTGCAGGATCTCGGTCGTCACCGATTCGGTCGCAGCCTGGAGCGCGCCGACGAGGTGCTGCGCGTCGGCCTCGCCGTAGGCCCTGGTCAGGGTGTCGAGGGTGACGTCCTGCAGCCGCTTGTCGAGGTCGGCCCACGAGCGGAGCGAGCGGAACGAGCGATAGCGAAGACCAGCGCCGCCGTGCTCGAGGACGTAGATATCGGTGAGGCCGGGCACGTTCAGCTTGGCTTCCGCCGCGCGCAGTTTCAGGTAGAAGTCTTCGATCGCGGCCTGCTGTCCCGGCTTGGCCTCCCTGATCGTGGATTCCATCAGGGCAAACGGCGGTTCGACCGGGCGCGGCCCGGTCGGTGCCTGCGCGAGGGCCGGAGTCGAGAGCAGTATTGCGGCCACGAGAGCGACGGCGGAACGGCGCATTGAGGGGCTCCTCGCCCGCAGCGGTGTCAGGCCGGTCTGGCCTTCAGCACACCGAGCTGCATCAGCATGTTGGTGAAGTCGTAGACGCGCCGCTCGCTGGCAATCAGCCCGCCGCGAAAGGTCATGATGTACGCGCTGGTCCGCTCAATCCGGCGGCCCGAGCCCGGCACGCCGAAGATCTCTCCGGCGTGAATCGACTGCACCGTCCAGACGATCACCGCGCGAGGCGGCTCGTCGGTGCTGATCACGGTGTCGTCGACATGGATCGATGGGCTCGCGAAGGCGCGAAACAGATCGCGATACGAGCGTTCGACCTGCGCGCGGCCACGGAGCGTGTGGAAGATCGGGCTCACCACCGTGCAGTCGTCGGCGTAGCACGCGCCAAGCGCGGGCACATCCTGCTTCTCCCAAGCCCGGACGAACCGATCGAGAAAGGAGCGGATCTCGTCGCTGGTCATGCGGAGCCCTCCCGACTGACGGCTCATCTTACAACCGGCCGAGCCGAAATCACCCAGGTGGGCTAGCGCTGGAAAAAACCCGAATCGGCCCGGGAACCGGTGGGTCGGAAGGACGCAACCGGTTCTGGCCGTGCGAGGGGCGGCGTTACCGGTCCGGAGCCGCCTTCAGACCCTCGACGAAGCGGACGCCGTCCTTCTCCGCCAGCATCCGGACCGGCTTGAAACCGGCGGTGGCGAGGCTGGCCTCGACGCTGTAGCCCTCGGGCCGCGTGACGTGCCCGCCGAGGAGACCTTTGAGGATGACGCGCTCGACAACCTCGACGCGGCCGCCGGCTCGGAGCACGCGCCGGCTCTCGGCCAGGACCGCGGATTGATCCGCGTCGCGCATTCGCGCGAACCCGCCGCGCGTGTCGTCCACGACCACCATGTCGACGCTGGCGGCCTCGGTGCCGAAGTCGCCGGGTGTGACGACGCGGACATCGATCAGCGCCCCGACGTGGGCGCCGACGCCGCGGGCCCGTTCCGCGGACTGCTCGTCGAAGGTCACGACCGCGCACGCGCCGCTCAATCCGACTTTTGCGGCCAGGCCGCCGAGAAGCGACGCGTCGTCGCATCCGATCTGCAGGAAGCGCTCGCCCATCCGCACGCCCGTCATCGTCACGTGGAGCGGGTCCATCTCACGGTGCCGGCGCACCGTGCGCAGGAACTGGCCAATCATGCCCCATGATAGGATCGTTCGATTGTGAAGACGCCAGTAAACATCGCTCCTGCACAGGGGAAACTTGGCGTGCTGCTGGTCGGGCTCGGCGCCGTCAGCACCACGACCATCGCGGGAGTAGCCGCGATCCGCAAGGGATTCGCGCAGCCGATCGGGTCGCTCACCCAGATGGGCACCATCCGTCTCGGCAAGCGCACCGACGGACGGTCCCCGCGCATCAAGGATTTCATCGACCTCGCCAGCCTTGACGACATCGTCTTCGGCGGGTGGGACATCTTCGCAGAGGATTGTTACGCCGCTGCCCGCACCGCCGGCGTGCTCGAGCCAACGCTGCTCGACAAGGTCCGCGGCGAGCTCGAAGCCATCAAGCCGATGCCGGCCGTGTTCGACCAGCGCTACGTCAAACGGCTGAACGGCCCGAACGTCAAGAAGGGCAAGAACAAGAAGGATCTCGCCGAGCAGTTGATTGCCGACATCCGGGGCTTCAAGGAGAAGCACGGATGTTCGCGGCTGGTGATGGTGTGGTGCGGCAGCACCGAGGTCTTCATGAAGGAAGGCCCGGTTCACCAGTCGCTGGCTGCCCTCGAGAAGGGGCTGGAGCAGAGCGACGACGCGATTCCGTCGAGCATGGTCTACGCCTACGCGGCGTTAAGGGAAGGCATCCCGTTCGCGAACGCCGCGCCGAACCTGACCGCCGACATCCCGGCGATGCTGGAGTTGGCCGCTCAGACCAAGGCGCCGGTCGCCGGCAACGACATGAAGACCGGGCAGACGCTGATCAAGACGGTGATCGCCCCCGGTCTCAAGGCGCGGCTGCTCGGGGTGCGCGGGTGGTACTCGACCAACATCCTCGGCAATCGCGACGGCGAGGTGCTGGACGATCCCGAGTCGTTCAAGACGAAGGAAGAGAGCAAGAAGTCGGCGCTCGACTACATCTTCCAGCCGCATCTCTATCCCGAGCTCTACCAGGACCTCTCGCACGTCGTCCGCATCAATTACTACCCGCCGCGCGGCGACAACAAGGAAGGCTGGGACAACATCGATCTCGTGGGCTGGCTCGGCTACCCGATGCAGCTCAAGATCAACTTCCTGTGCCGCGACTCGATTCTGGCCGCGCCGATCGTCCTCGACTCGGCGCTGTTCCTCGACCTCGCCAAGCGCGCCGGGATGCACGGCATCCAGGAGTGGCTGTCGTTCTATTTCAAGGCGCCGATGCACGCCAAAGAGGTCTATCCCGAGCACGATCTGTTCATCCAGCTGATGAAGCTGAAGAACACGCTGCGCTGGATGAAGAACGAAGAATTGATTACTCACCTCGGGCTCGAGTATTACGACTAGCCCTCGGTTCGCTGTCATCTGGCGATCTGACGATCTGGTGAGCTGGAGATCTGATCTGATGATCTGGTGATCTGAGGATCTATCTGGTGAATTCAGGATCTGATGGCAAACGATTCTGAGTTCATCAGATAGATCGCGAGATCACCAGCTCTCCAGATCAGATCGCGAGATCACCAGCTCTCCAGATCAGATCACCAGATCACCAGGTCGCCAGATCGACAGATAGCATGCGTCAAGTATTATCTGCGCATGCTCCAACCGGCCCTGCTCGGCGGAGTGGTGATCGGGGTGCTCTCGGCGCTGCCGATCATCAACCTGGCCAACTGCTGCTGCGCGTGGATCCTGTTCGGTGGCGGGCTTGCCGCCTACCTGATGCAGCAGCAGCGGCCGGCGCCGATCTCGGTGGGCGACGGCGCTCTTGTCGGGCTCCTGGCCGGCATCATCGGCGCCGTGATCTGGACCGTCGTGGCCATCCCGATCAGCGCGATGATGATCGGTTTCGAGAGCGGCATGCTCGACAAGGTGCTCTCGAACGCCAACGAAATGCCGCCCGACGTGCGCTCGTTTCTCGAGAGCCTGCGGAGCGGCCCGGTTCGCGGCCTGGCAGCGGTGATCGGTTTCTTCGTCACCGTGTGCGTCTGCAGCGTGTTCGGGATGCTGGGCGGCCTGTTCGGCGCGCTGTTCTTCCGCAAGAACGAGCCGCCTCCGCCGCCACCACCCCCGCTGCCGCCGCCGTTTGCTCCATCGTTCGAGCCGCCGCCATCGTTCGGGCCACCGCCGATCGTGCCGCCGCCCCCGCCGCCGTTGCCGCCGCCGGGCGGCCTCGAAAGCTGAAAGTTCTGGCAGTTGATAGTTGCCAGGTGAAGTTCACGGTTTGCAGTTCAGTTCCGCGGCCGTGGCAGCTCACCAGCTCACCAGATAGGTCGCCAGATCATCAGATCGCCAGATCAGATCGCCAGATCACCGGATCACGAGGTCACCACGTGCCAGCCGCAAGCTATCTATAATCTGGGCGATATGTCAGAAATCGACGCGCTGCTGCGCGAGGATCGTTCGTTCGAATCCCCGGCCGAGTTCCGAGCCGCGGCCCATGTGTCGGACCCCGAGGTATATGCGCGGGCGGCGAAAGATCCTGAGGGGTTCTGGGCCGAGTTCGCGCGTGAGCTCGAGTGGATCCAGCCATGGACCGAGGTCCTCGACTGGAAGCCGCCGCATGCGAAGTGGTTCACCGGCGGCAAGCTGAACGTCAGCGCCAACTGCCTGGACCGCCACGTCCGCACCTGGCGCCGCAACAAGGCGGCCTTCATCTGGGAAGGCGAGCCCGGCGATCGCCGGACGCTGACCTACTTCGATCTCTACCGGCAGGTCTGCCAGTTCGCGAACGTGCTGAAGGGGCTGGGTGTCGGCAAGGGCGATCGGGTGGCCCTCTACATGCCGCTCATCCCCGAGCTCGCCATCGCGATGCTCGCGTGCGCCCGGATCGGCGCGGTGCACTCGGTGGTGTTCGGCGGCTTCTCGGCCGAGTCGCTGCGCGATCGGATCAACGACGCACAGGCAAAGCTGCTCGTCACCGCCGACGGCGGCTACCGGCGCGGCGGAATCGTTCCGCTCAAGACGATGGCCGACGATGCGCTGCAGGAAACCCCGAGCATCGAGCACGTCGTCGTGGTGCGGCGCGGCTATGGCGACATCCCGGTCCACATGCGCGAGGGCCGCGATCGCTGGTACCACGAGCTGATGGATGGCGCGTCGACCGACTGTCCGGCCGAGGCCATGGACTCGGAGGACATGCTCTACATCCTCTATACGTCCGGCACCACCGGCAAACCGAAGGGAATCGTCCACACCACCGCCGGTTACCTGCTGGGCACCTACGCCACGACCAAGTGGGTGTTCGACCTCAAGGAAGACGACGTCTACTGGTGCACCGCTGACATCGGTTGGGTGACTGGCCACAGCTACGTCGTCTACGGTCCGCTCGCCAACGGCGCAACAGTGGTGATGTACGAAGGCGCGCCCGACTGGCCCCGGAAGGATCGGTTCTGGGAGATCATCGAGCGCTACGGCGTGACGATCTTCTACACCGCGCCGACTGCCATCCGCGCCTTCATGCGCTGGGGCACCGACTGGCCAGCCAGACACGACATGCGCTCGCTGCGGCTGCTCGGATCGGTCGGCGAGCCAATCAATCCGGAGGCGTGGGTCTGGTACCACCTTCACATCGGCGGTGAACGCTGCCCGGTTGTCGATACGTGGTGGCAGACGGAAACCGGCGCGATCATGATCACGCCGCTGCCCGGCATCACCCGCACCAAGCCGGGCTCGGCGACGCAGCCGTTTCCCGGGATCACCGCGCAGGTGCTCGATCACAAGGGCGGCAACGTCGCGGTCGGCGGCGGCCTGCTCGCGCTCACCCGGCCGTGGCCGTCGATGCTCCGCGGCATCTACGGTGACCCGGATCGCTACGTGCAGCAGTACTGGAGCCGCTGGTCGAACGATATCTACTTCACCGGCGACGGCGCCAAGCTCGACGAAGACGGCTACTACTGGCTTCTCGGGCGCGTGGACGATGTGCTCAACTGCGCCGGCCACCGGATCGGCACGATGGAAGTGGAGAGCGCGCTCGTCGATCACCCGAAGGTGGCGGAGGCGGCGGTCGTCGGCCGGCCGCATCAGATCAAAGGCCAGGCGCTCTGCGCCTTCGTGACGGTGAAGGAAGGCGTGCACCACTCCGAGGCGCTCGCCGACGAACTGAAGAGCCACGTCGGCCGCAAGATCGGCGCGATCGCCCGTCCCGACGACATCATCTTCGCGGCGGATCTGCCCAAGACGCGCTCGGGAAAGATCATGCGCCGCCTGCTGCGCGACATCGCCGAGGGCAAGACGCTCGGCGACACCACGACGCTGGCCGATCCCTCGGTCGTGGCGCGGCTCCGGGAGCAGTATCAGGAAGAGGGGTAGCGGCGACTGTCATCTGGTGATCTCGTGAGCTGGTGATCTGGTGATCTGATCTAGGGATCTGGGGATCTGGTGATCTATCTGATGATCTTGTGAGCTATCTAGCGATCTCGTGATTGGCTGCGGTCCTCGCTCACCTCAAGACCTCAAGACCTCAAGACCCCAACGCCGCGGCCGGGCTGGGAACCAGGGCCCGGTACAGGGCGTCCATGTACACTGTCGGCATGCCGCTCATCGAGACTCGCGACCTGTGGAAGACGTATGTGATGGGCGATGAGGAGATTCACGCCCTCAAGGGCGTCACCATCGCGATCGAGCGCGGCGAGTACGTCGCGATCATGGGCCCGTCCGGTTCGGGCAAATCCACGCTGATGAACCTGATCGGCTGCCTCGACACGGCGTCGAAGGGCACCTACCTCCTCAACGGCAAGGAGGTCAGCACGATGAACGACAACGAGCTGGCCCGGATCCGGAACGAAGAGATTGGCTTCGTCTTCCAGACCTTCAACCTGCTGCCGCGCGCCTCGGCGCTGCACAACGTGGAGCTCCCGCTGGTCTACGCAGGCGTGGCGAAAAAGGATCGGCTCGAGCGCGCCAAGTCGGCACTCGACAAGGTGGAGCTCACTCACCGGATGAACCACCGTCCCAACGAGCTCTCGGGCGGTCAGCGGCAGCGCGTCGCGATTGCCCGCGCCCTGGTCAACAACCCCTCCATCCTCCTCGCCGACGAGCCGACCGGTAACCTGGACTCGAAGACCGGCGTGGAGATCATGGGGCTCTTCGCTCGCCTGCATACGAGCGGCAACACCATCATCGTCGTCACCCACGAGCCGGACATCGCCGCCTACGCACATCGGGTCGTGTCGATTCGAGACGGCCAGGTGGAGAAGGACTACCGCCAGGAGCCGCACGGGCCGACCCAGGCAACGGCGGCTGAAGCAAGAAGTTGACCGGCCCGGTGTTCACCGCTCAATTCGGCGGCGGGACGAGGCGAGCGTCGGTCTCGAACCGGCGGAAATTGTCGTAACGCGCGTTGCCGACGCCGCTGCTGTGGACGCTGTCGAAGAATTGCTCTTCCATATGGGTCGGCACGATGACGCCAAGCGCTTTGTGCAGGCCGAAGTTGACCCGCAGCGTCGGCGCCGCATGGCGTTCGGCAAAGATGATCCGGGGATCCTCCAGCCGGACTTCCGCGCGCCAGAGTTGACCGCTGTCCGGTTCGATCCAGCCGACAACGCGTGTCATCAGGTCCCCGCCATCGCCGCGGCGGATGAGTGACGGCGTGGAGCGTTCGGTGAGCACGACCATGGTCGTGCGACGTCCCTCGACGCGGTCGTTGCCCTCGATCCGGACGTCGTACCGCCATCGATGCCGGTGATGCAGCAATTCGAGCGGAAGCGTTGGCAGGTTGGTGGTCCGCGGGTCGCCGAGGTTGTGCCGCGCGCTCGCGAGCAGCAGCGCCCGCGCCTGCTGGTAATTGTCCGCGTTGCCCTTGAGCAGCAACTCGGCCAGCGACGGGCCCGCGGCGCGCACCTGGCGGCCGTTCACGGTTCGCACGTCC
>Ga0310810_10010732_pt1 | contig 10680 bp, 9 predicted proteins | sample NCmetagenome_FD_207641 | JGI IMG/M metagenome (GOLD analysis project Ga0310810, IMG submission 207641) | Soil microbial communities from experimental microcosm in Duke University, North Carolina, United States - NC | ecosystem: Engineered > Artificial ecosystem > Soil microcosm > Unclassified ... | reverse complement strand
CTCCGGAGCCCGATGGGCCGGCCTGGGCGCGCCGGGGAGTGATCGCATCCTGCTCGAGCTACGGGAAAAACCGGGGGTGCACCCGGTCCCGCAACAGGGTCGGCTCGGGATCTACCACTTCGCCACGCTGCTCCCAACCCGCCGGGATCTCGGTCGCTTTCTCCAACACGTTGCCGAGCTCGAGATTCGAATGGGCTCCGCGGAGCATCGCGTCAGCGAGGCGCTCTACTTGGTGGACCCCGACGGAATCTCCATCGAGGTGTACCGAGACCGCCCTCGTGAAGAGTGGCCTGTTCAGGACGGAGAGGTGCTGGCAACGATCGATCCCCTGGATGCGAGGGGTCTCCTCTCGGCAGCCGGCTCCGGGACCTGGCAGGGCGTCCCGACCAGCACCACGGTCGGGCATGTGCACTTCTACGTCGGCGACATCGCTGCGGCTGAGGCCTTCTACCACTCGGCGCTGGGTTTCGAGAAGACCATGTGGACCGTGCCCGGCATGCTGTTCGTCTCGGCCGGCGGATATCATCACCACGTCGGCCTGAACACCTGGGCGGCCGGCACCCGCATAGCGACCGATGACGACGCGAAGCTGCTGTTTTGGGAGCTCCTCCTTCCGGATCGCGTGGCAGCGGTCGCTGCGGCCGACAGGCTCCGTCGCGCGGGGTACGGCGTGTCCGAGGCCGGCGAGGACTTCCTTGCCCGGGATCCGTGGTCCATAACGGTACGGCTCTCCCATAACTGACCGGGCGTCATGGCCGTCTTCGAGCTGGTCATCTTTCTTCTGTTCGCGGGGGCATTGCTCGCCGCCGTGGCCCGGCGCACCCACGTTCCCTATCCAGCCCTTCTGGCCCTTGCCGGTGCGACCCTCGCATTGCTTCCCGGTACACCCAGCGTCACGCTGGATCCCGAGCTTGCGCTGGCGCTGTTCGTTGCGCCGGTTCTTCTCGACGCTGCATTCGACTCTTCGCCCCGCGACCTGAAGCAGAACTGGCGGGCGGTGACCGGCCTGGCGCTGGCCGCGGTCGGTCTCACCGTAGCGGCGGTTGCCCTGGTCGCGCGATGGCTTGTGCCCGACATGCCATGGGCTGCCGCCATCGCTCTTGGGGCGATCGTCGCCCCGCCGGACGCCGCAGCCGCGACCGCCGTCCTTCGGCAGTTGCGCCTGCCCCATCGCGTCCTGGTGATTCTCGAGGGCGAGAGTCTTTTCAATGACGCCAGCGCTCTGCTGATCTACCGGCTGGCGGTCGTGGCTGCGGTGACGGGAATCTTTTCCGGCTGGAGCGCCGTACCACTGCTCTTCGTGGTATGCCTCGGCAGTATCGTGCTCGGCGCGGTCCTTTCGCGGATCACCATGGCAACGCTGCCCCGGATCCAGGACGTCCCCACCGCCGTCATCGCACAGTTTCTCTCGACCTTCGGGGTCTGGATGATTGCCGAGCGGCTCCACCTCTCCGGCATCATTACGGTGGTGGTGTTCGCGATCATGGTCGCCCGGACGGCTCCCGACCGCACTCCGGCTCGCCTTCGACTTCCCTCGTATGCAGTCTGGGAGGTCGTGGTCTTCGTGCTGAACGTGCTGGCGTTCATCCTCATCGGCCTCCAGCTCAAGCCAATTCTCGAGCGCCTCAGTCGAAGCGGGTTGATCGCCTACGTCGAAATGGGAGTGGCCGTCACCGCTGCCGTGATTCTCGTTCGGATCGTCTGGGTACTGGGGTATGGCTGGATCGGGGGCTGGTTACGAGAGCGGATGGGCACGCGACGCACCCGGCCGGTGCGTTATGCCTCGCTTGGCTCCGCGACCGCAATTGCCTGGTGCGGCATGCGGGGCATTGTGACCCTGGCAGCTGCCCTGGCCCTTCCGGATGGCGTTCACGGGCCGGTCGCCTTCCCCTACCGCGACCTCATCCTGTTCTGTGCGTTCGCGGTGGTCCTCGGTACGCTGGTCGTGCAGGGCATGACCCTGAGCCCGCTCATTCGGGTGCTCCAGCTGGAAGACGACGGTGAAGTGGATCGCGAGGTGCGCCTGGCGCGGGCCGAAACCGCGCGTGCCGCGCTCGACGCGGTAGACGGCTCGGGGAGCGGCGAGGAGATGGTCCAGCTGCTCCGCCGCAAGTACCAGGAGCGATTGCAGCGGGCGGAGGAGAGGGTTGCCGCGCCAGGAGAAAACGGGGAAAGCGCCTACCTGACCGCGCAGCGGCGGGCACAAGCGGCGCAACGGCGCCGACTGTCCGAACTCCGCGCCACTGGTGTCATCGGAGACGACGCTTTCCATCGGGTGGAGGAGGAGCTCGATTGGGCGGACGTCAACGTGGATGTGATGGCGCGGAGCGAGTAGGGCCGACCTCCCGTTTCACCAGCGAGTCAACGGCTGCGGCTACGATGCGGCTCAGGTCGGCGGCGGTTTGCTCGGGATTCAGGCTGATGATCGGCCCGATTGCCCGAAGCAGCCGGCCGCTGTTCGCGTCGGTGATCTCGACATGGAACTCGACGGCGCCTTCGGCACCCCGATAGTACGACCCCGAGACCAGCGTCCCTGCGTGGGTTTCCCCCGCTAGTCGCTCGAGCCGCTCGGGGTCGTCCACGTCGGGCCCCGCGATGTGCTGATCGTAGTGCGCTGGAACCACGATCGCCGACGTGACAACCGAGACCCCCGAGCTGTTTCCCAACCGGTCCGTGACCCAGGAAGCGACCATGTCGCCCAGCGACGTCAATGCCGTGTCCCCGGTCTCGTTGCTGAGAGCCGCGACCGCGACCCGACTCGGGTTGAACCGCGTGCGATGATGGCGCGGCATTTCCGCCGCCAGAAACGCGATGGCTGCGATGGCCAACGAGGCGACGGCAATCCCGACACCTGCACGCCGCAGCGTCCCGACTCCGGGCGAGCGGCCGTGCTCCGCCGCCGCCAGCGCACTCGCGAAGTCGGCCACGCCGGAATAGCGGTCGGCGGGATCGAGCGCTAGCGCGCGCTCGATTGCGCTTGCGACCGCGGGGGGAAGGCCGGGCAGGTAGGTGCGGATAGGCACCGGCGGACCCTGGAAGCGTCGCGCGATTGTCGCCTGTGCGGTGCGGCCGGGAAATGGCGGGCTACCCGTGAGCGCCTCGTAGAGGACGCAGCCCAGAGCATACAGGTCACTCCGCCCGTCGACGGTTGCGTCGCCGCTAGCCTGCTCAGGGCTCATGTAGGCCGGCGTTCCCACCACCAGACCTTTGCCTGTGATTCGCGGATCCGACCCTCCGCCAGACGCGGTTGGCTCTCGACTCGTCCGACCAACCAGGGTCGCGATGCCAAAATCCGCCAGCACGGCGTGTCCCGCTTCCAGAAGAATGTTCTCGGGCTTGATGTCGCGGTGGATCACACCGCGACCATGCGCGTAGTCCAGGGCGGCGCTTACTTCGCGGGCGATTCGGAGCACCTGGTCCAGCGGTAACCGGCCCGCTCGGTTCAGTCGGCTGCGCAGCGACTCTCCTTCAACGTACGGCATGACGTAAAAGAGCGTCCCATCGATTGCTCCGGAGCCGTAGACCGGCAGGATGTGGGGATGCTGAAGTCCCGCAGCGACCTGAATCTCGCGCAGAAAGCGGTCGGCATCGTACCGAGTTCTCGAGCTGGCCTGCATCACTTTCAAAGCGACGGCCCGATCGTGCCGCCGGTCGGCGGCACGATACACGACCGACATGGCGCTTCGCCCGACCTCGGCCTCCAGGTCGATGCCGCGCTGGGCGAGGCCGGCGCGAAATGCGGCGGAAACCTCCGGCACAAGATCGGGTTCTGCAAATGCTTGGGGTGTGATGTTCATCTCTCCAGAGCAAAGTGTCGGGCATGCCCGCCATCGCATCTACGCGCGATGCCACGCTTCCGCTGCGGTCACGCCGGTGCCAACTGGGAAACCGTCCCCGCGCACACGCGGTTTCGCGGCCCGGACCTTTCAACGCCGGCCCAGTGACAGACGTACTGATGAACACGAAGTAAAGGGAGACGCAGATCAGTTGGATCGGGGCGATGGGCATTGGGACCTGGTGCCGGTAACCCCAATCGCGCACTTCCGGTCGTTGCTGCGGCGTACCTCACGCCGATGACCCAACAACGGTGCGCGACACCAGCCCAAGCTCCTCGCCCCGCAGTGGATATCAGGAGTTCCTTGACACATCAAGTTTATTTGATATAATGCGGCATGACCGCTGCCGTTCCCCAGTCCGTCCGGGCAGAGACCGCCAGGTTCTTCCACGCACTCGCCGACCCGACTCGGCTTCGGATCGTGGAGCTGCTCCGTCATGGGGAGCGGTGCGTGTGCGACCTCACCGAGGCGGCTGATGCCGCCCAGTCGCGATTGTCCTTTCATCTCAAGGTTCTGAAGGACGCGGGCCTGCTCGCCGACCGGCGGGACGGGCGCTGGGTGTACTACCAGCTCCGTCAAGAGGCCCTGGATCGCGTCGGCGCGGCCCTCGCGAGCTTTGAGCCCCACGTTCCGTCACCCAAGTGTCGCGGTTGCTGCGACTGAGTGTTGCTTAAATGTGCGATACATCAACAATTCTTGATCAGCATGGAGGGGTAATAATGGGCACGTACAACTCGGTGCACGCGACCGTGCAACACACGTATGGTGAGGCTGCGCGCCGAGCACGAGCCGGTGTCAAGTCCGATTGCTGCGGCCGCAGCGGAGGCTGGGATCCCGTCGCGGGCAGCCTCTACAGTGCGAGTGATGTTGCCTGCCTCCCTGCGGAGGCTGTGCTGTCATCGCTGGGCTGCGGCAATCCTACCGCGCTGGTCGAGCTGCACTCGGGTGAGACCGTGCTCGACCTTGGCTCGGGCGGCGGCATAGACGTCCTGCTCTCCGCCAGGCGGGTTGGGCCGACGGGCCAGGCCTACGGTCTCGACATGACGCCGGAGATGGTTGCGCTCTCCGCTGATAACGCACGCCAAGCCGGTGTGGGCAACGCCGAGTTCCTGCAAGGCGAAATCGAAGCGATTCCCCTGCCGGACGCATCGGTAGACGTGATTATCTCGAATTGCGTCATCAATCTGTCGGCCGATAAAGAGCGTACGCTGCGCGAAGCGTTCCGGGTCCTGAAGCCCGGTGGACGGTTCGCCGTTTCCGACGTTGTGGTGAGAGGCGAGCTGCCGCAGCCGGTTCGCGGCAACATGGCTTTGTGGGTCGGCTGTGTCGCCGGTGCGTTGGAGGAGGCGGAGTACGTGCGCCTCCTCACCGAGTCAGGCTTCGTCGAGCCGAGCGTCGAACCGGTGCGGGTCTACCAATTCGCTGACGCCAAGGCATTGCTGGACGGCGCCGGTCTCGATTCCGAGGTGCTGGCGCGCGAAATCAGCGGACGGCTAACGGGCGCGTTCATTCGGGCGCGGAAGCCCGACGAGGTATGAGCGAAGCATCTGCCGAAGACCGGCGCCCAGGCGCTCGGCTCCGTGCGGCTCGGGTGAGCGATTTCGTGGCCGTGATCGAGCTTCTGTCCAGAGCCGGGCTCCCGACGGCCGGCATACCCGCGGATCTCCACGGCTTCATCGTTGCCGAGCACGGTGGACGACTCGTCGGCGTAACAGGTCTCGAGCGACATGGTAGCATGGGGCTCCTACGCTCGGTCGCCGTTACCTCCGATGTTCGAGGTATGGGACTGGGGGCTGCCCTTGTCGAAAAGGCTTTGTCCGACTCCGCGGCAGACGGCGTTACAGACGTCTACCTCCTGACCACGACGGCGGAGGGCTACTTCCACCGTCGTGGCTTCCGACCAGTCTCACGCGATATCGTGCCGGCGGCGATCCGCGGATCCCTGGAGTTTCGGGAAGCCTGTCCCGCCACAGCCACCGTCATGCATCACGGCCCCATGCGAGTCCTGTTTCTCTGTAGCGGGAACAGTGCTCGAAGCCAGATTGCGGAAACGATTCTCAACTCCGCAGGTACCGGTCGGTTCGTAGCGGAGAGCGCGGGTGCCCAACCGGCGGAATGTGTAAACCAGCTGGCGGTCGAGGCGTTGGCGCGCCATGGGTTCCACTGGCACGGCCATTCCCCCCGCGGGCTTGATGGCCTGGATCAGGAGGCCTGGGACTTCGTGATCACGGTCTGCGATCGCGCACGAGAGGCCTGCCCTATTTTCCCCGGTCAACCAATCGTCGCCCATTGGGGAATGCCCGACCCTGCGGCAGCGCATGGGAACGAAGCCCAGAAACAAAGGGCGTTCGACGATGCCTTTCTCACCATCAAGCGGCGCATTGATCTCTTCCTGAGCCTTCCGACCGAAAAGCTTGAGCGCCTTGCGCTGGAGCAACGGGTCCGCGCAATCGGAGGTGTTGATGGCTAAAGTCTGACGGCTGAGACCCTTCTAGGTGCTTGAGCCTGCTAGTTCCACTGCTATATTAGCCAAATGGCTGATTGTTGCTGTCTATCTGCGCAATCTTGGGCCCGCTGATATATGGGCCCGGAGCACCCCGGTACGAAACTCCCTAACCTCTGGAGCCTCTACAACTTACGGCAGTCTCCCTACTTCCAGGACACATTAGGGGGCGAGACAGATCACCACCCGCTCACCCTCTTTGTCGGGCGGCTGGCGGAGCTCGACGTTATCGCAAACGCGATCGGCAGCGCAGGCTCGTCGCGGCAGGTAGTCGGCGGTCGGCCCGGGGTCGGAAAGACCACCCTGGTGCAGGGCGTCAAGGCGGCCGCCGTCGGCGCTGGATTCTGGGCTACTGACAGCCTGGTTTCCTTCTACCCGGAGGACACCACCGAGCTCCTGCTCGGACGGCTACTGGGCGGGATCTACGACGCCATCGTCACGGCGCGGCCTCATACCGCGGATCAGCCCGCAATGCAGGCCGCGCAGCAGCTGGTTCGGGTAGCGAGGCTCGCAACCGGCGGACTGAACGTCTCGGCCGCAGGAATTGGGGTTGGAGTCTCCCGCGGCGTCGCGATGGCGACGCCGGCCGGTGCGCTGCTGCTCGATGGTCCCCGCCTAGTTCGCGAGCTGCTCGAGTTGGTGACGGCAGCAGGTGCGCGCGGCATCGTCCTCCATCTGAACAATCTCGAGATTCTCAGCGAGCGCGACGCGGCGGCTGCTGCCGACATTCTCCGCAGCCTTCGCGACCCCGTTCTGCTGCAGCCGGGCTTGCATCTCATTCTCGCCGGTACGACCGACGCCGTGGCCGCGGTCGTGACACGTCACCCCCAGGTGCGATCGGTCTTTGCCAGCCCTTTGTTGCTCGAACCGCTCCCCCAGACGGACGTCGCTGCGTTGCTTGCGGCGCGCTACGCTCACCTCCGGCTCGATCATGATCGCGAGCCGGTGCCGCCCATCGCACCGGCGGCGGTGAATACGCTCTACGCGTTCTTTCAGGGCGACCTGCGCGGGCTGCTCAAGGCGCTCGAAGAAGGGGCGACATTGCTGATGGGAGTAGGGGCGAGTCCGGGCGCGCCCCTCGCACTGGATGATCTGCGGCCGGCGCTGCAGCGACGGTACGAAGCCGAACTGGCGGCGGCGCTCGAGCCGGTTCGGGCGGAGCAGTTGCGTGCGTGGGCGGCCGCCGGGGTCGCCGCCCCACAAACGCAAGAGATGCTCCGTCGCATCTGGAATCTGAGCCAGCCGGCCACCTCCAACGCGGTTCGCGACCTGATCGAGCGTGGATACGCCGTCGCGCTCCCACGTCGCGGGGGTGCGCCGATCGAGTATCTCCTGGCCGGCGCCAGCCGGCTCATCTTCGGATAGCGGTTTACGAGGCGGCGATCCGCCGCACCAGATCCGCGTTGGCCTTGTCGCGGCGCATCTCGTCGAGCAGATCGCTCATCGCGTTGACCGGAGACATGGCGGCGAAGCGCTGGCGAAACACGTGCGAGGCGGCGAGCTCTTCCGGAGTCAGCAGGAGTTCTTCCCGGCGGGTGCCACTCGCGGTCAAATCGATGGCCGGAAAGATTCGTCGGTCGGCCAGGTCTCGACTGAGAGCGAGCTCGCTGTTGCCGGTCCCTTTGAACTCTTCGAAGATCACTTGATCCATCCTGCTGCCGGTGTCGACCAGCGCGGTGGCAATGATGGTGAGCGACCCGCCGCCCTGGGAGGATTCGACCGCGCGGGCACTGCCGAGGAATCGCTTTGGCTTTTCCAGCGATTGCGCGTCCAGCCCTCCCGAGAGCGTTCGGCCGGTGCCCTTCTCCACAGTGTTGTAGGCTCGCGCGAGGCGGGTGAGCGAGTCCACGATCAGGACCACGTCTTCGCCCAGCTCGACCCGACGGCGGGCCCGCTCGAGAACAAGCTCCGCGACCGCTACATGTTGGCTGGCAGGGTTGTCGAAACTGGACGCGATGACCTCGCCGAACCCGGTCGCTTCCATCTCGAAGACCTCTTCGGGCCGCTCGTCCACCAGCAAGATCAACAGGCCGGCCTGGGGGTAGTTGGCGCTCACACCCTCGGCGATAGCCTGCAGCACCATTGTCTTCCCGGCCTTGGCCGGCGCTACGACCAGTGCCCGTTGTCCCTTACCGAAGGGGCAGAGCAGGTCGATGACCCGGTTGGTGAAATCCGGTTGGCCACGGCGCTGCATTCCGCATTCGAGCTTGAGCGGTTCGCTTGGATGAGTTGCCCCCAGCCTCCCGAACTCCGGGCGGTGGCGCAGGGTGTCCGGTGGCCGGCCATTGATGCCGGACACTCGCTCCAGCTGGTGGTTGCGGCCCTTGCCCGTGTTCCTGGCCTCTCCCTCGATCTCGTCGCCGGTGCGGAGTCCATACTCGCGGATGATTCGTTCCGCCACCTGAACGTCGGTGCCAGTCGGGAGGTAACCAGCTTCTCGGCGCCGCAGGAAACCGCGATTGGGGCCAGCCTTCTCGAAGATGCCAAGCATCACGCCGGCTGCTCCTCGAAGGAGAGCAGTAAATCACGCATGGGGATTCACGGGTGGATGGAGAGTTCGCGGAAGATATCGCGCGCGGGGTCCACATGACAGAGCGGTGCATAGGGCTGGACCGGACTGGCGCCCCGATGTGAACGCCCCCACAATTCGCCCACCTTTTCTGCCTGGGAGTCTCTCGGGATGCCGCCCCGCTGTCTGCTTACACATCTGATCCGAGCGCTCGCCGTTGCTAGTCCGCTGGCCTTCGCTGGGCTGACTGGCTGTGCCCGGGCGACGACGACGCCGGCTCCGGCGCCCGAGGTCTCGACCCCCGAACGCCCGCAATATCCGTCCACCTATCAGCGTCACCCGTCGGCCCCTGTTCTCATTCGGAACGCCACCCTGCTGACCGCGGCAGGTCCGGAGCAGCAGAACGCCTCGATTCTCTTCGCCGACGGCAAGATCATGGCAATCGGGGCCGACGTGGCGGCGCCACCCGGCGCGACAGTGGTGGACGGCACCGGGAAGTTCGTGACACCGGGGATCATCGATACGCACAGCCACATGGGCGTCTACGCCGCTCCGGGTAGCCCGGCTGAGTCCGACGGCAACGAAGCCACCAATCCGGTGACGGCACAGGTCTGGGCAGAGCACTCGTTCTGGCCCCAGGATCCGCAGATTCCGCTCGCGGTTGCCGGCGGCATCACCGTTATTCAGGCGCTTCCCGGATCCGCCAATCTGATCGGCGGGCGATCGGCGACGCTTCGGCTGGTGCCTGCACGAACCGTGCAGGAAATGAAGTTTCCGGGCGCGCCGTACGGCCTCAAGATGGCCTGCGGCGAGAATCCCAAGCGGGTTTACGGGCAGCGTCCGTTAGGCCCGTCCACCCGAATGGGAAACATGGCCGGGTATCGGGCGGCGTTCATCGAGGCCGAGCGATATCGGGACAAGTGGGACCGCTGGCTCAAGGACCACAAGGGGAATCCTCCCGATCGTGACCTCAAGCTCGAGACCCTGGCCGAGGTCCTGCGGGGCCACATCCTGCCGCACATTCACTGCTATCGGGCCGACGAGATGGCTCAAATGATCGACTTGAGCAAGGAGTTCGGCTTCAAGATCCGCTCGTTCCATCACGCCGTCGAAGGGTATAAGATCGCCGACGTACTTGCGCGCGAGGGCATCGCCGCATCCGTGTGGGACGACTGGTGGGGCTTCAAGATGGAGGCGCTCGATGGGATCCCGGAGAATGCGGCCCTGCTGGAGCGGGCCGGTGCGCGGCCGATCATGCACTCCGACGACCCCGGCGTTATCCAGCGGCTCAATCAGGAAGCAGCCAAAGCGATGTACGCAGGTCGTCGCATCGGCATCAACATCACTCGGGAACAAGCGATTCGATGGATCACGGCCAACCCCGCCTGGGCGCTTGGCGTCGACTCCACGACCGGAACGCTGGAGCGGGGCAAAGCGGCCGACGTAGTCGTATGGTCGGGCGATCCATTCTCGGTCTACTCGCGGGCGGAGAAGGTGTACAACGACGGCTGGCTGGTGTTCGACCGGGCTGACACGACGAAGCAATGGAAGACGGACTTCAATCTGGGCACGGCGGCGCCGGGGGTGGGACGATGACCCCCCGAACCGCTCGACTGCCCATGCGAGCCGGTCTTGCGTTCGGCCTGGTATTCGGCGCCGTGCCCGTGTCCGCGCAGACGGTCGCGATCACCAACGCGACCATCTACCCTGTGTCGGGTCCGAAAGTGGAACACGGCACCGTTCTGATTCGGGATGGCAAGATCTCGGCGATCGGCACGAATGTTTCAATTCCCAGTGGCGCGACTCGTATCGATGCGGAGGGTCGCTGGGTT
>Ga0310810_10010731_pt1 | contig 10681 bp, 8 predicted proteins | sample NCmetagenome_FD_207641 | JGI IMG/M metagenome (GOLD analysis project Ga0310810, IMG submission 207641) | Soil microbial communities from experimental microcosm in Duke University, North Carolina, United States - NC | ecosystem: Engineered > Artificial ecosystem > Soil microcosm > Unclassified ... | reverse complement strand
TGCCGCGCGCCCATCGTCGACGTCGAAGGGGCCGAGGCTGATCGGCGAATGCGACGCACGCGGCTGCTCGATGGTGAAGCGCCCGCTGGATGTCTCCGGCATTCCCAGCTTGTCGGCGGCGATCTGGTGGCACACCGTGCAAGACACGCCGTCGTGCGCGAGCCTGTCGGCCGCGGCTCTGCGCCGACCGGTCGGCAGGTGGGCGAAAACGCTGCCTTTCCGGCCGGCGGCGACAGCGGCGATGCGCGACATCGGCATGTGGCACGTGGCGCACGTGTCCTCGACGGACGCCGCCGCGGCGGGATGATCGGTGATCTCGCGCCGGACGGCCGCCTGCCAATACGGGTCGCGCGACGAGTTCGCCATCATCGACGCGCGCCAATCCGGACCGATCGACACGTCCTCGCCGGACGCGGCCGAGATGCCGTTGTGACAGGCGACGCAGGAGTCGGCCGTGCGCACGACCGGCGGTCTCGGGCCGGCGCCGCGCACCAGTACGCCACACGCACAACCGCACGCGACAACGACGAGCAGGCGGATCCCCAGGCGCATCAGCGATTGAACGGATATTCCTGAATCCAATGGAATCCGCGGCTGCGCAGCGGAAACGTGTCCGGATCCGCCAGCCGCAGTTCGGCGTGAATGGCCTGCTGATCCATCGTCCCGTCGAGCACGAGCCGATCCCGGGCGACTTCCTCGTACGTGAACTCGGCGTGCCACGCCTCGTCGTTCGGCTTGTTGAGGAGCAGCGTCGGCTTGCCCGCGACGAAGCTCGCGCCAAGGCGGACGATGGTGTCGTCCATGTGCTGTACACCGATCGTCCCAGGCTGGTCGAACAACACGCGCCGCCAGACCGTCGGCTCGCCAACCGCGGGCGGCGCCGTTCCGTCGAGCGTGAGACGCTGGACGTTCCACACGCCGTACAGCGGGGACTTCGGCGCTCCGCCCCCGAATCGCGTCCAGGCTTGCCGGGCCGAGACGAGATTCATCCCGCCCAGATACGCGACGAAGAGCAATTCCAGCGTGAGACCGATGCGGACCGCGCGCCGGCTCCGAAAGACGCGCCGATCCGCCGCCGCGTTCACGGGCCGGTTGCGAATGAAGAAATCGAACAGCCGGCTCGTGTCCGGCGCGAGCACGACGAGCGCGAACAGAATGAGATGGAACGAGAAAAGCTTCACCGGAACGTCGTAGGTCATATTCAGGGTGAAGATCTCGACCACGTCGAAGAGGCAGACGATGGCGCCGAGAAGCGCCGTCTGCGGAATCATCACGAGCACGCCGCCGAGAATCTCAGCCGCGCCGGCGCAGATCTCGTAGGCTGGCGACGCGCCGATGGAGGACCACAGCACGCCCATCGGCGAAAAATTGCCGAACGGTTCGACGAGGCGGAACGGCCCCGGATATCCCATCTGCAGCGGCACGATCTTGTCGAAGCCGTACACGAACATGGTCGATCCGAGCGAAAACCGTACGAACACGCGGAACCATTTGAACAGTGACGGATACGCCGAGCGCCGCCGATCGACAGCCGACCAGATGAATGCCGTCGCGGCTGCAGCAATCAATATGCAGAACGCCTCCACCCAATCGAACGTCTTGTCGCCGCTGCCGCTCCCGGTGACGACGAGCGGTCTGGTCACGCGAAACAGATGGGTCGCCGTCCACGACACAATGGTGCGCACCGGCGGACGGTCCTCGAGGCTGCCAAACGCGTTGATGCCTGGCATCAGTGTCGGAAGCATCTGCGTGCAGAGTACGTACAGGCCGAAGTAGACGATCGAGAATCGAAAGGCCAGCCGCGTCGCCGGACGCCACGCCGCGGCGGATTCGACGAGCGCGGGCGCGTCTGCAACTACCATCCCGAAAACAGGCCTCCCTGCGCCCAGTCCCACAGCAGCGAGCCCATCACGATCGGACTGCGCGTTCGGAGGGTGAGCGGAATGCTGATGCCACCGCTCGCCATGATGTGCTGGCGCCTGCTCAACGTTACGTGCAGCTCGGGCAGCACGTCGAGGCGCACGCGCTCGCCGAACTCGATCTCGCGGCGCGCGACCAGTTCGACCATCGGCGACCAGGCGCGGCCGGAGCCGCCTGATACGAACGTGCGTCCGCCCGCCGCGCGCCAGAACACCTCGTTGAGCGCCGCGTCGACGTTGACCGGAAACTCCATGCCGACCTGCCCATGGATGAAAAACTGGCGGGGCAGCATCTGGGTGACGGTTCCGAAGGGCTCGACGACTGTCAGCCGATTGCCAAGGCCTTCGGTTTCCTTCCCGGTCGGAAATGTCGCTTCGAGCCCGGCGCTCGCGATCGTTCCGCGCCGCGGGTTGTCGAACACGACGCGCTTCGCGCCGAGCTCGACGTCGCCGAGCCCGCGGTTCCACCCGCCCGGAAATTCCACGACGTTGAAGGGCACGACGACTTCGTACTGCATCCGCGCGCCGAGCCGCCGCTCGTAGACGAAGCGCGTGTTCACGCGATCCGCGATGTCCGTCGGCACGGACGTCGTGACGAACGCTTCGTTCTCCGGAAAAGCCTTCTCCGTCACCAGCGCGCGCGGCAGGTTGAGATTGCCCGGTGGCCACGAGCGGCTGGCGCAGAAGCCGCGTAGGTACGCGATCACGCTGTCGATGGCGTCAAGCGACAGCGCCTCGCCAAACGCCGGCATGTTCCGGCTCATGCCGCGGGCCAGCCCGCCGCGGCGCACGATCGATTGCCAGTCTGCGTCGGGTTCGGACGTCGAGAACGAGCATTTCGTGAAATCCGGTAGCGGCGTGTCGAATCCGACGAGGCGCGCCGGAGCGCCCTTGCCGTCGGATCCGTGGCACGCGGCGCACGCCGAGTGGTAGATCTCGGCGCCCGACTGGCAGAGGCCGTCCGCCGCGAACAGCAGCACGGCCGCGAGCGCGGCCGGAAGCCTACGGCTTGGGGACCGCACGCAGCCGCGCGAGCACGCCCGAGTTGACCGAGGCCACGATCCGGCGGGCGAGATCGGGGACCGTCGCGGCCGTGAAGATCTGATGATCGTTGACGATCTGAAACGCCATCATGCGCGCCGCCATGTCGTCGTCCTCGATCCCGAGCACCATCAGCGTTTCGCGATCGTACCGCTCGGTGATCATCAGCGAGGCCGCGTAGGGTCCTGTGCCGGCACCGGTCACGATCCAGATCGTGCGGCGCGCCCGCTCGGCAGGAACGAGCTCGACGTCGCCGATCGCTTCGAGGTCGCGGCGCACCTCGTCATAGAGCTGCGCGCCCGCCCCTTCGCGCGCCGGTCGGCCTTCGCTCTGCGCGTCGAGCGCGAGTTGAAGCTTCCGCGCCGGCTGCGCGCGGGCGGCAGCCGGCAGGGCCGTCAGCAGCACGGCGGCGGCGATGAGCGATCTCATGCGGCGACTGTAACATAGCGCCGAGATGGCGTTTCCCGAATGGCTCGAGCCGATGGCCGCGACGCTCACCCAGGAGCGTTTCTCGGGCCCGGACTGGATCTTCGAGCGCAAGTTCGACGGCATCCGCCTGCTCGCCTACAAGCGCGGATCCGACGTGAAGCTGTACTCGCGCAACCGGCTGCCGCAGAACAATCCACCGGTGGCCGCGGCGATCGCCGCGCTGCCCGTCGACGACGCGGTGCTGGACGGGGAAGTGACGTGGCCGAACGGGGCGATCGCCTACCACGTGTTCGACGTGCTGTGGCTCGATGGACGCGATACGACCTCGCTCCCGCTCGAGGAGCGCCTGGCCATCCTCGAGCGGCTGCCGCTTCGACCGCCGCTGCACCACGTGAAGGCGCTCGCCGATCCGGATCCGTGGAAGCGCGCGCAGCGCGAAGGCTGGGAGGGCGTCGTCGCCAAGCGACGCGGATCGCCGTACGAACACCGCCGGTCGAAGCACTGGCTGAAGATGAAATGCGAGGCGACGCAGGAGCTGGTCGTCGGCGGATTCACCGATCCGCAGGGGATGCGCGTCGGGCTCGGTGCGCTACTCGTTGGCTACTTTGATCACGACGACTTCGTGTTCGCGGGAAAGGTCGGAACCGGATTCGACACGAAGCTGTTGCTCGATTTTCGTCGGCGTCTCGACGTCCTCGAGATTCCCGAGCGTCCGTTCACCCGTGCCGTCGGCCTGCCGCGCCTGCGCGCCCACTGGGTCCGGCCCGAGATCGTCGTGCAGGTTTCGTTCATCGAATGGACGGTCAACGGCAAGCTGCGGCACCCGCGCCTTGTCGGCGTTCGCTTCGACAAGGACGCGCGCGACGTCGTGCGGGAAACGCCGTGATCACGCACCCGGAGAAGATCCTCTTTCCCGACGACGGGATCACGAAAGGAGAGCTGGCGGCGTATTACCGCGACGTTGCCGACGTCATGGTGCCGCACATGCGCGCGCGTCCGGTCACGATGGAGCGCTATCCGTCGGGCATTGGCGCGAAGGGGTTCATGCACAAGAACGTCTCGAAGGGATTCCCCGACTGGCTGGAGCGGATCGAGGCACGAAAAAAAGACGGCACCGTCAACTACCCGATCGTCCGCGACGCGCGGTCGCTCCTGTGGCTGGCGAATCAGAACTGCATCACCCCGCATGTGTGGACGTCGCGCGCGCCGAAGCTCTATCAGCCCGACATCTGCGTGTTCGATCTGGATCCGTCGCGAGACGACGAGCCCGACGTGCTGCGGCGCTCGGCGCTCGCGGTTCGCGATCTGCTGCGCGACGTCGGCTTGCCGAGCTGGGTCAAGACCACCGGCTCCAAGGGCTTTCACATCGTCGTGCCGCTGGACGCGAACGCTGGATTCGGCGACGTGTCGCGGTTCGCGAGTCTCGTCGCGACGATTCTGATCGCGCGCCATCCGGACACACTGACGCAGGAATTCAGCAAGGTGGATCGGAAGGGACGCATTCTGCTCGACATCGGCCGCAACGGCTATAGCGCCACGTTCGCGGCGGCCTACGCCGTTCGTCCGAAACCCGGCGCGCCGATCTCGGCGCCGTGCACGTGGGAGGAAGTCGAGCAGGCCGCCGTCGGCCCGCGAAGCTTCGTGCTGCGCGGAATGGCCGAGCGCGTTGCCGCGGTGGGCGATCTGTGGTCGGATCTGCGAGAGCGACGATGCTCCTTGCGGCGGCCGATGGAGGCATTGCGGAAGCTGTGTCCGGACTCGCAGACTACCTGAAATCGGCGGGCGCGATCGTCGTGGTCACCGGCGCCGGCATCTCGACGGCGAGCGGCATTCCCGACTTCCGCGGCCCAGGCGGCGTCTGGACGCGGCGCCGCCCCGTGTACTACGACGACTTCATGGCGTCGGAGGCGGCGCGTGTCGAGTACTGGGATTACAAGCTGGAGTCGTGGGACGTCTATCGCCGGGCGGAGCCGAATCCGGTCCACCATGCGATCGTCGCGCTGGAGCGTGCAGGCAAGGTGCACGCCGTGCTGACGCAGAACGTCGACGGCCTTCACCGCCGCGCCGGCACGTCGGTCGAACGGCTCGTCGAACTGCACGGCACCGATCTGGTCGTCGAATGTCAGACGTGCCACGCGCGGAGCGCGCCCGAGCCGCACTTTGCGGCGTTCACGGCGACGCGGAAGCCGCCGCTGTGCGCGTGCGGCGGGATCTTGAAGTCGGCCACGATCAGCTTCGGCCAATCGCTGCGCGCGGACGATCTCGATCGCGCCGCCGCGGCGGCGCGGCACGCCGACCTCGTGCTGGCGCTCGGATCGACACTCTCGGTCTACCCGGCGGCGTCGATTCCGCTCGTCGCCGCGGCGCGCGGCACGCCGTACGTCATCGTGAACCGCGGCGCGACCGACCACGACGGACATCCGTCTGTCACGCTGCGCCTCGAGGGCGATGTGACCGACATCGTGCCGCGCGCGGTCGAGGCGGCCTTATCGTGATCGTGAAGCGTCTGCGTGAGCGCAAGGAGTGGAAGTTCTTTTCGGTTCTTCCGAAGGCCGATCCCCTCCTCGCGACGCTCTGGTGGATCCTGCTCATTCTTCGCGGTACGCTGCCCGCCGTCTTCGCCATCGCGATGGGTCTGCTCGTCGGCGCCGTGCAGAAAGGTGAGAGCCTCGCCGCACTCCTGGCGATCGTCGGCGTCGTGTTCGTGCTGCTGCAGATGCTGGCGCCGATTCAGCAGGTGGTCAGCTGGAACCTCGGCGACCGCACCGCGGCGTGGCTGTATGACCGGCTGACCGAAGCGTGCGTCCGGCCGCCGGGGATGGCGCACCTCGAAGACCCGAAGCTCACCAACGATCTGATCGTCGCGCGCGATTTCGATCTCGGCATGACCGGACCGCCGATGTCGATCTCGCTCGACTTCATCGCCGGCGGGCTTGTCGAATCGATCGCCGGGCTCGCGTGCGCCGTCGTGCTCGCCGCATACGCGTGGTGGGCGCCGATCGTCCTCGCCGGTGCCTGGTTCGCTACGCATTGGCTCCTGCGCGAGAGCGGCGTCTGGAAGGATCGCAACACCAGCGAGGTGCGCTCGGCGCAGCGCGACGCCGAGTACGCATACCGGCTGGCCGTCGACCCGGGACCGTCGAAGGAAGTGCGGCTGTTCGGCCTCGCCGACTGGGTGATCGATCGGTTCATGCAGCGCCGCGCGCGGCTCCATCAGCTGCAGTACGAGGCGACGCGGCTGCGCGAGAAGCCGGTGCTCTGGAGCCTGTCGATTGTCGCCGCCGCGAATGTGCTGTTCTTCTGGTCGCTCGCCGCCGCGGCCGGAGCGCACGAGATCGATCTCGGCCGCGCCGTCATCTTCGCTCAGGCCGCCGTCGGCGTCTCGGCGATCGCGTTCGGCGGCCTCAACTGGGCGATGGACGGTGCGGCGGCACCGGTCGCGGCCGTCCTCAAACTGAAAGGGGCGATGGCGCCGGCGGGCGCCCTCGCGTCCGGAGCGCGGCCGGCGGCGGCGATGCCCGCCCGCGAGATCCGCTTTCGTGACGTCACGTTCGCGTATCCCGGCGGCGCGCCCGTGCTGGACCATTTCGATCTCACGATCCCCGCGGGCAGCTCGCTCGCGATCGTCGGCCGCAACGGCGCCGGCAAGACAACGATCGCGAAGCTGTTGTGCCGGCTGTACGACCCGCAATCGGGCGCGATCGAAGCCGACGGCGTGGACGTGCGCGAGTTGTCGCTTCCGGACTGGCGGCGCCGGCTGGCGGCGGTCTTCCAGGACTTCATTCGATTCGAAATGCCGATGCGCGACAACGTGGCGCCGTCGGGCGCGTCCGACGAGGTGGTGCGCGCCGCGCTCGATGCGGCAGGCGCGGCGAACCTGGCCACGCTCGACACGATTCTCGCCCGAGGGTACGACGGCGGCACCGATCTCTCCGGCGGCCAGTGGCAGCGGGTGGCGCTCGCCCGCGCGCTCTGCGCCGTCCGGCAGGGCGCCGGCATCGTCCTCCTCGACGAACCGACGGCGCAGCTCGACGTGCGCGGCGAAGCCCAGATCTTCGATCGCATCCTCGAGGCGACGCGCCAGTGCACGACGATCCTGATCTCGCATCGATTCTCGACGGTCCGTCATGCCGATCGCATCTGCGTGCTGGAGAACGGACGCGTCATCGAGCTGGGCACGCACGACGAGCTGATGGTGAAGCCGGACGGACGCTACCGGACGATGTTCGAGCTGCAGGCGCAGCGGTTCACGGCGGAAGACGAGGAGGGGGTGACGTATGACGTCCTCTCCTAAGAAGCCCGCTCCAGACGACGATCTGCCGCCGGCGGTGTCGTCGATGTGGCGGTTGTGCAAGCTGGGCTATCGACACGAGCCCGGCCTGATGCTCGCCGCATTCGTCCTGTCGCAACTGGCCGCGCTGCCGGACGCGCTCATCGCTCTCGGATTGATGCTGCTCGGCAAAGGCGTCCTCGAGAGCCGCCCGCGCCTCGTCCTGGCCTCGGCCATCGGGCTCGGCTTGTGCGCCGCTGCCACCTGGTTCCTCCGGACGGTCAGCACGCGCGTTCAGCGGCGGTTTCGCGACAAGGTCACGATTGCGCTCGAATCGCACGTCGCGCGTCTGCAGGCGTCGGTCGCGACGATCGCGCATCACGAGCGGCCGGATTACCTCGATCGCCTCGCCATGCTGCGCGATCAGGTGTTCGTCCTCGATCACATGTACATGTCGGTGTTCGCGACGTGCGGCTGGATTCTCCGCCTCGTCGTCACGATCGGGCTGCTGGCATCGGTGCACGCCTCGCTTGCTCTGCTCGCCGTCTTCGCGCTGCCCACAGTGTTGACCTCGACGTGGCGCCCGGGCGTGGAGAAGGTGGCGCAGGAGCGCGCCGCACAGCCGAACCGCCTCGCCCGTCATCTCTTCACGACGGCAACCACCGCCGCGCCGGGCAAGGAAGTGCGCGTCACCGGGATCGGCGAGCGCCTGATCACGGAGCGCCGCGAGGCGTGGAGCCGCGGCCACCGCGGGGTGGCGTCCGTGCGGTGGAGATCCGCTGCGTGGCACACGCTCGCGTGGGCGGTGTTCGGCGGCGCGTACGTCGGCGCGATCGTGTTCGTGTCGGTCGGCCTCGCGCGCCCGCCCGCGGACGTTCTGCTCGTGCTCGCTGCCGGATCGCGCCTGTCCGCGTACATCGGTGCGACGGTTGGCGAGATCGGATTCCTGCGGGGCTTCTGGGTGTATGGGTCGCGCCGGCTGGCATGGCTCGAGGACTACGCCGCGTCGTTCCACGCGGCCGCCGACGTGCCGATTCCCGCGTCGCTCGGAAAAGGCATCCGCCTCGAGCACGTGTCGTTCGCCTATCCAGGAACGTCGAAGCTCGTCGTCAACGACGTATCGGTGACGCTCCCCGCCGGTTCGGTCGTGGCGATCGTCGGCGAAAACGGCGCGGGCAAGAGCACGCTCGTCAAGCTGCTGGCGAAGATGTACGAGCCCTCGTCCGGAGGGATCTACGTGGACGAGGCGCCGCTCGCGCGGATGCCGGCAGACCAGTGGCGGATGCGCATGGCCGGCGCCTTCCAGGATTTCTTCCGCTTCGAATTCCGCGCGCGGCAGACCGTCGGCCTCGGCGACGTGGCACGCATCGACCATGAGCCGGCAGTGGCTGCCGCCGTCGACCGCGCCGGCGCGCAGGATGTCGTCGCGAAGCTCCCGTCCGGTCTCGAGACGCAGCTCGGTCCAACGTGGCCGGGCGGCGTGGAGGTGTCGTTCGGCCAGTGGCAGAAGCTCGCGCTGGGCCGCGGGTTCATGCGCGAGCAGCCGCTGGTGCTGGCGCTCGACGAGCCGACGGCGGCGCTCGACGCCGAAACGGAGCACGCGCTGTTCGAGCGCTACGCCGCCGCGGCGCGCGGCGGGAACGGCGGCCGCATCACGATCCTCGTCTCGCACCGCTTTTCGACCGTCCGCATGGCCGACCTGATTGTCGTCCTCGACGGCGCGCGGCTCGTCGAGGTCGGCACGCACGCGGAGCTGATGGCGAAACGTGGCCAGTACGCGGAGCTGTACGGCATCCAGGCCGCGGCGTATCGCTGAACGCACGGCCCACGCAGGCCCAAAGTCCTGCGCCACTTTCTGCAAGGAGCGCGAGGCTTGAGCCGAGCGGCACTCGTCAGCGTCGCTTGTACCGCAGCGTGACGGTCGTCTCCTGATCGACCACGAGCGGCTTCACGAACTGATGCGACACGCCGGCGCGGGGCACGTCCACGCGCACCGGCAGCACGCCGGCTGCACGCCGCTGCAGGTTGATCACGTTTTGCGACGGCGGTTCCGCGATCTTGTCGTCCTTCGACTTGGACGCTGGCGATCGTCCGGTGACGCTGACTGTTTCCTCGAGAGCGGCGACGGCGAGCACCAGCGGGACGTGCTTCGGCGTCTGACTGAACATGAACGATTGCCGGCTCTGCCGGAATCCGCTGAGTTCCGCGCTGACCGTCGCCATCCCTGACGGTACGCCAACGAATGAATAGGTGCCATCTGCATCGCTGGTTGCCGTCGCGCGATAGCTCCCCACCGCAATGGCAATCGCGGCGCCGGGCACGGGCGATCCGACCGTATCGACCACGCGCCCATGGACCTGGCCCGGCAGCCCCGGCGCGTCGACGACCGCGAGGCCGCCGACGATGCCGCCTGGCATATACACCCCGCCGCCCGTCCCGCCGCCCGAGCCCGGCCCCATCCCGCTGCCAGTCCCCGTGCCGGAACCGCCACCATACCCGTGGTGATAATCGATGGCGGCTGGAAACGCGGCCGTGTCGATCACGTTGCCGTCGATTGTGCGCACGGAATATCTCTCCGGAACGAACACTTCCCATTCGACGACGCCGACAGGGATGTCCATCGTCGGCAGCGTCATCTGGAAATCGCCTTTGCGCAGCAATGGTGTGCCCGCGTGGAGGTACACGAACGACACCGAGTACGTGCCGCTCGGGCGGAAGCCGGGGCGCAGCAGAGGAACGCGAGTGCCGTCGGCGCCGACGACTGGCTTGGCAGGTTCGCCGGCGACTTCAACCGACACCATCGTCGCGCCAGGAGGCAGCGCGACCTTGAGGAACGGCTGCGCGCGGTTCTGCACCTGCAGCGCGATTTCGGTCAGCGCGCGCCCTTCCGTTGTGACCAGCGTCGTCGCGACGGCGCGGTCGGCGACGGCGGCGAGCACGCCGGCGTCCGTGAATCGCTTCACGTCGAGCGCAAGCGTCGGCGGCGTGGCCGGACTGCGTTGATAACGGAACGCCGAGAGGA
>Ga0310810_10010730_pt1 | contig 10681 bp, 9 predicted proteins | sample NCmetagenome_FD_207641 | JGI IMG/M metagenome (GOLD analysis project Ga0310810, IMG submission 207641) | Soil microbial communities from experimental microcosm in Duke University, North Carolina, United States - NC | ecosystem: Engineered > Artificial ecosystem > Soil microcosm > Unclassified ... | reverse complement strand
AAGGGATTCATCGAAGCGTTGCATTTTTTCAAAACCAAGCCGGCGGAAGTCGTGGCGATTCTGAAAAAGAACCTGGCCAAACGCTACGGCCTGGAAGACGACGAGTATTACGCGCACCTGCAGCGGGAATGGGCAAAGCTGCTCAACAAAAAACCCTACCCGCTGCCGGCGGCGATCCAAAACGTCTACGATCTCGACTTCGGCAAAGATCCCAAAATGCACCACATCGGGCCGATGGAGCCCTGGGATCTGCACTATCTCAAGAAAATCGACGATAGCGGCTTCATCGATCAACTTTACGCGTCGTGAAACGGGTTCGGTGAAAGCTTGCTCGCACTAATCGGCATTTTTATCGGCACGTGGGTTTATTTGCCTTCGGCGCGCGCTGCCGAGGTCAAAACCGATGCAATTGCACTTGGCAGCTCAGCTTTCGAAACCCGCGCGACGGTCCCGCGCAAATACAGCTGCGACTGCGAAAATTTATCGCCGATGATCCGACGTGCCGGTGGATTTGGGTCGCACCGGGTGGTTTACGATGCCGCAGAACGTGACGGCGCTCGGTGAAAACGTGCCAAAAACGGAATCCCTCACGAACGGCGCGATAAGGAGTGAACGATTTTCAGCGGGTGGGTTACGGCGGCCCGTACCCTCTTTCGGGCCCGGCGCACCGCTATTTCTTTCGCCTTTCACGCTCTCGATAGAATTCTTGAGCGCGCAGCGCGAATTTATTTTACGTCGATGATCAGCGGCCCGCTGCGGAGCGGCTGGGGCCGAAGCATCTCCGGGCCTTGATCGCTGAACGCGATCGTCTCGCCCATCTGCCAGAGAAACAGTTGGTGAGAATTGCCGGCAGCGTCGCGATAGGCCTGAGCCACTTTCGGTTGCCAGTCGCCCATATCAAAAGTGTAGGAAACCACCCGCGTGCCTGCCTTGAGTTGGTGCATGAGCTGCGGGCGCACAGCGAGATTGCCGTCATCTGAAAGATACAGCGTCACGACCGTGGCCGGCGACAGATCGGCGGTCAAAAAATCCTCCTCGCGAATCTCCACCAGCTTCTCCACTCCTTCGCGCCGCGCGTTTTCGCGCGCCAGCTTGACCAGACCCGGATCGATCTCGAAACCGACGCCGCGCACGCGATATTTTTTCGCCGCGGCAATCAGAATTCTTCCGTCGCCCGAGCCCAGGTCGTAAACCACGTCGCCTTGTTTCACGCCGGCCAACGACAACATGCGCTCGACCACATCGCGGGGTGTCGGATCGAAGGGAGCGAGCTGGCCCGGCTCGCGGGTGCCGGGCTCACTGCCATTCGACCGGGCCGGACCTGGGACGAATTCAGGTACATATTGGGTGACCACCACGGACGTGTCGTAGAAACCCGACGAGCCACCAACAATCACGAATCCGGGATGCCGGTGAAAGAACCACGGCCGGTGTGAATGGAACGGCACGGCCCCGAGAATGAACGGCGTGCCAAAGCGGCTTCGCGATGGCGGTAAGAAAACTCCTCCTCCGTGCGAAAATTGCCGCGTACCCCAGCCAGGAACCACCCCGCGCTGTGCTCCCGGGGTGGACAGGGTTGGAGTACGAGAACCGGACCACGTTGGTGCAGCGCTCTGTCGCGGTGCCGGCGCCTGGACCGGCGGCGCAATCATCACGGCGCCGCGACCCGCGCCGGCCGCCGAAGGCATCCCGCCGGCAACCAAACCACCGCGCGCCTGGGCATGCACAAAGCCTGCGCTGAATAGCAAACCGATCGATCCGAGCAAAAGCGCGAGCGGTTTCATCGAAACCTCCAAGGATGCGCTGATCATAGAAAGCCGGACCACCCTAAGTCAACTCGTCGGCAAACGACCAAACACAGAAAACACGTGGGAATCGACAGTATATTGAATCGCCGAAATTAAGCTGCGGAACCGCAATTTGCCGCCGGTTTACTGAGGAGAAAATGCATGGAATGAAACTGCGCCGGTTAATCGCCGACTTGCGTGCCGAATGATGACGCCTTCCTGACGAGATTAGTTCGAGCGGCCGAGAGACGCCGCGTCGTCGGAGCGGATGTAGCCGGATGGGTTGCCGTGCTTCGAGCGGATTTCCAGCCAATCGCCGGTGGAGCGAACCACAGTGATCTGAGTACCCTTGCCGATCTGCGACATCACTCGAGACGAGGCCGCCGGTTCCTCGTACACGGAAGTCGCGCGCGTGGTTTCGTAAAGGCCCGGCTCCGCGCCGCGGCTTGAACGGGCATTGGAATTAGTCGCTGTCTGAGGCGGCGGTTCGGCACTGCGCGCCTGCCGCACCGCAGCAAGACGGCTTGAAGACAGCCGATCAATTTCCCGATTGGCTTCGCGCAGGCGGGACTGCGCGGAAGTCAGGTCCTTTTCGTTTGTCGACAGCTTGGACTTGAGCTCGGCGACCTGATCGGCAGCGCGCTGGCTCTGTTGACGGAGCTGCGCGAGTTCGGCTTCGAGATTTTTGATTTGGTCATCCTTGTCCCGAAGATCCTCATCCTTATTCTGTAACGCTTCGGTGAAATCGTTGCGCTCACGGTTGCCTCCGACCATGTAAACACCGAGAGCAAAAAGCAGCAGACCCAAGACCAGAATAATTTTGGAGCGGAGCGGAAGCTTTTGCTTCGCTGACGGCGCCGCCAGCGGCAATTCTTCCTCTTCGCTTCGACTGGGCCATTGCGGCGCTAAGGTCGATAGCAGATCCGCCTTGCAATAGGGGCAGGTCAACGCATCCAGTGCGATGCTGTTGGCGCAGTGCGGGCAAAGACGCGTTTTCAAAGTGGATTGAGCCATCGGAATTTTCTTGGCCCTGCCAACGCAGTGACCGCAGACATTTCGAGAAAGCGAGCTGAGTCGACTTATATTGAAGCCATCCCAAGCATGCGTCAAGATCCTTGGCCCATCAGCTACGGAAACGATTGCGCACCTTGCCCGATCAAAATCCCTGAGCTATAGGAACGCAGGGAGGAATTTCGACACATGGCATTGATCATCAGCGAACCACAAACCCGAAAACTCATCGATATGCGCCAGGCGGTCGCGCTGTTGGACAAGATGTTCCGCGACCGCGCCGCCGGTAAGATGCGCAACGTGCCGCGGCGACGCCTGAAGGGCAGCGAAAAGCAGCTCAACATGATGGCCGCATGGCATCAGGACTCCGACCTCATCTGCCTGCGCGCCTACGCCGGCGAGGCCAACACGGTCACGCTTTATCATGGCCGCAAGGGCGGCATTCAGGCGATCATCGACATGGGATTTTTAAGTAGCCTGCGCACCGGCGCCGCCACCGGCGTAGCAGCTAAGTACCTGGCGCCCGCAAAGAGCAAAGTTCTGGGAATTGTCGGTCCCGGCTGGCAAGCGACGTTTCAGGTCGAAGCAGTGGCCGCGGCCTGTCCGATCGAGCAAATCATCGTCTGGGGCCGCACGCCGAAACGGCGCCGGGATTTCATCAAACAGATGAGCAAAATCGTCAAAGCCGACTGGCGAGAAGCCGAAGCCCTGGACCAGGTCGAAGCCGCGGCGGATATTCTCGTGGTCTCGACCTCATCAACCACGCCCGTTGCCACGGGCGATAACTTGAAAGAAGAAGTCCTGGTCGCCTCCATCGGCGCCAACGGCACGGTCAAGCACGAAGTCTCGAACAATCTGATCCGGCGCATGGACTTGATCGCAGTCGACGATATCGCCGCCGCGAAAGCCGACAGCGGCGACCTGGTCGAAGCCTGTCAGACCCGCATCGCCCGCTGGGAAGACATCGTGCCGCTGGAGAAGTTTATCGCTGCCGGCGTACCCGAGCCGCGCCCGAAAAGAATTTTTTTCCAATCCAACGGCATCGCCGACGAAGATCTCGCCGTCGGCAAGTTCGTGCTCGATCAGGCCAAGAAGAAAAAAATAAAACTGCGCAACGTGACGGAGATCTAGAGAAACCATACGGTGGGCATCTTCACTGGCGAGCTTGGCTTGCAATTCGTCACCCATCTGGCGAATCACTACAGTGTTCCCGAGCTTATTCGACTCGCGCAACTCGGTGCCGATAGCGGCTTCAGCCGGATCTGGTTCAACGACAATATTCGTTATCGCAGCCAGCTCCTGGTAATGACCGCGGTCGCCGCTCATGTACCAATACCACTTGGCACAGCGGTTTTAGTTCCCTATTTTCATAATCCACTCGACCTCGCCGACGCGCTCGGCGCGCTTTCTGAATTGCTGACCGACCAGGAAAATCAGCATTGGCATCGCCCGCGGCGATCTCGGCCAAACACCGCAGCATATGCAACCGGCAAAACCGATTGCCATGGTAAGCGAAACGGTCCGATTCCTACGCCGCGCCCTTGGTGGCGAATGGGTGCCTTACAGCGAATTTCCCTTCCTCTGCGACTACTACCGCCTGAATTCGCAGGGTCAATTTTCATTGGCATTCAAGCCGCGAGCGAGTTTCAAATTCTACGGCGGCGGCAATGGACCGCAGTCACTGCGCCTGTGTGGCCGCGTCATGGATGGACTGCTGAGCTCGGGAACTTATATTCCGATGCTCAAAGCCGGCCGGTTGGAGGCAATGATTCGGACGGCGGAACTTGCTGCGACGGAAACTGATCCGAACAAAAAGTTGCGTAAGGTGTGCGAGCTTAACGTGTCGATTTCACGCGATCGGGAGAAGGCGCAACAATTTCCCAAACGCCAAGTCGCCCACTCTATTCTTCAATGGGAAGCGCTCGGCTTCACGACGGAGGAATATGCCAGAATGGGCGTTGAGCGCGCGGATGTCTTGAAACTCAAAGCAGCGTTCGAATCCGGCGCGACCGTGGAACAAGCCGCATTGCTGGTCACCGATCCTATGCTGCGCTGCTATTACGCTGCGGGCACGCCGGAAGAAGTTACAGATCAGATCATCGAACTCGTCGGCGCCGCCCAACAACTTGGCTACGACCATGTCGCGTTCGCAAAGCTCGGCCCCGATTACGATGAAGCGATCCGCCTGCTTGCAGAGCGAGTCGTGCCCTCGCTGCGATAACATTACAGAAAGAGTTAGGTGGGGCGCAGATCCTGCGCCCGTTCGAACCGGCAAGAAAAAACAATAAAACGAACTCTGCTCAGGCTCACCGGAAGCAGCGAATTTACAAGTGGCAAGTATCGCTTTAACTAACTTCGTTAGGAACTTGCCGGCATCCTGAAGTTAAGGCTTCACGAACCTGAGCACGAAACGGTCGCTCTTGTCGCGGATTTTAACCACACTAAAATCCCGCGTGTCGTCGGCGCGACTCAGCATCGTTCCTTCTTTATCCGGGCGAAACCCGACGCTCGTCGCTTCCTTGATGACGAGGGTCTTGTCCATCCGATGCAGTGTCTTCGCCACGGTGTCGCCCTCACCTTCTTTGGCCGAATGATCGACGATACCGTAAGTCCCGCCGTGTTTGAGCGCCGCGAAAACGCGCCGATTCATTGCCGGACGCACATCCGCGGGCACCTCGTGGTAATCAAGATGAATCAAAACAAAATCCAACGAGCCGTCCTGAGGCACCGCCAGCTTGTCAAAGGGTCCGTCAATGATGCGCACATTGGCCAACGCCGGCTGCTTCACCCGCTCGTGCAGCTCGGCGCGCGGAGTGGTATTAGCCGAATAGACGATTCCTTCGGGTCCCACGATCTGCGAAAGAATCGCCGTGTAATAACCTCGGCTGGCAAACAAATCCGCGACTTTCGCGCCGCGCTTTACTTCATAGAACGCCATGACTGCATCGGGCTTGCGCACCGCGTCCAACCCCTTCTCGGCGTCGGGTCGGTTCGGGCTGGTTAGAATCTCGCGGTAATTATCAGATGACGCCGCGCAGCTCGCGAGCAGCGTAATAAGCAGACCGATGCCGAGTCGTTTGCTGCGTATCAAATTTGCGAATCGCATGAACGCTCCTTTTCAGCGGAGTAGCAGCTAGGGTTTTTCAAAGGCGAGCACAAAACGGTCGTCTTTGTTGCGCTCTTTGTTGACGTTGAAGTCGCGAGTGTCCTCGGGCTTGCGCAGCATGTTGCCTTCTTTGGCGAGCTTGAAGCCGGCGCCGGTAACTTCTTTGATCACTTGCTGCTTATCGATTCTATGAAGCGTCTTGTTCGCTTCATTGCCCGAGCCGTCCTTCGCCGAATGATCGACGACGGCGTAAACTCCGCCGCGCTTCAGCGCCGCGAGAATCCGTTTGTTCATCGCTCCGCGCACATCGGGCGCGACATCGTGATAGTTCAAGTGAATCAGCACGAAATCGAGGGAACCGTCCTGAGGTAGCGCCAGCTTATCGAACGGGCCGTCAGCGATCTTCACGTTAGCGAATTTTGGCGCCTTCCAGCGCTGATTGATCTCGTCACGAGAGTTGGGATTGACCGTATAAACCATTCCTTTGGGTCCCACGACCTCGGAAAGAATCGCCGTGTAGTAGCCGCGCCCGGCCCACAAGTCCGCGACCTTGTCGCCGCTCTTGACGCCGTAAAAGGCCAACACCTCGGCCGGTTTTCGCGCCGCATCGAGATCGCGCTCGCTCGCCGGCCGGTCCGGATCAGCGACAGCGGCTCTGAAATCCGGGCCTTGGCTGCTCGAACATCCCGTCAAAAATGCTACGAGTAACAGATTGGTCCGTAAAAAATATTTGCCGATACGCATGACGCAGCCCCCCTCGATGCGACAAAAATTATGTCTTTCTCTACCATTCATACTCATCGGACACCAGATGGTGACCGGAATAAATACCCTAGTTAGCAGCGCCTTCGATTCGTCGCGACGATCAGTTGGCTGCCACAAACACAACCGCACCCTTGTCTTCATAGGCGACCACGTATTTTGGGTTAGACCGCAGCAGATTCGTAAGTTGCCTATCGCTTTTGGCAATGATTACTTTCGACCGGAGCAGATCCGGATCGGTCTCCCAGCCTTTGCCGCCCGACCAGGTATTCAGTGAGCGCTCGAACTTTTCGTCGCCGTAAAGATTTACCCGACCATCCATGACCACAGGCAGCTCGGGCAAACTCCATAGGAGAAAGCCACCCCAATCGTAATCATTGAACAACGGACCCGGCAATCGATGTTGGCGAACGTAGGCGACGGCTTCCACCGGGTAAATACTCTTCACCACCGCTTGAAGATTCGTTTCCGTAATCTGGCGCAGGCTCCCCAGGCCAAGGAGGATTGCGATCACCGCGACGGCCGCCGACGCAATCCACCGCCAAGTCAATTCACGCTCGGTGACCGAGCAAAAAACGCGCGCTGTTTCTCCGATAATGCAGACACTCACCAAAACGAGCGCCCAAACATCGCGACGGGCGCGAAAGGCCCAAAATGCAGCCATGATGAAAATTAGCGTGGGATAAGGCTGCCATTTGCGCCTCCAGCCCAACGCAAAGGCAGCCGACAACGCCAGGAACAGAACCAGCCAATCCCCTGGCGAGCGAAAAAACATCGGGTGCAATTCAACGATATTCTGGAATATGCCGGTCTGGCCGCCGATATAGTCGAAAATCTGGCGATATAAAAGGACATGATACGGAGTGATGAGCGTCGCGCCGGCGCAAGCCGCAGCGATGAGAAATACGCCGGCTGGAGGTGGCGCACCATCCATCGACCAACCCAGTTTCTTGAACATGAGAGTCAACGCCGCTTCCAGCGCGAGCGCAAAAATCACTGCGAGTCCATAGATGAACTGAATATGAAAATTCGCCCAGATGACAAACAGCGGGGGCAGCCACCACAAAAGTCGATCCCTGCCTGGACGCCTGCTGCGCTCGATAATCAAAAGTTCAATAGCAAATAGCAGGATCGTAATCAGCCAAGGTCGCGGGGTCATCAGCGACTTCATCGACGCTAGCGTAAAGCCGGCAAAGGCAACTTCGGCAAATACGGGAAGGCCAGACTTGCGGATCAATTGATACACAGCGGCCGAAATAGCCATGGCCATCGCCACGATGAAATAGGTAATGGCCATGAGCCCGAAATGAGCATGGAGCCAATACATCAACAAGGCAAAAAGCCAACTGTATTCAATCCAAGGCTTCCCGGCATCATAGGCAGAATAGTAATCGACAAACGGCACCGCATGATGTTGCACAATCCACTCGCCCACTCTGAAACGCCACCAAACGTCGGGGTCGTCGATGGGCAGAAGCGCCTGCGCGGGAAGAATCAAATACAAAAGAATCAGCAGGACCAGCAGGCGAACCGATCCCGCTTTGTTCTCAAAGTCAGTCGATAAAAGAGGCATGCCTTGGGAGGGTACGACTGAGAAGAGCTAGCTCTGAACAGCCCGCGTGGATTCTCGCGCGTTCAGCGCCGCGTCCACATCATAGCGCAGGAGGTTCCAGATTTTGTCCATGCAGCGCGCGAAGTCTGGGTCGCGCATACTCTTCATGGTGCGCGGACGCGGTACATCGACGGTAACAACTTCCTTGATCAGCCCCGGACGGGAGCTCATGACTGCGATGCGATCACAGAGCATCACCGCCTCTTCAAGATTATGCGTGACGAGGATCACGGTTTTTTTATCGCGCTCCCAGATGCGCAGCAGCTCCTCGCGCATGACCAGACGGGTTTGGGCATCGAGGTTGGCGAACGGCTCGTCCATCAGAACTACTTCGGGATCGTTAGCCAACGCGCGGGCAATGGCGACTTTTTGTTTCATGCCGCCGGAAAGTTCGTGCGGGCGCGCGCCGCTGAAATCGACTAGACGGACAATCTCGAGGAAAAATTGGCTGATGCGCTTCAACGCCGAGGGCTGCTCCTTGCGGAACTCCGCGCCGAGCGGCACATTTTCCTCGACGGTACGCCAAGGCATGAGCGCTGCATCCTGGAAAACCATCGCCACCGGCGATTTCGCCGACTGCTCGCCGACAAACTGCACCGTGCCCGTACTCGGCGTGTCGAGCCGGCCAATGATATGGAGCAAGGTTGTCTTGCCGCAGCCGGTCGGTCCAATGATGCCGAAGAATTCGCGGTCGCGCACTTCGAGATTGATCCCGCCAAGCGCGCGCAGATCGCCCTGGTTCCCAGCATAAACTTTGGTCAGACCGCGAACGACGACTTTCATCTTCAAAACTTCGTCTGGCGTTTAAGGCCGAACTATCGCCGCCAGACTCCAAACGATATTGGCTACCCGAGAAAATCCTCCACCTTCACATTTTCCAAGCCCATCGGCTTCACCGGCTCGAAGTAGGCGCGGAGCTCCGGTGTCGGGGCGGCGCCTTTGGTAGCGTCGATCAGCATCTTCGAGCCGATGCGCGGGTGAAAACCCATGTGTGCGCCGGTGTCCGGCAAAAGCTCGGCGGTGAGATCACCGGTGTGGCACAACGTATCGGGTATCACGAAGACGTCCGATTTGGGATTCACCCGTGTCGACAGCGCGTACATGATCGACTGCGCGTTGTGCGGATCAATATCTTCGTCGACCGCAATGCCGATCTTCGGATGAAGATACGGGCTCGACAAGAGCGCCATGAGCGCGCTCCTCACCTCGCCCGCTTTGCGCGGCGACATCTGTACGACGATGATATGGCTGCCGCCGGCGTAGGGCAGCGACACGACGTCTTTCACATCAATGAAACCACCCACGTCCTTGATGCGGGCATAGAGCACCAGCTCCATCGGAAAACCGTCCAAAGGCTGTGATTCGGAGATCGGCCGCCCGCCCTGCAGAGCATAGTAAATCGCGTTTTTGCGCATAGTGATGCATTTCACATTGATGATCGGCTGTTGCAAGGTGCCGTGGGTCATGCCCGCGTGCTCGCAGAAGGGTCCTTCGTCTTCCATGTAATTTGGGGCCACTTCGCCTTCGATGACGATCTCAGCGTCGGCAGGAACCATAACGTCGATGGTTTCACAGCGCACCATCTGCGCGGGCTCCTGCAACAATGCGCCTGCGATGTCGACTTCGTCGGTTTCGTAACCGGTCGTCCAGGTCGAAGCAATGTAGTAAGCGGGATGATGACCGATCACGGTGGCCACCGGCATCGGTTTGTTTGCCTTCCAATATTTCTGCATGCAGATGTCAGTGTGGCGCTTAGGATGCACGAAGATGCCCATCCTCTTAGCGCCCTTGATGTGATCGCGCTGCAGCGCGATATTTTGTGTCCCCGTCTCCGGATCTTTAACGAACTGCATGGCCGAGCCGATGAAGGGCACGCCACGGTCGCTGTCCGAATGTACATGGATCGGCAGGCGACCGAGATCGGCATCGTCGCCTTTCCATACGACTTCTTTGACCGGTCCGTCTTCGACGATTTTCGGTTTCACCAATCCCTTGCTGATGCGCCCGCCAAGTTCGATCAGAGCCTTGTCCTTGCTCGTGCCCAACCCCAGCGCCATCTTCTCACGGCTGCCGCACATATAGCTAACCGCGCTCCACTTCGGAAAGCCTTTGAGGTTGTGAAACATTGTCGCTTTGCCCTGCTCGTTCTCGCCGCGGTAGGCGATCCCCGCCAAATTGGTCAGCGGATCGACTTCCTTTTTGATGTCGAGCAGAAGTTTACGTTCCCTGATCAGATCGATGTAGCTGCGCAGATCCTGTGACATGGTTGTCCCCTTCGCGAAAAAGACTTTTATTCTCTTCTAAAGCAATCGGCGCGATGAATGCAAACACGCCCAGATTCCGGCTAGAACTGATTCCGGCAACACGAAGTCGTACCGCGTGGGTCGAACTTGCGAGCTAGCG
>Ga0310810_10010729_pt1 | contig 10682 bp, 10 predicted proteins | sample NCmetagenome_FD_207641 | JGI IMG/M metagenome (GOLD analysis project Ga0310810, IMG submission 207641) | Soil microbial communities from experimental microcosm in Duke University, North Carolina, United States - NC | ecosystem: Engineered > Artificial ecosystem > Soil microcosm > Unclassified ... | reverse complement strand
TCGATAACGACCATAACGATGTCGCCAAACTGTTGCTGGATCGCGGCGCCAATCCCCACCTCTGGGATTGGTGGGGACGCACGGCCCTCTACATTGCCGTGGACAGAAAGGCCGGCGGCAGCAGCGGCGGCTTGCGGCTGGGAGCGGCGGCGATCGGAGGGGGCGCAGGTCGCGGAGGGCGCGGGGGCGGAGTTGCCGCCGGAGCTAACGCGGTTCGGCGCGGGGTTGCGGCGCCCGTTTCCACCATGGACATCATCAACGCGCTGCTGGCCGCGGATGTGGATCCCAGCCCGGAGCTCAATATGCATCGCCCCAGCCGTGGAGGAAACAGCGGACGCTTCATCGATCCCCTTCTGAATACCGGATGCACACCCTTGCTGCGCGCCACCATGGCCAACGATATAGAGGTGGTTCGGGCTCTTCTCGCCAAGGGCGCCGCGCCCAACGTTAACGCCATGGGCCTTACACCGTTCCTGGTCGCGGCGGGCGTCGGAACCGGCAACCGCGGAGGAACTGGTCTTGCCGCACAGTCCAGCGCCGGTGGCGCGGCGAATACCGCGCTCATGGACCTGCTCCTGCAACACGGCGCCGATGTAAATGCCCAAGTCACCGGGACGAAAACCTATTCCATGCGTATCGCCCGCGCGCCCTCCGCGAACGAAGGCATGACGGCTCTCCACACGGCGGCGCAGGCGGGCCGCCTAGATCTGGTGCGCTATCTGCTCGATAAAGGAGCGAATCCCGACATCGTCGATGGCAACGGCCACAAGGCAATCGATTTGCTGAGCGCCGGTGCGCGGGGCGGAAATGCGTCGCCGCCTCCTCCAGCAGCGGGGAATTCTTCCGCGACTCCACCAGCTTCGGGAACGCCTCCTGCGGCTGGGGGACGCGGTGCAGCCGCTAACCCGGCAGCCGTTGCCGAGATTCGCACCCTTCTGCAGAACGCGGCCGCCAAGAAATAATTCCGCTCCGGTTTACTTCTGCTGCGCTATTTCTGGGTGTTAGGAGCGGCGCCCTTGCCCTGACCGGCTGGCGCGCCTTTGCCTTGGGTTCCTCGACCTGGGCCATTCGTCTGCAACAGATGCGTCAGCGTATGGACGAAACGCAGCTTCCCGTTCTCCACGCGGAAGAGGTGTGTATCCGGCGCTCCGCTGCCGCCGGTAGCGGAGCCGGCGCCGAACGTGCAGAAGGCCACTACTGCTCCCATCGTCTCGTCGACGACGAAATGCCGGTTCGCGATGTTGACGCCGCTCGGAACGCCAACATCACAGGAATCCTCCGCGACTCCCCGGCCGGTATGCATACCGCCCTCGGTGCGGTTACAGGGGTAACCCCACGGCACCAGGTCCTTTTTCCCTTCCAGGAACGCGTCGAGGTAAGCGTTAGCGGCGGACACCAAAGTCGCGCGAGTGTCACGCTTGGCAGCGGGAATGGCGCCCCAATCCTCGTCGGACGAAAACTTCAGATAGTTATCGGCGTTAAATAACCAGTAACCCGTTGTGGTCCACAGTATTTCGATTTCGGCAATCAGCCCGTGATTCACCCGGAGCCGCGTGCCGAGCACATACGGGTTAGCCTTGTCCGAAACGATCACTTCGGTGAACGTCTGGCAGGTCGAGGTGTCCAGCAGGCTGCGATGGTGGTCGATCTTCATCGCTCGCTTGATCAGGCCCTCGTCAATGTTCATCGGCTTAAAGTTCTCGACGTAACCCAGCCCCGTCGCGAGCGGCAGGCCGGTGATGTCGCCCTTGGTTTGAGCGGCAATATAGAGATCGGTTGCGGCCTTGAGGCCATCTCGGGTGCAGGCTACCTGCGCGAAAGCGGTCGTCGGTGCAAGTAGTGCGCTCAAGAGCACAATCCACTGAAAAGTGATACGAGTCATCCAACTCCTCCCGTTTATCGTTGTCAAACCGAGCTGCTTGATCAGCATCAGAGTACGTAAATCCCCCGCCTGACGGTGGCGGCATACTCCGGGGATGCTGTCCACCATTCGGAGTACATGTCGAAGTTCACAGCCACCAAAGGCATAAGCCTCGCTTGAAGCCATCCTTCTCCTATCGATAGTCATTATCAATGGAAGTGATGCAATGTTTTGGAAGAGTGGCGTTCCTACTTAAACAGATCGAGGATTTCCTGAGGCAGCTGGTCCTGCGGCTTATCCCACCCGACTTCGAAGTACTTTTCCCAATTCTTGGCCCACGGCCGGCCATAGTAGTCGACGTAGTGAGGGTCGGCCGCGGTCAGTTGCGTAGGCCTGCCATTGACGTTCTGGATATTGCTCAGACACTCGATGAATGTATACCGGCGATTCGGATCGTCCGGGGTCGCTCGCCGGGCGAAGCGATAGCTGGCGCGGACGGGAGCAACGAAGGCGTCAGGATCGTAGAAGATCGCCTCGTGATCGAGGCCCACGAACTTGCCTTGGGCGTCGTAGGCCGGCTTGAAGGTTTCGACAGTCTCCATTTTGTCGCTAGTCTCAAACATGGCGTGAGTCAGCGTCCAAGGTTGAATGTTCGCCGTCCAGGTAACTAGAGTCGTTCCGTCCCAGAATCCAATGGTCTCGCCATACCACTGGGGGACCTTCTGCACATGTTGCTCTTTGCCGACCATGACCTGGCGGAGGAAGTTGTCCGCGATCCCGGAGAGGAACTGGACATTCCAGGGCGTCATCGTGAGCTGGAAATTTCCGGCCTGCGAAGGCTGCGCCCACCAGCGGATGAATCCTTCCGGATAACAGAAGGAGGCGTTCCACTGCGGCGCATTGGTCACCGCCTCGTGATAGATCAACTGCACCATGCGCTTTTGATACTCCGGAGTGAGTAAGGAGAGAACGGTGGGGGCCTGGCTCACTCCCCAAATCCATTCCGAGCCATGATCGGCTTGGTAGTCGCGCTGATAGTATCCATCCCAATCGGGCACCGTTGCCTTCGTATAGATGGTGGGGCCGCCCTTAGCCTTCGCTGCCGACATCAGGGCCTCGTAATGTTCCTTGGCGGTTTTGTAGGGATAGGGGCTAAGGATGCTCTCGCGCGCTAGGTCGACGCTACAGTCCCCCCAAGAAGCCGAGGCGGGCGGATTGGGGCCGATTCGCTGCTCATTCCACATCTCAGTTAGCCGCTGCGGCACGTTGCATCGGTAGTAACGCTTGTCCATCCACAGCGCCTTGTCCTTGTAGAAGTTTTTCGAGGTGAACAAATCCGTGGGCAATGGCTGGACTCCCGCCGGTGGCCCTAAGATAACTGGCGGAGTTCTCCGTCCACCCTGCTTTCCCTGCTTTCCCTGGGCTGCGGGCGGCTGCTGCGCGTAGACCTTGGTCGATATCGGCGCGAACGACGCCAAGATAAGTGCAGTCAGAACGACGGTGAACAAAACAACGGCCAATCTGGGTCTCATTTGCATCGACTCCTCAGGGTCGTGATCGTCTCATGATACATCGTGGCCGGCCCACTCGCGGCCGTGTGCTTACTCAATAATCCCGTCCTGCTTGGCGGCTTCTTGAGCCCTTTTGTCCCTCGGATACCAGTAGCGCAGGTGGCAACTCTCGCAAGCCTTGTCGATGCCATCGAGCCCCAGAAGCAAAGCGTCCTTATCCTTTGCATCCACCGCCTTCAACGCCACGGAGGCCGCATCCTGGAGCCTCTGTGCGCGGCGAAGGAAGGTCGCACTGTCGGCGTCCAGCAATGTCTGAATTTCCTCCGGTTGGTTCTCAACCTCGGGGTTTTTCGACCGGTCCCGGAGCCGCGCGGCCCTGCGGCCCTGCAGTAGCTCCGGCGCTCTCATCAGGACCATGAGGCGCTCCCGGACATTCTCCCATTCCGCATCGGTGTGCGGCGCTATTTCGGTGACGCCGCGCCGGTCCACGATCGTCTGAACCGAGTGGAACAGGAAGTCTCCATCGGGGTCCACCATGGAATGCATGATGTCCTTGACGGTGGCGGGCCCGCGGGCCGCTACGATAACGCCCGTCCACAGGAGCAGTGAAAGGCCAGATGCGAGCTTCCATAAGCCTGCACTGTTATGCGCGGTTCGCCTGAAAAGGAGATAGTTTGCGGCAATCAGCACCAGCAGCGCGATTTTGAGCCAGAACCAGGGATTGTGTGAATATTGCCTGGCGTTGGCGCCAAATAGCACCGCCCCAGAGGCGGCGGCGAGGCCAAAAGCGATCCGCTTGGGAACACGTAATCCGTCCACTACATCCTGCACGGAATAGCTCCGCATCCCGAGACCGAGCCCGCGAAGATCGGTCAACACAACCATACCGCCCAAGAGAACGAGCGCCACGATGTGGATTGCCAGGAGGACCGGATACGTGTATGCAGTCGAGCCGATGAATCCGATGAAGATCCCGCCGAATGGCACCAGCGTCCACAGCCCGAGCGAGACGCACGCAATGATCGAACCCTTACTTCTACGGGTGTCCGCTGTCGCTGCCTTACGAACCATGGTGTAGTAGAAAACGATCGCGAGCAAGAGAAACGACATCTTGAAGCGAAAGGCGTAGTTGACGTAGTACATCTCGGGATCGATGGAAAAAAGCAGAAGACCGGAAAGAATCGCGAGCGCAAGCCCGCTCAGCGTCCACGGCATCACATTCTTCCAGAGCTGCCCGGCGCCGTTGTCGTTCAGTCCCACTCCGAGCAGACGAAGGCTTACAAGCGCGGCAGTCCCTACACCGCAAACGATCCCGGCGATATGAACACACTCCAAAATCGGAAATGCTGAAGCATATTCATTGAGCGGATTTAAAATCAGCATGGACGATAGTCAGTTCGCAGTAAGCCCACGGACACCGGAATCAGGTTCGGCAGACGACACCTACATTTACCAGAATGCGCGAACGCCTGGGTAACGGCCTCCAGTTTTCTGTACACCCGACCGGCGCCCAGTTCACTTAGACTGTGGTAATGGAGCATGTTATTTTCGTCAAGCTGGCAGTCCGCAGCGCTTCGACGGTGGCGAGCGCAGCGTTTGCAGGCGTGGTCCTGAGCGCCATTGGCGCGACTCCGGCCCGCGCCCAAGATTTCGCCGAGTTGAAGTCCGCACTTGTAGACTATGGGAAAGCGGATATCGAGCCTCGCAAGGCTTGCGATGCCCTGGGCAAGTTCAAGACCAAGGAAATCGTGCAGATCGCCGCTGCGACGATGCCAGCGGCTGGCGTCGCGCCGGTCCATTGCCGCGTCACAGGTCTGATCGCACCCGAGATCGCATTCGAAGTGAGCCTTCCCTCCAAATGGAATGGGCGTTTCTATATGATCGGCAACGGCGGTCATGCTGGTGAGGCGCTGGACGACGCCGGCCGCGTTGCTCAGCGCAACGACGCTTTGCGGCTTGGTTTCGCTTTCGCGCAGACGAACACGGGTCACGACGCTCGCAAGGAACCAGGCGCAACCTTCGTACTCAGTAACCCGCAAAAAGCGATCGACTACGCCTGGCGCGCGGTGCACCTCACCGCCACCACCGCCAAGGAAATCACGAAGGATTACTACGGCAAAGCAGTATCCCGCGCGTACTGGAACTCGTGCTCGAACGGCGGACGCCAGGGTCTCATCGAAGCGCAACGTTTTCCGGACGATTTCGACGGCATCGTTGCGAACGCGCCTTGGGTGGATCAGACCGGCTTCACGATCGGCGCGATGTGGAATCAGAAGGCGCTGAGCGAGGAAGCACTTAAGAATGCTCCAGTCACGCCGGCGAAGCTTGCCCTGGTAGCCGACAAAGTGATGACGAAGTGCGATGCGATCGACGGGCTGAAGGACGGGCTGATCGACGATCCGCGCAAGTGCAACTTTGACCCACGCCGCGATGTGCCGGCCTGTAGCGCGGGCTCGGACGGCGCGGATTGCCTCACTCCCGCGCAGGCGGAAACAATCGCCAAGATCTATGGTGGTCCGATGAGCAATGGCAAGCCTTTTTTCCCGGGTTACATGCCAGGCAGCGAGGCCGTGGTGACGGGGCTATTTGGAGGCGGCACCGGTAGCGGCTGGTTGAATGTGATCGTTACCACGCAGCCCGGCGCCAAGCCTGCTGACTTTAACCTCGCTGAAAACACCATGCAGTATTTAGTCTTCAGCCCGCCGCAGCCGGGCTACGACTTCAAGACATTCGATTTCGACCGCGATATTCACCTGCTGGACGATTGGAGCAAGAAGGCCGACGCGAAGAACCCCGATCTTTCGAAGTTCCACAAACGCGGCGGCAAGTTGCTGATGACATACGGGTGGGCAGACTCGATCCTTCAGCCGATGGCGGGCGTGAATTATTACGAGCAGGCGGTAACCAAGAATGGTCCCGCGACCTCGGATTTCTTCCGCCTCTTCATGGTTCCCGGCATGGCGCACTGCGGAGGCGGCATCGGTCCGGATCGCCACGACTCGATGACGGCGATGATCAATTGGGTCGAAAAGGACAAAGCTCCGGCTTCGATAGTGGCTAGCCGTATCGTAGGTAACCAGGTGGTACGTACCCGTCCTCTGTGTCCCTACCCGCAGGTTGCCCGTTACTCCGGTCAAGGCAGCACCGACGACGCCTCCAACTTTCGTTGCGTGGCTCCCTGAGTCCCTTCTTCGGATAGGGCCTCCGTCGCGGGATTACTTAGCGTATTCTGATGACATGCATTCCGCTCAGATGCATTACGATCAGGATCAGCGAGGCAAGAAATGATACAAGACGCAGGCAATCGCCGGGCGCGGCGCGCTGGAATAAGAATCAACCGGTTCATGACCGGAGCGCCGGCCGTGGCGCTTGCGGCCGTTCTCTGTGCCGGATTCCTGATGGCCCAGTCGGCTCCGCAGACCCCACCCGCCGCGAACCTCAATCAACTCATGCGGTCTCTTTTCTTTCCGCATTCGAACGTCGTCTTCTTCACTCAGAGATACGACCCTGCTGCGGTCAAACCGGCGTCGGAACCCTCCGGTTCGACCGACCCCCTCACGGGCGTCTTCGGAGGCTGGGAGGCCGTAGAAAATAGTGCGCTTACATTGGCGGACGCCGCGGATCTGCTGATGACGGCCGGCCGGAAGTGCAGCAACGGGCGGGATGTTCCCCTCGCGAACGCGGACTGGGCGCAGATGGTGAAGGGACTGCGGGAAGCCAGTATGGTCGCTTACAAAGCGGCTCTAACCAAGGACCAGGACAAGATGATCCAGGCATCCGATACGCTGGCTACGTCCTGCTCCAACTGCCATAACAAGTACCGCCCCGGGGCCATTGCGAACCGGTGCCGGCCCTAACTAAGCGAGGAGCCGGTTACTTCTTCGCATCTTTTACTTCTTCGCGTCTTTGGGATGCGTGCGTTCAAAGCGCGACGTCTCGATGTAGTTCCGCACTGCGGTGTTGCCCTCGTGGCACGAGTACTCGTACATCTCGTACTTGTTGTCGAGATACATCGGATAGGCCACCGTGTAAGAGCCCGTGGCCAGAACGGTGGGGTCCTCGATCTTCATCGTGAACTCGATGGTGTCCGGAGCCACGCGCGTGAACCGCTCCGTGATCTTCATGTTCGGGGTCTCTGGCTGCAGCGGGCCGGGGGATCCGGGAACGCCGGCGCTGGTATGTCCCACCAGGCCGTTAAAATTCGTCGTCTCGACCACCAGCGTGTTGCCTTCCCAATGACCGCGCGATTCGCCCAGCCACTCCTTGATCTCGGAAGGCAGTGGCGGCATGCCGATGGGGACGACGCGGACCTCGTGGGCCATCTCGACCAGGATCATCACGTACCCCGGGGACTGCATGATGCGGATGCCGTTGTTGTAGTTGCGCGGCTCCATCGAAACCGGCATGCCGCGTGTAATGCAGCGGTCCCATGCGCTGAAATCTTCGATCGCGTCGAATACGGTCTGACCCGGTTTGTAGCTGCTCTTCATCTCCGCCTGAAGTTTCTTGCCGTATTCGGTCAGCTCGGGGAACTGGCCGTCTTTCGGATCGACGATTAGCGACAGTTGACGCATGAGCCTGTCCGGGTAGTCCCTGTCTGGGATCGGTCCGGTGCCTCGTGCCCGAGCCGTTAAGGCGGCGAATTCCTGGTCCGTCCTGTAAAGCCGGTCGCCGTACTGCTTGGGCCGCGTAAGAGGCACGGCGATCAGATGGTTGATGGGCCAGATGCCCTGCAGGTCGGGGTCGCCCCAAGGCGTCTTCGGCGGCACGTAGTTGGGGACTGGCTTCACGTCGTACGCCCAGAGCTGCCGTTCCTTTGCGGTTCCGGGCTCGGCGGGTGGGGGCGGAGCTCCGCGTCCGCCTCGACCCGCATTCTGGGCGAAGGCTGCCGCCATGCTGATTACACCGAGAGCCAGAAACCGTTTGGTCATCATAAAACTCCTCACATATTCACCAGGGTCCGCAAATCAATATTACATTACCTGAATCCTAGCGTGTTATTCTGTGAGGCGAAAACAACGGCGTACAATAGGGAGTAGATGATGCGAAATCGATCCATCGGCGTGATCCTGGGATTCGCGCTGATGTCAATGGCGCAAGCGCAACAAGCGCAGCAAGGCAAGCAGGCGAAACAAGCCGCAAAACAAGTTCAGCCGGCCCAGGCAACGCAGCGACCCGCTCTGATTGGCGGCCATCCCAACCTTAACGGCGTCTGGCAGGCGTTGAACACCGCCAACTGGAACCTGGAAGCGCATTCCGCGCAGGCTCTCGACGACTTCTGGGGATTGGGCGCGATTGCCGCGATCCCGGCCGGTAAGAGCGTCATCAAGGGTGATGGAAAGATCCCGTACCTTCCGAAAGCGCTCGAACAGCGCAATAAGAATCGCGCGGAGTGGCCCGCGTCGGACCCCGAAGCCCGGTGTTTCATGCTGGGAGTTCCGCGAGTTACCTACCATCCCATGCCGTTCCAGATCTCCCAGGGCAACGGCGACCTGCTGATGGTTTACCCCTTCGACGCCACCAATCGGATCATCCACATGACCGACCATTCGGAGCCGCCCGTGGATACCTGGATGGGCAAGTCCGACGGGACCTGGGAAGGCAACGTACTTGTGGTGACTACCACGGGCCAGAACGAAAAAACACAGTTGGATCGCGCGGGCAATTTCCACAGCAATCAGTTGAAGGTGACCGAACGATTCACTCAGCTCGATTCAACGCACATCCGGTACGAAGCGACGCTGGAGGATCCGAAGACCTTCTCCAGGCCGTGGACCATCGAGATGCCGCTGTATCGCTTGATCGATGACAATGTGCAAATACTCGAACACAAGTGCGTGCCGTTCGCCGATAAACTTCTTTATAGCGACTTGATGCACCTGGAGCCGCAACAGAAAAACGCTCCGGATCCGAAAGGTTTTAGGGAGAGAACTCAATGAACACCAAACTGACCGTGATTCTGGGAACAGCCGCGCTACTGATGTCCGTGGCGTCGGCCCACCACTCCTTCTCTGCCGAGTTCGATTCGAACAAGCCGGTGACACTCGAAGGCACAGTCGTCAAGATGGATTTTGTGAATCCGCACTCCTGGTTGTATCTCGACGTCAAAGGGCCGGACGGCCAGATCCAACATTGGTCGGTCGAGGGCGGTGCTCCCGGTGTTCTGCTGCGGAACGGCTGGACCAGGAATACGCTTCCTGAAGGAACCAAGATCGTCGTCCACGGATTCATGTCGAAGGACGGCGCTTACCGTGCGAACTCGCGGGATGTCCAGCTTCCAGACGGCAAGAAACTGGAAACCGGCAGCAGCTACACGGGCGGCAAAGAAGCCCCCAAAGAAGCGACTAAGAAATAGTCATGCGTCAATTCTTGTTGCTGGCCTTCCTTCCCCTAGCAGCGTTTTCTCAGCCTAATGGGTGGAACGATCCGTTCCCACCGCACAAGGTGATGGACAACGTCTATTTTGTGGGAACCAAGGAACTGGCCTCGTTCCTGATCGTCACACCCGCAGGCAACATCCTGATGAACAGCAACTACGAGACATCGGTGCCGCTGATTCGCGCGAGCGTCGAAAAACTTGGATTCAAGTTCAGCGACATCAAGATTCTGATCGCCGGTCACGCGCATCCCGACCACGTCGAGGGAGACGCGCTGGTTAAGGAATTGACCGGTGCGCAGGTGGTAGTGGGACGGGTGGACGCGCCCGCGACCAGGGCGTTTCGCCCCGGAGGCAAGGAGCACCCGATCGACCGCCTGGTCGATGACGGCGATACTGTCACGCTGGGCGGAACAACTCTCACCGCCCACCTGATGCCCGGTCATACGAAGGGATGTATTGCCTGGACCACGGATCTTAAGGAAGAGGGCAAAACGTACCACGCATTTATCGAGTGCAGTCTAAACATCCAGGCCATGAAGTTCGTTGGGAACACGGACTACCCTCAGATCGTCGACGACTTTCGGGCTACATACAAGAAGGCCCGCACGTTCCCGGTCGAGGTTTTCCTCAGCTCGCACGCCTCTTTTTATGGCCTGCAAGCGAAGTACGAAAAGCTGCAGAAACGAGGCCCGGGAGATCCGAATCCATTTGTTGATCCCGAGGGCTACAAAGCTCACGTCGACCAGTTCGAGAAGAACTTCGAGGCCGCGCTGGCCCGACAGCTAGCCCAGGGCGAAGGCAAAGACAAATAAGAAATGGACGGCTGGATTCGTCGACATTCAGTCTCCTCCCTGCCCCTGGCCAGCGGGGATCACCAAGGTTCTATCTGCCTTGGCGCAGATAAGAAGACGGATTTGAGCGTCAGTACGAG
>Ga0310810_10010728_pt1 | contig 10683 bp, 7 predicted proteins | sample NCmetagenome_FD_207641 | JGI IMG/M metagenome (GOLD analysis project Ga0310810, IMG submission 207641) | Soil microbial communities from experimental microcosm in Duke University, North Carolina, United States - NC | ecosystem: Engineered > Artificial ecosystem > Soil microcosm > Unclassified ... | reverse complement strand
TCACCTTCGCCGATCGGCACGGCGTGTTCGATCAGCGCCAGGCCGCGCGTCATGAAGCGATCCTCGGACGGCTCGTCCGCGCGCGCACCGAGCCGTCGAGCGTCATCATCACGCTCGCGCGCGCTGGCAGTCTGCGCTACTACAGCGGCCGCCTGACCGCGCGGTACGACTATCTCGATTCGGCCTGGCTCGATCGCATGGTCGGCTGGCTGGCCGAGCAAGGCGTCCACACGTACGCGCTGCTCGATCAACACGAACTGGAGGAGTTTCGGCGCCGGTTCTCAGGGCAGGAGACGACCGCCCTGCTCGACTCGCCCGCGATTGACTACCTCACTGGATCGACGCTGCTCTTCGATCTCGGCCCCCGTAGTGAGCGGCGGCCGGCGACCGTGATCCGGCGTGTCCCCCCATCACCGGGGTGGTGCGATCCGCCGGCGCCCATGCGTTCAGCGCGTGAAAAATGAGCCCATGGCGCCCGCCACTCCCGAACGCTCCCGCGAACGCTTGCCGAACGCCCCGATTCGTAGGCTGTGTTCCTCCTGAGGAGGACACCATGAAAGCGACCCGGTTCGTACTGTTCCTGTTTTCCGCAATCATGACGGCTGCCGCGATCACGGCCGCCGCGCTCGCCCAGTCGGCGCACGCGATCGTGCCTGCCGACAAGGTGCAATTCGGTCCCGCTCCCGATATCCTGCCGGCCGGCGCGCAGCTCGCCGTGCTCGAAGGCAATCCGGCGGAAAAGGGCGCCGTGGTCATGCGGCTGAAGCTGCCGGCCAATTACAAGATCCCCGCGCACTGGCACAGCATGGACGAGCGCGTGACCGTGCTCTCGGGTACGTTCAACGTCGGCATGGGCGATAAGCTGACGACGCAAGGCAGCCAGGCGCTGACGGCGGGCGGCTTCGTGTCGCTGCCCGCGAAGATGCACCACTTCGCCTACACGTCGGCGCCGACGGTCGTGCAGATCAATCTCGAGGGGCCGTTCGATCTGTTCTACGTCAATCCGAACGACAATCCGCAGAAGGTGAAGAAGCAGTAGCGGGGCGCCGGGCCGCACGACGACCCGGCCTGTGGACGATTTTGGGAAAGGACATCGCACCAATGGCTACGCTGCAGATCGATCAATTGCGCTCCAACGTTCGTGGTCCCATCGTCCTGCCCGGCGACAGCACGTACGACGCCGTGCGCCAGGTGTACAACGCGATGATCGACAAACGGCCGGCGATCATCGTGCGGTGCGTCGATGTCGCCGACGTCATGGCCGCCGTCGAGTTCGCACGCGCGAACAGTCTGCTCCTCGCCGTGCGGGGCGGCGGTCACAACGGCGGCGGGCTGGGCGTGTGCGACGACGGGCTCGTGATCGATTTGTCGCTCATGCGCCACGTCCGCGTCGATCCGCAGGCGCGGGTGGTCGACGTCGCGGGCGGCTGCGTGTGGGCCGACGTCGACCACGCCACCCACGCGTTCGGCCTGGCGGTGCCGTGCGGATTCATCTCGAGCACCGGCGTCGGCGGCCTCACGCTCGGCGGCGGCATCGGCTACCTCACGCGCGAATACGGACTCACGATCGACAATCTCCTGTCGGCCGACGTCGTGCTCGCCGACGGATCGTTCGTCACCACCGACGCCGATCGGCACCCCGATCTGTTCTGGGCGCTGCGCGGCGGCGGCGGGAACTTCGGCGTCGTGACGTCGTTCCGGTTCAAACTGCACCCGGTCAAGACCGTCTATGCGGGACCGACGTTCTGGCCGCTCGAACAGACCGCCGAGGTGCTCGCCGCCTACCGGGACTTCATCGTGCGCGCGCCGGAGCACGTCAACGGGTTTTTCGCCTTCCTGACAATTCCGCCGGCGCCGATGTTCCCCGAGCACCTGCACATGCGCAAAGTGTGCGGCGTGATGTGGGTCTGCACGAGCCCGGCGCCGGAGGCGGAGGCGGCCACCAGGCCCATGCGATCGGTCGGCACGCCGCTGCTCGATCATCAAGGCGACATGCCGCTGCCGGCGGTGAACAGCCTCTTCGACGGACTCTATCCACCGGGCCTGCAATGGTACTGGCGCGCCGACTTCGTCAAGGAACTGACCGACGAAGCCATCGCGCGTCACGCCACCTTCGGCGCCGCGCTGCCGACGATGCACTCGACGATGCACCTCTACGCGATCGACGGCGCGGCCCAGCGGGTGGGCCGCGACGAGACGGCGTTCAGCTACCGCGACGCGAACTGGGCCGAAGTCATCGTCGGCGTCGACCCGGATCCGGCCAACAAGGAGGCGATCACGTCGTGGTGCAAGAACTACTTCGACGCGCTGCACCCGTACTCGGCCGGCGGCGCCTACGTGAACTTCATGATGGACGAAGGCCAGGAGCGCGTGCAGGCGTCATTTCGAGACAATTACGCGCGGTTGAGCGAGATCAAGATGAAGTACGATCCCGGCAACCTGTTCCGTGTCAACCAGAACATCCGTCCGTCGTCCGTGGCCGTGGGATCGGGAAGCTGACCGCGCGGCATTGAGTTCCCGCCCCCCCGGAAACGGGACGACGGCGTCGTCCGTATAGCTCGACGTGCGCACCGCCGACTGGATCGTCTTCACCTGCGCCATCGCGTACGTCGTGCTGTGGGGCGTGTGGAAGGCGCGCGGGCGCAAGAGCCTGCGGACGTTCGCCGTCGCCGAACACAGCGTGCCCTGGTACGGCGTGGGGCTCTCGATCATGGCGACGCAGGCGAGCGCCGTGACGTTCATCTCCACGACGGGCCAGGGCTACGTCGACGGCATGCGCTTCGTGCAGTTCTATTTCGGGCTGCCGATCGCGATGCTGATTCTGTCGTACACGGCGGTGCCGCTCTTCCGCGCCGCGAACGTCATGACGGCGTACGAGTACCTCGAACGCCGATTCGACAGCCGCGTGCGGGCGCTCATCAGCGGCATCTTCCTGCTGCAACGCGGTCTCGCGCTCGGCATCACGCTCTACGCGCCGGCCGTGGTCCTGACGATCATGCTCGGCTGGCCCGACTGGATCACGACGCTCATCATGGGCGGCCTGGCGGTGGCGTACACGACCAAGGGCGGCGCGAAGGCGATCGCCTGGTCGGATCTCCAGCAGATGCTCGTGATGACGTTCGGGCTGGCGGCCGCGCTCATCTGCGCGGTCTGGCTGCTGCCGGCGCACGTGTCGTTCCGCGGCGCGCTCGATCTGGCCGCAATGGCCGGACGCCTCAACGTCGTCACGACGAAATTCGACTGGAACGATCGCTACAACCTGTGGAGCGGCCTGATCGGCGGCACGTTCCTCGCGCTCGCCTATTTCGGCACGGACCAGAGCCAGGTCCAGCGGTATCTGTGCGGCCAGACGGTGCAGCAGAGCCGCCGCGGCCTGATGCTGAACGCCGCGGCCAAGATCCCGATGCAGCTGTGCATCCTGTTCATCGGCGCGCTCGTGTTCGTCTTCTACGTGTACGAACGGCCGCCGCTCATGTTCCAGCAAGTCGATCGCGCGCGCATCGAGGCGCCGGAGCTGGCCGCGCGCTATGCGCCGATCAAGGATCGCTACGATCGGGCGGTCACCAGCCGGCGCGAGGCCGCCGATCGGGTGCTGGCGTCCGGATCGGCCCGCGAGGCCGCGAAGCAGGATTTTGCCCGCGCCCAGCACGACCTCGACGCCGCCCGGAAAGATGCCGCGGCGCTCGCCGCGTCCCACGGCGGCAGCGGCGCGAGCGACACGAACTACATCTTCCTCACCTTCGTCACGCAGCACCTGCCGCGCGGCATCGTCGGGCTGATTCTGGCGGTGGTGATTGGCGCCACGATGACGGCGATCTCGGCGGAGATGGGCTCGCTGGCGACCGTGACGGTTCTCGACGTCTACAAGCGGCACATCCGGCCGGCGGCCAGCGATCACCACTACCTGACGGCGTCACGGATCGCGACGGTGTTCTGGGGCGTCTACGCGTTCGCGTGCGCGCAGCTCGTGAAAGGGCTCGGCTCGCTGGTGGAGGTCGTCAACGTGCTGGGTTCGCTGTTTTATGGCGGGATGCTCGGCGTTTTCGTGCTCGCGTTTTTCGTGAAGCGCACCACCGCCCGCGCCGCGTTCTGGGCCGTGCTCTGCGGCGAAGCGGTGATCTTCGCCTGCTACTACTTCACCTCGATCGCGTTCCTCTGGTACAACGTCGTCGGCTGCGTCGTCGTCGTGCTGTGCGGCCTGCTGTTCTCCGGCCGCCAAACTCCTACGGCGGAAAAGGCGTCGGGAGTTCTTTACGACGTTCGCAAAAAACTCCCGACGTAACTCTCGTCAGACGCGTCTGGCGCTGAGGCCCATGATCAACAGCACCACGAAGACGATCAGGAACAGCGCGGCGAGGAATTTCGCGATCGCAATCGACGCTCCGGCGACGGTGGTGAAGCCCAGCAATCCGGCGATGAGCGCGACGACTAGAAACACGAGAGCCCAATACAACATGGCGTTCTCCTCCGGAAGAGGGCGGCGTGATGCGCCACGCCGCGCGATGTTGTCTGAGACAGCAATGGTCATGCCGACCCCAGTCGGCGCCATGGCACGCGGGGAATGTGACAAATGACGGGTCGTGCCTGTCGCGATCCGCTACAGCGCGTTCGGCTGTCGTCGGGGCCAGCGAAATGACGTCGGGAGTAATTTACGTTTTTCGTAAATTACTCCCGACGTCTTTCATCATTGCTCGCGAAGAAAAGCGACGATGTCGGCGACGTCCTGCGCGGTGAGCCCGAGCTGCGCCGCGCTCATCATCAGCGAGCCGGTGATCCGCCGGGTTGATGCGACGCGGTTACTGGGAATCAGCTGGGTCACTCCGCCCATGCTCCGCATCATCAAGGGATCGTCCGCTTTGATCAGCACGCCTTCAATGGTCAACCCGTCCTTGGTCGTGATCCGGGTTCCTTCATAGCCTTGCGCGATCTCGGCGCTCGGCGTCACGATCGCGCGGGCGATCACATCCGCGGATTTGCCGCGCCCCCAGCCGTCGAGCGTCGGCCCGACCTCGGCGCCGGTCCCGCCGATCGAATGGCACATCAGGCAGCGCGCCGTGGCGGTTTTTCCCCGGGCCGCGTCGCCGGTCAGGCGGGCGATCTCGTCGATCGACAGCTCGGGAAGATCGGCCGGCGGCTTCGGCACCACGACTTCGCGCAGGACGATCGTGTCGGGATCGTAGATGCCCGCTGACTTGAGCGCGGGGCGGAGGCCGTACTGCGCCCAGCTGTTGGACAATCGATTCAGCAGCCACCACGTCGCCTGTTCGCGTACGGGGCTGGACGGATCGACCAGACGCAGCATGGCCTGCGACGCGGCGGGATCGTCGATGAACGCGAGCGTGTCGACGGCCAGTCGCCGATCCGCGAGCGGGAGCGTGGCCGATCCGGCGCGCGCGGCGAGGTCCGCCACGGCGGCGGGCACGTGCAGCCGCCAGGCGAGTCGCGCGAAGCTGGCGGACCACGCGAGAGGATCCGCGCTGACGTTCAAATCTCGCCTCAGCCGATCGTACAGCGCCGGTTCCTTGCCGGTGGCTCCGGTGCCGAGCGCCTCGAGATAACTGCGATCCTGTCCGTCGTACCCGCGCGCGATGTCGACGAGAATGGCGAGCGATGCGGCCGCCGGTTGATCCCGCATCGAGAGCGCGACCTCGCGCCGCACGCCCGCGTCCGGATCGCGCGCGAGGCGCGCGGCCACGGGCATGACGTCGAGGTCCGCACGGCGCATGGCTCGATACGCCGTGATACGTAGCGTCGGATCGGTGTAGGACTCGGGCGAGCCGGCACGGCGCCGGCCTTCGGGCCCGAGCTGATTGAGCAGGTAGATGGCCCGGCCGCGCATGAACGGACTGGGATCGTCGAGCAGCGCCGCCACGGCGCTGACGGCGGCCGCCCCGCGCGCCTTCAATCCTTCGAAGCCGATCGCGCGCACATTGACCGCCGGCGATCGCAGCGCCGTGACGAGGCCCTCGATCGTCGTCGCGTCGAAGCGCGGCACTCGCGAGGTGAAGCCCTTGGGTGCGATCCGGTAAATGGCGCCGGACAGCGTCTGATCCAGATCCTGGTGGCCGCCGACGCGCGCGTCGATCCAGTCGCTGACGTACAACGCGCCATCTGGGCCGACGGCGATGTCCGACGGACGGAACAACGTCGCCGCCGCGCCGGTCACGCCGGCGGTGTTCATGACGAAGTCCGACCCGGCATACTGCTGCGCGGTGTTCGACGTGAGGAACACCTGGCGCTGCAGATTGAATCCCGCTCCCTGTCGCGCGGGCTGATACGCGAACACTTCGTTGCGGCCGGCGTCGGCGGCAAAGAACGTCCCGGCCCATGACGATCCGAGCGCGCCATTCTCGTAGAACACGGTTCCGGTCGGCGCGCCGCCGCCGTAGATGTCGCCCGCCGGCGCGAGCCCTGGATCCTCCTGACGCCATTCGGCGACGGGAATCGACTGCCCCGGCCGCCGATCGGCCTGCCACGTCCGCTGGCCGTCATTCGACGAGAAGCCGAAATTCCCGTACTCCATCACCCAGCTGACGCGGCAGGCGGGCGGATCGTCGTTGTCGCTCTGGAACACGTCGCCCAGCGACGTGACCGACTGCTCGTAGCTGTTGCGATAGTTGTAGCCGATGATCTCGGCGTGAGTGCCGTCCGGATTCATGCGGACGCTGAACCCGCCCACGTAGACATGGCCGTCATCGCTCGGCTTGCCGGCGTACATCGCGGGGTCGTTCGGAAACGTGAACGGACCGACCGGGCTCGGACGATACGAACCGAAGATGCGGAACGTCTTGCCGGATCGATCGGTGAACATCCCGCCCGTGTTGCCCGAGTTGAACACCCACTTCCCGTCGGGCCCGACGGTGACCGAGTGCAGGGAGTGGTCGTGGTTGATGCCTTGAAAGCCGCTCAGCAGCACTTCACGCTTGTCGATCGCCGGATCGAACCGCCGGTTTCGATCGACGTCGGTGTAGACGATGAGGTCCGGCGGCTGTGAGACGACGATCTTGTTGTCGATCACAGCCACGCCGAGCGGCGCGATCAACCCGGGCTCCTGCACGAAGGTGTGCGCCGTGTCGGCTTTCCCGTCGCCGTCGGTGTCCTCGACGACCACGATCCGATCGCCCTCCGGCTGCCGGGCATAGTGCGAGCGATAGCGCACGCCTTCGGCCACCCAGATCCGGCCGTCGCGATCGATGTCGATGTTCGTCGGATTGTGCAGGAGCGGCGACGCCGCCCAGAGCGTGACTTCGAAGCCGTCGGGCACGTGGAAGAGATCGAGCGGCACCTGCGGCGGCGCGGCGGGTGGCGCCGCCGCCGGAGGCGTCTGCGTCTGCACGACTTCGAACGCTCGCGGCGACACGACGAGCGCCACGAGCACGACGAGCATCACGGCCAACGGCGAGGGCGCAACCCGGCGCATACGATTCCTCCGCTACTTCGCCAGCAGATCCAGCGCGGCCTTGAGACCGGCGCCGACATTCTGTGGCGTGTCCTCGGCCCAGAAGTGCATGAAGTAGAGCACGGGCGTGCCGTGCAGCATGTGATTGTGCAGCGACGTGATGCCGATGTTGTGCGCGCGCAGCGCCTTGACGACGGGATTGACTTCCGAATCGATCATCACGAAATCGCCGGTGCCCGCGACCTTGCCGTTGCCGGCCGCCTGGAAGTTGAGCGCCGTCGCCATCCCCATCGCCGGCGTGAGATCGACGCCCATCATCGAGATCTTCTCGGGGCGCGGCACCGACACGGCGAGCACGCCGCCGCGCACGGTGCCGGTCTTGCCAAGCGCCTTCTGCAGCGCGTCGGCGTCAAATCCCGGATCGGCCGGCGCGGCGCCGGCGGCCGGGGCGGGCGCCGCGGTGAACGGCGTCTTGCTCGCCGAAAGCGCGGTGCGCAGGTTCCTGGCCAGGACCGCTTCCTCGCCTTCGCCCCAGTAGTGCACGTACATCACGCGCGGCGTCTCGCCGAGCAGATGGTTGTGGACCGCCGTGATCTGTATCCCGGCGTCTTCGAGCTTCGAAATCACCGGATCGAGTTCCGATTCGGCCAGGACCAGATCGCCGTGCACGACAGCGCGGGCGCCTGCGCGGCGGAACGCGGCCCAGCTCCCGAGCGCCAAGCCCGGCTTGATGGCGATCCCGTGCACCGTCACCGACAGGTCGGTGCGCGGCATGCCCACACGATAGACGTCGCCCATCATCTGACCCGACAGCCCGAGCGCCTGATCGATCCCGGCGGTATTCAACGCGCCCGCGGCCGGCGGTTGTTGCGCGTGAACCAATGCGACCGCCGAAAACGCCACGGCAACCCAGAGAAGTTTTCTTGAAAAAGACATGAGTCCCCCTCGGATGATAAGGATCCAAAGCATCGTACACTGGAACCGAAGGCGGGAGGTTCTCGTGGCGCACCGTCCTCGTCGAGAGGCGTTCCGGCGGGCGGCCTGGCTGCTCGTCGCCGTCGTCGGACTCGCCGACATCGCATCTGCCCAGCGGCCGTTCGGAATGGTGTACGAACCGACGATCCGCAACGTGCGGTACGACGGCCGGTTCACCTTTGCGAGGCTTCGCTACACCGTGGCGCCGGGCGGCTATTACTACTACGGCATGCCGGCGTGGGCGCACGGCTATCCGCGCGCGGAGAACAACCTCAGCGAGATTCTCAACGCGATCACCTGCATGCCCGTGCGGCGCGAGACGTCGAACGTCTTCGCGCTCGACGATCCGGAGCTCGACAAATATCCGATCGCGTACATGACCGAGGCCGGCTACTGGGAGCTGACCAACCGCGAGGCCGCGGCGTTTCGCGCGTACTTGGAAAAAGGCGGTTTCGTGATCTTCGACGACTTCCGGCCGCCGCCGCGCGGAGGCGGCGGGTGGGAGAACTTCGAGGCCAACATGCACCGCATCCTGCCCTGGGCGCGCATCGTCGATCTGACGCCGGCCGACACGATCTTTCACGTGTTCTTCGACATCGACTCGCTCGACATCGTTCCGCAGGACTATGACCTCGGCCGCCCGGTCATCCGCGGCATCTATGAAGGCAACGACCGCGAGAAGCGGCTGATGGCCGTCATCAACTTCAACACCGACGTCTCGAACTTCTGGGAGTTCTCGGCGGACGGGATGAAGCCCGTGGACGAGTCCACCGAGGCGTACAAGCTTGGCGTCAATTACGTGATCTACGGGATGACGCACTGACCGCCGCGGTGGACGCGGTGCCGCGTGCGCACCGGTTCACCGCTTGAGCCGGCGGGCGGCCTGCCGCACTTCGTCCTCGGTGAACGCCGCCGCCACGTAGCTCTGCGCGGCGAGAAAATTCGCCACATCCTTCAGCGACACGTGCAGCGCCTCGAGGCGATGCACGTCCACGTACATCTGCGCGTTTGCCGGATCTCCGAAGTACTGGACGATCGCCTTCCCGTCCGGATCGAACTTCTGATGGATCAGGGCGGCCACCTCGTCCACGAAATGCCGGCCGCCGGCGGGTGGCGCCGAGGGCATTCCATGATCGGCGGTCACGATGATGAGCGGACGGCCCGGCGCCGCCTTGCGGTTCAGTAGATCGACGATCTTGCCCAGCTGCCGGTCCAGCTCGCCGAGCGTCTCTTTCATCTCGGGTGAACCGGGGCCGTACGCGTGCGCCACGTAATCGGTTGCCTTGACGTTCACGAACACCAGGTCGGTCACCTCGTCGGCGCCAATCGGCTCGGCGTCGAGGACGGCCAGCATCGCGTCGGTTTCGAAGCGCAGAAACAGGCTCGACGCGCGGAACTTGGCCGGGCTCGTGATGTCATGGCGCATCCACGTGCCGCCCGCCGCCTCCCAGACCTTCTTGCCGTTGAAGGGTTGCAAGGCGCTCGACAACGTGTAGCACTGCGGGTTGGTTTCCCATCCGGCGTCGGTCGTGCTGTAACTGGCGGCGATCACCTTCCGACCGTTGAGCTGACAAGCGCCGTGACCGACCAGCCCCGCCGTGGCGCGAATCGCACCGCCCTGCCCGATGACAATCGCCTTGCCGTCGGTGCCGATATTCCACACATCGGCGAGCGTCAGCGCCATCAGCTCGCGGGGATCGAGCTGGTCGTAGGCCGCCTGCGGCTTGCCGGTGACGCGATTGAAGATGTTGTTCGCCACCTGGCCGTGGATCGCCGGGTCGCTGCCGGTGCCGAGCGTCGCATGACCGACGCTGGTCGCCGTCGGCAGCGAATCGACGCGCGCGTTCGGGAACCAGGCGCCTTCCCGCCGGAGTCGCGACAACGTCGGCATCTCGCCGGCGTGCGCCGAAAAATAATCCGCGCGCATCGCGTCGAGCACAATCAGCGCGACCAGGCGTGGGCGGCCAGCTCCCGTGGCCAAGGCGCTTCTGAGGACATGACCGGTGGCGGTCTCGGGCATCGTGGCCCCGATGATCGAGGCGATCGTCGGCGCCACGTCCTGCTGCCGCACGACCTCCGGCGAGACGCCCGGCCGCACGTACGGTGCGCCATGAAACAACAGCGGGATGTGGACGTCGTACTCCCACGGCGAACCATGTTGGAATTGGTACAGCGGATCGTGATCGACGAAGAAGTGGCCCTGTCTGGGCACGATCATGATCTGGCCGCTGCGGCCGGGAAAATACGCGCGCGCAAACATGTCAAGCCAGCGCTCGCGAAGCCCGGCCGCAGGCTGCGCGGCCATCGGG
>Ga0310810_10010726_pt1 | contig 10683 bp, 11 predicted proteins | sample NCmetagenome_FD_207641 | JGI IMG/M metagenome (GOLD analysis project Ga0310810, IMG submission 207641) | Soil microbial communities from experimental microcosm in Duke University, North Carolina, United States - NC | ecosystem: Engineered > Artificial ecosystem > Soil microcosm > Unclassified ... | reverse complement strand
GCCCTCTCCCCCCAGGGGAGAGGGCACAATTACAACCGCTCGCGCTCGCGAAACCCGCCTCTTTCCCCTGTCATCTTGGACCGCTAAGAACGCCCGGCAAATCACCGGGACCGCTCAATGACCGTTGCCCCGCAGGACCAGGCCCGCATCCTGATCGAAGCGCTGCCGCACATGCAGCGCTACGACGAGGAGATCGTCGTGGTGAAGTACGGCGGCCACGCGATGGGCGACGACGCAATGGCGAGAAGCTTCGCGCAGGACATCGTGCTGATGGAGCAGACCGCCATCAACCCGGTGGTCGTGCACGGCGGCGGGCCGCAGATCGGCGACATGCTCAAGCGTCTCGGCATCAAGTCCGAGTTCGCCGCGGGGCTGCGCATCACCGACAAGGCGACCGTCGAGATCGTCGAGATGGTGCTCGCCGGTTCGATCAACAAGCAGATCGTCGGCTACATCAATAGTGCGGGCGGCAAGGCGGTCGGGCTGACCGGCAAGGACGGCAACATGGTGCAGGCGCGCAAGGTGACGCGCACCGTGGTCGATCCCGGCAGCAACATCGAGAAAGTGGTCGATCTCGGCTTCGTCGGGGAGCCCGACAAGGTCGACGTCACGGTGCTCAACCAGATCCTCGGCCGCGAGCTGATCCCGGTGCTGGCGCCGGTCGCGACCTCGGCGAGCGGGGAGACCTACAACGTCAATGCCGATACGTTTGCGGGCGCGATCGCCGGCGCGCTCAAGGCGAAGCGCCTGCTCCTGCTGACCGACGTGCCGGGCGTGCTCGACAAGTCAAAACAGCTCATCAAGGACCTCTCGATCAACGACGCGCGGAAGCTCATTGCCGACGGCACGATCTCGGGCGGCATGATTCCGAAGGTCGAGACCTGCATGTACGCCCTCGAAGCGGGCGTCGAGGGCGTGGTCATCCTCGATGGCAAGCAGGAGCACGCCGTGCTGATCGAGCTGCTCACCGACGCGGGTTCCGGAACCCTGATGCATCGCTAGGCCCAAACGGCTGTTCCATCAGGGAAAACGCGCACTGTTGCGCTGCCGCACTTGAGGCGGCATAAGCCCTCGTGCGACTGTGGCCGCTCGGGCCCGGAGGGGGAATGACCACGCGCGTCCTGATGATCTACCCGCGGTTCATTCCAAACTCGTTTTGGAATTACACCGAGGCGTGCGAGTTGGTCGGCGCGAAGTATCCCGCGGCCCCGCTCGGCCTGATCACGATCGCCGCGATGCTCCCGAAAGATTGGGACATCCGCCTCATCAACCGCAACACCGAGGATCTCAACGACGCCGATCTCGACTGGGCCGATCTGATCATGATCGGTGGCATGCTCAACCAGCAGCCGGACTTCCTTTATCTGATCGAGCTGGCGCACCTGCACGGCAAGCCCGTGTGCGTCGGCGGGCCGGATGTGTCGTCGAGCCCGCACCTCTATGCGGCGGCCGACTTCCAGGTGATCGGCGAGGCCGAACACATCATGAAGGATTTCATCGCCGCCTGGGAACGCGGCGAGCGCAAGGGCAAGTTCGTCGCCGAGAAGTTCAAGATCGACGTCACGCAGTCGCCGCTGCCCCGCTATGATCTCCTGAAGCTCGAGCAGTATCTCTACATCGGAATCCAGTTCTCGCGCGGCTGCCCGTTCACCTGCGAGTTCTGCGACATCATCGAGCTTTACGGCCGCGTGCCGCGCACCAAGACGCAGGAGCAGATTTTTGCCGAGCTGCAGGCGCTCTACGACGCCGGCTATCGCGGGCATGTCGACTTCGTCGACGACAACTTCATCGGCAACCGCAAGCACGTGCGTCCGATGATGCCCAAGCTCAGGGAATGGCTGGAGAAGCACGACTACCCGTTCGAATTCTCGACCGAAGCCTCGATCAATATCGCCGACGACGACGACATGCTGCAGGCGATGAAGGATGCGAATTTCTTCGGCATCTTCGTCGGCATCGAGAGCCCCGATCCCGAGACGCTGATCCAGATGCGCAAGAAGCAGAACACCAGGCGCAACATCGCCGAGAGCATCCACAAGATCTACAGCTACGGGATGTTCGTGACGGCGGGCTTCATCCTCGGCTTCGACACCGAGAAGGTTTCGGTCGCAAACTCGATGACCGAATTCATCGAAGACTGCTGCGTTCCGATTTGCATGGTCGGCCTGCTCTATGCGCTTCCCGGCACACAGCTCACCCGCCGTCTCGAAAAGGAAGGCCGGCTGCACAAGGGCCATGACATCATGCGGGTGGAGCAGGCGGGTGACCAGTGCACGCTCGGCTGCAACTTCGACACCAAGCGCCCTCTGCGCGACATCCTCACCGACTACAGGACCGTGCTGACGAATGTATTCAGCCCGCAAGCCTATGCGGGCCGGATGTCGCGGCTGTCGAAGATGCTCGACCGCACCGGCCGCCCGAAGCAGCTCGCCGACGGCGACATCCGCAAGAACCACGGCGTCGATGTGCTCTACAAGATCATGATGCGGCTTCCCGAAGTGCGCGAGCCGTTCTGGAAGGTCTTCGTCGAGGTCGGCAAGACCAACCCGGGCGCGCTGCGCCAGGTCGTGACGCTCATGGCGATGTACCTGCACCTCGGCCCGTTCTCGAAGCACGTGATCAGCGAGATCGACCGGCGCATCGCCGAGATCGACGCGGCGCCCGCGATGGTGCCGCCGGCCACCTATCGCGAAGCGGCGGCGGTGAACGCCTAGTCTCCGAGGGTGCCGCGCACGCGCTTTCCCCTCTCCCGCTTGCGGGAGAGGGTGGCGAGCCGCCGAAGGCGGTGAGCCGGGAGAGGGCCCCTCTCCCGCCTCGCTTTTGCTCGGCACCCCGCTTCGCGGAGCGAGGGGAAAGAAAGCGACCTTGCTCCCGCCACCAATCCGATTCATCGATGGATGCACTGGCGATTCGCGGGGCATCGATGCGGCGGGCGCTCCTGGCGGCTGTGGCGGTCCTGGCACTGACCGCGCCTGCGCGCGCCGATCTGCAGTTCTGCAACAAGACGAGCTATGTCCTCGACCTCGCGCTTGCGCTCGAGGACAAGGGTGCGGCGGCGACACGCGGCTGGTTCAGGGTCGATCCCGGCGCCTGCAAGGGCGTGCTGCAGGGCACGCCGCAGGCCGAGAAGGTCTATCTGCACGCCCGCGCGCTTGCGGCCTACGGGCCCTCGCCGCTGCCGCAGGCGGGACACGCGGACTTCTGCGTCGCCGACGGCAACTTCGTGATCGCCGCGGCGAAGAGCTGTCAGACCCGCTCCGGCCAGCGGCTGGTCCGCTTCTCGCAGATAAAGCCCTCGGAAAGCGAACAGGGGCTCACCGCCTGGCTCGGCGAGGAGGCCGAGTACGATCCCGCGCAGGCGCGGCTTGCCGGCATCCAGCGCCTGCTCGTCGTGGCGGGCTACGACGCCAACCCGATCGACGGGCTCGAAGGCAAGAAGACCAGCGCGGCGCTCGATCAGTTCATCAAGGATCGCCGCCTGCCGGTGGACGCCGCAAATGGCGCGACGTTCTTTCAGGCGCTGCTCGACGCCGTGAAGCAGGCGGATGGCGTCGGCTTCTCGTGGTGCAACGAAACGTCGTTTCCCGTGATGGCCGCCCTCGGCCTCGACGAGAACGGCGCGGTCACGACGCGCGGCTGGTACCGCGTCGATGCCGGCAAATGCGTCAAGCCGGACCTGCCCGCGCAACCCGCGCGGCTCTACTCGTTCGCCGAGGCGGTCGACGGGCAAGGCCAGTCCTTGAAGCGCGGCGACAAGCTGCTCACCTGGGGCGGGCCGATGCAGCTTTGCACCCGCGACGTGCGCTTCGAGATTTCCGAGCAGAAGGACTGCGCGAGCCAAGGCCTCACCGCGACCGGCTTTGCGGTCATCGACATGGCGGGGAAGCAGGGCGCGACGGTGCGGTTTCGTGAATGACATCGGCCACGCGCGCCGCTACAAACCGCCCCGTGCCCTCCCCCGCCCCTCTCCGCACCACGCCGCGCGATTTCACCCAGGTCGAGACCTGGGTGTTCGATCTCGACAACACGCTTTATCCGCGTCACCTCAATCTCTGGCAGCAGGTAGACGACCGCATTCGGGACTACATCGCGACTTTTCTGAAGGTGGGCCCCGACGAAGCCTTCCGCGTGCAGAAGGACTACTACAAGCGTTACGGCACCTCGATGCGCGGGCTGATGACCGAGCACGGGATGGACCCGGACGAGTACCTCGCCTTCGTGCACAAGATCGATCACTCGCCGCTGGAGCCGAACCCGGCGCTCGGCGCAGCGATCGAGAAGCTGCCCGGCCGCAAGCTCATCCTCACCAACGGCACGCGCGCGCATGCTGATGCCGTGATGCGGCGGCTCGACATCCACATGCATTTCGAGGATGTGTTCGGCATCAACGAGGCCAATCTCGAACCGAAGCCGCTGCCCCAGACCTACGACAGGTTTCTCAAGCTCCACGGCGTCGATCCCGAGCGTGCCGCCATGTTCGAAGACCTCGCGCGCAATCTTGCCGTGCCGCATTCGCTCGGCATGACCACCGTGCTGGTGGTGCCGGAAGGCTCGCGCGAAGTCGTGCGCGAGGCGTGGGAAATGGAAGGCCGCGACGCGCCGCACGTCGATCACGTGACGGACGATCTGGCGGGCTTTCTCGCTCGCGTTCGCGCCTCGCTCCCTTGACATAAGCCGGGGCGGCGTTGACAAACCGCAGCCCTGTTTACAGTCAGGATCGACTTATGTCCGACCTCGCCAAGACCATCGACGACGCCTTCGAAAAGCGCAACGACGTGAGCCCCGCCACCAAGGGGCCGGTGCGCGAGGCGGTGGACGAAGCGCTCGAACTGCTCGATGCCGGCAAGGCGCGCGTCGCCGAAAAAGAGAACGGCAAGTGGCGCGTCAACCAGTGGCTCAAGAAGGCGGTGCTGCTCTCGTTCCGCCTCAACGACATGGGCCCGATCGCGGGCGGCCCGGGCGGCGCAAACTGGTGGGACAAAGTGCCGTCGAAGTTCGAAGGCTGGGGCGAGAACCGCTTCCGCGCCGCGGGCTTTCGCGCGGTGCCCGGCTCCGTGGTGCGCCGCTCGGCCTACATCGCGCCCAACGTCGTGCTGATGCCGAGCTTCGTGAACCTCGGCGCCCACGTCGGCGAAGGCACGATGGTCGACACCTGGGCGACGGTCGGTTCCTGCGCGCAGATCGGCAAGCATGTGCACCTCTCCGGCGGTGTCGGCATCGGCGGCGTGCTCGAGCCGCTGCAGGCGGAGCCGGTCATCATCGAGGACAACTGCTTCGTCGGCGCGCGCTCGGAAGTGGTCGAGGGCGTGATCGTGCGCGAAGGCTCGGTGCTGTCGATGGGTGTGTTCATCGGCGCCTCGACCAAGATCGTCGACCGCGAGACCGGCGAGGTGTTCATGGGCGAAGTGCCGGCCTACTCGGTGGTCGTGCCGGGCTCGATGCCCGGCAAGCCGATGAAGAACGGCCAGCCCGGCCCGAACCTCTATTGTGCGGTGATCGTCAAGCGCGTCGACGAGCAGACGCGGGCGAAGACGAGCATCAACGAGTTGCTGCGCGACTAGAGCATGATCCCGAAAAGGTGGATACCGGTTTTCGGACAAGATCATGCTTAAAAGAGAAAACCAGAACCCTGCTCTGCCTCAACCAAGAACAGTGAGGCTCTAGCTGCGCCAATGACCGCCCCGGCGCCAGCCGCCCCCGCTGCCGCCGAACGGGATTCGTTCGCGCGCTGGGGGCTGATCGTTGCGGCCGGAATGGTCGCGACCAATCTGGCGCTGCCGGAGACGCTGGACCTTCCGATCAAGAACCTGTTGCGCACCGAGCTGAACCTGGGACGCGACGAGGTATCGTTGTTCTTCAGCCTTGCGGCGCTGCCTTGGTACTTCAAGATCCTCGCCGGCCTTCTGTCCGACAGCTTCCCGCTGCTCGGCACGCATCGCCGGCACTATCTGATCTTCAGCGGAGCGCTCGCCGCCGCCGGCTGGCTTCTGGTCGGCGCGCTGCAGCACGATTACTGGCCACTCCTGTTTGCGCTCATGACCACCAACGCAATGCTCGTGTTCGTCAGCACGGTGACAGCCGCGTTGATGGTGGAAGCCGGCAAGCGTCTCGGCGCCGAAGGCGGCCTCGTGACCGTGCGGATGATCACCGAAAGCGCCTGCAGCGTCGTTGCGGGTCCGCTCGCCGGCTGGCTCGCGGCGCAGTCTTTCGGCTGGACCGGCGTCGCGGGTGGCCTGATGGCCATGACGGTCGTACCCGCCGCGCTGTTCGTCCTGCGCGAGCCGCCGGACACGCACAGCGATACGTCGAAGCTGCGCGAAGCGGGCATCAAGCTGCGCGAAGCGCTCGGCTCGCGCAGCCTGTGGCGCGCGGCGCTGTTCCTGACGCTCGCGCTTGTGCCGCAGACATTCAATTCGACGCTCTATTTCCATCAGGTCGAACAGCTTCGGCTTGCCAACATCGATATCGGATATCTCAACAGCGCCGCGGCAGTCGCCGAGATCGCTACGGCGGCGTTGTATGCCGTGATCCGCCCGCGGTTTTCGCTGCGCATGCTGCTCATCGCCGGCCTTGTGTTCGGCGCGGTCGGCGCCGGCATGCTTTTCTTCTATCGATCCTGGGACGCTGCGCTGACGATCGAAATCATTCGCGGCGTGCTCAATACCGTCGGTGCGCTGACGCTAATGGAGACCGCGGTGCGCGCGACACCGGTGAGCATCGCGGCGATGGGAATCGCCCTTCTGCTGAGCGCCTGGAATGTCGGTATCGCAATCGGCGACTATGTCGGCGCATGGCTCGTCCAGCACGGGATGCTGGGCTTCTACGGTCTGGCCATCCTGTTCGCGCTGCTCTCGGCGCTCACCGTGCTGGCAATTCCGCTGCTGCCGCGCGGCGTGTTCGAAGAGCCCGCTTCATCTCAGCCGGAATGAGCTACATCGCCGAAGGTTCAAGGGATTGACCACCCGGCAAAATCGACCGATCTTGCGAGCATGAACCGGGACATCATCATCCAGGCGCGCTGGGATGGCGAAGCGAGTGTCTGGCTCGCGACCAGCGAGGACGTCCCAGGTCTCGTCGTCGAGGCCGATACTTGGCCGGGCATGATCAGCGAAGTGGAGATGATCTTGCCTGAATTGCTTGAAGTCGCCGGTCAGGGAGGGGAAAGGCTTTCCCTCACCTTCAAGGCGGAAGAGCATCGCGATCTCGCCACAGCCTGATGGCGGATTTCTACCGCGATCTGGTGAAAATCCTGCGCGCGAACGGTTTCATTCTCATTCGTGGCAAAGGGAGCCACGAAGTCTGGTTCAGCGCTGCAACGAACCGCCAGGTGACAGTCCCGCGCACCACCAAATCCCGTCATACTGCAAATGAAGTACTGAAACAGGCAGGCCTGGAGAAATCATTCTGATGCCCGCCGACCCCGTCGCCATCGCCCGTGATCTCATCTCCTGCCCCTCGGTGACACCGGCGGAAGGTGGCGCGCTTGCGTATATCGAAAAGGTCCTGCAAGGCGCGGGCTTCAACGTGCAGCGCGTCACCTTCGAGGAGGCGGGCGCCGATCCGGTCGAAAATCTCTACGCCCGCATCGGCACGGCCGCGCCGCATCTGATGCTGACCGGCCACACCGACGTGGTGCCGCCCGGCGATGAGGCGAAATGGACGCATCCGCCGTTTGCGAGCGAGGTCGCGGACGGCGTTCTTTTCGGGCGCGGTGCGGTCGACATGAAGGGTTCGATCGCGTGCAAGATCGCGGCGGCGCTCGACTATCTGGGGGGCAATGGCGGCAAGCCGAAGGGCTCGCTCTCGTTCCTCATTACGGGCGACGAGGAAGGCATCGCGGTCAACGGCACGGTGAAGCTTCTCAAGTGGGCGGCGGAGCGCGGCGAGAAGTTCGATCACGCGATCCTCGGCGAGCCGACCAATCCGGAAAAGCTCGGCGACATGATGAAGATCGGACGGCGCGGCTCGCAGAACGGTACGCTGGTCGTCACCGGAACGCAGGGGCACGTCGCCTATCCGGAGCTTGCCGACAATCCGGTGCGCCACATCGCGGCGCTGATGGTCGCGATCAACGCGGAGCCGATCGATAACGGCACCGCGCATTTCGGCGCGTCGAACCTCGAGTTCACCTCGATCGACGTCGGCAACAAGACCGTCAACCTGATCCCGGCGGAGGCGCGCGCGCGCTTCAACATCCGCTTCAACGACACGCGCACGCGCGAAGAACTGCGCAAGCTGATCGAGGCGCGCGCCGCGAAGGCTGCAGCCGGCGAGGTCCGCTGGCACATCGAATGGGAGCCCTCGAACGCGGATGTGTTTCTCACCCCACCCGGACCATTCGTCGAACTGGTGAGCAGCGCCATCAGGGAGGTGACCGGGCTCACGCCGAAGCTCTCGACCACCGGCGGCACTTCGGATGCGCGCTTCATCAAGGATTATTGCCCGGTGATCGAGTTCGGGCTCTTGAGCCAGCAGATGCACAAGATCGACGAGCACGTGGCAACCGACGATCTGGTGGCGCTCACCGCGATCTACCGGCGCATTCTGGAGCGGTATTTCGCTCAGTAATCCACCCGCACCAGATAGAGCCCCTCCGGCGGCGCGACCGGCCCGCAGGCCGCGCGGTCGCGCGCTTCGAGCGCGCGCGCGAGATCGGCGGCGCTCCATTTCCCGTCGCCGACCAGCACCAGCGAGCCGACCATCGATCGCACCTGATTGTGCAGGAACGAGCGCGCCGAGGTTGCGATGCGTACCTCGTCGCCCTCGCGCGTCACGTTCAGTGCATCGAGCGTCTTCACCGGCGATTTCGCCTGGCATTCGGTGGAGCGAAACGTCGTGAAGTCGTGCTTGCCGATCAGTGTCTGTGCAGCGGCATGCATGGCGTGCGCATCGAGCCGGCGCGGCACACGCCAGGCCCGCGCTCGTTCCAGCGCGAGATCGGCGCGGCGGTTGACGATGCGGTAGAGGTAGTGGCGCTTCTTCGCCGAGAAGCGCGCATCAAAATTGTCCTCGACTTTCTCTGCGGCAACCACCGCGACCGGGTGCGGCCGCAGATGTGCGTTCACCGCATCGCGCACCTTGTCGGCGCGATATTCCTTCGCAAGGTCGACATGCGCGACCTGGCCAAGCGCATGCACGCCCGCATCGGTGCGCCCCGCGCCCGCGATCTTCACGGCATGCCCGCAGAAGGCGGCGACCGCGTCGGTGAGCACGCCCTGCACGCTCATCCCCACGCCCTGGATCTGCCAGCCGACAAACGGCGTGCCGTCATACTCGATGGTGAGCTTGTAGCGAGGCATTGGCGCATGGCCCCGAAAAGTGGGAACCGGTTTTCGGACAAGGCCATGCGCAAGGCAAGCTCAGCGCAACACGGTTCCGGGCGCGACCGGCGTGCCACGCAGAAACGCTTCGGCTTTCATCGGCTGCTTGCCGGCGCGCTGCACTTCGGTGATGCGCAAGGCGCCTTCACCACACGCGATGGTCAGCCGGTCATCCAGCACGGTGCCAGGCTCGCCCGCGCCCTCGCCACACGTCGAACGCAGCACCTTGATGCGCGTCCCGGCATGCTCGAACCAGGCGCCGGGAAACGGCGACAGCCCGCGGATGTGGTCATGCACCTCTCGCCACGGCTTGCTCCAGTCGATGCGCGTCTCGGCCTTGTCGATCTTGTTTGCGTAGGTGACGCCCTCCGCGGGCTGCGGCTTGAGCTGGAGCGTGCCACGCTCCAGCGCACCGAGGGCGCGCACCATCAGGTCGGCGCCGAGCCGCGCCAGTTCGTCGTGCAGGTCGCCCGCGGTCATGTCGGGGCCGATTGCAACGCGCTGGGTGAGCGCGATCGGGCCGGTATCGAGGCCCTCCTCGATGCGCATGATGCTGACGCCGCTCTCCGCATCGCCCGCCATGATCGCGCGGTTGATCGGGGCAGCGCCGCGCCAGCGCGGGAGCGCCGAGGCGTGCACGTTGAAACAGCCGAGCGGCACAGCGTCGAGGATCGGAACGGGCAGGATCAGTCCATAGGCGACGACCACCGCCGCGTCGGCCTGATGCGCGTGGAATTGGGCGACCGCCTCGTCGGTGCGTAGCGTCTTCGGGGTCAGGACCGGAAGGCGCAAGCGGCGCGCTTCGCGCTCGACCGGAGTGACCTGCAGCTCCATGCCGCGGCCGGCCGGCTTGGCGCTGCGCGTATAGACCGCCACGACCTCATGCCCGCGCCCGACGATCTCGATCAGCGTCGGCACCGCGAAGTCGGGCGTGCCCATGAAGATGAGGCGCATTACTCATCAGCCCGCTTCGCCGCCTTGGCGAACTTCTTGAGCACGCGGTCGCGCTTGAGCTTGGAGATGTGGTCGATGAACAGCACGCCGTTGGTGTGGTCGATCTCGTGCTGCAGCACGGTGGCGAGCAGCCCGTCGGCGGCAACCTCCTGCGTTTTGCCGGAAAGATCCATGAAGCGGACCTTGACCTCGCTCGGTCGCTCCACCTCCTCGTAGTATTCGGGAATCGAGAGGCAGCCCTCCTCGTAGGTGCCTTTCTCCTCCGAGGACCACACGACCTCGGGGTTGATGAACGCCTGCGGCTGCTTCGGCTCGTCCTTCTTGGCGGTGTCGACCGTCACGATACGGCGCGGCACGCCGACCTGGATGGCCGCCAGGCCCACGCCCGGCGCCTTGTACATCGTCTCGA
>Ga0310810_10010725_pt1 | contig 10683 bp, 10 predicted proteins | sample NCmetagenome_FD_207641 | JGI IMG/M metagenome (GOLD analysis project Ga0310810, IMG submission 207641) | Soil microbial communities from experimental microcosm in Duke University, North Carolina, United States - NC | ecosystem: Engineered > Artificial ecosystem > Soil microcosm > Unclassified ... | reverse complement strand
ACGCCTCGCCGGTGGCGGGCGCGTTCCTCGGCCAGCCGGTGGACTCGTTTCCACCGGCCATTCAGCTCGCGCCGGTCCGGACCGAGCCGGGCGACTGGGTCGCCCTCACGGCTCAGCTCGGGCGACGCGGGGTCCAGCGACCTGCGGTCTTCGGGCGGCAGTCGGGCCGAGTGCGGCGCTCCGTGGTGGCGGTGGACGGACTCTGGCGCTGGGCGTTCCGCGGCGGCTCGAGCGAGCAGGCGTATCGCACCTGGGTCGCCGCGACCACCAGCTGGCTCCTCGGTGGTGCCGACTCGAGCCGCGGCTCGGCGCATCCGGTGCGCGCGGTGGTGAGCAACGGGCGCCCGGTGATATTCGAATGGGCGGCTCCCGGCCCTCCGCAGGCGCTGGGCATGGCCTGGAGCGGCGATGGCGCCCCGCCGGCAGACACCCTCAGGTTCGACGGGAGCGGCCATGCGGCGGTCTGGCTCCGCGCGGGCGAATACCGCTATCGGCTCTCGGGTGGGGGCGGCGGGACCGTGGCCGTCGAGCAGTATTCCGACGAGCTGCTGCCGCGGCCGGTCACGCTCAGTCCGCACCAGGGGCGGTCGCCGGTCGCGGCGGGACGGCGCGCCGCACGCGACTGGCTGTGGCTGTTCGGCCTGTGCATCGCGGGCCTCGCGGGCGAATGGATCGCGCGAAGACGGCTGGGGCTGCGTTAGGACGAGTGTAGATTCCGGCATGGCCAACGGTAGACTGACGGACAGGAAGGACAGCCTCTGGAGTCGCATCAAGCGCGTCGCCATGACGGATGTCGGCGCGCTCATGCGGGGGCTCAACGCGGACGATCTCGAGCGGATGGAGCGCGTCCTCATCGAGGCCGACTTCGGCGTGCCCGCCACGGTCGAGCTCACCCAGGCGCTCGAAGACGAGGTCCGCCGCGGCAAGCTCAAGACCGAGGCCGACCTGCGCAACGCGCTCGAGGGCCGGCTTGCCGCCCTGCTCAACGGCCGGGCCAATCCGGGCGCGGTCGCGCGCGCGGAGTCGGGGCCCACCGTCGTGCTCATGGTCGGCGTCAACGGCACCGGCAAGACCACCACCGCGGCCAAGCTCGCACGCCGGCTGCAGCGGGAGGGCCGCAAGGTCCTCCTCGCCGCGGCCGATACCTATCGCGCCGGGGCCATCACCCAGCTTCAGGTCTGGGCCGACCGGCTGGGCCTGCCCTGCGTGGCGGGCCAGCCGGGCGGGGATCCGGCCTCGGTCGCGTTCAACGCGATCGACGCCGCGCTCTCGCGCGGGCTCGACACCATCATCGTGGACACGGCCGGACGGCTGCACACGCAGGAGGGGCTCATGGATGAGCTCCGCAAAGTGGTGCGCGTCGCGTCGCGTCGTCTGCCCGGGGCGCCCCACGAGACGTTCCTGGTGCTCGACGGCACGGTGGGCCAGAACGCGGTGCAGCAAGGCAAGCTGTTCGCCCAGGCCGTGAGCCCCACCGGCATCGTAGTCACCAAGCTCGACGGCAGCGCGCGGGGCGGCGCCGTGGCCGCGCTCCGCCGTGAGCTCGACCTGCCAATCCGGTTCCTCGGCGTCGGCGAAGCGGTCGACGACCTGCAGGCGTTCGACCCGGCTCGATTTGCGGCCCACCTGCTGGCCGACACTGCCGACGCGGCATCCTGACGCGCCTCAACCACCACACCGGGTAGAGAAGGGGATTGAGCAGGTGACCGACTCGATCCGTTCCGCCTCGCCCTTCGTACCGTCGCCGCGTACCTGATCCCGATGCCCCCGCGAACCCAGCGCGGCAGCGGCGCCATCCGGCTCGACACGCCCGTCAAGTTCCTCAAGGGGATCGGCGAGCGCCGGGCCGAGCTGCTCGAGCGCCTCCGCATCCGCACCGCGCAGGACCTGTTGTGGCACCTTCCGCACCGCTACATCGACGCCTCCGCCGTCACTCCGCTGGTCAAGGCCGAGGTGGGGCAGGAGGTCGCCTGCATCGGACGCGTGGTGGCAAAGGGCGTGGTTCCGACTCGCCGGGGCCTCCGCATTTTCCACGCGGTGCTGCGCGACGAGAGCGGCGTGCTGGAATGCGTGTGGCCGGGGCAGGCGTTCCTGGACCGCACCATCGTGGTGGGGCAGACGCTGCTGGTCTCGGGTCCGGTACGATTCTACCATGGGCGGCAGATGGCGCCGCGCGAGTTCGTCATCCTGGCCGATGCCGACAGCGAGCCCGAGCCGCTGTCGGGCGGCAAGGTGCTCCCGGTGTATCCCGCCACCGAGGGTCTGAGCCACAAGATCATCCGGGGGCTGGTGGACCGGCATCTGGACGCGCTCATCGGCCTGTCGGAGGATGTGCTGCCGGAGCAGGTCCGGGGGTCACTCCAGCTTCCCTCGCTCCAGGACGCGCTGCGCGCCGTGCATCGGCCGGCCTCGGCGCTCGAGGCCGAGCTCGGCCGCCGGCGGCTGGCGTTCGACGAGCTGCTGGACCTCCAGCTCATGCTGATCCGCGCGCGCACGGTGGCCAAGCGGAGCCGGAGCGGGGTCGCGTTCACCCTGCGGCGTGATCTCACCTCGAAGCTGCGTCAGGCGCTCCCGTGGCAGCTGACCGACGATCAGCAACGCGCGGTGCGCGAGATCACGGCCGACATGACCGCGCCCGAGCGCATGCACCGGCTGCTGATGGGCGACGTGGGCACCGGCAAGACGGTCGTGGCGCTGTTCGCCATGCTGCTCGCGGTCGAGAACGAGTTCCAGGCCGTGCTGATGGCCCCGACCGAGCTGCTGGCCGAGCAGCACGCCGCCACGCTCGAGCGGCTCCTGGCGCCGCTGTCGCTCCGGCCGGAGCTCCTCCTGGGGCGGCAGAGTGCGGCGGAGAAGCAGGCCATCCGGGCGAGGCTCGCCGGCGGCCACGCGCGCCTCGCGGTGGGCACCCACGCGCTCATGCAGGAGAGCGTTTCCTTTCAGCGCCTGGGCCTCGTCGTGATCGACGAGCAGCATCGCTTCGGGGTCGAGCAACGCGCGGCGCTCATCGGGAAGGGCGCCGCGCCCGACGTGCTCCTCCTCACCGCTACGCCGATCCCGCGGTCGCTCGCGCTCACGTTCTACGGCGACCTCGACGTATCGACCCTGCGCCATCGCCCGCCGGGCCGGGGCTCCATTCGCACGGCGGTCCGCACCGGCGCGCATCGTGACCGGGTGCTCGAGTTCGTCCGGACCGAAGCGGCGAACGGCCGCCAGGCGTATGTGGTGCTCCCGGTCATCGAGGAGTCGGAGCGCGCCGACCTGCGCGCGGCCACCACCATGGCCCAGAGCCTGGCCGCACGGTGGCCCGAGCTTCGGGTCGGGCTGGTCCATGGCCGGCTCAAGGCGGACGAGCGGGACGAGGTCATGCGGCGCTTCCGGGCCGGCGAGGTGCACGTGCTGGTGGCGACGACGGTCATCGAGGTCGGGATCGACGTGCCGAACGCGACGATCATGGTCGTCGAGCATCCCGAGCGGTTCGGCCTGGCGCAGCTGCACCAGCTGCGCGGCCGCATCGGGCGGGGCGAGGACGAGAGCTTCTGCATCCTGGTGTCCGAGGGGCCGGCGGGCGACCGGCTGCACGCCTTTGCGGCCACCCAGGATGGCTTCAAGATCGCGGAGCTGGACCTGGAGGAGCGCGGGATGGGCGATCTGATCGGCGCCCGGCAGAGCGGCGGATTCGACGTCAGGCTGGCCCGGCTGCCGGACGATGCGGACCTGCTGGACCGAGCACGGCAGCTCGCCATGGACCTCATCGCGGCCGATCCCGCGCTCCAGCGAACCGAGAATCAGCGGCTCAGGGCGCGGGCGCTGGCGCGGTACCCGCGGGCGGTGGAGCTGTTCCGCGTCGGGTGAGAAAGGACGGAAAGACGGAAGGACGGAAAGACGGAAGGACCTGCAGGGCGTCGCCTGCGGCCGTCGCTGCGCGGCCGACGGTGAACATGATCGCGGCCGCGATGGCGTCGCTCCGTTGGTCCTTCCGTCTTTCCGTCCTTCCGTCTTTCCGTCTTTCCGTCTAAAACGCCAGCTTCACCCCCACCCCCGTCGCATCCCGAAGGCTTCGGATCTCCGGCTCGAAGGGAATGTTGTCGGGCTTCGGGGTGTGGCGGGTCAGCTCCCAGACGAAGAGGGCAGCGGCACCCGCCAGGGCGGTCTCCCCGCCGAAGAGCCAGCGCCGGGCCTGACGGTCATAGTGCAGCGATGTCTGGTACAGCGCCTCGCTGCTCCCATCGGCATAGCGCCCGTTCGCGTCGAGGTCGCACAGCGTGTGGTCGTCGAAGCAGCGCTTCTCGAGGGCCTTGAAGTTCTCGTCCGCGCGGTCGTGCGCCCGCGCGGCGAGATAGTTCATGCCCAGCGCGCCCGCGGCCAGGAGCCACTTGCCGTACTTGACCAGCGGTTTCGAGCCGCCGGTGGAGACCGGCTCCTGCGCCCGGGCCGGAGAGGCCACCACGGCGAGCGCGAGCAGGAAGGCGAGGACGCGGGTCATCGGCTGTACCGGTGCAGGTCGCCGTCGCCGCCCGCCGCGAGCATGCCGTCCGGCAGAAGAACGACGCCCAGCTCCACGGGCCAACGGAGCTGCAGCCGCCAGGCCTCGGTGCCGTCGGCCCGGAGCGCGCGCAGGGTTCCGTCGGCGCCGCCGAGCAGAATCAGCCCGTCCAGGATGGTGACCGGCGCCGTGACCGGCCAGTCGAGCTCCGCCACCCGGTCGGCGCGGGGCGCCGGCGCCGGAGTGACGCGATACAGGCTGCCGCGGCGGCTGGCGGCGAACACTGTGTCTCCGATGGACCCGGGGGAGCTGAGCACCGGCGCGTCGAGCAGCACCTGCCAGCGCGCCACCAGGCTGTCGGGATCCACGGCCACCACCAGCGAGTCGGTGGTGCCGGCGACCAGCAGTCCGTCATGCCGGATCCAGGGCGACACCACCGCGCCGGGCGAGCGCGCGCGCCGAATCACCTTCCCGTCGCCCGCGGTGACCCTGAACAGGGAATCGACCGTCGCCACGATCACGCTGCCGCTGTCGCCCGCGACGGCTGGAATGCGCGCGACCCCCAGCCGGCGGCGCCATCGGACCTCGCCGGTTCGGGTGTCGAGCCCCAGGATCTCTCCCTTCTGGTTCTCGACGATCAGGACGTTCCCGACCAAGGAGAGCGGCGCGTTCACCGGACCGGTCGTGGTCCGCCAGATGCGGCGGCCGGTCTTGCCATCCAGGGCCGACACCCTGCCTTCGGGTCGCGAGGTCGCCGCGAAGACCGTGTCCCCCGCGACTACCACCCCTCCGCCGATGATCCCCCCCAGCCGGGAGGCCCAGCGCTGCTGGCCGGTGGCGAGGTCGACGGCCACCACCTTTCGGTCGATGCCGCCCCCGTAGATCGTCTCGCCGGCCACCACCAGCCCGGTGAGCCGGCGGGAGGCCTTGGCCCGCCACACCTGCGCCGGCGCGCCGGCCGAGGAGCCCGACGGCTCGGCCGCGGGGGCCGGCGCCGCGGGGGCTTGGGCGGCGCGGGCACAGGCCGCGTTGACGGTCCCCAAGAGGAGGGCTAGACTCAACGCTCCCTTGGACATCCCCCACTTCACAGCGGACCGGGCATGACGGCGGCGTGGATCAATGAGCTGCGCGGGCACGCGGGCGAGACGGTCACCGTGCGCGGCTGGGTCGTGACGACCCGGTCGAGCGGGAAGATCGCGTTCCTCATGCTGCGAGACGGCACGGGCACCGTGCAAGGGGTCCTGTCCAAGAAGGAAGTGTCGGAGGATACCTGGAGCGCATTCGGCGCGCTCACTCAGGAAGCCAGCGTGGCGATGACGGGGGTGGTGCGCGACGACCCGCGCTCGCCGGGCGGAGTGGAGCTGTCGGTCACCGACCTCGCGCCGATCGGCGCGAGCCCCGACTACCCCATCTCCCCCAAAGAGCATGGGACGACGTTCCTCTTTGAGCATAGACACTTGTGGCTCCGGAGCCGGCGGCAGGTGGCGCTTGCCCGGCTGCGGCACGAGGTGGAGCAGGCGATCCGGGACTATTTCTACCAGGAGGGCTTCACCCTGGTGGACACGCCGATCCTGACGGGTGCGATCGGCGAGGAGGCGGGCAATCTGTTCGCCACCGAGTACTTCGACCTCGGCAAGGCCTACCTGGCGCAGACCGGCCAGCTGTACGTCGAGGCCGCCGCGGCCGCCCTGGGGAAGGTCTACTGTTTCGGCCCTACCTTCCGCGCCGAGAAGTCGAAGACACGGCGCCACCTGACCGAGTTCTGGATGGTCGAGCCCGAGGTGGCCTTCAACGACTCGGACGCCAACATGCGCCTCCAGGAGTCGTTCGTCAGCTACATCGTGGCACGGGTGCTGGATCGCCGCAAGGAGGAGCTCAAGGAGTTCGAGCGTGACACCACGGCGCTGGAGCGGGTGCAGCCGCCGTTCCCACGCATCAGCTATACCAACGCCGTGGCGAAGCTCAACGCTCTCGGCTCCGACATCAAGTGGGGCGACGATCTCGGCGGCGACGACGAGACTCGCCTGGCCAAGGAGTACGATCGGCCGCTGTTCGTCTTCAACTACCCCAAGCAGGTGAAGGCGTTCTACATGAAGGAAAACCCGGCCGATCCCCGCACCGTCCTCAACAACGATTGCCTCGCGCCCGAGGGGTATGGCGAGATCATCGGCGGCTCGCAGCGAGAAGACGACTACGACAAGCTGCTCGCGCGCATCCGGGAGCAGGGTCTCGATCCGGAGTCGTATCGCTGGTACCTGGACCTGCGCAAGTACGGAACGTTCGTGCACTCCGGATTCGGCCTGGGGATCGAGCGGACGGTCGCGTGGATGGCGGGGATCCCGCACATCCGCGAAGCCATCGCGTTCCCTCGGCAGATCCATCGGCTGTATCCGTAGCCTGAGCGCCCGTCACGGGCCTTCGCCTGCCTTGACCTCGTCCCACAGGCGGTCCAGCGCCTCCAGGCCGGCCTGGTCGAGCTCCAGGCCCCGCCGCTCGGCGAGGCGCTCGACCGCCTCGAAGCGGTCGCGGAATTTCCGGTTGGCGCGGTCGAGCGCCGAGCCGGGATCCACGCCCGCCTTCCGCGCCAGGTTCACCACCGCGAACAACAGGTCGCCGACCTCCTGCGCCAGGGCGTCGCTCGCCCGCGGGGCCGGCAGGTTGGGATCGGCCGAGGCGGGGCGACCCCCCATGCGGGGAGCGCGCCCTAACTCCCCCTCGACCTCCGCCAGCTCCTCACGCACCTTCGCGGCCGGCCCCGCGGCATCGGGCCAGTCGAACCCGACCGACGCCGCCCGTTCCTGGAGGCGGTAAGCCTTGAGCAATGGAGGCAGCGTCGGCACGATGCCGGCGAGAGCCCGCCCACGCCGCTCCTTCCGCTTGATCCGCTCCCAGGGCTCGGCCTCGCCGAGCTCGAACAGGTGCGGGTGGCGGCGGCGCATCTTCCGCTCCAGGCCGTCGGCCACGTCATCCGGCGAGAAATCCCGCCGCTCCTCCGCGATCACGAGCTGGAAGGCGAGGTGCAGCAGGAGATCGCTCAACTCATCCCGGATGTGACCGATTTCGCCTTCGCCCAGCGCGTGATCCAGCTCCAGCACCTCCTCGACGAGGTATGGCCGCAGGGATTCCCGGGTCTGGGCCCGATCCCAGGGGCACCGGTTCCGAAGGTCGCGGACCATGGCGAGAGCACGTCCAAGCGCTGAATTCTCTTGCATTTATTGCCTCGTCACGAATATGATACCCGCCGACCTGCCATGACCTTTACCCCCGACACGGCCCGCGCCTGGGTGGACGTCGACCTGGGGGCGCTCCGGGCCAACGCGCGCACGCTGGCGGCGGTGTCCGGTAGTCGCCTGTTGCCGATGATCAAAGCTAACGGCTACGGTCTCGGTGCCGTCCCAGTCGCGCGCGCCCTCGAGCCGCTCGACCCTTGGGGCTACGGCGTGGCGTCGGTCGACGAAGGCGCCTCGCTCAGGGCGGAGGGGATCTCGCGGCCGATCCTGGTGGTGAGCCCGCTGCTGCCGGCCGCCATCGACGCGCACCTGGCTCACGATCTCCGTCCGACCGTCGGCGACCCGGCGGCACTGGGCGCCTGGTGTGCCCGCACCGACCGGCCCTTCCATCTCGGGGTGGACACGGGGATGGGCCGCGCGGGCCTCCGGTGGGATGACGCGGCGGGGCGGGCGGCCGCGGCGGCGCTGCTCGAATCGGCGTCGGGGTGGGAGGGGATCTTCACCCACTTCCACAGCGCCGAAACGGACGCGGCATCGGTCACGACCCAGTGGGAGCGGTTGCAGCAGGTCATCGCGTCCTTGCCCCGGCGGCCGCCCTTGGTGCATGCCGCCAACAGCGCCGGCGCGCTTCGGGGCCGCGCCTTCGCCGGCGACCTGATCCGCCCGGGCATCTTCCTGTACGGGGGTGACGCCGGCGGGCCCGCGCCGGCCGTGGTCGCGACCCTGCGCGCGCGCGTGCTGGCGATCCGGTGCATCCGGGCGGGGGACAGCGTGAGCTATGGAGCCACGTGGCGCGCGAGCCGCGACACCCGGGTGGCCACGCTGGCTCTGGGCTACGCGGACGGGTTTCCCCGGGCGGCCGATGACGGCGCGACCCGGAGAGGCCCGCGCCTGATCGAGCTGGGGGGGGGCCTGGCGCCCGTCGTCGGGCGCGTCACCATGGACATGACGATGGTCGACCTCGGCGATACCGGCGCGGCCCCCGGCGATGTGGCGACAGTGTATGGCGGGCGCGTCTCCCTCGACCAGCAGGCGGCGGCGGCCGGTACCATCAGCTACGAGCTGCTGACGTCGCTCGGCGCGCGGGTCCCCAGGCGCTATGGGAGAGAGGGATGAACCCACACTTCGTGTCGCTGGTGCTCGGACTGGCGCACCAGGCCGAATCGGCGCTCGGCGGCACCCTGCCGGCCGGCGCGGAGGGGGCCGGCGACGCGCGGGCGGTCGCCCAGACGCTGATCGACACGCTCGGCATGCTGCTGGACAAGACCGACGGCCGGCTCGATCCGGACGAGCGCCAGCTGCTCGACCAGACGCTCACGACGCTCCGTTTCCGTTTCGTGAAGACCGCTCCGCGTCCGTGAGCCGCCGCGCCGCCATCATCGTGCTGGATGGCCTCGGGATCGGTCCGGCCGCCGACACCGACGCCTACGGCGACTCGGGGAGCAACACCCTGGGCAATGTCGCCCGGGCGGTCGGCGGGCTGGCGCTGCCGCAGCTCGAGGCGCTCGGCCTGGGCTGCTGTGCACCGGTGGCCGGCGTAAGCGCGGAGGCTCGCCCTGCGGCCGCCTACGGTGTGGCGGAGCCCACCAGCCCCGGTAAGGACAGCACGACCGGCCATTGGGAGCTGTGCGGGCTGGTCCTGGACGCCCCGTTCCCCACCTACCCGCACGGTTTCCCGGCCGAGGTCATCGCCGAGTTCTCGCGCCTCACGGGCCGCGGCGTCCTGGGCAACAAGCCGGCCTCGGGCACCCGGGTGCTCGACGAGTACGGCGAGGCCCATCAGCGCACCGGCGATTGGATCGTCTACACCTCCGCCGACAGCGTCTTCCAGGTGGCGGCCCACGAGGCGACGGTCCCGCTGGCCGAGCTCTACACCGCCTGCGCGGCCGCGCGGGCGATGCTCCAGGGCCCGCACGGCGTATCGCGCGTGATCGCGCGGCCGTTCACCGGTACGCCCGGCGCGTGGGTGCGCACCGCGGGCCGCAAGGACTACAGCCTGCCGCCCCCCGGGACGACCCTGCTGGATCGGCTGGCGGAGCGCCACATCCCGCGGGTGGGCGTGGGCAAGGTGGACGACCTGTTCGCCGGCCGGGGCATCACCAGCATCCACACGGCCACGAACGGCGAGGCGTACAGCCTGATCGAGGGGGCGCTCGCCTCCATGCAGCGCGGGCTGCTGCTCGCCAACGTGATCGAGTTCGACCAGACGTGGGGGCACCGGAACGACGTGGCGGGATTTCACGGCGGGCTCCTCGCCCTCGACCGCGCGCTGCCGCGCATGCTGGCGGGAGTCCGCCAGGAGGACCTCGTTATCTTTACCGCCGATCACGGCAACGACCCGACCACGGCCTCGACCGATCATGCTCGCGAAGTGGTGCCTGTGCTCGCGGTCGGCCCGCACATTCGACCGGTCCCCATCGGCCGGCGCAGCTCGTTTGCCGACGTCGGCCAGACGGTGGCCGACTTCCTGGGCGTCCCGCCGCTGTCGGCGGGCACGTCGTTCCTGTCCGAGGTCTGGCGTGACTGATGCTTTGGTGGAATCGGCGCGCGCGGTGCAGCAGCGCGCCTACGCTCCCTATTCCCGGTTCCGGGTCGGCTGCGCGCTCGAGGCGGACGACGGCCGCGTGTTCGTCGGCTGCAACGTCGAGAACGCTTCCTACGGGCTGACCATCTGCGCCGAGCGGGCGGCGGTCTGCGCCGCGATCTCGGCCGGGGCGCGGCGGCTGCGCCGGGCCGTGGTGGTGACCGACGCGGATCCGCCGGCCGCGCCCTGCGGCGCCTGCCGCCAGGTGCTCTCCGAGTTCGGGCGCGACCTCCGGGTGGACGGCGTGGGGCCGGCCAGCAGCGTCAGCTGGACCATGGCGGAGCTCCTGCCGGCGGCTTTCGGACCGGAGCAGCTCGCGTGACCCGGTGGGCCCGCTGGACGGCGGTGGTCGCCATCGGCGCCGCCATCGTCACCGCTTGCCA
>Ga0310810_10010724_pt1 | contig 10684 bp, 9 predicted proteins | sample NCmetagenome_FD_207641 | JGI IMG/M metagenome (GOLD analysis project Ga0310810, IMG submission 207641) | Soil microbial communities from experimental microcosm in Duke University, North Carolina, United States - NC | ecosystem: Engineered > Artificial ecosystem > Soil microcosm > Unclassified ... | reverse complement strand
CGTTTCCTCGAAACAGCAACATATATCCGTTCTGATTTTGTGTGTTCATATCATGTGGTTAGTGGTTGTGAGTTTAACTGTTGTTGAGTTTAAATGGTTACAAAGTGTTCTTCTCGAGCCAATTCACGAGCCCGGACGTCGAGAGGACATTCTTCCGCCACCGGCCGCACCTCGATTGAACCGCCATACGCAAGCCCCGGACTGCTCTGGGCAATGGCAATGGCTTCTTCGATCGTTTCGACATCCAACACCAAATACCCGCCGACAGCTTCTTTGGATTCAGCGAAAGGTCCGTCCGTAACAAACCGTCCGTTCTTGCCGGAGACGGTTACGCCTGTGCGTTCCAGCGCGCGGCCAGGTTTGGCTTTGCCCTGAGCAGTCAATCTTTCGAACCAGGCTTTGTTCTGGTTGATGAGTTCCTGGAGCTCTTCCTGTGAAAGCTTGTTGTACCATTCGTCGGTTCGGTACAGCAGCATGAATCCATTATGATTTTGTGTATTCATTTTTATTTTGGTTGGTAGTTGATTTGGTTAATTTTTATCCCTTTCAAAACTACGACGAACGAGCGACCCAGATTGGGACAAATTATTTTCAGGCTGCCGCCGGATCGCTCTCCCAAAGTCCAAAGGGGTTACCCTCGGGATCCTGGCACACGGCGAAATAACCCATCTGTGGCACGGCCGTTTTGGCCATGCAGATTTTTCCACCGAGTTTCGAAATTTTATCAGCGAACTTATCCACCGAATCCACGCTGACGTAGTTGACGACTGGCTCTTGCGGATGTTTACGCCTCTTTAGCGCGCCATCCGGACTAGCGTCTGCACCACCGGTATCGATGTGCCAGTAATCGCCGCTCCCGGGAAATGGATTGATTTTCCACCCAAACAAATTGCTGTAAAAAGCTGTGGCGCGTTCCGGATTATCAGCCGGAATTTCAAACCAAACGATGCTTGCATCCTGTTTCGTGTCTGACTTGCTCATGTTTGCCTTTCTGTTGATGTAAATTTCAGAGATATGACGAACGAGCACGGGTTTTTTGGGACACTACGCCAAAAAAATTCAAAAAAATTGCTGCGGATCCAGATCGTCAGGCCAACGGCCTGAACCAATTCATCAAGACGTTGGGCGCCCTAAATTTTCATTGGCAAGATGGCTACGGACTTTTCGGTGTGAGTCCTTCTCATTTCGAAGCCGTGCGAAAATACATTCTCGATCAGGAGGAGCATCACAAAAAAGAAACGTTCCAAGACAAATATCTGCGCATTTTGAAAAAATGCGGCGTTCATTACGACGAACGGTATTTGTGGGATTAAATTGGATTGCCCTTTCAGGGCGAATTCCGATCGATGACAATTATTCCGAGGGCGGTGCCCTCGGCTACGATGGCTCAGGCCGTTGGCCTGTTTTCGGAAATTTGTTCGCATTGTTGCAGTCGTTTCAAAAGAAACGCTCGCTCCGATTTCGTTTCAGCGAGTTCAAATGCTCTTCGGAATTGTCCGGCCGCGGCTTCACGGTTGTTCGATCGCATCTCAAGCTCGCCGATCACGGAATAGAACAAGTAATACGAAGCCAATTTTTCGCGGTCCTTTATGGCACGCACTGCTCTCAGTCCTGCGTGCGGCCCGTGAACATTTGCAACTGCCACGGCGCGATTGAGCGCAACCACGGGCGAATCATCAAATTCTACCAATCGATCGTAGAGCGAGAGTATCCTCGCCCAATCGGTCGATTGATAATCGACTGCAGTCGCATGACACGCGGCGATCCCAGCTTGAAGATGATATTCGCTGACCTGGCCACCGGTAGCCGATTCGTGGAGGCGCGACATACCGCGTGCGATCATCGTCTGATCCCAGCGCGTCCGGTCCTGTTCTTCGAGTCGAAGCAGGTTGCCTTGGTCATCCTCACGCGCCGGCGTGCGGGCAGCGTTCAGCAGCATCAGCGCCAGCAATGCACGTGTCTTTGGCTGATTTCCAGCGCGATGTTGTAGCAGTAATTCCGTAAGACGGATCGCTTCGTGACAGAGTTCTTCCCGAACGAGCTTGTCGCCACTGGATGCTTTGTAGCCCTCGTTGAACAGCAAGTAGAGCGATTGCAGCACGCTCTCGAGTCGCCGCGCCAACTCATCGCCGACAGGAATCTCAAATGGGACGTGCGCCTCCTGGATTTTTTGTTTTGCCCGGGTCAATCGTTTGGCAATCGCCGCTTCAGTCGTCAAGAAAGCCCGACTGATTTCAGTCACGCTGAACGCGCAGAGGGTTTTCAATGCCAGCGCGACCTGCGCCTCCGGAGGAATTACCGGATGACAGCAGACAAACATCATTCTTAGTCGGTCGTCTGCGATTTCGTTTTCTGAAAAACCCACCACTCCGGCTGTGAACGGTCCGCTGGCCTCGATCAGGCGCGCGATTTCCGCTTCCTTCCCGCGAAAAACTTTTTCTCGCCGGATCACATCGAGCGCGAGATTGCGCGACGCGCGCATGATCCACGCGGAAGGATTTTCGGGGATTCCGCGATACGGCCACGTTTGCAATGCCCGTCCCAGCGCTTCTTGGACGACATCTTCAGCCAGGTTTAAATGCTCAATCCCGAAAATCCGGGTTAGCGTCGCCACCATTCTTGCCGATTCATGGCGAAAAAGATGTTCGACCAATTGGGATATGCCTTCGGGCTGCTGCATATGGAATAGATTCGCGACCGTGCCAATATGAGTGACACTCGAAAATGCAATACGCAATTGTCTGCAATGGATTTAATTAAATACGACCGCTGTTCTCTGCGCGCGCGATATTGCCGTGAAATTTATGAGTGTTTTCCCAATGGCTGAGAGGCAAGAGATCGTCCAGCCGGAGCAGCTAAAGTTTAAGGACGACGGCATTTATCCGGGCAGCGCGCTGCCTGTGTTATTATATCGGGCGGCGATCACGGTTGACACGCAGGATGGCGCTTCCGTTTTCGAACGCGCATTCGCTCAGAATGATTGGCGGAACTCCTGGCGAAACGGTGTCTATTCCTTTGCTCATTATCACAGCACGTCGCACGAAGTGCTCGGTGTCTTTGACGGCACTGCACATCTGCGACTCGGCGGAGAAGGCGGCCAGACTGTCGAGGTCCGCTCCGGCGACGTCGTTCTCATTCCGGCGGGTGTTGCGCACCAGAACATCGGCGCGAGCCCGGACTTTAACGTTGTGGGTGCTTACCCGGATGGACGGCAGTGGGATTTGCTTCACGGGTTGCCTGGCGAACGACCGAAATCCGATCGCACCATCGCAGCTCTGCCAATTCCTGATTACGATCCGATTTACGGCGCTGACGGGCCACTGCGGCAGATCTGGAAATCCGCACGGTAACACAGCCATCCTGGCTGTTTCGTCTTGCGGGCATTCCTGCCCGCAAAACGGCAGGCTGAGAAGTCTGCGCTATGGATCAGGCAAGATGCCTGAGTTACGTGCGCGATCGCTCGCGCTTATGGTTGCCGCGCGTAGTTTGTCTATATGAACTCACCGCAACATGAATCCGCAGCAGCAAAATTTCGCTCGTTGCACCAGTCGGGCTGCTTCGTGCTTCCAAATCCGTGGGACATCGGTACCGCGATTTATCTCGAACGGCTTGGGTTCCAAGCGCTCGCCACGACTTCCGCGGGATTTGCCTTTTCGCGCGGCAAACCCGATGGCGGCGTTCCTCGTGACGAGATGCTCGCGCACATCCGCGAGATTGTGGAAGCAACCGCATTGCCGGTAAACGCGGACTTCCACGCCGGCTACGCGGATGAACCTGAAGATGTCGCGGCGAATGTGCAACTCTGCGTCGAGACCGGCGTTGCCGGCTTGTCCGTCGAGGACGGCACTGGGCGCAGCGATTGCCCGCTGTATGAGAGAAAGCTCGCCATCGAACGGATCCGAGCGGCGCGCTCGGCGATCGAAACTTCGAAAAGTGGCATAATATTAACCGGCCGTTGCGAAGCCTGGCTGGTCGGTGATCCCGACCCGCTGCATACCGCAATCGACCGACTCACCGCGTACGCCGAAGCCGGAGCCGATTGTCTCTACGCGCCGGCGGTCACTGATCCGAATGAGATCGCGCAGATCGTAAATGCGGTCGCGCCGAAACCGGTCAACGTCCTCGTCTCCGGATTCAATCATCAGCTTACATTGTCCGGACTCGCCGATCTTGGTGTTCGCCGTATCTCTGTCGGTTCGGGTCTCGCGCTGGCAGCCTGGGGCGCTTTCCTCCGGGCAGCACAAGACATCAAAGCAAACGGTGCCTTTACTCTTTTGGCCGATAACGCGCCTTCCGCCGAGTTAAACGACTTATTTCGGCGGACATAGCCCGCTCCGGTTCTTCATGATTTGAACGCGCGACGCCTGTGCCCTGTCAGTATGTGGCCGAAAGACCAGTTGCAATTTGAAATCCTCCATCTTGATTCTGTTTAAGGCTTTTTAAGGTTCGAGCCTTTCCGTCCCATGAAACGCATTTTTATCATCGGTTACGCTACTTTGCTGTTCGCGTCTTTTGCGCACGCTCAGGAAGGCACTCCGGCACCACCACCGATGGAACCGCAAGGTCCACAACAGCGGCCGGGTCCATGGAAATCAACCCCTCCCGCCGCACAAGAGGTGGTTCCGGTGCCGGTGCCTATGGCTCCGCCAAAACCCAACGGACCGGTTCAGAAAAGTCTTGTCCGAATCACAGCCACGGCGGTGGATCCCGATTACAAGGCCCCGTGGAATGCAGGCGGACTCCAGCGTGGCGTCGGCGCGGGGTTTGTAATCAGCGGCAATCGCATCATGACAAATGCACACGTCGTCGCGAACAGCCGCTACATCACGGTGGAGCGCGACGGCGACCCCAACAAGTATCCCGCACAAGTGCAATTTATCGCCAACGATTGCGACCTGGCATTGATCACCGTGTCTGCCAAAGATTTCTTCAAGAACATGGTCCCGCTAAAATTTGGCGGCATCCCCGCGCTGGAATCGACCGTGTCGGCCTATGGTTATCCAATTGGCGGTGAACGGATGTCCGTCACGACCGGAATCGTGTCGCGAGTTGATTTCCAGCTATACACGCATTCCTCAGTTGACCAGCATTTGGCAATCCAGATCAGCGCTCAGATCAATCCGGGCAATAGCGGTGGTCCGGTCATGCAGGACGGCAAAGTCGTTGGCGTAGCGTTTCAAGGTTACAGCGGCGACGTTGCTCAGGGCGTCGCCTACATGATTCCGACTCCGGTGATCAACCGGTTTTTGAAAGACATCACCAATGGGCAGTACGACGAGTACCCCGATCTGGCGATCACCTATTCGAAATTGCAAAATCCGACGCAACGAAAATTTCTCGGATTAAAAGATGACGATCGCGGCGTGCTCGTGGGCTCCGTGGTGGCGGCGGGTCCGTCCAACGGTATTCTAAAAACGGGTGACGTGCTTCTTTCAATTGAGGGTCACCCGATTGCAAGCGACGCGAACGTAGAGTTGGATGGCGAACGTTCGCAATTTGAGGAAGTCGTGGAGCGCAAATTCAAGGGCGACTCGGTCAAGCTCGAAATCCTACGGGACAAAGAGCCAATGACCGTAAGCATCAAATTGTTCAAGCCATGGCCATACTCGATTCAGGGTCACAGCTACGATGTGCGCCCGCGTTATGTGCTGTACGGCGGACTGTTGTTTCAACCGCTAGACTTGGACATGCTCGAAGCCTATCGCACATCAGACCTGCGCCTTCGGCATTTCTTCGAATACTTCATCCTGGATCAAATTTATCTCGATCATCCCGACGTCATTGTGCTGAGCAACATTTTGCCGGACCCAATCAACAGTTATCTCGCACCGTACCGCGGTAGTATCGTGGATGAAGTAAACGGTAAAAAAATCCGGACGCTCGATGAACTGTCGGAAGCTTTCGCCCAGGCACCGGAGCGGCTGGTGATTCGGATGATTGGCGACGGACCTCCGTTGGTGCTAGACCGCAACAAAGTGGAAGCCGCACGTGAACGTATCAAGACGCGTTACAATGTTTTGAAAGAGCAAAATCTTGAGGACAAGCCTGCATCACGCATCGCAGCCACGGAAGATAAAAACTGAAATGCAAAAACACGCTTTCATCACTTTTGGCATTGTTCTCGTCGCAGTTAGCGGCGCGCTGGCAAAGAAGGAACCGGCCATTCCGACCACGGCTACCAAGCCGAAAGAGCTCGCACTCGTTAGGGTGAATGTGACCGGACAGGGATATGATTACTTTCGGCCATGGCAAAAGAAAGCGCCCTTTTCGAAGCGCGCACTCGGCGCGGTTTTGCCCAAGGGTCGCGTTCTTGTCACTGCCGATCTGGTCACAAACCAAAATTACGTGGAGCTCGAGCGCGCGGAGTCGGGCGAAAAAACCGCAGCGAATGTCCGTGTCATCGATTACGAAGCGAACCTGGCGCTTCTCGAACCGGCTGAAAAAAGTTTCCTCGACGGCATCACGCCACTCGAAATCACGTCTGACACCGTCGTTGGCGACCGGCTCGCGGCATGGCAACTGGAACCGACAGGCGCGTTGCTGGCGACCGAAGGTCTGGTGACGACGGTGCAAATGATGCCTTATCCAATCGATGTTGGACAATTCCTCACCTATCGGGTCAGCATTCCGATGCAATACCGCGAGAACAGTTACACGGTGCCGCTGGTCAAGAACAACAAGCTCGCGGGGTTGCTGCTGCGTTACGATTCGCGCTCACAACTGCTCGATGCTATCCCGGCGCCGGTCATCACGCATTTCTTAAGGGAAGCCGAAGGTCAGAATTATCGTGGTTTCCCGTCGGCCGGCTTTTCATTTTTCCCGACGCGGGATCCCGCGCTGCGCGAGTTCGCGGCTGAAAATGGCAAGCGCGGCGTTTACATAACCAATGTTGAGGCGGGCACCCCTGCAAATAAGGCAGGACTAAAGGCTGGCGACATCGTGACCGCGGTCGGAAATCACGACCTTGATGAGAACGGCAACTATGTAGACCCACTTTATGGCAAAATCGAGTTCACGAACCTACTGACGGCACACGCGTACGCCGGCGACGTAGTTCCGTTCAAAATCCAGCGCGAGGGCAAACCAACGCAGCTCAATGTGACTCTGGAACATCGCGACGCGAAGGATTACGTGAGTCCGCCTTATTATCTCGATCAAGCGCCACGGTATTACGTTCTTGGCGGCCTGATTTTTCAGGAACTATCCCGCCAGTATCTCAAAGAATGGGGACCGAACTGGCAACGCGAAGCGCCGCAGCGCCTGGTTTACATGGACCATTTCCAATCCGAGCTTTTTCCGGAGCGAAATCGCCGCGTCGTCATTCTCAGCCAGGTACTTCCGGCCAATAGCACAATCGGCTACGACGATCTCGCGTATCTAACAGTGACAAAGGTGAATGGTAAAGAGATCAAATCGTTAGACGATCTGGCCGAAGCCGTGAAGCAACCAGTCGAAGGCTTCATCAAAATCGAGACTGAAGAAGATCCTAAGCAGATCGAGCTCGACGCCTCGCAAGTTGCTGCGGAAGCCCCTGCCCTTCAGGAAAACTATGGCATCTCTTCATTGCAAAGATTGCAGTGAACTGTGGGGCTTTTTTCTGTAGCGCCGGTCTCGAATCGCCGGGAGTGCGACGCTCAGAGAGCGGCTGGTACTGTAGCCGCGGGCGTTGACCGCGGTTCTGAAAGGGAATCAGGGGCAACCGCGGTCACCGTCCCCTGCTACAGCTTCTATGAACGCCTTTGATGAACATCTCGACAAAAACAAAACGCTCTAGAAACGCCGTCTAACAAATGCCCAATACGCAAGCAACGTCGTCAATACCAACAAGGGGCTCAGGACCAAAAAGAAACCGTACGGGTGTTGATTTAGCGGAATGCCACCTACGTTCATGCCAAACAAGCCTGCCACCAGGTTGATCGGCAAAGCCAGCACAGTTACCATTGTTAACAGAAACAGTGTGCGATTGGTTTGTTCACTGACAAGGGCCGCCAATTCTTCCTGAAGCTGTTTAACCCGATCAACCAGAGCCGCTGTGTCGCTGATGGCCGTGGAGAACTTCTCTGCGGCTTGTTGCAGGTTCTGAAGCTCCTCTTGCGCAATCCAACCAGGGGGCTGGTTAAGAAGGCGAAAAAATGCAGCCGGTTCCGGTGCCAAAAGCCGTTGCAGTCGAACTAACATCCGTCGAAGAGAACCTAATTCGCTGCGACTGACGAAGACACGCTTGGCCAGCAATTGTTCTTCCAATGGACCCACCCGCTTTTTGGCCCTTCGCACAATGTCAACCAACACATTGGCCTGATCTCGCAACAGGCGCGCCAGAATTTCAATCGGCGAGCGAAAGACTTGCCCTGCTTGCACCGCTGTCCGAAGTTGATCAATCGAGCGCCAGGGTCGGGCATGGGCGCTTACCAGCACGCGCGGCTTTACACAAAGAGTGGTGGTCGCAACTGGAACGTCAAATGTGAAATCGAAAAGCACATCATGAATACGGGCCACCAGTGAGTCTCCTTCCTGCTCCAAATGAGTGGCGTCCACATCGCTACGTAACGATTCGTAAAACGTATCGGGCAAAGTCAGATAATTTCTTAGCCAGGGTTCAGTAGCTGCATTGGAAAGCGAAAAATGCAACCAGAGGAATTCATTCGGCGCGCCAGGACCCGGAGCTGTCAGAAACTCAACTGCAGCTTCCGCAGTGATGGACTCTGCTGGTTGGTTAGGAACAAAATGATAACCCCAGATCGGCCCATCCTGCTTTGAACCGGACGTTGGTTCTACTTTTTGCGCCGTTGTTTGAGCAGCCATCAGATCATTCAACGACAAAATGATACCCGTGCGAATCAACCTCGATGTGTGGCCGTGCGCCATCCTGACTATGGCCATACGTCGGCAGCGCATGGTGACCGGCCGCTCCAATTAGCCCCGCCCGCCGATCAACTTCAGTTTTGATTTCCGAAAGGGACTTCATGGACGATTGGACGCAACGTGATCGAGATGCCTAACTGTGATGAGACAAAAATTGATTAAACGTCGCGAAATATTTTTGGCTGATTCGGTCGTCACAGCTGTTGCTCTGTCGGGCTTGTTAATGTCCGCGGCTTTGAGAGAAACCGGTCAACCTCGTCGTTATAAGTCTCGAACGGATTACCCATGACGAGAAAATCACGGCTGTCGCAGGCGATCGAGTCCCAGTTGATGACGTACGGGAAATTGCAGTTCTGGAAGAAGCTAACAGCGCGAGCGCGGCCTGATGCGCGTGTGTTGGCCGGAGGCACCTGCATCGCACTCGCACGGCGAACACCGTTGTTCCAGTCTGAGATCCGTTTGCCCGGTGTGATGCTGAAGAATAATCCGCGACGGGGATCGATGTTGTGATATTCCAGGTCGATGCTTTGCAGCCAAGGATCGTCCCAGCTCACTCCTTCAGCTTGAACAAAAGTTTCCAACAGCCATTTCTTCGTGATCCAGTCAACGCCGCCGATCAGCGCCTGCCTGTTGTGCGGAATCGCTTCGAGAACGAATCCCCAGTTTTCCAGTAACCAGTTGGTTTCCGCGCTGCTATGTCGCAGATGTTTCTGTGCGAGATGATGAAATTCCCATTGCACGTCTAACGCGCTCGCTGTTTTGCCGTTCTCGAGCCGGACGATCCATTGCTCGCTCGTATCGCGAGAGATATCGCGAGTGCTTTGCACGGCATCAGCCAAAACAAGGTTCCGCGGCAAACGGCCTTCCTCCAGCAACGACAAAACGCACGCGGTCGTCCCGATCTTTAGCGCCGTGGCATACGGACTCATGTTCGAGTCGCCGATGAGCAAATGCAGGCGCCGATATTTGCGGTAATCGGCCAGCGGCTCGTCGCGCGCATTGATAATGGCGCGATTGAATTGAACCCACTGATAAATGTCGTTGACGATATGATCGGCGCGCTGGCTCAGCTGGAAAGTAACCTGGCCTTCGGATTGCGGCGGCTCGAAATCGAACGCCAAGGGATTCGACTGACCGACGCGGCCCGCACCGGTAAAAATCTGGCGCGTCGCTAAAAAAGTCAGCAACGTTCCGAGAATGGGCGGCGTGAACTGCGCTTCGCGTCGCATCAAATAATTCTCGTGGCAACCGAACGTCGCGCCGGTGTGATGATCCACGTTATTCTTGATGAACGAGACGCGGTCTTCCGCGCCGAGAGCAATGAGCGCTGATTGCAAAAGGTCATCTCCCGCCAGCTCATACGTGACAAGATCGTGCAAATGCAAACATTCCGGCGACGCGTACTCGATATGTCCCATGTCGAGGTAAAGACGGCCCCCGTTCAGCAGAAAACCGCCGTTACCCGGCGGTTCCTCGTAGTCGCGATAATGCAAATCGATCGTCCCGGCGTCGGCCTTACGGAACAGGTAATTTTTTACCTTCGCCGGCCAAAGCTCGGAATTCACGTGCGGCTCGTCTTCGCTGAGAAGACAGCCGTACTCGGTTTCAATTCCAACGACTCGATCCATTCGAAGCAGATTACGCGTCGAATCGCAATTTGGCTAAACCAAAAAGAGAGTCCCTCACTTCATCCTCTTCCCAAATGAGGAGAGGCAAATCGAAGAGACAATGCTGCGCAGGGGAACCACTGTAAGAAGGTTCGCCTCTCTCTCTTTCGAGAAGGAAACGCGGATACAATTAGGGCAGGCGCATCGCCTGCCAC
>Ga0310810_10010723_pt1 | contig 10684 bp, 8 predicted proteins | sample NCmetagenome_FD_207641 | JGI IMG/M metagenome (GOLD analysis project Ga0310810, IMG submission 207641) | Soil microbial communities from experimental microcosm in Duke University, North Carolina, United States - NC | ecosystem: Engineered > Artificial ecosystem > Soil microcosm > Unclassified ... | reverse complement strand
CTGCTCAAGCTGCAATAGATTATAAGCCAGATCATCCATACGATCAGGGTTAAGGCGCAACGACTGTGCGCATGGAGAAATCAGCTTTGCTCGGGTCAACGAATCACCGCTCGCGAAAAGTGTAACTTGATGGCCCTGCTCCACCAGCGCTTCGGTCAAATAGGACACGACGCGCTCTGTGCCGCCGTAGTAAAGCGGCGGAACGCGTTCATAAAGCGGTGCGACTTGAGCAATTCTCATTGATCTTCCTTTCCGGAGTGTCGTGTATAAGAAAGCGAGCGCACTCGCCGTCTCAATTATTTATCGGCTAATGCAGCGCTAGCGGGGCTGTAGAAACAATGGGCAGATCGGAAGAAAACCAACAGGCGGGCGGCCAAGCAGCCGCAGCATCTATTCTGTGGCGATCGAAACTGTTGTGCTCGTAAGCCAATCACCTATGAGCAGAAAAGTAAATGTAGATCACTTCCAGGACCTTGCTCAATTGACGATCCGCTGCAATCCATACCTGACTCGGAGCAACGTATGTGCCAAAAAAAATGTTGCAGTTTCACGACATCACGCGCTTTCTGTAACTTTTTTGCTCACAACTCCCACTTACAACTTGTCCGGATTTTATCGACAGGAACTCTTCCGCCGTATTGTAATTGTACTCGGTGATTCGAGTATGTTACACACAATCGTCTTTTGAGAACCGTCCAATCAAAGAGGTCAATATGCCATTCACAAAAATAAGAGGCGTCAACATCAATTACCAGGTCTTGGGTGATACCGGCGCATGGGTGGCACTCTCACCCGGTGGCCGGCGCGACATGAGCGGCATCCAGACGCAAGCAGCCGCGCTTGCGGCGCTTGGATATCGGGTCGTCATATTTGACCGACGCAACTGCGGCGCCTCCGACGTGGTGATCGACGGAGACGAATCCGAATATGAAATTTGGGCAGACGACGTTCACGAGTTGCTGTCGCAGCTCGGCGCATTGCCGGCGTTCGTCGGCGGCAGCTCGTCCGGCTGCCGTACTTCGCTGTTATTCGCGCTACGCCATCCCTCGTCAGTGCGCGGCCTCTTGCTCTGGCGCGTCACCGGCGGGCGTTTCGCGTGCGAGCGTTTGGCCGAGGAATATTACGGTCAATATATCAAAGCGGCGCAAAAAGGCGGCATGGCTGCCGTCTGTGAAATGGAGCACTGGAAAGAGCGCATTGTGGTGCGTCCGGAGAACCGCGAAGCGTTGATGCAACTAAAGCCGGAACGTTTTATCGCGGTCATGTCTCACTGGCGCGACTATTTTCTCAAAGGCATCGATCTTCCGGTAATCGGCGCCACCAAACAGGAATTGCAGTCGATCAAATCCCGAAAAGCCAAGTGCATATCTTGTTTCCGAAGCACTATGATGAACCTTTGAGTCCGCGGGAAGAATGGGACGAAAAAGCCGGTGAGATGGCCGCCTTGTTTGCTGACTTTATGAAACGGTCCGCGGCATAGGTGAAAAAAAGATTTCCGCCCAAGCCGGCGCCCGAATTGTTTTCGGGAGCGCCAGTTTCGAATCCGGATTTCCGCTAAAATCATATACGGAGAAACGAACTAACTCGGCTGAGTAATCTGCAAATGGCCGTTGGAAATTCTTCCATTGGCGGATGCCTGCTCAAAAGACAACTGACGTTAATTAAAGATCACCGCAAGGAGAACCCATGCTGGACCCGCTCGATGCTCTCAAGGAAAAGATGGTGCTGGTCTGCAAGGCGCTACAAAAACAGCGCTTGCTCGATGGTTACGGGCATGTAACCGCGCGTCTTGCGGACGGCCGAATTTTGAGCACGCCGCATATGCCACCGGGAAAAGTTACAGTGCGCGATTTGATTATCCTCGACCATGAAGGCAACAAGCTCCAAGGCGCCGGAGACCCCAACGGCGAGACTCCGATGCACACTTCGATCTACAAAGCGCGCCCCGACGTGCAGTGCATTCTCCATTACCACCCAGACGAGTTGGTCGTGGTGGCCGCGACTGGACAAGAAATCAAAGTGATTGCCAATTGCGCCGTTCACTTTCACCGTGGTACGCCAATCTACGACTCGCCTTTGTTGATCCGCAATCACACTTTGGGCGACAAAGTCGCTGCGACGCTCGGCGATCGAACCGCCGTGCTCCTGCGCGGCCACGGCGGCACCGTGGTCGCGAGTCATCTTGACATGTTGCTGCGACGCGGGGTTGATTTTGTAAAGTCCGCAAGGATTCAAATCATGGCCGCCCTTCTTGGGCACGTTAAGACGCATAGCAAAGAGGAATGCGAGCAAATGGCCGCCGGTCATGACCGGCCTGATGCAAGCCGGCGCCACGTCGATTTTTATATTTCCGAGATTTTTGAATGATACGCGATCGTTAAAATTGCCGCAGATGAAGCGACCGACAAGCTACGGATGCAAAATCTGTCTAGTGATTTTGATTCATGGCCGCTGAACAAAATCCGTTCGCCAAAATTCCAGCCGGATTGAATACGACGGCGGCAGCCGCCTCTTTCATCGAATCTATAAGTTATGCCGCCATTCCGTCCGACGCTGTGCGCATCGGCACGCGCTGCTTGCTGGATGGCCTCGGCCTATTCGTGGCTGGCGCTGAAGAGCATTCGGTCGAGATTATCGCCGATGACGCCGAGCACACCGGCGGCAGGCCGGATGCATTCTTACTTCGGCGTGGCTCAACGAAAGTGCCAGCGCCCGCTGCGGCTCGCGTACTCGGCACGGCGGGCCATGCTCACGATTGGGACGACAGTCAAGTGAGCCTCGACCCCGCGCATGTCTACGGGCTTTTGACGCATCCGACGATTCCGCCATTGACCAGCGCCCTCGTGCTTGCGCAGAAACTGGGCGGCATCGACGGCAAAACTTTCATGCTCGCTTTTCTCACTGGCTTCGAGGTTGAATGCAAAATCTCCGAGTGGATGCTACCGGAGCATTATCTCAAAGGAATGCACTCGAGCGGTACGGTGGGCACTTTTGGCGCGTACGCGAGCGCAGCCAAATTGCTCGGGTTACGGGACGATCAATTGCGCAGCGGTTTCGGTATCGCCGCCAGCTTGGCCGCCGGGATTCGCTGTAATTTTGGCACAATGACAAAGCCGCTCCATGTAGGTCGTGCGGCAGAAAATGGCGTGACGGCTGCGCTGCTTGCGGCGCGTGGTTTTACCGCCGATCCGAACGCGCTGGATGGTCCGTGGGGCTTCTACGCGGTTCTCGGGGGCGGTGTGAGCGGCGAAAAAGTTTCGCAAGAATTCGGCAGAATCTGGAGCATCATCGATCCCGGTGTCTCGATCAAACCCTACCCGTGCGGTGTCCTCACACATCCGACCATCGACTTGATGCTGAAGCTCGTAACCGAAGCTGACGTGCAACCCGATGACATTGTGAGCGTCCGGGTTTACGCAGGAAGCAATATCTTGAATCCGATTCGCTATCCCATCGCCGCCAACCATTTGCAGGCCAAGTTTTCTCTTCCTGCCGCACTGGCGATGATTGCGCTCGCACGTAAAGCCGGCAAACGAGAATTCTCCGATGCGTTCGTGAGTTCACCAGCGACGCAGGCCATGCAAAGGAAAATCACCACGGAGCTTGATCCCGAAATCGAAAAAATGGGGTTCGACAAAATGCGTTCACGAATATCCATTCGGCTCAGACATGGAAACACCCTCGAAGGCTCGGTTGACGAGCGCTATCGCGGTGGCCCGGACAACCCTTTGAGTGATGCGGAACTGGAGGCCAAGGTGCGCTCGTGCTGCGAAGGCGTTTTGGAACATGCAGCGCAATCGAACCTTATCGCTACGGCGCGATCGATCGCGACACTTTCGGACGTCACCAGATTAATGCAAATCATCAACGGCATACCTGGTCCGCTTTGACAGCACAGAACGCAAGATGTCATTTCGACCGAAGGGAGAAATCTTTCTCAAAATCCTGTAGTGCGAGACTTGGACTAGAAGATTTCTCGCGAAGTTTATCCTGAACGACATCGAAGGCTCGAAACGAGAAATCCGTGAGCCGCTTCGTTGGGTGCGGTGGCCATGCTTGGTTTAAATCTGAAGAGTCGTTATGAATCGCCGACGATTTACTAAGCTCGTCCTCGGTAGCACAGCCGTTACGATGCTGGCGCCCTTCAACATTGTCCGGGCGCAAAGCAACAAACTGAAGGTCGGCGTGCTACTACCCAGGAGCGGGTTGCAAGGTTTGATCGGTCAGTCCTGCCAAAAAGGCGCGGACCTGGCGCCGGCGGTGATTCGCGATTGGCTCGGGGTCGACATCGAGCTGATGAACGCGGATACGGAAACCAATATCGATACGGCGCGCACTCGAGCTGAGCGGTTGATCCAGGACGGCGCGCATTGCTTGGTGGGACCGTTCGACTCCGGGGCGGCCGGCGCAATCGCGCAGGTCTGCGAGCAACATGGCATTCCTTTCGTCATCAATATCGCCGCCGCGCCGCAGATCACCGAGCAAGGTTACCAATTTGTTTTTCGCAATTTTCCCGTCGCCTCTGAGCTGGTCAAAAACGGTCTTACATTAACCGAGGATCTTTTCCGCGCCAACAAGATCTCACCGCGCACAGCAGTGTTCATGCACGTTAACGACACGTTTGGCCAAGCGAATGCGAAAGCGATCGCCGCGCTGGTCCCGCAGCTCAACTTATCCTTCCGGCTCATCGAGACGATTTCCTATGATCCGGCGGCTAAAGATTTAACGGTCGAAGTCACTAAAGCCAAAACCACAAAAGCTGACTTCCTGCTTCTCGTTTGCCGCCTGAACGATGCGATTATGCTGCGCCGTGAGATCGTTAAACAGCGGTGGAACACGATGGGTATCGTGAGTCCCGGATCCCCAGGCATGTACGAAAGCCAGTTTTTTCAAACTCTAGGCAAGCTCGCTGACGGTTGTATTTCGAACGTGCCCTGGTTCGATCCGAAATCCTCTTTAACCAACGCCGTCGAGGCTGCGTTCAAAAAACAAAATCGAAGAGATCAATTGCGCTATCATGCTCTGAATGTCGGCTATACGTTCGAGGCGATTCTAATCGTCGCCGATGCCTTCAAGCGGGCAAAAGCAACACAGGCGGCAACGCTGACCGCCGCGATTCGCCAAACGGAAATTAAAAATCGCATGATGATCGGGGGTCCGATCAAGTTTAATCCCAAAGGCCAGGTCGAAGGCAATCTTTCCGCTTGCATTCAAAACCAGGGACAGAAGCCTGTTGTCGTGCTGCCCGTCGCCGCCGCTGAAGCCAAGCCGATTTTTCCTTGGGCGGAATACAGGAGCGCCTAGGCGATTAGGCTGCGACCGGACCTGCGAATAACGTGAGTAACAGACGAACTTCTGTGTACCATTGTGCGGGAACGAAGCATCCAAAATTCGTCTCGTCAATACGAGATCCTTCGGCTTCGCCGCAGGATGAGTGACGGTATTCGCGCACGATGCTAAATCCAAGTATTCGAGCGACCGGTTATTTCAATGCCCTTTGATTTTCCCACTCTCCTCAATGTCCTGATCTCCGGGCTCATGACCGGCCTCGTTTACGGACTCATGGCGCTTGGCTTGTCGGTTATTTTCGGCGTAGCACGGGTCGTGAATTTCGCTCATGGCGAAATGATGGCGCTTGCCATGTATGCCGCAGCTCTTTTATTTTCAAGGTTCCGCGTCAATCCACTTCTGGCTGTGTTACCGCTCGGTGCGGCGTTCTTTTGCTTCGGCTATGGGCTACAACGACTGGTGCTCCGTCCGTTCGTCATTCGCCCTCAACACAGTCAATTTTTGCTGTTGCTGGCGCTTGCCGTCGTGATCACGAGCACTCTGCTCATTGTGTTCGGGCCCGATGCCCGCGCCGTTAACCTCGATGGATTGCTCGAACCGGTTGTCATAGGCGAGCTGCTGCTCGATCAAGCAAAACTTTACGCTGCGGTGGTTGCCTGCGCTGTCGCCGCCGCGCTCTTTGCGTTTTTCCGTTTAACTTATACAGGCACCGCGATCCGCGCCTGCGCTGACAATTGGCTGGGCGCCCAAATCGTTGGCCTGGATGTCGATCGACTCTATGCCATCGCCTTCGGTATCGGTGCATCCTGCGTCGGTGTGGCGGGGTGCATGATGATCTTGCTTGTCGATGTGACGCCGGGCTCCGGTCCCGCCTACACCCTGCTCGCCTTCGTGATTGTGATCGTCGGCGGTTTGGGTTCCATGAGCGGAGCGCTCGTGGGCGGTGTGCTGATCGGAATTTCCGAAGCGTTCGGCGGTTTGTTCATTGCGCCATCCGCGAAAAGCATGATCAGCTTTGCGCTGATGGTCATTGTGCTGATTTTTCGTCCGCGTGGCCTGATCGCCGACAAATCGTGAAGCGCCGCGCGATTCTTCTGGTGGTCGGCGTGTTCGGGCTTTTGTTGACTTTGCCCTTATGGGCTAGCCCTTACACGGTTTCGCTCGCAACCTTGTTTTTGTTTTTCGCGTACGCCGGCCAGGCGTGGAATATTATGATGGGCTTTGCCGGCCTGCTTTCGTTGGGTCACGCACTGTACCTCGGCGTCGGCGCTTACACGGTGGCAGCGCTTTATGACCATTTTAGTATCGGCCCATGGCTCGGGTTGTGGGTGGCACTCGCGCTCTGCGGCCTGCTCGCCGCCGCTATCGCCGCCTTGGCCTTTCGTTATCGCGTCGCGGGCGTTTATTTCGCTTTGCTCACCATTGCCTGCGCCGAATTCGCCCGCATCGGCTTCGACCATTTTACCTGGGTCGGCGGCTCCGGCGGGCTTTTCCTGAAGGTGGTTGAGCCCGGTCGCATGGATCTGCTCAATCTGCGCGGGCCGCCGGCGATGTTTTACTATCTAATACTTTTTCTCGCCGGCGCCGCACTTCTGTTGACCGCCCTGCTACTGCGCAGTCGCGCGGGCTATTATTGGCAGGCGATTCGCGAAAGTGAGGAGGCCGCCGCGGCCCTCGGCGTTAATAGTTTCCGCTGGAAGATGCTTGCGGTAATGATCAGCGCGGCAATGACCGCTTTGGCCGGTATGTTTTCAGCATTCTACTATAGCAATCTTTTTCCCGAACAACTTTTTCACATCAGCCGATCCATCGAGATTATTCTCGGACCGATCATCGGCGGGGTGGGTACCCTTTTCGGCCCGATCATCGGCGCCGCCCTGCTGACGGTGCTCGCTGACGGCGCTACTGAATTCGTCGCGGCCGTGGGTTGGGATGTTCCGGGCGTCAAACAGCTGGTTTACGGTATTGTGCTTTTCGCAATTGTCGGTTTTCTGCCAGAAGGCATCTGGCCTGCGCTCGCACGCAAGCTGAAGCTGTTCCAATGAGCGCAAGCCTGGCTGTCCAACAGATCAGCAAATCGTTTCGTGGGCTACAGGCGCTCGCGGATGTTTCTTTTGAAATCCAGCCAAGCACGATCACCGCCCTAATTGGCCCAAACGGTGCCGGTAAGACGACGCTCTTCAACATCATCGCCGGTGCACAAACACCGGATTGCGGCGCGATTGTTCTCGACGGTTGTCGCATCGACGGATTGCGGCCGGATCAGATTTGTCGTCTTGGCATTGCGCGGACGTTTCAGATGGTCAAACCTTTTGCCGGTCTGACGGTGCTCGATAACGTCGTTATCGGCGCGCTGAGTTGTTGCTCCCGCGTCAAAGAAGCACGTCAACGCGCTGACGCCATTCTCGACATGGTGGGTCTCGGTCCAAAACGCAGTCGTGCTTCTGCCCTGCTCACTTTGCCCGATCGCAAGCTGCTCGAGCTCGCGCGTGCCCTGGCGACTCGGCCAAAACTGCTCCTGCTCGACGAGGTTCTCGGCGGGCTCCGCCCTACCGAATGTGACCGATTAGTACTGATCGAGCATGTCATGCGCGTGGTCATGGCGTTGGCGCGAACCGTCATCGTCCTCCATCACGGCGAAGTCATCGCACAAGGTACGCCGGCGAATATCGTCCGCGAGCAGGCGGTGCTCGATTGTTATCTCGGCGAGCCACTGAGTGTGTAAAGCCTGTGCCCGGTTTGTTTTGCAAACCAGATTACGGCTTCGAGCGGACTGACTTCCTCTCCCCTTAAGAGACGAACCAGGTGAGGTTCGCGCTCGCAAATGGGAAGAGTATACCGTGACTGTGGAAGATGGCTTTCATCATGACCGTGCTCCTGGAAGTTAAAAATCTCGATCTGTTATACGGCGAAGCACAAGCCCTCACGGGGGTTTCGCTGGAAATTCGCCGGGGCGAGATCGTCAGTATCATCGGCGCCAACGGCGCCGGCAAGTCATCGCTGGTGCGCACCATCGCGGGGCTCGAACACCCGCAGGCCGGCAAGATCTTTTTCGCCGGACGCGACATTACGCAGCTCGAACCGCATGCCGTATGCAATCTAGGTGTTGGGCATATTCCGGAGGGTCGTCAGATCTTTCCGTCACTCAGCACCATGGAAAACCTCGCGTTGGGCGCAATGTTACCGCGCGCCCGCACTCAAGCGAAACAAACCAGCAGCGAAGTCTTTGCCCTGTTTCCTAGATTGGCCGAACGGAAAAAGCAGCTTGCGGGAACGCTCTCGGGCGGCGAACAGCAGATGCTCGCTATCGGCCGGTGCCTGATGAGCTGCCCCGAACTCATCATGTTCGATGAACCGTCGCTTGGTCTTGCGCCGGCGGTGGTCAAGTCGCTGCTTGAAGCCATTCGAGCGATAAATCAGCGCGGCGCGACCGTTCTGCTCGTCGAGCAGAATGTCGCGCTTTCACTTAAAATGTCCCAACGCGCTTATGTGCTCGAAAACGGCAGGATCACTATGTCGGGTTCCGGGAGCGACCTGCTGAACGATATACGAGTTCGCCAAGCCTATTTAGGCATGTGAACGGCCCGATTTTGGCCGAATCGAATTTGCAACGGCAATATTCACAGAGTAATTCATGCACGACTCGGTACAACACCGCGCATAAAAATGAGTCGCAGTGGTCGGGAGCAACGCCGAGAAATCCCCCAATAGCCCTCTTTTGCGAAGGGGGGCGCCGTAGGACCGGGGATTTTTGCCGCTGATCGGAATTTTCATAAGAGCTAGAGGGGACGCCCGTTCCAACGGTAAACTTTTCCCTCCCGCGCGGTTTTAATCACCTGGAGCGGCAGCGTTCTCTCCAACTCGGCGCGTGATGGGAGATACCATAACCGGTTACCATCATCAAAATACACCAGCACCGTGTTGGCCTTCATCAACTGTTCGCGCAGGGCGTCGAACTCCGTCGCATAATGCTCGTTGGGCTTGTACGTATCGGGATTGACTTTGCGCGGGATCATTTGCGCGGGTTTGTTCGCCAACGTGGCGAGAAAGTCGGGCGCATTACTGAAAAACACCAACGGCTCGCGCGCGTTCTTGACAAAGCCGATCAGCTCGGAAGTTCGCCACCGCTCGGTGGCAAAGCCGATACCGTCTGAATAGCTTTGCTTCAACCAGACGCTCCCGTTGATTATCTGCAGCGTCAAAAGCATGGCGATGACCGGCCTCAAGCTGAGCCATGGCATCGATCTCTTCTCCTGCAAATCGGTCGTAATACATAGCGCCAACATCATCACTGCAATATAGGGCAAAGCTAAGGTCCGCGTATCGAAATACAGCGGTTGGTCGTTGAGCGACATGGAAACCAGCAGAAACGAACCGTAGCCGGCAATCCAAAAAACCAGCAGTTGAACGTAATGATTCCTTAAATAACCTTTCCGCGCTAACCCCCAGATGATTGAAAGCGAAACCACGGCAACTACGGTTCGGCTGAGCCATGGAATATTCTCAACAATCGAGATCGGCAGCAGCCAATATCCGGCGGTATCTAGGGCGGGCAATAAATCCTTCAGACCTGGCGGATGAAAACTGAAAGTGCGATTTACGGCATTCCCGGCGGAAAAAAGATTTCTGACGACCCAAACGGCTAACGGGAACGATCCTAAAATCCCGAATTTGCCCGCGTCCCGCAGCCGGGCGGTCCGGCTGCTTTTGCTCAAGACGAGAATTGCCAAACCGCCAGTCGCCAAAAACGCCAGGCCGACGTATCGCACCACGCAGCTGATGCCGATCAAGAGCGCTGCGCCGTAGAGGCGCGAGCTTTTCCCAGTCGTGAAAAAATCGCCGAGCATTATCAAGCCCAATAAGACAAAACAAATGAAGATCGGTTCGGTGAGGGCCTGGGAACTAATATAAATCATCGGAAAAGCGGTTAGAGCTAAAAAGCAGGTTAACCAAGACGCCCAAACAGACGAGGTGACGCGCTGAACGATCCACGCCGCAAGAAATGCATTGGCGGCATAAAAACACAGACTGATCCAACGCGCTCCGTCCAACGGATCCAATCCGAGCAGCCCGAGCGCGGCGATCATTAGAGAATAAAGTGGTGGGTACTGCGTTACCGGCGCGATTTCCCCTATGTCGTTTAAAAAGCGCACGCCATCGCCGTTGAGAATACTGCGCGCCGTCCCGATGTAGACGATCGAATCCGGGTATAGCCCGATGCCCAAGTGAGTGGCAATAAACATCAACACGACTCCCAGGGCAATGGAACCCAATATAGCGACCCTGAAACGAATCGAACTGGACGGATGGATAGACATGGTGTCAATATATTTTGTCACGGAGACTCTCGATTCGTCCCTCGTCACATGCGCTCGACTTAAGATCCGCAAGATCA
>Ga0310810_10010722_pt1 | contig 10685 bp, 9 predicted proteins | sample NCmetagenome_FD_207641 | JGI IMG/M metagenome (GOLD analysis project Ga0310810, IMG submission 207641) | Soil microbial communities from experimental microcosm in Duke University, North Carolina, United States - NC | ecosystem: Engineered > Artificial ecosystem > Soil microcosm > Unclassified ... | reverse complement strand
TACAGGCCCAGCGCGCACGCGACGGCGCTCAGCACGAGCGGCGCCGCAACCAGCAGTGCGGCTGTGGGCCGGCGCCTCCAGAGCGTCCACACACCGGCGATCCACATCAGCGCGAACAGGATGCCCGGTATGAACATGGACGCCGTGAGCGTCGGCGAAGCGAACGCCGCGATCGCGAAGAGGCGGAGACGCAGCAGGAAGTCTGGTGCGCGCGGATCGAGGAACGTGCCCTCCCAGAACGCGTGCATGTATGTGCTCGCGGCCGTCGCGCGATAGACGCCGAGGTAGAGCACGGCGAACAGGAGCGCCCAGCACATCGCGGCCAACGGCAACCATCGACGCCAGAGCGGTGAGCGTCTCGCATCCGCATCGATCGCCAGCGCGATGACGACACCGCCTAACGCAAACACGGCCGGCTGTGAGAGCAGGAGACATGTCGCTCCACCAGCCACGAGCTGCCACCAGGCGCCGCGCGAGTCAGGACTCGCCACGACTCGCAACGCGAGCCACACGGCGAGCACGGTTGCGAGCGGATCCACGCCGTACTGCTTCCCTTCCGCGCTGAACGTCACGAGCGTGACCGATAGCGCCACGAGCACCGTCGCGATCGTGGCCGTCGCCGCACCGGCGAGCCGGCGCGCGACGACCCACACGAGCGGAACGAGCGCCACACCGGCGATGAACGGCAACACCCGAAGCGATCGCTCGCTCGCTCCGGCGACGCTCACGGCAACGCGCTCGATCCAGAGGTACATCAGCGGCGCCGTCTGATCGTAGTCGAGCGGCCGCGCCAACTGCGTCATCGAACGCGAAGCGATGTTCAGCGCGAGCATCGCTTCGTCCAGCCACAGCGGACGATCCCGAAGGTATTCGATGACGCGCAACGAGATTCCAACGACGATCGCCGCGACGGCGATCATCGTTGGGACAAGAGCGGATCGATTGTGCGAAGAGGCGGGAACGCCCTGCTCCATCAGCGTGCGATTCGGGGGCCGAGTCGCGTCGACTACGCGCAGGAGAAAGACGCGCGGGAGGGGCTTGGAGGTACGAAGACGCAGTATCCCGTTTCAGCGTCTCTCGCGAAAGAAACTCGAGAGCACCGCCCCGCACTCGTCGCCAAGGACGCCGCCGAGTACTTCCGGGCGATGGTTGAGTCGAGGGTGCCGCAACAGGTCACCCACCGAACCGGCCATCCCGGCCTTCTCGTCCCACGCGCCGAACACGACACGCGCGACGCGCGCGAGGACGATTGCCCCTGCGCACATCGCGCACGGCTCGAGCGTCACCGCGAGCGTGCAGTCGTCGAGACGCCATCGGCCCAGCGCCCGCGATGCCTCACGTAATACCAGCATCTCCGCGTGCGCGCTGGCATCCTGATCACGAATGGTGCGGTTCGCGGCGCGCGCGATGACGCGACCGTCTCGCACGACCACCGCACCCACCGGCACTTCGCCGGCCGCGGCGCTCTCGGCCGCGGCGGCGAGTGCCTCACGCATCCACGCATCGTCGCTCGATAGACCGGTCAATGGCCGATCAACGAGCGGCGACGGCAGGCTCCTCCTGCGGCGCCTCCGCCTTCGTGAAGGCGATTTCGCCGTCGGGCCCTTCGGTGGCGAGAATGGTATCGCCCTCGTGGAACTTGCCGCCCAGCAACGCCATCGAGAGCGGATTCTGAATCATCCGCTGGATCGCGCGCTTGAGTGGTCGAGCGCCGTACGTGGGGTCGTATCCCTCGGAGGTGAGCGCGTGCTTCGCCTCGGGCGTCAGCTCGAGCGTGATCTTCTTCTCCGCCAACAGCTGACGGAGCCGCGTCAGCTGCAGCTCGACGATCTCTTCCAGCTGCGCAAGGCTGAGCGGACGGAACACGATGATGTCGTCCACACGGTTGAGGAACTCCGGCCGGAAATGCTGCCGGAGCGCACCAAGCACCTGTGTCTCGACCTCCGCCCAATCGGCGGTGCCGCGCTCGAGAATGATCTGGCTGCCGACGTTGGACGTCATGATGATGACGGTGTTCCGGAAGTCCACGGTGCGGCCCTGTGAATCCGTGAGACGACCGTCGTCGAGAATCTGCAGCAGGATGTTGAACACATCCGGGTGCGCCTTCTCGATCTCGTCGAACAGGATCACGGAATACGGCCGCCGCCTAACGGCTTCCGTGAGCTGTCCGCCCTCCTCGAAGCCGACGTACCCCGGCGGTGCGCCGATGAGCCGAGCGACGGCGTGCTTCTCCATGTACTCGGACATGTCGATGCGCACCATGGCGTGCTCGTCGTCGAACAGGAACTCCGCCAACGCCCGCGCGGTCTCCGTCTTCCCGACGCCAGTGGGGCCGAGGAAGATGAACGAGCCGATCGGCCGATTCGGATCCTGCAGGCCGGCACGTGATCTCCGCACTGCGTTGGAGACGGCTTCGACCGCCTCACGCTGACCAACGACGCGATGCGACAGCTCATCCTCGAGCTTCGTCAGGCGCTCACGCTCGCTCTCCAGCATGCGCGTGATGGGAATCCCCGTCCAGCGCGACACCACTTCTGCGATGTCCTCCGCCGTGACTTCCTCCTTCAGGAACTGAGGACGTCCCGACGCGCTCGCGAGGCGCTGTTCGGCATCCTTCATCTGCTGTTCGAGCTGCGGGATCCGCCCGTACGTGATCTCGGCCGCCTTGCCGAGATCGCCGCGGCGTGTTGCCTGATCGGCCTCGATGCGTGCCTGCTCGATCTCCTGCTTGATACGGCCCACGGCGCCGAGCGTTTCCTTCTCGTGCTGCCACTGCGCCTTCATCGCTTGGCTGCGCTCTCTCAACTCGGCGAGCTCGCGCTCGAGGTTGTCGCGACGCTCCACCGACGCCGGATCCTTTTCCTTCTGGAGCGCCTGGCGCTCGATCTCGAGCTGCACGATCCGGCGCTCCACTTCGTCGATCTCCTGCGGCATCGAATCGATCTCGATGCGCAGCCGTGACGCGGCCTCGTCGACCAGGTCGATGGCCTTGTCCGGCAGGAAACGGTCGCCGATGTAACGGTTCGACAAGGTCGCCGCAGCTACGACGGCGCCGTCGGTGATGCGAACGCCGTGGTGCGCCTCATAGCGCTCCTTCAGTCCACGGAGAATCGCGATGGTGCTCTCGACGCTTGGCTCCCCAACGAAGACAGGCTGGAAGCGTCGCTCGAGCGCAGCGTCCTTTTCGATGTACTTGCGGTACTCGTCGAGCGTCGTCGCGCCGACGACGCGGAGCTCACCGCGCGCGAGCATGGGTTTGAGCATGTTGCCCGCGTCCATCGCGCCTTCGGCCTTCCCCGCACCTACGAGCGTGTGCAACTCGTCGATGAACACGACGAAGAGCCCTTCGCTATCGGTGATCTCCTTGAGCACGGCCTTGAGCCGCTCCTCGAACTCGCCGCGGAACTTCGCGCCCGCAATGAGTGCGCCGAGGTCGAGCGCTATGAGCCGCTTGTTGCGCAGACTTTCGGGGACGTCACCATTCACGATGCGCTGCGCGAGTCCTTCGGCGATGGCGGTCTTGCCGACGCCTGGCTCGCCGATGAGGACGGGATTGTTCTTCGTGCGCCGCGACAGGACCTGCATAACGCGGCGAATCTCCTCGTCGCGGCCAATGACGGGGTCCAGCTTTCCCTTGCGAGCGGCGTCCGTGAGATCGCGCGTGTAGCGCTGCAATGCCTGGTACTGATTCTCCGGCGTCTGATCGGTGACGCGGTGCGAGCCGCGGACAGCCTGGAGCGCCTCGAGCAACGCGTCGCGCGTCGCTCCAAGCGCGTTGAGAATCGTGCGGCTCTCGGAACCCTTGGTCTCAGCGAGCGCCAGCAGCAGATGCTCGGTCGAGATGTATTCGTCGCCGAGCTTCTTCGCCTCATCCTCGGCCTTGTCGACGACCTGATTGAGCTCGCGCGAGAACGACGGCTGCGCGTTGGTCTGCTTCGGGAAACGCGCCGACTCGCGCTCCACCTGCTCGCGCAGCTGCGTGACGTTGAGCCCGAGCTTCTGCAGGATAGGCACGACGATCCCCTCGTCCTGGTCCAGCAGGGCCGAGAGCAGGTGGAGATCGTACACCAGGGGATTGCCGGCGCGACGCGCGAGCGCGATGGCTTCGTTCAGCGCCTCGGCAGATTTTACTGTAAGACGGTCGGAATTGATCATGAAGCTCGGGACTGGACATCGGAGGACCAGGCCGGGCCTGGTTCTCTCACAAGTCGTTGTCTGTTCAAGTAGGCGTTGAATGAGGGCAACCGCAATGCCGCATGGGGTGCGCCGTTCTGGCGCATCTCACCCGGCGAGCGTGCCTCAGAATCAGGGGCGCTGTGCCCCCGCGGCAGCAACGCGCCGTAAGGCGGAGGCCGCGTCCTCGACCAGACGGATGAGCGCGCGCGACGACGCGGCCGAGAGTGCGTCGACGACCGACTCGATCCGACGAGCATCGCGAACGGGCTCGACCTCGGAGGAAGAACCCGACCACACGACGGAGTCATTCGCGACCCGGACCAACCGCGCGGACAGCGAGACCGACACCGACACGGCGCTAGGCCCGTCGACCTCATCGAATTCGCGGACTGTTCCACGCCACTCGTACTGCTCGCGACGCGACCCCGTCCTGTCGAAGGCAATGCGCCCGGACGTCAGGGCACGCGCGCCCGCGATTGTCTCGGTGCTGGCCGCAAGCATCTCACCGAGTGGGATCGCCCATTCTCGCGTTGGATACTTGCCGTAGTCGGACGCCCCCGTGCGATACACCAGCGCACCGTCGCCATAGATCCCGGGCGTCTCGTACGTGACGATGGCGATCGATCCGGTCAGTGGCGGCGCGCCGAGTGCCCCGGCAGGTGCGCCAAGCGAATCTACCGGCGCGAGCCGATAGAACTGATTTGCGGGGAGCTTGCCGCGGAAGCATCCCGCCTGGCCGAGATAGAGAACAACGCACGCGAGCAGCGACGGCGTGCGCCTCCACGTCGCACGCGCGCTCCCTATCGTTCGCCGCCCGCTCACGCGCAGCCTACTCACGAAGCGGAGGCCCTGACGGCTTCGGGGGGAGAGCACGTTGCTTGAGGAGGCTCGACGGGTCCCGCTCGAGTCGCGCGGACAGTCTGGCGAAGTTCTGGGATGCGGAGTTGAGATTTCTCACGAGCTCGTTGACTCCACCACCCTGATCCATCGCGCTTCGCAGCTCGAGGATGAGCGATCGCGTCTCGCGCAGCGTCTCGAGCGCTTCACGTTGAGTGCTTGCAAGCCCCGGCCCCGCACCAGCGATCGCGGTGTCGATCGCTCCGACGAGCCGCTCGGAATGCGCCAGCAAGTCGCCGAGCTGGCGAGACGCGGCGTCGAGCCGACCGAGCAGTCGCTCGGAACCGACGGTCGCGCCGCGCACGAGCGTGTCCGCGCGCGCGAGCGTCGAATCCAGACGCGCGAGCGGGTTCGCGTCCGTCAGGCGCTCGATCGCGGCGAACACGCTGTCGGCGCGATCGAGCGAGATGGCGAGCCGGCGCATCGCGTCCTGCACGCTCAGGTTGTCTTCGCTCGGGACGGTCGCGCCGTCAGCCAGTATGGGGCCAGCACCGCCGTCCGGCTCGAGCGCGAGATACGGCTGCCCGAGGAGACCGAGCTGCGTGATGACCGCACGGGTGCCCGCGCGGATGGGCGTTAGGCGCCGCACGCGGAACCGCACCAGGATGGTCGATGGCGGCGCGGTATCGATGTCGAGCGCGCTGATCGACCCGACGCGCACACCGCCGTACCGCACTTCATCGCCGACGTTCAGACCGGCCACGCTGCGAAACGACGTGCGATACTCGCGCTGTCGCTCCAGAAACGCCGGACGACGCGCGAACAGCACCAGGCCGATGAACGCGATCGTCCCCAAGCCAACGAGGATCGCGACGCGCGCACGTTCCGAGCGCGCGCTCATGCCGCCCCCCGGCGGTCGACGAAACGCCGGACAGCCTCGAGGCGGCTCTGTCGAAGATGGTCGAGATCACCGTGGTCGACGACTCTCCCGCCAGCGAGTACCGAGACATCGTCAGGCGATCGAAACGCGTAGCGCACTTCCTGGGAGCAGATGAGCGCGGCGCAGCCATACCGGTGCTGGAGTGCGCGCAGGGTGTCGTCCAGCTCCGTGGCGGCGTCGGCGTCGAGGCCATGGCCCGGCTCATCGATGAGCAGCAGCGGAGGCTCGAGCACGAGCGCTCGCGCCAGTGCGGCCCTGCGCCGATCGAGCCGCGATACGAGCTCCGGCGTCAGCTCGATGTCGGCTTCCACTCCCACCTCGCGGAGGAGCTCCGATGCCTTGTCCCGCGCGGCCGTCGCGTCCATGGTCGTGTGCTCCACGAGCGGGAGCTCGACATTCTCCAGCAACGTGAGGCGCGACACGAGCGCGGAGCTCTCGAACAACACGCCAACTTTCCGTCGCACGCGCCGCAACTGATCGTCGTTAGGTGCCGCCGCATCGCACGACGTCCCGTCGATGGTGACGGTGCCGTGCTCCGATCGCTGCAGGCTGAGGATGAGGCGTAACAGCAGCGACTTCCCCGAGTGCATGGGTCCGAGCACGACGTGTGTCGCGCCGCGAGGGAGCGTGATCGATACATGGCGGACGATAGGCGACCCTGCGGGCCCCGTGAGATCATCGACGTCCAGCGCGAGGGGCGCGTGCTCCACCCCAGTGGGCGCCTGACCACGGATCTCGGCCGCCGGGCTCACGTCAGCCCCGGAATGAAATACACGAACGCATTCACCAGCGTGTCCGCCGCGAGAACGCCGATGAGGCAGTGCACCACCGCGCGGGTGGCAGCCGCACCAATGGCGCTCACTCGCCGCTCGACGCCGAGTCCCTCATCGGCCGCGACGAGTCCGATGAGAATCGCGAACACGATCGACTTCGCGAGACCAACGCCCACGTCGCGCAGCGCGAGCGACTCGTGAACGTGTTCCAGATAGAGCGTGGTGTTGTACCCAAGCACGACCGAAGTGCCGAACCATCCGCCCACGACGGCCAGCATGACCGCAACCGCGGTGAGTGCTGGCAGCGCGATGAGCAGCGCAGCGAGCTTCGGCGTCACCAGGTACTTCACGGGATCCAGGCCCATCGCCCGAAGTGCGTCGATCTCGCCGTTTGCGCTCATCGATGCGAACTCTCCGGCGATGGCGGCCGCACTTCTGGCGACGACGAGGATCGCGACGACGAGCGGTCCGATTTCACGCGCCACGAACCATGCGAGCGCACGCGCACTCACCACCTCGGCGCCGTACGGTGCGAGCTGGTAGGCCACCTGAAACACGGTGATCAGACCCACGAGCAATGCGGACGCGACGACCAGCCTGATCGCGCCGAACCCCAGGACGTCGAGCTCGCGCGTCACGCTCGCGGCAACCGGAGTGGGCTGGTTCGAAGCCCGTGGTGTCAGCAGATACGCAAGCCAGTAGGCCGAGCGAATGGCAAGGCGGCTGCGCGTGATGAACCGACCGCCGGGAATCCCGAAGGCCGGCGACGCATCCTCGTCCGCGACGTCGGCGTCGTCGGCCGCTACGTTCGCTTGACGCATCCGGAGCGGGCGGATAGCCTTGCCGCCACATGAGAACCACGTCGGTCGTCAGGCATCTCTCGGTGAGTGGTCTGATCGCTCTCGCTGCAGTCACGGGCTGCCAGCGCTCGCGCTCATCGAACGGCGTGAGTGACTCGGCGTTCGTGGCGGTGCTGGCTGACCTGAAGCGCGTCCAGGGCGCTCCGGGGCTGAGCTCCAGCCAGCGCGCGGCGTCTCGCGACTCGGTATTGCAAATTCACGGCCTCAAACCAGCTCAGCTGGAAGAAGCGGCGAAGCAGCTCGCCGAGAATCCGGCGCGCGCGCAGACGGTGTGGCAGGCGGTCCAGCGGCGAGCCGCGGACACGTCCAAGGCGACGCGCACAGTTCCGAAGTAGCCGACTCGGGCGACCGCGCAGTGGTGAACGCGAGAGGGCCCTCCGGAATCCGGAGGGCCCTCGTCGCATACACGATATGTCCGCTACTTCGTGACGAGCATCCGTTTGACGAGCGGCGTGCCGTCAATGCGCAGCTCGTAGAGGTAGACGCCCGAGGCGACCTCTGTTTTTGTGCCCATCCATTTGCCGTCCCAATACGCGACGTAGTCTCCGCACGTCAACATCACATCGACGAGTCGGACCCCACCTGCCACGCCTCCTGCCCCGCCCTGCAGTACCGGTATCGCCACCAGTTGCGACAAGATGTTGTAGATCCGCAGGGAAACTTTGTATTGCCGACCCGGATCCTCACACTTCTCGTCGATCGTGAATGGAATCCGGGTCTCAGGGTTGAAAGGGTTCGGATAGTTCTGTTTCAGAACCCCAGGTTTTCGATCACGGCTCTGGGTCTGGCTCCCCTGGGCCGTCAGGACACGTGGCATGAGCGCGCTGAGAACGAGCACGGTACAAAGTGCTCCCCAACGTAGCTTCATGTTGACTTCTCCAGCTGACGAAATAGGTCCGAGACGCTGACTCCTGATCCTGGTTTAACGGTTTTACTACGGTTCGCTAGCCTTCTTCGGGCGAACATAGGAGAGGCGAAAACTATTGTCAAGCAACTACATCACGGCTTTTGCGCGGTCGATCCCACAATTAGTTGCTTATGCATCCCGCGTTCCGTGAAGTACCCGACCGCCCGGTCGCCGTTCCGTGATACCACACCTGTCACAGTGTTCGAGGAACGGGATCAGGAATTTTCGCGATAGTCCGATGACGTCCCGAAGCTGACTCGGCGAGTACTCCCGCCCCGCTTCCAGCCCAGTGCGAAGGCGCTCCACCAGCGCGCCGAGCGCCTCTGAGTGGTAATACCGGTCCGCTTCGACGGGGACAATGAGACCTTCGCGTTCCACGATTCTGATCAGATCCGGGACGTCCGCCCCGAGCTGCGTCTCCAGCTCCCCCACGCTCGGCGGCTCAGCCCCGGCAGACCGGATTGCCGCCACCAGCTTCGCCTTGGCCGACTCCTGGCTGGGGGTCAATCGGGGAGCCCACCCAGCCCGGCGAATGAGCCCCGAGTCGACCTCGATCCGCCCCTCCTCCATGACTGCGCGGATCGCGTCGTCAACGAGCTCCGGCCGCCCACTCAACTGAGCTCGGACGGTTTGCAAGGCCGCACCCATATCGAGCGGATGGCTCGCGTGGTGGTTCTCCACGAGCCGAACGAGCTCGGACCGAAGCAGATCGCGAACCGCGGCATCGAAGATTCGCCCCCCGATCCGCACCACGTCGCCGTCACGCTCGTCGACGCGGGCCGCGACCTCGTGAGGCGGCGCCCCGATTCGCACGGCCAGCTGGGATATCTCGAGCCCCTGTCCTCCCGCCTCTCGCAACGCGAGCGTAAGGCGGTCTGAGCCGGAGTCATGAGGGCCGGACCAGGGGCGCGCGCGTCGGTGCGTCGGATGCGGGTCGACCACGACTCCGCCTCCGAGCGTGCCGATCGGAGACCCACCGCGGATGACGAACCGGTCGCCCGCACGAGCAACGATCTCCGCGTCCAGCACCACTCGAGCCGCTTTGGTGTCACCCGCCATCAGTGGGCCACCAGCGGTCACGATTCGCGCGCCGACTTCCGTCGTGCCAAGGTGAAAACGAACCGTTGCGCGTGGCGAGAGTGACGCGACGGTGTTCGCGAGCAGCGATACGTCGGCTCGAAGGACGCGGGTGGGATGCCAACCAGCATCCGCGACGAGAACGGCGCCACGCGTTACGGCGTCGTGGTCGATACCGGCGAGCGCGACGGCGAGACGCATACCCGGATGCGCGCGGTCTAGCGGCGCTCCATGTGCCTGCAGACCGCGAACGCGAACGGCGCGCTCCCCCGGCATGATCGTGACTGCCTGATCGCGCACGATGCTACCACTCCACACCGTACCGGTGACGACCGTGCCGGTGCCACGCATGGTGAACACACGATCGATCGGCATGCGAAACACATCATCGTCAGGGCGCGGTGCAGTGGCGGCGGCGGCGCTCGCCAACGCCGCCCGCAGCTCGGGCAACCCGGCACCGGTTACCACGGATGTCGGGATGACAGCGGCGTCCGCGAGTGCAGTCTGCTCCAGGAGCTCTGCCAGATCGAGTCGCACGAGCTCGAGCCAGTCGTCGTCGACGACGAGATCACTCTTGGTGAGCGCAACCACGCCGCCCCGGATCCCGAGCAGCTCCAGAATCGCCACGTGCTCACGCGTCTGCGGCATCACGCCTTCGTCCGCCGCGACGATGAGCAATGCGAGATCGATCCCGGTGGCGCCAGCGAGCATCGTGCGCACGAATGCTTCGTGGCCGGGAACATCGACCACCCCGGCGACGCCAACGTTAGGCAGGTCGAGTGGCGCGAAGCCAAGATCGATCGTGATCCCGCGCCGCTTCTCCTCGGGAAGCCGGTCCGTGTCCACTCCGGTCAACGCGCGCACGAGCGCGGTCTTGCCGTGATCGATGTGGCCGGCCGTCCCGATGATCATGGGGCGGCCTCGATCACGGCGCCCCAGCTATTGCGCTCCCACACGTCGAAGGCACGCAGCGGACGCCCGTCGGTGAGGTGCTCCGACAGAAATTCCCGGAGCAAGCGCTGGTGCGCGCGCCGCGAGGGCGCATCGCCAAGCGACGCCGGCGCGCCAGCAATCCACGCGCGCATCGTCGCCCGTGCGTCGGCCGGCAGCAGGCG